>Ga0137432_1000017_pt1 | contig 160458 bp, 122 predicted proteins | sample EasRivERMZT820_2_FD_102337 | JGI IMG/M metagenome (GOLD analysis project Ga0137432, IMG submission 102337) | Soil microbial communities from meander-bound floodplain in the East River, Colorado, USA - East River MetaG ERMZT820_2 | ecosystem: Environmental > Terrestrial > Soil > Floodplain ... | reverse complement strand
CGCATTCGGGCACGACTCGCAGTAGTTCCGTGGTCGACCGCCTCACGCGGCGTCCCGTCCCTCGACCTTTTTCCCCTCCGCCCTTTCACCACCGTTCGAGACCGTCGCGCGACGACGGGAAACCTCGCTCCCCGCAACCTCTTCGAGTCGACCTCGCACGACGTCCTGACATCGTTGCTGCGCCCCGGGAGATGTTCGGCGCGCGACTGGGCGTGAAGCGAGATCACGCGGAGCGGTGAATCACGGCGAATGCGAACGTCGTGGGCATCGTGGGACTTGACCGCGCTTCATCGAGTCGGGGCCGTTCGCGTGCCGAGGCGACTGGGCCCCTCGTAGTCCGACATGGCTCGTGGCAGGTCGATGCTCGACCACGGTGCGTCGGCATTTGAAAGCGAAGAAGGCGAGACGCGCGCCCTTTCGTTCAGGACCGCGCCGTGGCTCCGAGCGTCCGGCTACGACCCGACTGCGATCGTGCGCGCGCCGTCCATCTCCCGTGGCGCAGCAACGACGTCGGACGTCGTTCGAGGACGTGGCGAAGAGGACGCGGGGAGACGGCTTCGTGGTGTCGCGCGACGGACTCGAGCCGTGCTCAAGGGGCGGAGGAGAAAAAGGTCGAGGGACGGGACGCCGCGTGAGGCGGTCGACCACGGAACTGCTGCGAGTCGTATTCGAATGCGCCGAGCGCAGCGAGCCCCCCGTCCATCTTTGGTTTGGGGCGAGCGTGTCCCGTCCATCGAGCCTTTTTCTCCTCCGCCCCTCGACCCGCCCGCGCCCGTCGCGCGTTCGAGCACCCATCCTCCTCCCCGCGGCCTCTTCACCCCCGCCCTCGACGTCCGCTCCAGTTGCCAGCCGCGCCCGCTCCGACGAGCCCATCCAGCAGCGCCCCGACCTCGGAATGGACGCGCAACGCCGCGACGTGATGCTCGGCGACGAAGCCGGCGGCGACGCTCGCGCGGAGATGCGCCAGCAGCGGGTCGAAGAAGCCGCCGACGTTGAGCAGCGCGCACGGCTTGTCGTGACGGCGCAGCTGCGCGAGCGCGATCACCTCGAACAGCTCGTCGAGCGTCCCGAGCCCGCCCGGCAGGATCGCGAACGCGTCGGCGAGCTCGATCATCCGCCGCTTGCGCTCGTAGAGGTCGTCGGTCACGAACAGGTCGGCGGGCAGGATCGCCGGATGGCAGAGCTCCTCGGTGCGCAGGAAGCCGGGGATCACGCCGATCAGCCGGCCGCCGCCCGCGAGCGCCGCGTCGGCGACTTCCCCCATCAAGCCCACGCGCCCCGCGCCCCACACCAGCGCCAGGCCGCGCGCCGCGAGCGCGGCGCCGAGCTCGCGCGCCGCCGCGCGCGGGCGCGGATCGACGCCGAGCGCCGAACCGCAGAAGACGCCGACCGACCGGATCGTCACGGCACCGCGACGCGGAACGCGACCATGTGCACGCCGTCGCCGACGCGCACCGCGGAGAAGCCGCCGTCCACGGCGACCAGCGGCGCCGCGAAGCCGTCGACCCAGACCAGCCCGTCGAGCGGCTCCCCCGCCCCGAGCCGCAGCACGGCCCAGGCGTCGCCCTTCGCGACGACGGCGAGCACGACCAGCTCCGAGCCGGGCGGCGCGTGATTCCAGAGCGGCTCGCCCGGGTCGGCGCCGTCGGCGGCGGGCAGCTCGCGCGTGACGGCGTAGCGCGGGACGAGCCGGTGCCCGCCGATCAGCTCGGCGCGCGTCGTGTAGACCAGCCGCCGCTGCCCCGTGTCCCAGCGGTAGTGGTTCACGCCGGTGAGGTCGAGGTGGAAGAGCGGGTCGGCATGGATCGCGAGCGGCGGCCGGAAGACCAGGCCGAGCTCGCGCACTTCCGGTTTCGCGCCGCCGGCGCCGCGCACGCAGAGCGCGACCATGTCGCCGAGCCCCGAGACCATCGCGGGCGGGGCTTCTTGGAGATCGACCGCGATCACGCCGCCGAAGTCCCTGTCGCGCAGCGACTCGAGCGCGCCGCGCGCCACCATGCCGCGCTCGCGCGACCGCTCGAGCGCCGCCGGCAGCCGGCAACCGTGCCACGCCGCGAGCGCGACCAGCGGCGCGAGCGCGAGCAGGCGCAGCCCGGCGCTTCGCTCGCGCACGCGCTCCTCGACCCAGAGCACCAGTCCGATCCCGAGCGGAAGCAGAACCGGCAGCGCGAGCGCCGGCGTCGGCGAGCGGAAGAGGAAGGGGAGCGCCGCGAGCGGCGCCCACGCGAGGTAGAAGCGCGTGCGCGTCCTCCCGCTCGCGAGCAGCGCGATCCACGCGATGCCGAGCGCCGCGACGAGCCAGCGCACCGCGTCGGCGGGCGCCGCCGCGCCGGCGCCGGCGAGATCGCCGAGGAACGCCACGCCGGCGTCCGCCGCGACGCGCAGGCGCGGCGCGAGCGTGAGCTCGATCGCCCGCATCGTCACCCAGTGCGCGTAGCGGACGTAGAGCGGCACCGCGGCGCCGATCAGCACGGCGACCAGCACCACCGACCCCACGGCGCGGAAGCGCGACTTCCCCAGCACCGCGAGCCCCGCGAGCAGCACGAGCGGCAGCGCCGCGCCCGCCTCGCCGAACGCGAACGAGTAGGCGTAGAGCAGCAGCGCGGCGAGGAGCCACGCGACGCGCCCGCCCTGCAGCCACTGCAGGAAGCCGCGCCCGGCCCACAGCACGAAGAGCGCGCACGGCAGCGTCGCGTAGGCGGTCGACGGCGCGCCGACCGTCTCCGCGAGCGGCGGCGCGAGCGCGACGACGAGCGTGCCGGCCGCCGCGAACCACGGCCCCGCCCCCTCCGCCACGAGCAGGGAGAAGAGCGCGACCGCGACCAGCGCGTGCAGCGCGAGCGAAACCTCGAACCAGCCGCGCGGCGCGGGCTCGCGCGCGACGTCGGCGGGCGCGGCCCTCCACTTCTCGACCGCGCCGCCGAGGTCGGCGAGCGCGTGGAAGCCGGGCCGCCACGGCGGCGTCGGCGCCGCCTCGCGCCCGATCGTCTCGCGCGTCAGCGGCCGGACCGAGTGGTCGCGCAGGTGCTCGACGAACGTCCCGCTGCGCACCTCGCGCAGCAACGCGTATTCGCCGAAGGTGAAGTCGTGGTCGAGCAGCGGCCACCACAGCGCGAGCGTCGCCGCGACGACGACGAGCAGGGCGGGCAGCGGATGGCGCCGCGGCGGCTCCGGCGCCGGCGGCTCCGGCATCAGGAGCGGGCGCGGCGACGAGCGCGGGGGCGTGGACTTCAGCGCGAGACGCCTTCGAGGTGGAGCCCGTTCGCGTCGACCCCGAAGCCGACGACCGAGCCGGGCGGCAGGTGCTTGGCCGCGACCGCAGGATCGATCGTGCCGAGCGACTGGATGAACGAGGAGAGCGCGCGCTCCATCGCGTCGCCGCCGCCCCCGCCGCGTCCCTCCTCGAACCCGGCGGCCATCTGCGCGCCGATCGTCTGGAAGAGCTTGGGGTCGACCTTCTCCCACAGGACGAGCGACGCATTCGAGGTGAGCCCCTCGAGCTCGCGCTTGAAGCTCGGGTCGGCGGCGAGGTTCTTCAGCTCCTTGTCGCTCTTGCGGCGCAGCACGTCCTGCAGCAGCGTCGGCGAGAGCGAGACGACCGCGACGTCGTCGACGATCGCGTAGTGGAGCGTCAGCGGCATCACCGGGACGGAGTAGACCTCGAAGCCCTGGAACTCGCTCTTCTTGCGGGCGGCGTGCATGCCGAGCTGGCGCATCGCGCGGTCGAGCGAGGCGCGCAGCGGCTCGGCCGCCTTGACGCCGAACACCATGCAGATGCTGAGCGGCGGCCCTTCGCCGCCGAAGAACGGCAGCGCCTCGCTCGGGTCGACCTGGCCGCCGAAGATCGCGATGCGGCCGTCGAGATGGTCCATGAAGTCCTTGCGCGGGTCGGGCGGCGCGGCCGCGGCGGCGGCCGGATCGGCGCCCGCCGCCGGATCGGCCGGCGGCGCCTCGGGCGCGAGGCCGTTCGCCTTCCGGAAGGCGTCGGTCGCGTCCATCCCCTTCGTGAAGTCGAGGTGGAGCGCGACCGCGTGCTCCGCCTCGGCCGGGATCAGCTTGAAGAGCGACGTGTCGCTTCCGGCGAGCCAGGCGCCGAGGAGCTTCGCGAGCGCGCATTTCTCCGACCAGGTCTGCAGCGCCTCGAGATGGAACTCCTTCGCGTCGACGGTGAGGCGGGCCGACAGCGCGCCGAATTCCTCGAGGCCGAGCATGCCGAACATCGGGGTGGTCGCTCCGGCCGTCGCCGCCTCGGCGCGGATCAGCTTGCCGGAGTCGAACCAGAACTTGACGCCGCCGGCGCGCGCCGCGAGCGACGACTTGAAGGCCGGCACGGCGGAGAGCGGGTCCTTGCCCTCGCCGCGCAGCCCCGCGAGCGCGTCGCGGAAGTTCGGCTTCTCCCGGAACGCCCCGCTCGCGCCATCGACCAGCAGCACGGAGCCGGCCGCGGCGACGCGCACGTCGCCGTCGAAGCCGCCCTTCGCCTCCTCCTTCGGGACGGCGAGCGTGACGTCGAGGTCGCCCTCGGTCTCGTGCTTGAGGACGACCTGATTGTCCTCGCCCGCCTTGTCGAGCACCTTCTGCGCGCGCTCACGCAGCTCGGCGATGTGTTCGGGCGCCTCGAGTCCGGCCGTGAATCCGAAGTCGGAGCCCTCGCGCGCGCCCATGTCGCCGAACATCCCGACGCCGGCGCGTCCGGTGATCCACTGCACCGTCTCGACGAAGTCGAAGCCGGTCTCCTTCTTCGAGCCTTCGCTCAGCCGCTCGAGCAGCTGCGCGAAGGAGGCGCGCACCACTTCGTTCGCGGGATCGGCGAGGAGGCGGCCCCACGCCGACGCCGCCCAGTCGGCGCGCACCAGCTCGACGCTGTCGATGCCGGCGTAGAGGAGGCTGCCGGAAGGCATGAGCGAGTCGAAGTTGACGCGCGCGGCGGTCTTCGCGCCTTCTGCGGGCGCCGGCGGCTTGGGCGGCGCGTCTTGCGCGACCGCGGATGCGGCGAGCATCGCCGCGAGCGCGGCGAAGAGGCGGGTCGGACGCGCGAGGCAGGCCATTCCATTCACTCCTGCGGGTAGACGATCACCCGGTCGTGCACGAGGATCGCGATGTCGGTCTTCTGGTCGCCGGTCACGTCGGAGAGCACGAGCTCGCGCGGCTCCTTCCCGCCGCCTCCGTCGCGCTCGAAGATGCTCTCCTCGTAGATCGGGAAGTGGAGCACGTGGTTCAGCTTCTGGTCGACCCACGCCGAGATCGTGACGACGTGGCGGTTGGTCTCGGTGATCACCGCGTCGAGGATGCCGTCGGAGTTGACGTCGCCGAACGCGATCTCGTCGAGGTAGGCGTTCTTGAGCGGCGTCTCGAAGTCGGAGAGCTCGGCGAAGCCGGCGTCGGTGCGCCCCGCCTGCACGACCGCGAAGCGCTCGGGCGAGAGCAGGACGAGGTCGTCGCGCCCGTCGCCGTCGAGGTCGCCGGCGCGCAGCCCGCGCGGGTCGAAGTCGCCGAGGTCGACCTTCGCGAGCGTCTTGGCGGCGCCCGCCGTCCCGGCCAGCACGCGCAGCGACTTCGTCGTCTTCTCGCCGACGACCACTTCGCGCTTCTTGTCGCCGTCGAGGTCGGCGGCGGCGACGCAGGCGACCTTGGCGCCCGGGTCGTCGAGGTTCCACTGGCCGACGACGGTCGGGACCCCCTTCACGCCCAGCGTGAATGCCCGTGCAAAATTGGCGCTCGGCACGAGCAACTCGTCGTTCCCGTCGCCGTCGACGTCGCCGAACCAGAGCGCCGTCTTGTCGACCCCCTTCAGGATCCCGAGCCCGGGCACGTCCTGCGCGGAGAGCGGCTCGTAGTCGACCTTCCCGTCGCCCTTCTTCGCGAGCAGGATCCTCGGCAGTTCCGTCGGAATGAACGCGAGCACGTCGCGCAGCCCGTCGCGGTTCAGGTCGACGAGCCAGAGGTCGGTCGGGTCGGCCGGCAGCCCCTCGAGCTTCGTCGCGACCGGCTCGCCGCCCGCGGCACTCGGCAGCCGTACGAGCGCCCAGGTCCGCTTGCCCCCCTTGCCGGTCGCGGTGAGCGCGACGATCGCCGGCTTCCCGCTCCCGTCGACGTCGGCGACGTCGAGCGCGAGCAGAGACTCGCCCTGGCTCGCGCGCGCCTCGGGGAAGGCGATGCGCAGCACGCCGGCCGCGGCCGCGTCGCTCGGGCGCTCGCTCGCCACCTTGGCGACGCCGATCGCGCCTTCGTTGGGCGCGGCGACGACCAACTCGACCTTGCCGTCGCCGTCGAGGTCGGCGAGGCGCGGCGACTTGGCGCCGACGAAGCTCGGGAAGCTCTCCCCACGGCAGGCGAGCCCGTCGGGGTCGCGCCGGTAGACGACGACGCGCGCGGCCGACGGCTCGGTGACGACGAGCTCCGGCTTCCCGTCGCCGTCGGCGTCGGCGAGCAGCTCCTCGCGCGGCTTCTCGTCCTTCTGCGTCGCGTAGGAGACGACGCGCGGATGACTGAGCAGGAGCTCGCCGCCCTTGGGCGGGGCGCCGTCGCCCTGGAACTTGAGCAGCGCGACGCGCCCGCTGCGGCGGCGCACCACGGCGACTTCGGGCTTGCCGTCGCCGTCGAGGTCGCGCGCCGCGTAGCTGCGGATCTCGGTGAACGGGAAGACGCGCTCGGGGCCGAAGTCGCCGCCGCCCCGTGCGATCCGCCAGCGCAGCGGCGCGTCCGACTCGGCCTTCACATAGACGAGGTCGAGTTTCCCGTCGCCGTCGAGGTCGAGGAGGGAGAAGCCGTCGGGCGCCTGGGTCGCGTTCAGGAGCTCGGGCGCGGCGGCGAGCTTGCCGTCGCTCCCCTGCAGGAAGAGGAACGTCCGCTTCTTGCCGAGCACCGCGACGTCGGCGCGGCCGTCGCCGTTCAGGTCCCCGCTGCGCACGGCCTCCGGGACGTTGGAGGGCTCGTCGAGGTCGAAGCGGACGCGCGCCCCGAAGCCGCCCTTCTCGTTGCGGTAGACGACGGTGAGCTTCCCGGAGTCGCCGACGAAGGCGAGGTCGTTGCGGCCGTCGCCGTTCCAGTCGCCGATCGCGAGCGAGCTCACCTTCTGCTCGGTCGGGAAGGAGTCGCGCCTGAAGTGGAGCTCGTCGGGCACCTCGTTCACCGAGTTGCCGCTCGTGCGCGTCGCCGCGTCGTCGCCGAGCGCCTCGCCCGGCGCGCGCTGAAGCAGGAAGTCGATGCGCGCCTTGGCGTTGTTGATCACGACCAGATCCTGGTCGCCGTCGGAGTCGACGTCCGCCGACTGCAGGCCGAGCATCCCCTCGTTGAAGCGCGAGTTGATCAGGTTGCCGAAGCCGTAGTCCTCGGGGCGCGGGACGCCGCGCGGCGCGACGAGGGCGAGGGGGAAGAGGAGGGAGAGGAGGACGCGTCGCATGCGATTCCCCGGAGCTGGCGAGAGCGGCGCGCACCATAGCGGATGCGCCGCTCGATAGACTCGAAGCTCCGACGACGCGCGCGGACGGGCAGCGCGCGCCGCGATTCGCGAGGTCCCCCATGTCGCGTCGCCTCCCCCTCTTCGTCCTCTCCCTCGCGCTGATCCCGGCGGCCGCGCGCGCCGACGAGCTCGTGCTGGCCGGCGGCTCGGTCGTGCGCGGGCCGGTGCTGAAGGAGTCGAACGACGCGCTCTTCGTCGACCTCGGCTTCACGGTGCTGACCGTCCCGAAAGCGAGCGTCCTGCAGCGCACCAGCGACGCCGATGCGGCGGCCGCGAGCAAGGCCGCGGGCGAGACGAGCAGGGGCCTCTACTCGCGCTCCGCGCTCGCCGAGCTCACGGTGAAGGAGGCGGTCGACCGCTTCGGCGAGGGGGTCGTCCTGATCAAGAACCCGAGCGCGCTCGGCTCGGGCTTCATCATCCGCGAAGACGGCCACATCGTGACCAACGCCCACGTCGTGCAGGGCGAGACGCAGCTCACCGTCACCGTCTACAAGAAGGTCGACGGGGCGTTCGAGAAGAAGGTCTACGAGAAGGTGAAGATCCTCGCCGTGAACCCCTTCGTCGACCTCGCGCTGCTGCAGATCGACGCGGCCGAGCTCGGCGACACCAAGCTCACCAAGGTCTATCTCGGCAATGCCGACGACGTGAAGGTCGGCAACTCCGTCTTCGCGGTCGGCGCGCCGCAGGGCCTCGAGCGCACGGTGAGCGAGGGGATCGTCTCGACGACCAACCGCGAGAACAAGGGCATGGTCTACATCCAGACCACGGCCCAGGTGAACCCGGGCAACAGCGGCGGCCCGCTCTTCGACCGCAAGGGGCAGGTGGTCGGCGTCGTCGCGTGGAAGCTCCTCTTCAGCGAAGGGCTCAACTTCGCGATCCCGATCCACTACGTGCAGCACTTCCTCGACAACCGCGACGCCTTCGCCTTCGACCGCGACAACCCCAACAACGGCCGCCACTACCTGCCCCCGCCCAAGAAGGGCGAGAAGCCGAAGGGCTCGCAGTAGGCCGGGCTTCCGCCGTTCATGGTCCGCCTTTCCCCGATCCCGCTCGACGAGCTGCGTCGCCGCGTCGCGGCGGTCCCGGTCTGGTACCACAAGATCGAGCTCGCGCCGGGCGTCGTCACGCCGGGCGAGTTCGACATGCGGCCGTTCGTCGGGCGCTACGGCTTCCCCGCGTCGCTCGCCGGCCTCTCCGCCGTCGACGTCGGCTGCTCGAACGGCTTCTTCTCGTTCCACCTCGAGTCGCTCGGCGCGGCGCGCGTCGTCGCCGTCGAGCTGCGCTCGGTGGTCGACCACGACGTCCCCAAGTGGTACCTGGAGCGGGAGGTCGCGCGCCTCGGCACGCGCGAGATCGAGCGCATGAACCGCGAGCAGCTCGAGGCGGGCTTCCTCCTCGCGCGCGACGCGCTCGGCTCGGGCGTCGAGTTCCGCCGTCACCACGTCTACGAGCTCGAGCGCGCCATGCCGGCCGAGTTCGACCTGGTCTTGTGCAGCAACCTGCTGCACCACCTGCGCGACCCGGTCGGCGCCCTCGAGAACCTGCGTGCCGCCGGCAAGCCGGGCGCGCGCTTCATCCTGGGCTGCTCGTGCGACCTCGACCACGACGCGAGCTACGCCGTCTTCGCCGGCGACTTCCAATGGGTGATGTGGTGGACGATGAGCCGCGAGGCGATCCTGCGCATGTGCCGCTTCGCCGGCTTCGAGCAGGTCGAGTGGATGGGCCACTTCGAATTCACGCCGGCGCGCTTCCCGAAGCACGTCGGGAAGATGGGGATCATCCACGCGCGCGTCCCGGCGGAGGCGTGAGCCGTGGCCGCGACGTCTGCGCTCGCCGAGGCGCTCGCGCGCAGGAAGGAGGAGAACAGCCTCCTGCTGCGCGAGGACCTGGCGCGGCGCGCGACGGAGTTCCGCGGGCTGCCCGAGGTGGTCGCGCTCCACACCACCGAGCGCTGCAACCTGCGCTGCGTCATGTGCCCGCGCGCGCTCGGGCAGGGGAAGCTGCAGCTGTCGCGCGACCGCATGGCGGCCGTCTGCGACGAGCTCTTCCCGACGGCGAAGAAGGTCGCGCTGTCGGGCGCCGCCGGCGAGCCGCTCCTCTCCGACTTCGACCTCGTGCTCGAGCGCGCGCTCGCCCACGGAGTGCGCGTCGACGTCGTCACCAACGGCACCGAGCTGACCGAGGCGCTCTACCGGACCGCGGCGCCGGCCTTCGACCACGTGAACGTCTCGATCGACTCGCACCTCCCCGAGGTCTACGAGCGCATCCGCGTCGGCAGCCGCTTCGAGCGCGTCGACCGCAACCTGCACGCGATCGTCGCGGCGCGGCGCGCGCGTCCCGACGGCGTCCTCCTCTCGCTCAGCGCGGTGGTGATGCGCTCGACGCTGCCCCACCTCGACGGCCTGGTGCGCTACGCGCGGGAGCTCGGTGTCGATGGCCTGATCCTGCAGCGGCTGAGCCACTCGGCCAAGCCGACCCCCGAGGAGGATCCCTTCGCGAGCCCGGGTGCGGCGGCGGTCGGCGCGGCGCTGCTCGGCGCGCGCGCGACCGCGGCCGAGGTCGGACTCAACCTGTTCGCGAGCGAGTTCACCGCCGAGTTCGGCGTCGCGAACCTGCTGGTCGCGCCGCCGCGCGCGAAGGTGCCGGCCGAGCTCGCCGGCGGCCCGCTCTGCTCCTACCTCATCCAGCACTTCGGGGTGCAGCCGACCGGCGAGGTCTACCCGTGCTGCTACCCGACCGACTACGTGATGGGGAACGTCCGCTTCGAGTCGCCGCGCGCCATCTGGAACTCGCGCGCCGCGCAGCGCCTGCGCGCGGCGCACTACGCGCGGCGGCCCGCGCTCTTCTGCGCCGGCTGCCTCCACGCGCCCCACCTGCCGCCGCGCGGACCGCGCTGGTGGGTCGACGCGCTGCGCAAGGGCCGCATGGCGGTCGCCTACGCGAGGAACCGCCGGCGGCGCGCGCGCCTCGAGTCACGCGACGTCGAAGAGCGTCGGCGCGTCGCTGCACAGGGTGAGCAGCCGCGCGGGTGAGTCCGGCGCGCGCGGCCCGCGGTCGACGCGCAGCAGCGCCTCGGGCGCGTCGCTCCAGTCGGCCGCGAATTCGTGCGCGACCGCCCACGTCGCGCCGTCGTCGCGCGAGAGCAGCAGCGCGGCGCGCCGCCCCGCGCGCCGCCCGACGAGGTCGGCGTCGACGCTCAAGAGCGCGGCGATCCGTCCGCCGCCGAGCGCGACGAGGTCGCGCACCTGCAGGTCGAGGCGGTCGGGCAGCGGCCGGAATTCGGCCGGCGCGCGCAGCCCCGGATCGCGGCGCAGCAGGCCGTTCCGGTCGAGCAGCTCGCTCCCGAAGTGGATCCACGCGCCGTCGGAGGCGATGGCGGTGAAGCCCGACCACGCGCGCTCGACCACGCGCGCGCGCCCGCCGCCGGCCGGAAATGCGAGCAGCCGCCGGCAGCTCGCGAGGTCGCCCGTCGTGACCAGCACGCGCCCGTCGGCGAGCGCGCGCACCGTGTGCATGTGGCGCGCGAACGGGAGGCGCAGCCGCGGCCGCAGCGGCGCCGCGGCGTCGGCGGCGCGGTGGACGACGCCGCAGCGCGCGCCGGGGAAGGTGCCGTACTCGGCGACCCACAGCGAGCCGTCGCGCGCGACGTCGATGCCGTGCTGCCGGACGTAGGCGCGCGGATCGGAGAGGCGCAGCGCCTCTTCGACGACGACTTCGGGAACGACGACCTCGGACGCGCGCGCCGGCGCGCCGGCTCCGCCGATCTGCACGCGCAGCAGCCGTCCGTCCTCGACGAAGGCCGCCGCGAGCCGCCGCGGCGCGACGACCCGCAGCGCCGAGGCGCGCGGCGCCGGCGGCGCGCGCAGCCGCGCGATCGCCCGCGGCGTCGCCTCGCCGGCGCCGGCGCGCAGCAGCTCGCCGTCGCGGACGAGATAGAGCGAGCCGTCGCCCGCGTCGAAGGCCGCCGCCTCGTTGCGCAGGTGCGGCGCGGAGAGCGTCCGCACGCCGGCGGCGCCGCGCTCGAAGGCGCCGTCGCGCCACGCGAGCCGCGGCAGCGGCGGCGCGAGGACGGTCGGCGCGTCGCGGCGCCGCAGCGACGCCGCGGCCAGGCCGCCGACGTGGCGGACCGCCCGCCGCGCGAGCTTCACCAGCTCCTGCGCCGGCGCGAGCGGCCGCGCCTTCAGGTGCGGCGCGTGGATGCAGCCCGAACAGAACGGCGTCCCGCGTCCGCTCCGGTGCGCCGCGCGCAGCCGCCGGAACGGCGCGCCGTTCCAGATCACGACCGGGTCGTCATAGAGCACGTTGCCGAGGCGGTGGTCGGTCGGGATGCAGCACGGGTAGACCTCGCCCGTGTACATCACGCTGAAGTTCTGCGCGATGAACCAGCACACGCCGGCGCCCAGGATCGGGTCGGGGCGTTTCGCCCGTAGCGCCCGCACGCGCACCGGAGGCAGCCCGAACTCGGAGAGGTAGAGGTCGACGCCGGAGCGCCGCGCCGCCTCGCCCGCGCGCTCGAACGCGGCGCGCACCGCCGCCTCGCCCGGGTGCGTGAACGGGTCCTCTTCGGGCGTCGGCTTCACGGTGTGGAGCAGCCGCTGGAAGACGACGCCGTCGAAGCCGAGCGCGGCCGCGTGCTCGACGAACTCCGGGAGGTGGCCGACGTTCGAGCGCATCACGACGGCCGACGCCGAGTAGAGCACGTCGTCGGGAGCGGCGCGCCGCTCCTCCTGGATGGCGCGCAGGTTCTCGTGCACGGCGTCGAAGCGCGCGCCGAGGCGGATGCGCTCGTAGACCTCCGGCACGTGCGAGTCGAGCGAGACGTTCAGGTGGTCGAAGGCGGTCCGGCCGCGCCGGTAGAGTTCGCGGGTGAGCAGCACGCCGTTCGTCACCGCGTCGATGCGGACCGCGTGGGCGAGCGCCCGCTCGAGCAGGAAGTCGAAGTCGGCGCCGAGCGGCTCGCCGCCCGACGTGGTGAGGATGAGCTTGCGCGCCGTCGGGAAGAGCTCGTCGGCGAGGTAGCCGAGGATGCGCCGGTCGAGGCGGTGGGTCCCCTGCGCCAGGTTGCGCGGGCACATGACGCAGCGCAGGTTGCAGAGGTCGGTGTGGTTGAGCGTCACCACCTCGGGCAGCGCCCGGAAGGCGACGCGCCCCTGCGCGAGGTCCTCGCGCAGCAACCGGCTGTTCTCCCGCTTCAGGCACTCGAGTCCGGCGGCGTCGGGCATTGCGGCCCTCGCGTGCAGGCTTCCGGCCGCGGCATATAGCGCGTCGCCGGGACGAAACCGTTGATCGGCCCGCGCGGCGCCCGGATGATGCCGCCCCCATGAACCAGACCAGCGGCAGTGCCTCGCCCGCCGCCGACGCGGCATCGACGTTCAAACCGTACGTCGCGCCCGAGACGCAGATGGTCGAGAGCACGCTCGGCGCGATCGTGCTCGGCTCGATCCTCGGGATCGTCTTCGCGGCGGCGTCGGTCTACGCCGGCCTCAAGGTCGGGCTGACGACGTCCGCGTCGATCCCGATCGGCGTGCTCGCGATCACGATCCTGCGGGCGTTCGGCAGGCCGACCGTCCTCAAGAACAACATCGTCCAGACCACCGGCTCGGCCGGCGAGTCGCTCGCGGCCGGCGTCGCCTTCACGCTCCCGTCGCTGCTCCTGATGGGCTTCGACATGGACGTGCTGCGCATCACGCTGATCGCGCTGCTCGGCGGGTTCCTCGGCACGCTGATGATGATCCCGCTGCGCCACGGGCTCATCGTGAAGGAGCACGGCAAGCTGCCCTTCCCCGAAGGAACGGCGTGCGCGCAGGTGCTGATCGTCGGCGACAAGGGCGGGTCGGGGGCCGGCGCCCTCTTCGGGGGCCTGATCCTGGGCGGCGCCTGGGCCTACCTCGGCCGCATCTGCCGCTTCTTCGGCGAGGTCCCGACCTGGACGCTCGACACGCTCAAGTGGAACGAGAAGGTCGTCCCGTTCTTCAAGGGCGGCTCGTTCAGCTTCGAGACCAACCCCGTCCTGCTCGGCACCGGCTTCATCATCGGCTGGCGCACCTCCTTCATCATGCTGGCGGGAGGGATCCTCTCCTTCCTCGTCTTCATCCCGGCCATCAAGTACTTCGGACCGGAGATGACGTCGCCGCTGGTGGGCGGCGGGACGATCCGCGCAGCCGACATGACGCCGGGGCAGCTGCGCAACGCCTTCGTCCTCTACATCGGGGCGGGCGCGGTGGCGGCGGGCGGACTCATCTCGCTCGCGCGCGCGATGCCGACCATCCTCGGGGCGTTCACGCGCGGGCTCGCCGGGCTCAGGGGGAACGGCGGCCGGATGCCGCTGCGCACCGAGCGCGACCTGCCGATGTCGGTGGTCGCGATCGGCTGCCTCGTCCTGATCCTCGGCATCTGGGCGCCGAACCTCCTCCAGGGGGCGATCGGGCGCGACATCCTCGGCGTCAACTGGCTCTCCGCGATCCTGATCGTGGTGTTCGGCTTCTTCTTCGTGACCGTCTCGGCGCGCATCACCGGGGAGATCGGCTCGTCGAGCAACCCGATCTCCGGGATGACGGTCGCGACGCTGCTGATCACCTGCCTCCTCTTCGTGCTGGTCGGGCGCACCGGCATCTCCAACAAGGAGATGGCGCTCTGCACCGCCGCGATCGTCTGCGTCGCCGCGAGCAACGGCGGCACGACGTCGCAGTGCCTGAAGACGGGCCACCTGCTCGGCGCGACGCCGCGCGCGCAGCAGATCGCGATCTCGTGGGGCGTGCTGACCAGCGCGGCCGTGATCGGCTTCACGCTCTGGTTCATGAACAACAGCTACACGACCTACCACGCGCGCAGCTACCCGGGCTTCGCCGCGACGCAGGCGACGGTCGACTCGATCAATGGGCAGAAGGATCGCGAGGGCGAGCTCGCCTTCGACAAGGAGCCGCTCGCCTTCCGGAACGTCGACTACCAGCTGCTCTACGTGCGCAAGGACCAGCTCGACCCGGCGGCGCCGGCGGAGCAGCACAAGATCCTGATCCCGCGCGGCCACTACCTCGTGAAGGACGGCGCGATCGCCTTCTACATGGACCCCGGCGTGTGCGGGACGGAGAAGATCCAGTACGGGCCGGACGGGGTCACCAAGGAGCGCGAGATCGAGTCGAAGCTCGACGCGCCCAAGGCGCAGCTGTTCCGCCTCATCATCGACGGCGTGCTGGGCGGCGACCTGCCGTGGGTGCTCGTCCTGATCGGCGTCTTCATCGCGATCATGATGGAGCTGGTCGGCGCGCCGGCGCTGCCCTTCGCGGTCGGCGCCTACCTCCCGCTCTCGACCTCGACGTCGATCTTCCTCGGCGGTCTCGCCCGCAAGTGGGCCGACAAGCGGACCCAGCTCACCGAGGCGGAGCAGGAGTCGTCGCCGGGCGTGCTGTTCAGCTCGGGGCTCATCGCGGGCGGAGCGCTGGTCGGCATCCTCGTCTGCGCCTTGAGCGCGCCGAAGAGCGTGATGCACGATGAAGACGGGAAGCAGCTCGAGGTGAAGAGCGAGTCGACGCTCCTCACCTACCTCGAGCGCGAGAAGGGCGTCCACCTCGAAGTCGCCCACTCGATCTTCCCGAAGGGCGAGACCCTCGAGCAGTCGCTCACGCGCTTCCACCTCGACGCGCTGCGCGGCGCCTTCGGCAAGAACTCGCTCGCCATGCCGACGCGGCGCTTCCTCGACACCAACAACGTCTGGGGCCTCGGCTGCTTCCTGATCCTCGGCGTCTTCCTCTTCGCCGTCGCCGCCCGCAAGCCCAGGCGCGAGCCGCCCACCCCGCTCCCGCCCGCGACCCCGCCGACCGGCCCGCCGACTCCGGGCGGACCGATCTCGCCGGGCACCAAGAGCTGGCTCCTGGACGAGCCGACGTCGCCTGAGTCGACCAACCCGATGTAGGACGATTGCACCGTCGCAAGGTCACGTTCGTCGCGCTGTGGGTCGCCGTCATCGGCGCGGCGGGCGGCGCGCTCCTGCTGATGCGCGACGATGCAAGGAAGCTCGAGGTCCCGTCGTCGCGGCGGAGCGCGCCGGACTCCGTGGAATCGCGCGCCGCGGCGGCGCCGGAAACGGCCGAACCCGCGGCGGCCGCGAATCTCGCGAATGACGCGAATCCCTCCGCTCGTGATCGCGCGCGACCGGACGTCGACGTGCGCCGCGCGGCCGAGCCGGCGCCCGAGGTCGACTTCCTCGGCCTCGTCTTGATCCGGAATCCGCCGGAAGGTGCGCCGCCGGAAGAGGGCACGCTGATCCTCCGCTGCGTCGATGCCGCGGCGCCGCCGCGGCGGATCGAGGTCGCGGTGAAGGAGGGGCGCTTCGCCGGACGCGGGCCGCTCGGCGCGGAGGTCGAGGTCGAGCGGCTCGAGCTCTCGGGGCGCGAGCTCGCGACGCTCGAGCAGCGCTGGCCGCTCTCCAAGCGCTGGATCGAGATCGCCGCCTCCTGGTCGCCGGCGCGCGTGCTGCACGTCGTCGACTCCGGGACCGGACGCGAGCTCGACGACGTGACCGTGCGCTTTGACGCGCATCTCGAAGGCGCGACCTCGATCGCAGTGGGCTTCCCGTTCGCGGCGGGAGCGACGCGGTCGGGCTCGCCCGGTGGACACGCGTCGCCGCTGCGCTTCTTCGGCGATTCCTCGCGGCTCGATTTCGTCGTCCACGCCGCGGAGCACGGCGACGAGCGGGTCCGCTTCGATGCGTGGGACAAGGAGCTCACCGTCGCCCTCCGTCCACCGGCGTCCGTCCGCGTGAAGGTCGAGCCGTGGCCGGTCGCCGCCGCGGAGGGTGCATCCGAGCAGCGCCGCGGCCGGCCCGCGGTCGTCGTCGCGTCCGTCGAGTTCGACGGCGACGAGAGCTTCGGGGCATCCCGCTCGCGCGCCGAGGAGCGGTGGGTCGAGAAGGCGCCGCCGTCGCTGCGCGCCGCGGCGCGCGCCGCGCTCGATCGCGGGACGTTGCGGCGCGCCGCCGCCTCGACGCCGCTGCGCCACGTCGCTCCGATCGACGCGGAGGGCGTCGCCCGCTTCGACGACCTCTCCGAAGGATCGTGGGTCGCATGGGTCGACGACGTCGAGCGGGCGTTGCCTCGCGAAGTCACGCTGGTCGACGCCCATTCGTTCCGGGCCGTCCGCAGTTTCGAGGACGCGTGGCGTCACGACCCCGTCCCCTTCACCGCCGCCGCCGGCGGGCGGACCGAAGTCGTCCTGCGCGCGGAAGAACGCCGGCGCGACTCCAGCTCGGTGGTCGTGCACGGGTTCGACGCGCGGACCGGCACGGAGCTCGAGCTGAACCCCGCGGACGTCCGCGTGGTCGCCGTCGACGGATCCGACCCGGCGGAATTCGGCGTTGTCGTAGTCGAAGGCGGCGGCGCGGCGAAGCCGGCGGACGGCGCGATCCGCGCGACGGCGGGGCTCGCGCAGGTCTTCGTCGACCTGGGGTCACGACCCGACTACGAGCCCTCCGAGACGATCGTCGAGCTCGCGCCGGGGTCGAACGACGTCCGCGTCGCGCTCTCGCGCGTCGAGGGCGTCGTCGTCGAGGTCGTCCTGGACGGGGCGGGCGAGTCGGAAGAGGGCGACGGAGCCTGGGCGATCCGTGAATTCCGACTGATCGGCGGCGGCCAGGATCTCCGTTCCGACCTCGGATGGAGTTCGCCGAACGGCCGACCGACGTGCCTGCGGCACCGATTCCGGCCTCTGCCGCCCGGCCGCTACGAGCTGCTCGTGCCCGAGAACCGCGGATTCGACCGCTCCGGCACGATCCCCGTCGAGGTGCGCGCGGGCGAGACGACGGTCGTCGAGCTGCACGGTCCGCGTTCGCTGCGATACGTCGGCGACGCATCGAGCCGCTGAGCCCCGCTCAGAAGAGCTGGAAGTCGCCGCCCTCGCTCGCGGCGATGCCGTCGCTCGCGCCGGCGTCGCCGACGAACCGCTGCACGAACCGCTCGACGCCCACGGCGGCAATCCGAGTCGCGCGCGCGTCGAGCCGCAGGCCCTCCCCTCGTGCACCCCCGGACAGCACGGGGCGCGTGGCGGCCCCGCTTCGCTCGATTGCGTTCGGGAACGAATTCACCTCGGGGCGACGGTGGCGGATTGCCCCGGAGCCGACGTGTAGGGGGAGGATCCATCGGCTTCCCGCCCCGACACATTGCCAGTGGCGGGGGCCGCCCTACGATGGCCGTTCGCATCGGACCGACCGGAGGCGCGGGTGTGACGTCCGGAGCCGAGAGCGACCTGATTGCGACGATCGAGCTGGTCACCCTTGCGAGGCAGGGCGACCGCTCCGCGGCGGAGCAATTGTTCCGGCGCTACCGCCCGCGCCTCGAAGCCTTCCTTTACGCGCGCGTGCCCCTCCGCGCCCGCCACCTCTTCGACACCCAGGACGTGGTGCAGGACGTCTGCGTCAAGATCTTCGCTGCGCTCGATCGCTTCAAGGCGCACGGCATCGGTTCCTTCTGGTGCTTCGCGCGCTCGGTCGCGCGCAACCACCTGATCGACGCCGCCCGCCGCGGAGACGCGGTGCACGAGACGGCGATCCATGAGGGGTCGGGCTCCTGCCCGGAGATGGTCGCGCCCGGACCGCCGGAGGTGTCCCAGGGACACGAGGCGGCCGAGGACTTCGACCGTGCGCTCGAAAAACTCCCCGATCGCGTTCGCACTGCGCTGCTGATGCGTCTTGAACTGGGGATGGAGTGGAGCGTGATCGCGGAGGAGTGCGACTACCCGTCCCCCGACGCCGCCCGCGTCGCGATCAAGCGGGCGCTGCAGGAGATCGCGAAGGAGATGTCGAGGCATGACGACGGCCGCTGAGCTCCCCGCCGGAGCGGCCGAGGCGCTCCGGCCGGGATGCACGCGGGCGCGACGCACCCCTCTCCCAGGATTCCGGTGGCGGACGCGCCGGAGAACGTCGTTCCTGGAGGCGAAGTGGAACCGACCCAAGAGGACACCTTCCTGGAAGTGCTGGCGAGCCCGGCGCATCCCTTCCCGGCACCGTGCGCGTGCAGTCGGTGCCCGACGCCCATGACGGGCGAGGACGATCCGGTCACCGGATCCCTGGCGGCGTACGAGAGCGGCGACGAGGGCGCGCGCGCGGAGCTGTTCGCGCAGCTCTACGACGAGCTCCGTTCGCGGGCGACGCGGCTGGCGCAGAAGCGCGGGCGCAACGAGACGCTCCGCGCGACGGCGATCGTCCACGAGGTCTACCTTCGCCTCGCCCGCGGCGACGGCCTCGGCTGGCGCGATCGCGCGCACTTCCTCGCCGCAGCCGCGCGCACGATGCGCCACGTGCTGATCGACTACGCGCGCAGACGCGAGCGCCGGAAGCGGAAGGCCGAAGGCGTCCGCGTCGCCGTCGACGAGATCCTCGACTCCTACGAGGATCGCGCCATCGACCTCGAGGCGCTCGACCGCGCCCTCGACCGCCTCGCCGGCTTCGACCCGACGATGGCGAAGGTGGTCGAGCTGCGCTTCTTCGGCGGCGCGAGCGTCGAGGAGACGGCGCAGCTCGTCGGGATGTCGAAACGCACGCTCGAGCGGCGCTGGGAAGCCGTGCGCGCCTGGCTCCGGAGCGAGATCGGATGAATCCGGAGCGATGGAAGCGCGTCGAGGAGCTCTTCGAACGCGCGTCGAAGCTGCCCGAGGGGCAGTGGCCGGGGTTCCTCGTCTCCGAGGCGGGCGACGACCTCGAGCTGATCGAGACCGTCTTGAAGATGCTTCGAAGCCGGGGCGCGGAGAAGTTCATCGAGCCGCCGTCCGGATCGAGCGCGCCGGGGACGCTTCCGAGCGGCGACGCGTGGATCGGCCGCAAGCTCGGCGACTTCGAGTTGACGGCACCGATCGGCAAGGGCGCCATGGGGCTCGTCTTCCGGGCGCGCCAGGTCTCACTCCATCGCGACGTCGCCGTCAAGATCCTCCCGTTCGAGATGCTGTCGCGGCCCGACCGCCTCGCGCGCTTCTCGAAGGAGGCGCGCGCCGCCGCCCGCCTCCACCACCCCAACATCGTTCCGATCCACGCGGTCGGACAGGAGGGGGACGTCCACTGGTTCGCGATGGAGTTGGTCGACGGGCCCGACCTGGCGCAGGAGATCAAGCGGCTTGCGGGTAAGGAGAGCGGCCCCGCAGCGCGCCTGCCGCCGTTCGAATCGCGCGACTACCTTCCCGTCGTCGTCCGGCTGGTCGAGCAGGCCGCCGACGCGCTCGCCTACGCCCACCAGAACGGGATCGTCCATCGCGACATCAAGCCTCACAATCTCGTGGTCGATCCGGCCGGACAGGTGCGGATCGTCGACTTCGGACTCGCGCGCGACGAAGAGCAGGGAACCATCACGTCGAGCAGCGACCAGATCGGCTCGCCCTATTACATGAGCCCCGAGCAGGTGCGCCATCGGATGCACGCCGTCGACCAGCGCACCGACGTCTACTCGCTCGGCGTCGTCCTCTACGAGCTGTTGTCACTGCACCGGCCCTTCGACGGAGCCACCTCCGCCGAAGTGTGGTATCGCATCGTCCACGACGAGCCGCGCAAGCTCCGCGCGATCGCGCCGCGCGTGCCGACCGACCTCGCGCTCGTCTGCAACAAGGCGATGGCGCGCGAGCTCGCCGACCGCTACGCCAGCGCCGAGGCGTTTCGCGACGACCTGGGCCGCTTTCTCCGCCACGAGTCCGTCGTCGCACAGTCCCCTTCCATTCGGCGGCGCGCGCGCCGCTTCGTCGCGCGCCATCCGGTCGCCTGCGGCTCCGCCGCGGCGGCGGCGATCGCGGTCGCGACGGGCTTCTGGTTCGCCGACTCGCGCGCCCGCCGGCGAGACGAGACGGCGAAGGCGGAGGAGATCCGCAGCCTCCTCACCGGGCCCGACTGGGATGCACGCCTCAGCGAGGTGGTCGCCGGACGGCGCCTCTGGCGCGATCTGCACGCCCGCGCCGCATCGCTGCCGGACGAGCTGCGCGACCTCGAGCAACAGCTCGACACGCGGTTCGCCGCGGACTTCGAGGCGCGGCGCCGGCGGCTCGAGGAGCACCTCGCGCTCGGGCTGGGCGGACTGCGCGATCCGGCGCGTTGGGGGGGACACGCGTCACCTTCATCGCCGACCGAGCTGGCCCTCTTCCAATTCGAGGGCGAACGGATCCGAGAGATCTACGGCGACCTGCCGGAAGTCGCGCGCCTCTGCGACCCCGCGCGAGCAAGGCCGCGCGTGAACCTTCGCCTCGACTCGGTGACGCAGGCCGACGCGGCCGGGAGACCGGCCCATGCCTCGATGCGCGCGATCGATCCGCTGCTCGGCATGCGCGGCGAACGACAGGAGCTCGGCGTCCTGCCTCTCGCCGACGTGGCCGTGCGTACGGGGAACTGGCGATTCCTCGTCGAGATCCAGGACTTCGGTTTCGCCGAGTACACGCGCTACCTCGAACCGGGCGCCGCGCCGGTCGAGTTGCAGATCCGCGTGCGGCGCAGTGAAGCCGTGCAGCCCGGAATGAAAGCGATCGAGGCCGGACGATTCACGTTCGACGTGATTCGGCCGAAGAGCTGCGACATTGGCGGCCCGTCCGCCGAGTTCGACGCCTTCCAGATCGACGAGGCCGAGGTCTCGAACGGGGAGTTCGTCAGTTTCCTGCGCGAGACCGGCCGCCCCCCCCCAAAGCGATGGAGCAGCCTCGGGTTCAAAGGGGATTGGCACGACCTGCCACTCGGAGAGCTCGGCGATCGCTTCCTCGACCTTCCCGTCGCCGGCATCGACTACGGCGATGCGCAGGCCTATTCGGAGTGGGCCGGCAAGAGGCTCCCGACGCACCTCGAGCTCGAGCGAGCGCAGCGCGGCAGCGACACCCGCCACTATCCGGCTGGCGAGGACAAACTCCCGCTCGCGGCGGAGAACTACAACATCTACGGCGAGGACGAAGGAAGAGGAATCTCGGTGGCCGACAAGTTCAGAATCTACCTGGCCAACGTGAAACCAGTCCGCGACCCGCGCTACCGCCAGCCGCCCGAGGGTCTCTTCCACGCCTTCGGGAACGTCGCGGAGGCAAGCGAGAGCCTCCTCGCCGAGCCTGAGGAAGACGTCCTCGTCACCAAGATCTGGGAGCGTATCGACCTGGGTTCGGCGTGGGACGCGCAGGTCAACCACGCCTCCCTTTCTTCCCATGCGTTCTTCGGCGTCGCCGATCGATACGCCCCGATGTACGTCGGCCTTCGCTGTTGCAAGAGTCGATCACCGTAACAACCGTCGTCGCTCGCAGGGGGAATCCGAATCTCGACGATCGAGTTCCGACGCGCGACGACCCGACAAAAAGGAGCGCATCATGCCCTATCTGGTACTTGGAGCGGTGACGTACTCGCTCGCCAAACCGACCTTCACGGCGGTTCTCCCGCCGCCGCAGATCACGATCGACACCAACAACCAGAACATTCCTACGGAGGCGGATATCAGCGACTTCATCAGCAAGCTGCAGGGCATGCAGGTCATCTTCACGCACACCGAGTACGCCGACATGTGCGACGAGCTTCGGGAATTGGTCAAGAGACGCATCTTCGGCCCCGGCGCCACCAATCCTCTCAATCCTGCGAACAAGATCTTCGACGTGTACGTGAATGACTCACGAGAATCCGGAGACCCGGACGTCTGGCGTAGTTCACTCGGTTTAGGTCTCGCGATCCATCCCGTCACCAATGCCAACTACGCGCCACAAGGGCCGATCAATATCGGCGTCGCCCCGCACCCGAATCCTCAGAATCCGCAGACTACGCAGTATTGGCTTCGTGCGGACGTGGTCGCGTACGGCCCGTGATCGAGTCGACATCGCAGCGACGTGACCATCCGGCCTTTCCAAATTGATCAGGGGGGACATTCCATGGCACATCCTCAAAGAAGCCTCGTCAACGCGCTGCGGTTGAGCTCCGGTCCGGGAGGCAGCGTCCACTCGAGGCCACTGGCCGAAGAAACGATTCGAATGCTGAACGAGAGAGCGAAGCTGCCCAAGACACAGATCGGTCTTGAGCAGAGGAAGATCGTTCGATTCGATGCGTGGACGGATCCGCGAATCTTCAAGATTCTCCAGGATAACCCGAACGGGAAATCGCTTTCGACAGAAGCTCGCAAGCTTTTCTGCGACCTCCGTCCGGACATCAGCTCCACCGAGCTTCGGTGCGCGTTCGAGTTGCTGACTCGCCTCCCGCTCGATCGTGCGCGGAGGCTCGCCGCCGGCAAGGAGTACAAAGTGAGGGTGCGCGTGAAGGGTCAGGCGAAGCTCCTCCTCGATGTGTCCAAGGATCAATTGCTCGGAAAAGTGAACGCTCCGAAGCAACCAGTCCGCGTGTTATTGCCCTTGCTGTTCACGAGAATGGCCAGTCACATGCACGCCATCTTCAAACCGCATTTGTCGTCGGGGGGCCTGCCTCCACCGAAACTCGACAAATTGTTCGCGAAATTCGCTTCGGGGAAACTTCGCATCGAGGAACACGGCCCGCAGGAATGGATGAACGCGGAGCCCGACAGCGCCTACTTCTTTGCGCTCGCGGAATTCTGCATCCAGGCGGCGCACTGCAACGCCGAGCCGGGGCCCCGATGGTGGATCTCCCTCGGCGGACTTTTCGCAGCACTGCAGGACGTCTTCTGCGTGTTCTACCACCGGACCGGCGGCGAACGACGATTCAGCGAGTACCGCGACGTGTTCTTCAACACCAAGCGGGAGATCTCCGAGGACCTTCTGTTGAAGCATGTCGCCTCGGTGCGCCGGCGATGCGACACGATCGAGAAACTGGTCGACCAGGTGACCTGGAATGCGTTCTGGTACTTCTTCGACGACGTGCAACCACCGACGGTCGTTCCGCAGAGCACACCACCGCAGCCGCCTCGTCACCCGCTCCGCTCCTTCCGGAGGAGCTCCTCGACCTCACGTGCGTAGCGTTTGACGAGCGGCGATTTTGGTCGCCACGCGCGGTTCAGAACAACTGGAACTCGCCACCCTCGCTTGCGGCGATGCCGTCGCTCGCGCCGGCGTCGAGCACGAACCACTGCGAGAAGAACTCGATGCCCGCGAGCGCCGGATTGCTCGGCAACGCGCCCTTCAACGTCCCGTAGCCGGCGCCGGCGCCAGAGCCTGACAGGACCAGCGGCACGATCACGGCGATCTGGGTCACGTCGACGTGGAGGGGGATGGAGCGGAGGAAGGTGCCGGGCGGCGTCTTGCCGAGCGACACGATGTCGAGCGCGAGGCTCCCGCCGAGCGCGTCGAACACGCCGAATTTGAAGTCGACGTTGCCGACGTTCGGCGGCACCTGCGCGAGCAGCGCCGGCACGAAGCCGCCGCTGCCGGGCGACCCGAAGCCGTAGTGCGCCGGATTCGGCGGCGGCGGCTCGAAGAAGAGGCGCGGCCGGTCGAACGGCGCCTGCTCGGCGGCCACGCGCGGGTCGGTCAGCGCGGTGCGCAGGAACTCGACGAGGTCGTCCGTCTGCTGGAGCGACAGGAAGAGCGGGAAGATCTGCCCGTCGAGATTGTCGTTGAAGTCGCCGCCGCGGTTGTAGAAGTCGACGACCTGGCGCAGGTCGTCGAACTGTCCCGTGTGCATGAACCGGGCGCGCAGCCCGGCGTTGCGCAGGCTCGGCGACTTGAACATGCCGCGGTCGTTGTGGTCGCCGGTGACGTTCTCGCGGCCCGGGTCGGTCGCGGGGTCGCGCAGGCCGATGTTGTGGAACTGGTCGTCGAGGAAGAACGGCGTCAGGTGGCAGATGCGGCAGTTGCCCTGGTTGGTGAAGACGCCGAGCCCCGCCTTCTGCTGCGCCGTGAGCGCGGCGGTGTTGCCGTTGACGTAGTCGTCCCACGGCGTCTGATCCGGGACGAGCGAACGCTCGTAGCTCGCGATCGCGAACGCGATGCGCTCGCTCGTGATCGCCGCGTCGCCGAACGCGCTCGTGAAGAGGTCGGGGTAGGTCGGGTCGGCCGCGAGCGCCGCGGCGACGTCGGTGGGGAGGTTGCTCGCGAGCGCGAGCGGCCGCGACGCGGGGAGCTTCGCGACGATCTCGCTCCAGTCGCGCGCCGCGTGCGCCATCTCGACGTCCGAGGCGGGCGGCCCGACGCTCTGGCTCTCGAGCGCGCCTCCGACCGCGATGCTCGTCGTGCCGGTCTGCGGATCGACGAAGGTCGTCGACGCGCGCCCGTCCCAGAAGAGCTCGGTGTTGTAGGAGGCCATCAGGAAGCCCGGCGAGTTGCGTCCGGTGACCTGCGGCAGGAAGCCGTGCACCGGGTCGGGCTCGTAGAGATTCTGCGCGTCGGAGCGGATCACTCCCGGCGACCCGAACACGTCGTCGTTGGTATTCAGTAGACCGTCGGGTCCGGCGAGCCGGACGATGCGGACGTCGGCGCCGCCGGCGAAGGGCCGATGGCAGCTGCCGCACGCCATCGTGTTGTCGCTCGAGAGCTGCTCGTCCCAGAAGAGGACCTTGCCGAGCACCGCCTTCTCCGGCGTCAGCGGGTTCTCGGGCGGCGCGCCGGGAGGAGCGAGCTGGGCGAAGGCAGACGATGGGAGCAGTACGAACGCGGCGATCGAGCGCGACAGCATGGAGCACTCCGTGCGGCAGGCCGGGCTGCGAGACACGACAGCGGAGGCGCGATCGTAGACGGAGTACGGCGAACTGTCTGCGGATCGCGTGCGCGGATCACTTGTCCTTCGGGTCGACCCAGCGCGCACCGGCGAGCTTTCCCGCGTGACCCTTCCCGGAGAGGTCGGCGAGCTCGTCGCCGTGGGACTTCGTGGCGTCGAATACGACGAGCGTCGTGTCGTCCGATTCGAGCGTCTCTGCCGGCGCGAAATCCTTGAGGTAGCGCGCCTTCGAAGACACGCGGAATGACCGGAAGTCGGCGCCGACGCGGCGGTTCTCGTGCGCGCCCTTGCGCACGCCGAGATAAAGCGGCGTCGGCGCGGCGACAAGTGCGAGGCCGTTCACCGAGCCCTTCGCGGCGCGCGTGCCGTTCCAGAAGACCAGGAGCTCGGTCGCCGTCTTCGAGACGGCGAGGTGGTGCCATCCCGTCGCGTCGACGCAACGTCGACCACCGGTGACGAACCTCTTCCAGTCCGTTTTCGAATTCAAGCGATCGGGTCGTGCCGCGATCGTGAAGTCGATCTTGCGGACTTCACCCGCCTCGAGCGCGGTCGTGCGCAGGATCCAGCCGCACGTCTCCTCGACGTCGGCTTCGGCGCTCATTCCGGACCACGCCTCGTCTCCGGCGAAATAGATCTCGCCGGCCTCGTACGGGCTCCAGCGCACCCACGCCTCGATCGTGAAGTCGCCGTCGAGCCGCAGCATGAACTTCGACTTCTGGATCTCGATGTTGTCGCGGCCGGTCAATCGGACGAACGGCTTCGGCGGGAGCGCTTTGCCCTCGTCGGTCGTCGCCGCGCTCTGCGACTCCGCGAGAAGTCCCGCCATCGTCGCCGCCGCGAGGAGGCGCGCCGCGAGGTTCACCATGCTCTGCTCCGGACCGGGAAGGCGTCGCAGACCGCGACGCGCGCGTCAATTCAGGACCCGCTCCCACGCCTTCGCCTTCAGGATCGCCACGCCGAACACCCCCGCGACGAGCGCGCACCACATGACGAAATTCCACGTCTGCGCCGGGTCGAGCCAGCCGCTCGTGACGAGGATCAAGGGCAGGACCACGACGTACCAGGTCCGCGCCCACGGCCGGCCGAGGATCAGCGCGAGGCCGGCGATTTCGAGCGCGACCGCGCGCACGCCGTAGAAACCGGTGAAGAGCTCGGTCTTGAGCACGCTATCGGGAACGACCGGCGTGCCGACGCGGACGATCTCGACGTCGAGCCAGAGTGCGGCCGCGACGAGCGCCCAGCCGACCACCTGGATCAGCACCGGCGCGCGCGGCAGGGGCGCGGCCGAGGACTCGCGGCGCAGGCGACTGTTCTTGAAGCCGTACCAGGCGTAGACGACGAAGCCGAGCTGCAGCCAGACGAGCAGGCGAATCCAGTTCGAGTGCTCGAGGCCGAGGATCAGGGCGAGGCAGGCGAGTGCCGAGAGGATCGGCGTCAGCGGATAGAGCGGGACCTTGAAGGGGCGCGGCGCGTCGGGATTGCGCTTGCGGAGCACGATCACGCCGATCGAGACGAGGATGAAGGCGAAGAGCGTCCCGATGTTCGTGAGGCCGATCGCCTGGTCGGGCGTGAGGACCGAGCAGAGCACCGCGACGAGCATCCCGGTGACCCAGGTGCTCACGTGCGGCGTCTGGTGTTTCGGGTGGATGCGGCAGAAGACCGGCGGCAGGAGGCCGTCGCGCGACATCACCATGAAGATGCGCGTCTGCCCGAACTGGAACACGAGCAGCACCGCGGTCATGGCGACCATCGCGCCGAACGCGAAGAGAGTCGCGATGTTGCCGTAGCCCATCACCTTCATCGCGAAGGCGAGCGGGTCGTTGGTCGAGAAGTCGCTGTAGCGCACGACGCCCGTCAGCACGGCAGCGACCAGCACGTAGAGCACGGTGCAGATCAGCAGCGACCAGAGCAGCCCGCGCGGCAGGTCCTTCTGCGGGTTGCGCGTCTCCTCGCCCGCGGTCGAGACGGCGTCGAACCCGATGTAGCTGAAGAAGCCGAGCGCGGCGCCCTGCCAGATCCCCTTCACGCCGTTCGGCGCGAACGGATGCCAGTGGTTCTCCCCGCCGCGGACCAGCGTCCACGTTCCGAGCGCGATGAACGTCAGGACCAGCCCGAGCTTCAGGAAGACCATGATCGCGTTGGCGCGCGCGCTCTCCCGCACGCCGATCCAGAGCAGGATCGTGAGCAGCAGCGTGATCCCGAAGGCGGGCAGGTTGACCGAGACGACCCAGTCGCCCAGCCGCGGCGCCGAGGCCCACCGGTCGAGCGTCGCCTGCGCGTCGGCCTGCGCGGCCGCGCTCGCCGCCGCGTCGCCGAGCACGTGCGCCGCCCCGCTCACCGCGGCGGCCGCCGATTGGAGGTCCTTGGTGAGCCAGACCGGCAGCGACCACTGCTCGTTCACGCCGAGCAGGAACGACTGGAAGTAGTCGCCCCACGACTGCGCGACGTAGACGTTGCCGATCGCGTACTCGACGATCAGGTCCCAGCCGATGATCCAGGCGACCAGCTCGCCGAACGCCGCGTACGAATAGGAGTAGGCGCTGCCCGAGGCGGGGCACATCGCCGAGATCTCGGCGTAGCAGAGCGCCGCGAAGCCGCAGGCGAGCGCGGTCAGGGCGAACGACACCATCACCGCGGGCCCGGCGCCGAGCATCACCACCGCGCCGTGCGCGTCGAAGCGCCCGACGATCATCTCCTTGATGCTGGAGAAGAGGCCGGCGCCGATGATTGCCCCGATCCCGAGCAGCGTGAGGTCGAGCGCGCCGAGCGACCGCTTGAGCCCCGTCCCGTGTCCCTCCGCTTCCGCCGGCTCCGTCGTGAATTTGCGGAGGAAGAGGCTGTTGGGATTCATGGGGTCGGGATGGTAGGCGGCGCTCCGCGGCCCGACAACCGCAGCACGTTCACGAGCCCGGCCCGGTCACCGCCTCTCGCCGTCCTTCTTCTCGTCGTCGCCCTTCGCGGCGGGCGCGTCGTCCTTCTTCTCGTCCGGCTTCGCGTCGGGCTTCTCTTCCGCCTTCTCGTCCTTCTTCTCCGCGCCCGGCTTCACCGGCTCGAGCGGCGGCTTGCCGTCGCGCTCCCATGGCCAGGGGTTGGCGGCGTCGACCTCGATGCCGACCTTGCCGCCGCCGGTGTGGACGATGTAGCCGAGCGTCGCGATCACCATGCAGCCGGTGCGCTTCACGAATTCGTCGGCCGGCTCCTTGCCGATCGGGAACTCGAACATCACGCCGGGCGCGTAGGCCTTGCGGAACGCGAGGATCTCGGCCACCCGGATCGGCGGCGCCTGCACCTCGTTGCAGAGGACAGCGAGCCCCTCGCTGAAGAGGTCGATGCCGGGCGTCGGCTTGTTGAACTCGCGCTCGAGGTTGGCGAGCAGCTCGAGCGCGCACGCCCGGTTCTCGAGCTTCTCGGCCACGCCGCGCCAGACTACGTCGCCGTCGCGCTCGTCCTTCACGTCCTCCTTCGCCTTGAAGATCGTGACGAGCAGCTCGGCGAGGTCGGCCTCCTTCCAGAGCCGCTCCTTCACCGACTTGGTGCGGCGGATCTGGTCGATGAAGTAGGTGATCGCGTTGTAACGCAGGTCGCGCGCTTCCCAGAAGGCGCGCTTCTCCTCCTGCGACATCGGGTCCTCCTCGAGTGCGAAGAGGCGGTTGCCCGTGTCGACGATCAGCTTCAGGAACCACTCGTCGACCTTCGCGCCCTGCTCGTCCGACATGGTCGGGCGCGCGCGGGCGAGGCCGACGCGGACGTTCTGCAGCCCGTCCATGCCGAGCAGCTGCTGCGCGCGCGGCTCGGAGAGGCAGCGCAGCACGAGCTCCATCTCGCGCGCGCCGCCGACGTCCTGCAGGAAGGAGGTGCCGGCGCGCAGGATGCGGCCGTCGCCGCCGATCGACTGCGACGCCTTGAGCGCGGAGGTGTCGGAGAGGATCGATTCGACCGCCGCGTGCGCGACCGCGACCGCGCGCGAGCGCAGGAACGGGTCGACGTCGGTCTGCTGCAGGAGGCGCGCGCACGCCTGCAGCACGGTCACCGCCTCGAGCGGCTCGGTCTCCTGCGAGAGCAGCTTCTTCAGGTGCTGCAGCGCGAGCTCGCCCTCGCCGGCGCGGTAGAGCGCCTCGAGCGCCGCGCCGCGCTGGACCGCCTTGCCCTCGGCCGCGTCGGCCTTGACGCGCTCGATCATCTCGTCGAAGCGCGGCGGACGCGGCTCCTGCGTGCGCGCCGTGCCGAGCGCGCGGCCGAGCTGGCGCGCGAGCGGCGTGCGGTTCTCCGGGATCGTCGCGCCGTAGCCGGTGAAGATCGCGTCGAGGTCGGCCACGTCGGGATCGTCGGCCAGCACCATCGCGGCGTTCGTCCCGTTGACGTCGAAGCCGGTCGCCGCCTTGCGCACCAGCGTGCGCAGGAACTCGCGCAGCACCGGATCGTCGCGCACCGGGCCGTAGACCTCCTTGCGGAAGGCGAGGTGCTCGGGCGTGTAGTTGTTCTCCGGGCTGTCGTTGATGGAGGGGAGCTTGCGGTTGCTCGCCTCGTCGTTGGCCGCCGTCACGAGCGTGCCGAAGTCCTTGGCGTCGAGCGACGCGGGGTCGACGGGGGCGCCGCCTTCGGGCGTCCGGGCCGCGTCGAGCAGCTTCTGCCGTGCGGTCGAGTAGTCGTCGCGCGCCGGCCGCGGCCGGTTGGCGCCGCCCGCCTCGCCCCCCTTCGCGGAGAGGTTGCGGTCGCGCCCGCCGCCCGGAGGCGTCTGCGCTGCGGACGCGCACGGGAACAGGACGAGGAGGAGGGCGGCCGCCGGCGCGGCGCGGGACGCGGCTCGGATCGCGGTGGACATCCGGCGCACGCTAGCGCCGACGCGAATCACCCGGAAGCCCGGGAGAGTCCGGGTGCCGACGCTCCCGCGTACACTCCCGCCCCATTCCACTTCCGGAGGTGAATCCATGCTCGGCAAGCTCTTGTCCGCCTCGCTCGTGCTCCTCGGCTTCGCCGTCGTGCCGCTCGCCGCCCCGCAGAAGGCGGGCGGAGCGGACGGCGCCTTCAAGATCGACCCGGTCCACAGCACGGTGCTCTTCAAGATCCGCCACCTGGGCGTCTCCAACTTCTGGGGCCGCTTCAACGAGGCGAACGGCACCGTGACGATCGACGCCGCCAAGCCCGCCGCGTCGAAGATCCACTTCACGATCCCGGCCGCGAAGGTCGACACCAACAACGCCGACCGCGACAAGCACCTGCGCGGCCCCGACTTCTTCAACGCCGACGAATTCAAGACGATCGACTTCGACAGCACCAAGGTCGAGCCGAAGGGCAAGGACGAGCTCGAGGTGACCGGCGACCTGAGCCTGCACGGCGTCAAGAAGTCGATCACCGTGCACGTGAAGCAGGTCGGCTTCGCCGACATCCCGAAGATGGGCCAGCGCGTCGGCTTCGAGGCGTCGTTCCAGGTCAAGCGCAGCGACTTCGGCATGAAGAGCGCCGCCGACCTCGGGATGCTCGGCGACGAGGTCGACCTGATCGTGAACGTCGAGGCGGCGAAGTAGCCGGCGCGCCGCCGGCATGAACGACTACCTCCTTCGGATCTACTTCGAGCAGTGCCTCTCCACCGCGGCGTGGGCCGGCGGCGCCGCGCTCGCCGTCCACCTGCTCGCGTCGCTCGGCACGACCGCGCCGGCGCGCGCCGCGGCGGTCGCGCTCGCGCTCGGGCTCTTCACCGCGCTCTACACGGTCGCCGGCGTGCCGCCGCTGCCGCCGGCGATGCGCTGGCAGTGGGTGCCGTGGCTCACGGCGGCGGCGCTGCTGCTGCTGCTCGTCGAGGAGGGGAAGTCGGCCGAGGGGGCGCGCGTGCCGCTGCTGCTCGCGCTCACGCTCGCGGTCGAGTGGTTCATCCTGCGCCCGAACGGGCGGCTCGCGCAGTTCGGCGAGGCGGTGCGGCTCGCATTCCTGGTCGGGCTCGGGACCGCCTTCCTCGCGCTGCTCTGGGTCGGGGAGACGCGCCTCGCGAAGGCGCCGATGTGGCGGACCTTCGCCCTCCAGTCGCTCGCGACCGCGGGCGCGGCGGCCGCCTACGCGTCGCACTCCCAGGATTTCGGGCGGATCATGGCGGGCTTCGCGGCGGCGCTCGGCGCGACGGCGCTGGTGGGGCTCGCGAAGGCGACGGAGACGACGGGCCGCACCGCGGTCACGGTGTCGGGCGTCGCGGCGTGCGGGATCCTGCTCGTGAACGGGCTCGGCAGCGACTTCCCGATCGCCTGCACGCTGCTCCTGCTCGCGGCGTGGCTCGCGCCGCTGCTCCCCAATCGCGGGACGTTCGTGGACCACGCGCTGCAGTTCTGCGCCGCCGTCGCGCCGGCCGCGCTCGCCGCCTTCATCGCGTCGTGGTGACGAAGCGCGTGATCTCCACGGCGCCGTCGGCGAGGTCGGGGTCGACCAGCAGCAGGTCGTCCTTCCGGTCGCCGTCGAGGTCCTGCACCACGAGGAAGCGGCGCGTCGGGCGGGTCTCCTCGTCGCGGCGGTGGATCAGCGTCGCGGGGTCGACGGTGCCCAGCGCGACGGCGGGCGACCTGCCGGCGATGCGCGCGCGCAGCCGTGCGCCCGGCATCGGCACCCAGTCGAGGACCCCGAGCAGGGGGATCGTCACCCCGTCCTTGCCCTTCGCCTCGCGGTCGTAGTGGTCGATCACGTCGTGCCACGCCTGCGACTCGTCGACGGGCGCGGTCGAGGCCGCGTCGGCGACGCCGAGGTGGATCTCGACCCTGCCGTCGCGCGTCACCACCGCGAGGTCGGTCGCCTGCCCGTCGCCGTCGCCGTCGAACGGGACCGGCAGGCGCGAGAGCTCGTCGCCGAGCTCCTTCAGCTGCTGGTTCTTCTCGAGCTCGTTCGTGATGGTGAGGAGGTTGGGGATGTCGATCACGAGCTTGCGCTTGCGCGACGGACTGCGCGCGAAGCGCAGCCGCTCCTCCTGGAAATAGGTGTAGAGGTCGAGCTCGAGCTTCCCGCCCGCCACCACCCAGAGCAGCAGCTCGCCGATCGAGACGTCGGCCGCCTGCAGCATGCAGAGGTCGAGCTTCTTGTCGCCGTCGTCGTCGGCGACGAACGTCGCGATCAGGTTGCCCGACGTCTTCAGCACCTGCAGCGCCTTGCTGCGGTCGACGCCGCCGCCGTCGATGCCCCCCTTCGTCCCGCCGTAGAGCGCGACCTTCGGGCCCTGCCGCAGCAGGAGGTCGGCGCAGCCGTCGCCGTCGAGGTCGCGCACCGTCGCGTTGACCATCCCCTTCAGCATCTTGAAGAGGTTCGACGGGTCGATCACGCCTTCGTCGTCGCCGCCGAGCTTCTGGCGGATCTCCTCGAGGTCGATCTCGAAAGTCGGCGCCTCGGGCAGGTGGCCCTTCGCGTCGGACCAGAAGAACTGCATGCGGTCGCTCGACTCGAACGCGAGGTCGGGGTGGCCGTCGCCGTTCTGGTCGGCCACGTCGAACGACGGCACGGAGACGTCGACGTTGGCGTCGGGGTGGCCCTGGCCGGGCCCCGGGAAGCCGAGGTCGACCGAGATCCGGTGGCGCACCGACGCGCCGACCACGAAGGACGCGTCGGGCCGCCCGAACCAGAGCTTGAGCCCGGTCGGGACCGGCAGCGCGAGGTCGCTCGCGCCGTCGCCATCGAGGTCGCGCGCGAACGGAAAGGAGAAGACGCCCGAGGGAAGCACGAGCCGCCCCGCTTTCAGGACCTCGCGCGCCGTCGCCCCTTCCGCGCCGAGCTCGACGCGCTTGACGCTCCCCTCGTCGTCGACGAGCCAGAGCTCGTCACGGGCGCCGTGGTGCTCGACGACGCACCACGCGAGCGAGCGGACGCTCCCCTGCTCGGCGCGGAAGCGCTCCGGCGCCCCCTCCTCGAGGCCGCGCACGCCGAGCCCGTGCGCGCCGCCGACGAGCAGCTCGCGGCGGCCGTCGCCGTCGAGGTCGATCGTCGCGAGCCCGCTCACCGGGCCGGGCAGCCGCAGCGACTTCGGCGTGAACTGCGGGAGCGCCGGCGTCGCCTGCGCGAGCGCGCCCGAGAGAGCGGCGCCGGCGAGCGCGGGCCCGATCACTTCGGGCCCTCCTTCTTCGAGACGAAGAACGTGAACGACTTCTTGTGGCGCAGGAAGAGGTCGGCGATGCCGTCGTCGGAGACGTCCCACGTCTCCATGCGCTCGACCGGCGCCGGCGGCTGGAACGACGCGAGCGGCCTCGTGTCGAGCGCGTACGCGTCTCCCTCGTGCTTCAGGCGGCGGATGTCGACGCGCCCGTCGATCTGCGTCAGCACCAGGTCGTTCAGCTTGTCGCCGTCGAAATCTCCGGTGAAGCTCGTGAGCAGCGTCTCCTGCACGCGCGCGAGCTGCTCGGGCCGGTAGGTCCGCTCGAGCTTGACCGCGACGTCGCGGTCGAGGGTCGCGCGCGCGCCGCCGCGGAAGAGGTAGAGGCCGGTGTCGAGCCGGACGTTGGCGAGCGAGGTGAGCCCGGTCGGCACGTCGACGCGGCTCGCGATGACGTCCATGTTGCCGTCGTGGTCGACGTCGATCGTGTCGTAGTCGACGTCCATGCCCTCGAGCTTGAGCAGCGCGCTCGCCGCCTCCTCGGGGCTCCCGTCCGCCTTGCGCCGCACCACCACGAAGGAGTGCTCCTGCCCGCTGCCGCGCCCCTCGCTCTTGGTGAGGACGAGCTCGGAGCGGCCGTCGCCGTCCATGTCGAGCAGCTTCAGCCGCTCGTGGCGCCGCCGGCCGCTGCGGTCGACGTTCTCGGCGCGCAGCGCGTCGGGGAGGCGGAAGGTGCGGACGTTCGGCTCGAAGCGGCCGGGCGCATCCTGGAGCCGCACGCGCACGTCGTCGACGTCGAGCGCGACGAGGTCGCGCCGCCCGTCGCCGTCCCAGTCGAAGAGCGCCGGGATCTCGAAGCTCACGCTGCGCGCCAGGAGCAGCTGACCCGCGAAGAACGGCCGCGATGACCGCGCACCCGGGAAGAACGACGAGAGCCCGCCGCGCGACTGCACCGTCACGCCCGCGTTGCCGAGCGAGACCTTGGAGTCGCGCGCGTCGGCGTCGGCCGGCACGCACGGCAGCGTGAGGACGGTCCGCAGCGACGGGCCCTCGCCGTTGGGGCCGGGCGGCTCGTCGCGCGGCCGCGGGGCGAGCGCGACGAGGGCGCCGTCGCTCACCACCAGGAGCTCGTCGCGGCCGTCGCCGTCGACGTCCTCGATCATGCGCCAGCACGGAAGCCGGTCGGGGTCGGGCAGGTCGGGGAAGATCGGGATCGCGAGCTCGCGGCGCAGGTTGCCCTGGAGCCCCTCGCGCGTCGCGGTGAGGGAGAAGAGGCCGTTCCGCGTCAGCAGCACGACCTCCTTGCCCGGCTCGGGCCGCAGGTCGAAGGTGGCGAACGCGACCACGTCGGGCGGGACGGTCATGCGGAAGTCGGGCTGCGCCGGGTAGTGCGAGTCGGGGTCCAGCCGGTAGAGGCGCAGTGTGCGCACGCCCGCCTCGGCGGTCGTGACGAAGAGGTCGATGCGGCTGTCGCCGTCGGCGTCGGCGAACTGGTACTCGCAGCGGTCGCTGCCGATGTCGATGCGCGACTCGACGAAGCGCGCCGCGGGCGGCGCGAGCGGCACGCCGACACCGCCGGACGCCGCGAGCGCGACAAGCAACGCCGCCGCGAACGCCGTCATCGCGCGCCCCCCGCCGGCTCCTCGGAGAGCTCGCCCTGCCCCGACCCCCACTCGATGAAGCGGAGCACGCTCCACCCCTTCGTCTCGCCCTTGCGCTGGTAGCGGTAGATCCAGATGAACCAGAGGTCGATGAAAGTGAGGCCGCTCGAGGAGCCGTCGGCCGCCTCGTCCCACTCGATCAAGGGCCAGAGCATGAAGCCGATCAGCTCGCGGTCCGGCTCGTAGAGCGTGACGTCGACCGTCTCGAGCTCCGCGCCGCGCACGACGCCGAGCTCGACCGACGCGCCGAACGGCAGCTCCGAGATGCGGCGCGCGAAGTCGCCGGCGCCGTTCACCTCGACGCCGTCGAGCTCGGCGATGCGCGTCCCCGCCTCGAGGCCGGCCTTCTTCAGCGGGCTCGAGGGGGCGACCTCGACCACCTCGCAGAGCGCGCGCGGCTTGCCGCCGCCGGTGTCCATCTTCGTCTCGACGACAACACGCGCCTTCCGGCGCTCGATGAAGCGGCGCGCCGCCCCGCGGACCACGATCGCCCCCGCGCCGCGCGACCCGATCGTGACCGGGACTTCCTTCAGCGCGCCGTCCCGCTCGACCGTCAGGTTCGCGACGTCCCCCGCCTTCTTCGAGGCGAGGTAGGCCGACCACTGGTCGCGCCGCTCCATGGCGGCGCCGTCCGCCTTGACGAGGCGGTCGTTGGCGCGCACGCCGGCGGCCTCCGCGGCCGAGCCCGGGGTGACCGCCGCCACCCGCAGCCCCGAGAGGAACTCCATCTGGTCGAGGGAGCCGGCGAGGGTCTCCTCGAGGTCGAGCCCGACGAACGGCTCGACCGTCCCGCCGCCCGTCTCCTCCGCCTCCTCGTAGGCGGGCGTCCCGCCGAGTTCCCCCGCGTCGTGCACGAGTTCCCGGAACTGGGCGCAGCCGGCGAGCGTGAGAGCGCTCGCTGCGGCGGCGACGAATCGATGCGTGCGCAAGCTCACCTCCCGAAAAGAGGGCGCCGTAGGATATCCCGCCCCGCTGCGCGTCCGGCCTCGTGCGCCGCCCGTGCGCGCGCGGCGAAACCCACGTTGGAGGAATTCGCGTGACGCCTCTGTGCTCCCTCTTCGCCGTGCTGGGTGCGATCGCCTTCGCCGCGGCGCCGCTGCAGGAGACCAAGCCGCCGGAGACCAAGACGCCGCTCGAGCGGACCGGCACCTTCGTGCCGGGCGGCGCGAAGCCGGGCGTCGAGGTGCGCCTCGGGCTCGAGTCGTACGCGGGCGCGCTCGAGTGGGTCGAGGTGATGGCGCACGGCTCGCAGGCGCGCGAGGGTGACGTGCTGGCGCGCTTCGACTCCAAGGCGATCGACGATTCCGTCGCGGCAGCCGAGCGCGACCTGCGCTCGACCGAGGTGAGGCACCAGAACGCGCGCGACCAGGCGCGCCTCGACGACGAGGCGGCGGCGCAGAAGATCGAGGCGGCGAGCGACGCCGCGAAGGACGCGCAGGAGGCGCTCTCCAACTACGAGAAGGTCGACGTCGTCCTGAAGAAGCGCGGCGACGACCTGAGCGAGTCGTACGGCAAGGACAACATCGACGACCAGAAGGACGAGCTCGCGCAGCTCGAGAAGATGTACAAGTCGGAGGAGCTGACCGAGTCGACCGAGGAGATCGTGCTCCGCCGCTCGCGGCGCAACCTCGCGCGCACCCAGATCTCCTTCGAGCTGCAGCAGGCCCGCAAGAAGTACGAGGCCGAGTACGCCGAGAGGAAGCAGCACGAGGCGAAGCAGAAGTCGTCGCGCGACGCCCAGCGCAACCTCGACCGCACGCAGCGCCAGGTCGAGATGGAGAAGCGCGCCCGCGCCGACGCGATCGCCCGCCTCGAGCCCGAGATGAAGGACGCGCGCGAGCGCGTCGAGAAGCTGCGCCGCGACCGCGAGCGGTTCACGGTGCGCGCCACGGCGTCGGGGCTCGTCCTGCACGGGAGCGGCGACGACTACCGGCCCGGCCGCACGCCGCCGCGCCACGAGGTGGGCGGCACCGCCAACGCGAAGGCGATCCTCTTCACGATCGCGCAGCCAGGCGGGCTGCAGGTCGCGCTCGACCTGCCCGAGTCGCAGGTCGCCACGGTTTCGCAGGGGATGGCGGCGAAGGTGGTCGCGACGTCGGACGCGTCGCTCGAGATGGTCGGCCGGCTGCGCTTCGACCGCTTCCCGAGCTCGCGCAGCGCCGGAGCGCCGGAGAACGCCTACGACGCGACCGTCGAGCTCGATTCCGTCGCCCCGACGCTCTTCGCGGGGATGCGCTGCAAGGTGCTCCTCGAGGTCGGGAAGAAGTGAACGCGCTCGCCGCTCGCGCCGGCGCGCTGGCGCTCGCGCTCGGGGCCGGCGACGCTCCGGCGCCGCAAGCGGCGCCCGCCGCGCCGCCCGCTGCTGCGATCAAACCGGCGTCCGCGCCGGTCGTGATCGACGCCGGCCTGCGCCGTCAGGTGACGGAAGCGGTCGACGGCGCGCGCGAGTGGCTGGTCGCCCACCAGAACAAGGACGGCTCGTTCGGCTCGTTCAAGTCCGAGCGCTGGTGGGAGATCTCGGCGTCGGTCCCGTCGGCCCACGAGGCGTTCCGCTTCGCGACGACGGCGCTCGGCGTGATGGCGCTCGACCAGTGCGCGCGGCCGAACGAGGCGACGGCGAAGGGGGCGAGCCGCGGCATCGACTGGATGCTCGCCCACAACAAGGTCAAGCGCAACGACGGCTCGGAGTTCTACAACACCTGGGCGCTCGGCTACGGGCTGCAGTGCTACGGCGAGTTCCTCGCTCGCCACGCGGATGACCCGCGGAAAAGTGCGATCGGCGCCGCGCTCCGCGCGACGCTCGACCGCCTCCCGCACTACCAGGTGATCGACGGCGGCTTCGCCTACTACGACTTCGGGGTGCAGGCGCAGCCGCCGAGCTGGTCGTCGACGAGCTTCACGACGGCGACAGTGCTGATCGGCATCGAGCGCGCGCAGAAGCTCGGCTTCATGGCGCCGCCGAAAGTCGTCGAGAGGGCGACCAAGCTGCTCGCCTCGAACCAGATCCCCGAGGGCTCCTACCTCTACGGCCGCTACCTCTGGACCCGGCCGCGCATGGGGATCAACCTGCCGAAGGGCTCGGCGTGCCGCACGCCCGGCAACGATTACGCGCTGGATCTCTTCGGTCAGCCGCCCAAGCGCGGCGCCTACGTCGAGTCCCTCGAGAACCTCTGCACCAAGTACGTCGGATTCCAGCAGATCGCCGTGCACCGGCCCATCCCGCACGAGGCCTGGTACAACATCAGCGGATACTTCTATTTGTACGGCTTCTATTACGCGGCCGTCGTGCTGGAAGAGAAGCTGCCCGTCGACGAGCAGCACCGCCTCTTCCCCGCGCTCGCGCGCGGCGTCCTCTACTGCCGCGAGAAGGACGGCTCGTTCTGGGACTACCCGATGTACGACTACCACTACCAGTACGGGACCGCCTACGCGCTGCTCGCGCTGTCGCGCGCGCCGAAGGGGTTCTTCGACTCGTGAGGCGGTTCGTCCCGCGGGGGCTCGTGCTGGCGGTCGCGCTCGCCGCCGCGGCGTGCGCAGGCTCGGGCGCGCGCGGGCCGGAGCCTGACGGGCCCTACGTCGTCGTGCTCGGCACCGCGCAGGACGGCGGGCTGCCCCACATCGGCTGCGACAGCGGCAACTGCGCGGCGGCCAAGAGCGACCCGTCGCGGCGGCGGCTCGTCACCTCCTTGATGCTGTGCGACCCGCGCAGCGGCAAGCGCTGGCTCTTCGACTGCACGCCCGACGTGAGGGAGGAGCTCGATCGCGCGCGCGGGCTGCCGGAGAAGCGGTTCGCGGCGCCCGCGGACCCGGCGGCTCCCGCCGCGCCGCGCCCGCCGCCGTTCGACGGGATGTTCCTGACGCACGCGCACATGGGCCATTACGGCGGACTGCTGCAGCTCGGGCGCGAGGCCTACTCGGTGACGGGCGTGCCGACGTACGTCACGCCGCGCTTCGCCGGCTTCCTGCGCGGCAACGATCCGTGGAAACGCATGGTCGACGACGGCCGCCTCGTGCTGCGCGATCTCGTGCCGGGCGATCCGGGCGGCGCCGGCGGCGGCGGTGCGTCGGTCGAGCTCGCCCCTGACCTCCACGTCGACTGCTTCCGCGTCCCCCACCGCGACGAGTTCTCCGACACGGTCGGCTTCGTGATCCGCGGCCCGCACCGCTCGCTCGCCTACCTGCCCGACATCGACAAGTGGGAGAAGTGGGACGCGTGGACGTGGGCCGAGGCGGGCGCCGGCGCGCCCGCGCCTTCGCTTTCGCCCAGCCAGGGACAGCGTGTGGAAGCGCTGATCCGCGCCGTCGACTACGCGCTGCTCGACGGCTGCTTCTTCGCCGACGGCGAGATCCCCGGCCGCTCGATCAAGGACATCCCTTACCCGTTCATCGCCGAGTCGGTCGCGCGCTTCGCGCCGCTGCCCGCGGCCGAACGTGCCAAGGTCTTCTTCACGCACCTGAACCACACGAATCCCGCCGCCGATCCCGCGAGCGACGCGGCGCGTTCGGTCGGCGCGGCGGGCATGCACGTGCTCGACGAGGAGCACCGCTTCGGATTGTGAGGCGCGACGCGAGCGTCAACGCTTGAGGCAGTACTGCGTGAACTTCTTGTCCAGCTCGTCGACGCTCATCCCGAGCGACTCCTGCACCGCGGCCGCGGCGCACTCCGGCGCGACACCACCGACCCGGTCGACGAACGCGGCGAACTTCGCCTTGGTCTCTTTCGACTCGTGCAGGAATTCGATGAGCAGCGACGCGAGCGTGTAGAGGGTGTTCCCGTCCACGTGCGTGCCCGCCCCGCCGCTCCAGCCGCCGATCAGGTCGTCGATCTTCATCAGCTCCGCGAGCCGCGGCATGCGCCCCTTCACGACCTGCAGCGCGACCGCGTTGCGATCGCCGCGGCCGGTGCACATGTACTCGGCGAGGCCCTCCTGGAACCACGATCCACCGTGGCCTCGGCGGATCCGGTTGATGAAGAGCTGGTGCGTCGACTCGTGGATGTGGACCGGGTCGTTCGGCGACTCGTAGGAGGTCGCGTAGTAGTCGTGCCACGCGTGCCCCTTCGAGACGGTCATCGACTCCTTGAACGCCGCCTTGCAGAAGAGCTGGTACTGCTCGTCCGAACGGAACAGGAGCACGGGCAGCAGGCGTCGCCCCTTGCGCTCCGGGAACGGGAAGGTCGCGCGGATCTTCGCGTAGTTCTCCTCCATCTTCTTCGCGAAGAGCGCTCCGCCCGCCGAGTTGGTGAGCACGATGTAGTGAGCGGTGCGGATCGGCGGGCGCAGCTCGTCCTTGCGCGCCGCGACCGGGACGTCGGCCTCCCAGCGCGCCTTCGCCTCGGCGTCGGTCCAGCGCGGATCGGGCGGCTTGCCCGCGAACGTGGCGCCCTTCGTGAGCGCGTCGCGCAGCAGCTTCAGCTCGTCGGCGGAGGCCTTCGGCTCGAGCGAGATCGAGACGCAGCACGACCCCTTCTCGACCACGGTCCCGAGCATGAGCAGGCTCGACTCCTGCGCCCCGTCGCCGGCCGGGACGAAGCTCGCGTGCGCGAACTCGGCGTACGTCCGCGCGCCGAAGGACCCCTCGATCTCCTCGCGCTCGAGCGACGCGAACGCCGTCGTCTTGCGCTCGTCGCGGAAGTAGGCCTGCATGAAGTCGACGACGTCCGCCGGGTCGCCGCAGCGGTACTCCTTGGCGGGCAGGAGCCAGACTTCGAGCGTGAGCTGCTTGCCGCCGAGCATTCCGAACATCCAGCGTTCGAGCGTCTGGGTCTCGGCCGGCGTCGCCTCGAAGCCGTCGATCGGCGGCAGTTCGAGGGTCAGGCCCGCGGCGGGGACGTCGACCTTCGACTGCGCGCGCGCGATCGGGACGGCGACGACGAGAACGGCGAGCAGGCACGACGCGTTGCGGACGCTCATGAAGCCGACCCCCGCTTCCCTTCGCGCGCGAACGAGCGGCGCGGATTCTCCGCCCGGTCGCACCGAGCGCAAGGCGGCCCGCGACGACCCTCCGCTGGGAACGGCTTTCCCGTGAACTCGCCGCGGGCGCGCCTTCTTCGTTCCCGTGGCGCGGCGAAGATGGTCGGCGTCACGGAACGTGCCTGCGGACCGGAGCCGCTTCTTGCAGCCCTTCCAGGTCGAACCCCACCTCACCACGCGCTGGATCACGTTCGAGAACCCGAACGGGGCCAAGGGCATGGGCGGCCGGGCGGCGAGCCGGCTGGGGGTCGGCCGCAAGGGCGCGCCGTCGAAGATCCTCGAGCCGGGCGACACGGTCCAGCTCTGCGACGTCGAGGGGCCCGGCACGCTCCGCCATTTCTGGTGCGCGACCGATCCCCATCCGCTCGTGCTGCGCGGCCTGATCCTGCGCGCCTGGTTCGACGACCAGGACCACCCGAGCATCGAGTGCCCGCTCGGCGACTTCATGGGGGTCGCGCACGGCAAGGTGATGCCCTACTGCAGCGTGGTCCACTCGGTCGGCGAGCGCGGCGCGCTCAACTTCTGGCTGCCGATGCCGTTCGCGCAGCGCGCGCGCCTCACCGTCACCAACGACGGCGACCTCGAGACGCCGCTTTCCTTCCAGCTCGCCTGCACCCTCGGCGACCGCCACGCGAAGGACGTCGGGCGGCTCCACTGCCTGTTCCGCCGCGAGAACCCGACCACGCTCGGGCGCGACTTCGAGCTCCTGCCGCTGCGCAGCGGGCGCGGCCGCTTCATCGGCGCGGTCATCGGCGTGCGCTCGCTGCAGGACCGCTGGTGGGGCGAGGGCGAGGTGAAGATCTTCCTCGACGGCGACCTGGAGTTCCCGACGCTCTGCGGCACCGGCAGCGAGGACTACGTCGGACTCGGCTGGGAGATGCAGGCGACGCCGTTCCTCTACCACGGCTGCAACCTGCACCAGCGGCCGTTCACGTCGATGTACCGCTGGCACCTGCGCGACCCGATCCTCTGGCAGAAGGACGCGCGCGTGACGATCCAGCAGATCGGCCGCCACGACGGCTCCCTGATCGAGACCGCCGACGACTGGAGCACGGCGTCGTTCTGGTACGAGCCGACGCCGAGCCTGCGGTTGCCGTCGCTCCCGGACTGGGAGGCGCGGGCGAAGGATCTGCCCAGTTGAGCTGCGGCGCGGTCGCGCGCCTCAGATCCCGAGCGTCAGTTCGAGCCCGTCGGTGAACGAGAAGCCGTCCGTCGCGCCGGCGTCGAACTCGACCGCCTGCAGGTCGATCGTCGCGCCGAACAGGTCGATGTCGCCCGGTAGCGTGGCCGTGAGCGACGCGCCGAGCGGCGGAATCGGGAAGAGGTAGAGCGGCAGCGCGATCTGCACGAGCAGCGTCCCCCCCAGCCCCGTCGGGAGCGACGCCTGCGAGAAGCCGACCAGCAGGTAGCCGAGGTTCGAGGCGCTGGTCGAGTTGCTCACGTCGACGGAGAACGGCGCGCCGAGGAGCGGGTCGCTCGCCGCCGTGATCGTCGGGACGCCGAGCGTGCCCGGGTACCCGGTCCCGTAGTTCGTCCGGCTCGCGCCGTAGTGGGCGACGCGCAGGTCGCGCACGAAGACGTCGATGTGTCCGTTGGTGTCGGCCGGGACGAGGTTGTCGGCGCCGCTCAGGAAGGCGACGAGGTTCCCGTCGTCGGAGATCCCCGGGAACGTCGAGTCGGCGTCGCCGAGCGCGAGCAGGCTCGTGCTGATCGGCGTGTTCACGCCGGGGTCCTCGTCGAAGACTCCGTCGGCGTCGGGATCGCGGTCGTGCAGCACGACGTCGGCGTGGTGGTTCCGGTCGCCGGAGAGCAGGCTCGCCGCGGTCGTCTGATGCGTGACGTAGCGGCCATCGCCCGAGATGGTCGGGAAGATCGAGTGTCCGTTGCCGACGGCGCCCGCCGCGTCGACGCTCATGCAGGTCGTCGTCCCGTGGACGAGGTCGCGCACGAAGACGTCGGCGAAGCCATTGCCGTCGCTCGCGACGAGGTTGCCGGCGGCGCTCCAGAAGACGACGCTCGAGCCGTCGCGGGTCATCGCCCCGGGCTCGAGGTCGCTCTCCCCGTCGCCCTGTGCGCCGGAGGAGTCGACGCTCGCGAGGACGGTCTTCCCGAGCACGAGGTCGCGGACGAAGACGTCGCGCCGCTGGTTCGCGTCTCCGGCCACGAGGTCGGAGGCGAAACTCGAGAACGCGACGGAGTTCCCGTCCGCCGCGAGGTGGCAGTGCAGGCTGTGGTCGTTGCCGCCGGTTCCGCCGCGGGAGACGCTGACGAGGCTCGTCGCGCCCGTCGTCATGTCGTGCAGGAAGACGTCGAGCTTGTACGACGTGTCGGCGGGGTCGAGGTTGGTCGAGTAGCTGACGAACGCCACCTTGCGGCCGTCGGCGCTGATCGAGGGCCGGAAGCTGCCGCTGGCGCCCTCGACGCCGTTCGAGTCGACGCTCGCGCGCGTCGTGACGCCGTTGCCCTCGTCGAAGATCCCGTTCCCGTCGGGATCGCGGTCGTGGACGAAGATGTCCAATTCGTGATTGGTGTCGCCCGCGACGAGGTCGTCGGCGGAGCTCTCGAACGCGACGAAGCGCCCATCCGCGGAGATCGACGGCTCGCCGCTGCCGTTGTTCGCGTCGTCGCCCGACGCGTCGAGCGAGACGCGGACGATGGTGTTCGCCGTGAGGTCGCGCACGAAGACGTCGGTGATGCTGTACTTGTCGTCGGAGACGAGGTTGGTCGCGTTGCTGGCGAAGGCGACCCAGCGGTCGTCGGCGGAGAGCGCGGGCGACCTCGTCAAGAACGGGACGTAGCTGTCCTGGTTGCCGAGGTCGCCGTTCTGGCTCTTGCTGACCAGCGTGACCGGCGCCTGCGCCGGCGAGCGCGCGGCGGCGAGGGCGACGGCGAGTAGGGCGAGTGCGAGGCGGCTCATCGCTGCGACTCCTGCACCGGGTCCGCGCTCACTTCCCGAAGGTCGCCTGCAGCCCGGGCGTGAACGAGAGCCCGAACTGCGCGCCGGGGTCGAGCTCGATCACCTGGACGTACGCCGACACGCCGCACAACGCCGGGTCGAGCGGGAGCGTGAAGGCGACCGAGAGCCCGCCCGGCAGGAGCGTGATCGCCTTGATCTGCAGGAAGTCGACGAGGATCGTCCCGCCGCGCGATGTGCCGAGCGACGCGGAGTCGGCGCCGACGAGCCGGAAGCCGATCGTCGACGTCCCCGAGGAATTCCCGACGTCGAGCGAAGGCGTCGTGCCGAGGACGGGGTCGGCGCTCATCGTGAGGGTCGGGACGCCGAGCGTGCCGGAAAACCCCGTGCCGTAGTTCGACCAGGTCGCGTCGGGCTCGACGATCGTGAGGTCGTAGAGGAAGACGTCGGTGGCGGCGTTCGCGTCGTCGGCGACGAGGTCGTCCGCGAAGCTCATGAACGCGACGAACCGGCCGTCGTCGGAGACGCACGGGAACATCCCGTTGCCGTCCGCGGCGACCCCGCCGCAGTTGACGTTGAGGGCCAGCGTCGTGTCGGCGGCGCGGTCGCGTGCAAAAGTCCGGAAGTCGTCGTAGTACCACCACCCGTATCGGTCGTACTCGAGAACGTAGCGCGTGAAGGTCACGACGTCGCCGTCGCCCGAGAGCGACGGGCTGCCCGAGAAGTCGCTGGACTGCACGCCGCCCGGATCGACGCTCTCGCGCGTCGTCGCGCCGCTCGTCAGATCGTGCACGAAGACGTCCGGCGTCGCGTTCGTGTCGCCGGCGACGAGGTTGTCGGCGAAGCTCGTGAACGCGACGACGCTCCCGTCGTCGGAGAGCGGCGACGGACCGAAGCCGCTCGCCTGGTTGCCCGAGGAGTCGACGCTGACGCGGGTCGTCGTCTGGTTCGCGACGTCGTAGACGAAGACGTCCGACGTCGCGTTCGTGTCGCCGGTCACGAGGTTCGAGGCGTCGCTCGTGAAGGCGATGAACTTCCCGTCCGCGGAGATCGAGGGCAGGTCGCTGTCTCCGTTGCCGCCCTTGGTGATCCGGGTCGTCTTGCCGGTCGACAGGTCGCGGCGGAACACGTCCCGATGTTGGTTTTGGTCGCCGGCGACGAGGTTGTTGGCCCAGCTCGAGAAGACGACGAGGACCCCGTCGGCGGAGATGGAGGAGGTCGTGCTCGCGTTGTCGGCCTGCTTGCCGCTCGAGTCGACGCTCACGCGCTCGGTCACGCCGTTGCCTTCGTCGAGGATGCCGTTGCCATCGGGATCGCGGTCGTGGCGGAAGATGTCGTACGTCTTGTTCGTGTCGCTCGCGACGAGGTTGTCGGCGAAGCTCGTGAAGGACACGAAGCGGCCGTCCGAGGAGATCGCCGGCCAGTAGCTCGCGCCGTTCGATTCCTGGCCGGAGGAATCGATGCTCACGCGAACCGTCGCTCCCGTGACGGTGTCGTGGACGAAGACGTCGGTGGTGAGGTTCGTGTCGCCCGAGACGAGGTTCGTCGCGTCGCCGTCGAACGCGACGTAGCGGCCGTCGGAGGAGAGGGTGCCCGGCAGTCCGAAGGTCCAGAGCACGCCCGGCACTCCGAAGAAGCCGCTCGGCCCGTCGCCCTCGTGTCCGCTCGAATCGACGCTCACTCGCGTGATCGGGTACTGGGCGCGCGCCGTCGCGCCGAAGGCGGCGGCGACGAGCGTGAATGCGAAGACGCGGGCGACGAGGCGGCAGTGCGGCGCGAACATGGGCGCTCCTCATCTTCCCGGCCGACCGGCGGCGAACCCTCCTTCGACGGGAGACCCGACTCCCGCGAGCCTAGGCATCGATCAGCGAATTGGACAGCCGGTCGCGCCGCCGGAAGGGGCGACGGAGCGCACGCTCGAACAGCTCGGCCGCAGCGACGGCGCCGGGCTTCGCGGACTCGCCCGCGCTCCCGGACTGGGAGGTGCGGGCGAAGGATCTGCCGGGCTGAGCGGCGGCGCCGTCGCTGCGGCTGCGCGACTCAGATCCCGAGCGTCAACTCGAGCCCGTCGGTGAACGAGAAGCCGTACGCCGCTCCGGCGTCGAACTCGATCGCCTGCAGGTCGATCGTCGTGCCGAGCAGGTCGATGTTCGCCGGCAGCGTCGCGGAGAGCGTCCCGCCGACCGGCGAGAGCGGGAACAGGAGGAGCGGCAGCGCGAGCTGCACCAGCAGCGTGCCGCCCTTGCCGGTCGGGATCGACGCCTGCGCAAAGCCGACCAGCAGGAAGCCGAGGTTCCACGCGGTGGTCGAGTTGCTCACGTCGACGGAGAACGGCGCGCCGAGGTAGGGATCGCTCGCCGCCGAGATCGTCGGGATGCCGAGCGTGCCGGGGAAGCCGGCGCCGTAGTTGGCGCGGCTCGCGCCGAAGTGGTCGACGCGACGGTCGCGCACGAAGGCGTCCCACCAACCGTTCCAGTCGCGCGGCACCAGGTTGTCGGCGGCGCTCAGGAAGGCGACGAGGTTGCCGTCGGCGGAGATCACCGGGAGCACCGACTCGTCGTTCCCGAGCGCGAGCAGGCTGGTGCTCATCGGTTCGTTCACGCCGGGCCCTTCGTCGAAGACGCCGTTCTGGTCGGGATCGCGGTCGTGCAGCACGATGTCGGAGACGAGATTCACGTCGCCCGTGATGAGGGTCGACGCCCACGTCTGGAGCACCACGAACCGGCCGTCGCCCGAAATCGAAGCTTCGAAGCACGCGCCGTTGCCGACGGCGCCCGACGCGTCGACGCTCATGCAGGTCGTCGTCCCGAGGACGAGATCGCGCACGAAGACGTCGGGAACGCCGTTCCCGTCGTTCGCGACGAAGCCGTCGGCGTAGCTGATGAAGACGACGCTCGAGCCGTCGCCGGTGGTCGCCCCGCGCCGGAGGAAGCTGTCATCGTCGCCCTGCGCGCCGTTGGAGTCGACGCTCGCGAGCACGGTCGTCCCGTTCACCAGGTCGCGGACGAAGACGTCGCAGCTCAGATTCGCGTCGCCGGCCACGAGGTCGGACGCGTAGCTCGAAAACGCGACGGAGTTCCCGTCGGCCGTGAGGTGGCAGTTCCAGGTCGAAGCATTGCCGCCCGTTCCGCCGGTCGAGACGCTGACGAGGCGCGTCGCTCCCGTCGCCATGTCGTGCAGGAAGACGTCGCTGATCCCCGACGGGTCGGCCGGATCGAGATTGGTGGCGGAGCTGATGAACGCCACCCAGCGGCCGTCGGCGCTGATCGAGGGCGAGGTGCTCCGGCTGTTGGCTTCCACGCCGTTCGAGTCGACGCTCGCGCGCGTCGTGACCCCATTGCCCTCGTCGAAGATCCCGTTCGCGTCGGGGTCGCGGTCGCGGACGAAGACGTCCCACATGTGGTTGGTGTCGCCTGCGACGATGTCGTCGGCGAAGCTCCAGAACGCGACGAAGCGGCCGTCGGCGGAGAGCGACGGCTCGAAGCTGTCGTTGTTCGCGTCACCGCCCGAAGCGCCGACCGAGACGCGGACGATCGCGTTGCCCGTCAGGTCCTTCACGAATACGTCGGCGCGGCTGTTGTTGTCGTTGGGGACGAGGTTGCTCGCGTGGCTCACGAAGGCGACCCAGCGGTCGTCCGCGGAGAGCGCCGGGCAGCACGGGAAGAACTGATCGTTGCTGTTGCCGTTGCCGAGCACGCCGTTCTTGTTGCGGCTGACGAGGGTGACCGGCGCCTGCGCCGACGCTCCGGCGGTGTCGACGGCGACGAGGAGGAGGACGAGGGCGAGTCGAATCATCGCGGCGACTCCTGCACCGGACCCGTGCTCACTTCCCGAAGGTCGCCTGCAGCCCGGGCGTGAACGAGAGCCCGTACTGCGCGCCCGCGTCGAGCTCGACCACCTGCAGGTACGCCGAGATGCCGCACCACGCCGGATCGAGCGGGAGCGCCGCGCCGAGCGAGAGTCCGCCGGGCCACAACGCGATCGGATCGATCAGCGTCCAGTCGACGAGGAGCGTCCCGCCGCGCGAGGTGCCGAGCGACGCCGAGTCGGCGCCGACGAACAGGAAGCCGATCGTGAACGTCCCCGCGGAATTCCCGACGTCGAGCTTCCTCGTCGTGCCGAGCACGGGGTCGGCGCTCATTGAAAGCGTCGGCACGCCGAACGTGCCGCCGAATCCCGTCCCGTAGTTCGACCACGCCGCGTCGGGCTCGACGATCGTGCGGTCGTAGACGAAGACGTCGAGGGTCGCGTTGGTGTCGCCGGCGACGAGGTCGTCGGCGGTGCTCATGAAGGCCACGAATCGCCCGTCGGCGGAAAGGGTCGGGTACATCCCGTCGCCGGCCGCCGGCTGGCCGCCGCAGTTCACGTTGAGGGCGAGCGTCTGGTCGGCGGCGCGGTCGCGCACGTAGGGGCGGTAGTCGGCGGGATACCAGCCTTCGCTCCCCAGCTTCATCCGATGGCGCATGAACGTCACGAGGTTGCCGTCGGCGGAGAGCGACGGGGTGTCGGAGTCGTCGTCGAGCTGCACGCCGCCCGTGTCGACGCTCTCCCGCGTCGTCTTGCCGCTCACGAGGTCGCGCACGAAGACGTCGGTGTGGTCGTTGGTGTCGCCGCCGACGAGGTTCTTCGCGCCGCTCATGAATGCCACGACCGAGCCGTCGTCGGAGACGGGCGACGGCCCGGTTCCGTACGCCTGCTTGCCGGAGGAGTTGACGCTGACGCGCGTCATCGTCGCGGCGGCGCGGTCGTAGGCGAAGACGTCGTAGGTGCCGTTCGTGTCGCCGGAGACCAGGTTCGACGCGTAGCTCGTGAACGCGACGACGTTCCCGTCGGCCGAGATCGACGGCCAGTAGCTGTGGCGGTCGGCGCCCACCGTGATCTGGGACGTGACGCCGCTCGTGCAATCGTGCAGGAAGATGTCCCCGGTACCGTTCGCGTCGTTGGCGACGAGGTTGCTCGCCCAGCTTCCGAAGACGACCAAGTTCCCGTCGGCGGAGGTGGCGGAGCTCGAGCTGATGCCGTTCGCCTCCGCCCCCGACGAGTCGACGCTCACGCGCACCGTCACGCCGTTCCCCTCGTCGAAGACGCCGTTGCCGTCGGGGTCGCGGTCGTGGCGGAAGACGTCCTCGAACTTGTTGCCGTCGTTCGCGACGAGGTTGCTGGCGCGGCTGGTGAACGTCACGAAGCGGCCGTCGGACGAGATCGTCGGGTAGAGGCAGTCGGCGTCGGCCTCGGTGCCGGAAGAGTCGACGCTGACGCGGACCGTCGTGCCGGCGACCGTGTCGCGCACGAACACGTCGACACACGTGTTGGAATCGGCGGGGACGAGGTTCCATGCGTCACTCGTGAAGGCGACGTGGCGGCCATCGGACGAGACGGCGCCCGGCTGCCCGTACATGCCGCTCGGCCCGTTCCCTTCGTTGCCGCTCGAGTCGAGGCTCACGCGGGTGATCGGGAACTGGGCGCGGGCCGTCGCCGTCGCGGCGCAGCCGGCGAGCGCGAATGCAACGACGCGGCGCGACGGACCGAGAAGGGTCTTGGACATGGGGAGGAACCTCTTCCCGAAGGACTGCCGTCGGCGGCGCGGCGGCCGGACACCGGACGGCGCGGAGCGTAGGTCCGGGTCAACGAAGTGAACAGTCCGACGAACCCGTGGGGCACGAGCCTCCGCGGCGAGCGCCGCGGAGGGAATCGGGATTCCCGACGCGCCGGGCACCGCCGTTGCCAAGGCGGCGCCCTCCCGCCTTCGAGGAGCGAACCTTCGTGCCCCCGTCCGCGCGCCGCGTCGACCATGAATCCGCGACTCCCGTCCTCGGCGCGCTCGCGCTCGTCGTCGCCGGCATCGTCGCGCTGCTCGCGGGCCTCAGCTCCGGTCCGGGCGGCGAGCTGGCGCGCGTCGCTCCGCGGATCGGGACGTTCGAGCGCGCGCGGCTCGTCGAGACCTGTCGAAAGCTCGGCGCCGATGCGCGGACGCTCGACGAGCTCGCGCGCGGCGGGCCGCTGCTCGACGTGGCGCTCGTCGCGGAGGTCGCCGCGGCCGAGCGCGTCGTCGGGATCACCGAGCTTCCGACCGCGCCCACCGTGACGTGGCGCGCGGCGGACGTCGAGCGCGTCGACGTCACCGAGGCGCTGGCGGAACGGCTCGCGCGCGGAGAGGGGCGGTGAGCGCGGCGCGCGCGGTCAGCTGCCGAGCACGTACGCGGCGACCTCGGCGAGCGGCAGCGACTTCTGCTCGCCGGTCGCGAGCTGCTTGACGGCGAGCGTTCCCTTGGCGAGCTCGTCGCCGCCGAGGATGCCGACGAAGGGGGCGCCGATCGTGTTGGCGTACTGGATCTGCTTGCCGAGCGAGGGCGTGTCGGCGAAGAGCTCGACGCGCAGGCCGGCCGCGCGCAGCGCCGTCGCGACGCGGATCGCCGCCGACGCCGGCACGTCGGCGAAGCGACAGACCAAGAGCTGCGGCGCGACGCCGAGCGCCGGGAACATCTGCCGCTCCTCCATCACGAGCAGGATGCGCTCGAGCCCGAGCGAGAAGCCGACCGCGGGGACCGGCTGCTTGCTGAACATCCCGATCAGCTGGTCGTAGCGCCCGCCGCCGCCCAGCGAGCCGGCGAGGTCCTTGACGGTGATCTCGAAGATCGGGCCGGTGTAGTAGGAGAGGCCGCGCGCGAGCGTCGGGTCGAACTTCAGCGCGCGCGCCGCCGGTCCGTCCGCCGCGATCCGCAGCAGCTCGACGAGCTCCGCCGCCGCCGCGGCGCCGGGCTTCCCGCCCTCGCCGGCGCGCGCCGCCAGGAACTCCGGCGCGCGCGCCGCCTCGAGCGCCGCGAGCAGCGCGACGCCACGTTCCGCGCTGATCCCTTTTTCGACCAGCTCCTTGGTGACGCCGTCGCGCCCGACCTTGTCGAGCTTGTCGAGCGCGACGAGCGCGGTCGCCTCGAGCTCGGGCGCGATCCCGGCTTCCGAGACGAGCGCGCGCAGCAGCTCGCGGTGGTTCAGGTGGATCTCGAAGTCGGCGAAGCCGAGCTGCGTCAGGACCGTCGCGACCGCCCCGACCACCTCCGCGTCGGCGACCAGCGACTTCGTGCCGGTGATGTCGACGTCGCACTGCCAGAACTCGCGGAAGCGTCCTTTGGCGGGACGGTCGGCGCGCCAGACCGGCTGGATCTGGTAGCGCTTGTAGTACGTGGGCAGGTCGTAGTTGGCGACGACGCGCGCGAGCGGGACGGTCAGGTCGTAGCGCAGCCCCTCGTCGGAGAGATCGAGCTCGCTCGGCCCGCCGCCGCCCGGCTTGGCCGCGAGCGCGCGCGCGAGCCGTTCGCGCCGGTGCAGCAGGCGGTAGAGGAGCTGGTCGCCCTCCGGCCCGTACTTGCCGAGCAGCGTCGAGAGGTTCTCGATGGTCGGCGTCTCGAGCGGCACGAAGCCGAACGACTCGTAGACCCGCTGGATCACGCCGACCACGTGGCGCCGCCGCGCGACGTCGGGGGCGAGGACGTCCCGCATGCCGCTCGGCGGCTTGGTCGAGATCGCGCCCACGTTGGCCGTCGTCTCGGGGCGATCGTTCGACGGGCCGGAAGGCGAGGCTGGCGCGGTTCCCATGAGGCGTGCGATCGTAGCGGGAGGTTGCGCGCACGCGCTCCCGAGGAGACCGAACTCGTGCCGACCCGCCTGCCTCGCGCGGTCCGACTCGCCGCGCTCGCGCTCCTGCTGCCGGCGTCCGGGTGCTGCACGATGTTCACTTGGGCGGCCGCGCCGCGCGTGCGGCCGGAGCGGCTGATCGGGGCGCGCGTCGACGAGTCGGGCGGGCTCGCGATCGGCGTCGAGCTCAACGACGGTCGGCGACGCGTCTACCGCGCGCCGCCGGTCGACCGCAGGTACGTGTCCTCCGTCACGATGGCGACGGAGCCGGACGTCGATGCCGGGTCGACCTCCTGGCCCTGCACGCCCGACGAGCACGGCGTCATCACGCTCCGGCCGGCGCCGAACCTCCTCGCCGGGACCGTCGACCCCGAGCTCGTCGATCCACACGGGGAGTTCGGGCTGCTTTTCCTTCGGACGAAGGATCGGAAGAACGTCGTCAGCCTCGAGCTCCCGGAGACGGACGACGTCCGGTGGGGCCATCCGGGCAGCTGGCTCTGCATCGTCGCGACGCCGGTGACCGCGGCGGTCGACGTCGTCACGTTCCCGGTGCAGGTCGTCGTCCTCGTCTTCCTCCATCCCGGCGTGTGAGAAACGGCCGCGTCGAGGTACCGGACTGGTACCGCATCCCCGATCGCGGGAGCGGACCGGTCGCGATCGTCGTCGATCGCCACGGGGGCGGCACGCTCGAGATCGTCTCCGCGGTGGGCGAGCGGCGCGGCTTCGTCGGCCATCCCGGGACCGGCGCGGTCGACGTCGTCACGTTCCCCGTGCAGGCCATCTTCTTCCTCTTCTTCTTCCGCACCTGAGCCGCCGGCCCGGGCGCTCCCCCATCGGGAAGCGGATTCGTCCCGCGGCGGATGCGAAGGCGTTTCCAACCGATTCGCCGCTGCAGGCTCGCGTCGCGACTGACGACCACCACGGAAGCCGTGCCCACCGTGGGGCGACTCGGACGCGAACGATGATCTCAACGATCCGCTACCTGCTACGCGCCATGGTGCTCGCGGTCCCGCTCTGCTGCACCGGCTGCTTCACGATGCTCGCCTGGAACGGCGCGCCGCGCGTGCACGTCGACCGGCTGCTCGGCGCCGACGTCGACGCCGCGGGCGAGCTCACCGTCGGCGTGCAGATGAGCGACGGACGCGTCGCGGCCTACCGCGAGACCACCCGCTCGGGCGACAAGTTCGGCCCCGACCGACCCTGCTTCCTCAGGATGGCCGCGATCGACGGCCGCGGCGACGACGCCCCCTACCCGTTCCCGCCGTCCGAGGACGGCAGCCGCGTCGAGCTCCCCGACTCGGTGCACCTGGAGAACTGCGGCGGCGCCGCGCAGCTCGCGCTGATCGTCGACCCCGTCTCGCGCCGCTCGCTCGAGATCGTGTCGGCCGACGGGCAGTGCCGCGCGTGGGTCGAGATCCCCAAGACCGGCGACACCAACTGGACCCACCCGGGCACCTGGCTCTGCGTCGTCGCGACCCCGCTCACGGCGATCGCCGACCTCGCCCTCTTCCCGTTCGAGATCCTGGTCGTCTACTCGATGGTCCCGAAGGGCTGACGCGTCACCGGGTGGAACGGCGCGCGACGCGGCGCATGATCGGCCGCGTCGGCGAGCGGCGCGCGACCTCGCGGAAGCCCGCCTTCTCGAAGGCCGAAGCGATCCCGGTCCACGCGAAGACGTCGGGCATCGCGTCCTGCTTCGGCTCCTGCGGGTAGCCCTCGACGATGCGCGCGCCGCGCGCGAAGGCGAAGTCGGCCGCCGCCCGGATCAGCCGCGCGGAGAGCCCCTGCCGGCGCGCGTCCTTGCGCAGGAAGAGGCAGACGATCGACCAGACCGGCGCGTCGTCGACGGGCGCGAGAACGCGCGAGCCGGCGAGCTGGCGGTACTCGGCGCGCGGCGCGACGGCGATCCAGCCGACGGCCGCGCCGTCGCGGTAGGCGAGGAGGCCGGGCGGCGGGCCGCGCTCGACGAGGCGGTGCATCGCGCGGCGGTTCGGCTCGCCCTTCCGCGCCTCGTAATCGCGGCGCGACAGGCGCGGCGTCATGCACCAGCAGCCGCCGCAGGCGCCGCGCGGCCCGAACAGCTCCTCGAAGTCGCGCCAGCGCGCGGGCGTCAGCGGGACGATCGAGAGCTTGCCGCGCACGACCGTTTTCTCACGCGTTCCGGCGCAACGTCACGAACCACGCGATCAGGAGGAAGGCGAGCCCCTCCGCGCCCGGCACGAGGCAGGCGCGCGCGAGCTCGCCCGGCTCCCACGCCGCGTCGTTGAACGCGCGCACCACCTTCGCGACGCGCGCGATCGGCGACTGGTCGGAGAGGAACGGTACGTAGGTCGTGAAGAGCTTCGGCCCGAGCGCGCCGAGCGTCGCGTGGAAGAGCGCGAGCAGCGTGAACGGCACCAGCGTCGCCACCGCCGCCGCGCCGACGCCCGCGCTCATCGCCGACATCATCACGCCGAACGCCCCGCAGCAGAGCAGCGCCGGCAGCCCGCACACGAGCCCGCGCACCATCTCGCGCCAGAGGTCGGGGAGCGACATCGCGACGTAGCCGTCGTCGACGTGCGCCGTGAAGTCGGCGCCGAGCGCCGCCGCCCCCATCGCGGCGAGGAAGAGCAGCACGAACGAGAGCACGACCCAGCCGCAGATCGCGAGCAGCTTGCCGAGCACCACGGAGCCGCGCGGCGCCGCGACGAAGAGCTGCGCGAGGCCGCCGCCGTCGCGCTCGCGCGCCAGCGCGAAGGCGCCGATCAGCAGCGCCGCCATCGCCAACACCGGCGCGCCCCAGTTGATGCCGTCGGCGAGCGGGCCGAACGCGGTCAGGTCGTGCGGACCGGCCGCCTTCAGCCCCTGCGCGACGCGACGCGCGTTGCCGAGCGACTCGATCAGCGTGCCGCCGACCACGCGCAACGCGCCGAGCAGCGCCGGCGCGAAGAGGCCGAAGCGGCCGCCGCGCGTCCGCGTCAGCCGGAAGAGCTCGGCCCGGAACGTCGCGAAAACGGTCACGCGGGGCGCTCCGTCCCGCTGCCGCCGGCGCGCAGGAGCGTCCGGCGGAACAGCTCCTCGAGCGTCGGCCGCTCCGGCGCGAGCAGGCTCACCGAGATGCCGGCCTGGTGCAGCGCCGCGTTGATCGCCGCCGCCGCCGCGGAGGCCTCCTCCGCGCCGCTCACCCGCAGCTCGACGCGCAGCAGATCGAGCCCGTCGGCGCGCAGATCGTCGACGCGCGCGACGGCGGCGTGGCGCGCGAGGAGCGCCTTCGCCGGCGCGGCCGCGCCGCCCGCCGCGATGCGCAGCGCCGGCGCGATCGTCCCGAGCAGGTCCGCGAGGGCGCCGTTCAGCAGCACCTCGCCCTTGTGGAGCAGGACGAGGTGGGTCGCGACGCGCTGCAGCTCGGCGAGCTGGTGGCTCGTCACGAGCGTCGCCGCCCCGCGCGCCGCCGCCTCGCGCACCAGCTCGAGCGCCGCCTGCGCGAGCGCCGGGTCGAAGTGGGCGACCGGCTCGTCGAGCACGAGCAGATCGGGGCCGAGCAGGAGCGCGCGCACCAGCGCCACGCGGTACTGCTCGCCCTGGGAGAGGCGCGCCGCGCGCCGCCGCGCGAGGCCGCCCAGCCCGAGCCGCTCGAACCACGGCGCGGGGTCGGGCGCGGCGCGGCCGTGGCGGAGCGCGTGGACCTGCAGGTTGTCGAGGACCGAGAGCGCCGGCTCGAGCGCGGGACCGTCGATCAGGACGCCGACGCGACCCCGGTGGCGCGCGATCGCGCGCGCGGGCGTCGCAAAGACGCGTGCCGTCCCCTCGTCCGGCGCGAGCAGGCCCAGCCCGACGCGCATCGCCGTCGTCTTGCCGGCGCCGCTCGGCCCGACCAGGCCGACCACCGCGCCGCGCGGGACCGCGACGTCGACGCCGCGCAGCGCGGCGCCGCTGCGCCAGCGCTTGACGACCCTCTCGAGCTCGAGCGCGAGCTCGGCCACGCCTTCCCTCCCCGGGCGACGGACGCGATCAGTAACCGCGGCCCATCATGCCGTGCCAGTCGTCGAGCGTCGGCGCGGCGAGGTAGGGGTTCTCGCGCGCCTCCTCGCCGATCGTCGACTCCGCGATCGGGCCGTAGTGGTGGCCCGGATGGAGCTGCGTCTCGGCCGGCAGGCGCTTGAGCACGGTGTGGAGGCTCCGCCACATCTGCTCGCTGTCGCCGCCAGGCAGGTCGACCCGGCCGCAGCCGCGGATGAAGAGCGTGTCGCCGGAGAGCAGGTGGCCGTGGCAGAGGAAGCACTGGCTGCCGGGCGTGTGGCCGGGCGTGTGCAGCAGCTGGATCGCGACGTCGCCGACTTCGACCTTCTCGCCGCCGTCGTGGCCGACGAGGTCCTTCTTCGAGACGCCGGTCACCTTGGCCACGCCCTCGAGCTCGTGGCGGTTCACGTGGATCGGGACGCTCTTCTTCGTGAGCAGGGTCGCCAGACCCTCGATGTCGTGGCCGAAGAGGTCGCCGCCGACGTGGTCGGGGTGCCAGTGGCTCACCAGCGCGCCGACCACCTCCATGCCATCCTGGTCCGCCTTGCGCAGGATCGCGCCGACGTCCCAGGCCGGGTCGACCACCAGGCACTGCCGCTTCGCGCGCGAGCCGATCAGGTAGGCCCAGTTCTGCATCACGCCGACGTCGAGGCGCTCCAGGTAGAGCGGGCCTTCGCGCGGCGAGGCGGCGCTCACCTCACCAGTTCCTTCAGCGAATCGGCGTGGTATCCGACGACCACGAGCCCGCCGCGGCGCAGCGTCGGCGCGCGCAAGTTTCCGGTCGGCCCGACCATGCGGGCGAAGAGCGCGCCGCGGTCGCAGTCGCGCGCGGAGAGGTCGAAGCGCGCGAGGCTGCGCCCGTTGCTCACCAGCACCGTCTTCGCGCCCTTCACGACGTCGGCGAAGCCGCTCGGGCCGATGCGCGTGCGGCGGGCGTCGACGCGCTCGTGCACCACCAGCTCGAAGCCCGCGAGGAAGTCGTGCGCGCGCTTGCACGCGGTGCAGCCGACGCGGTGGTAGTACCAGTCGATCGGGACGATCCTGGCCATGGGGGCGGCGATGAAAGCAATGCGCCGCGGGGATGGGAAGGGCGTCAGCGGGCCCCGCGCCGGCGCGGCGGGCGCCGGCGCGGACTGTCAAGGCCGGTTGCGGACCGTCAGGGCAGGATCTCGATGTCCTCGACGTCGTCGTTGGTGTCGTTCAGCCCCTGGGACGAGCCGTCGAACGTGAGCGCCCACGACCCCGCGGGGTCCGACCCGAGCTGCGTGAACGTGAACGTGATCAGGTCGTCCTTGTGGCCGGTCAGGAAGACCGGCACCTGGAAGTCGCCCTCGGTCGAGACGGTGAGCATGCTGTTCGTCGCGTCGAAGTCGAGCCCGTCGATGTCCTCGCCCGGGCTGCCGAGCTTCACGTCGGTGTCGCGCCCGTTGAACAGCATCGACCAGGTGCCCGAAGTGGCCGAGCCCAGCGTGGTCGGCGTGAACAGGACGAGGTCCTCGTCCTTGCCGGTCAGCCCGCCGCCCACGTCCCACGGCCCCGTGAACGAGAAGATCGGGAAGCCGCTGCCGTCGAATGCGACCGCGTCGATGCCCTCGCCGTTGGTGTCGAGCGCGACGTCGCTGCCGTCGAAGTAGAACGACCACGCCCCCGACGTGAAGTCGCCGAGCGTCACCGGCGTGAACTCGACGAGATCCTGGGGATCGACGTTGGTGCCGCTCGGGCCGCCCGTGAGCCCCGGGATGCTGAGCGGCGCGCCGAAGCCCATCACGATCGTGCCGCCCGGCGTGAGCGCGAACGACTTCACGTTCGGGTAGGTCGGCAGCACGTCGCTCAGGTCGAAGTACATCGAGTAGACGCCGTTGTTCGTGTTGCAGCGGACGATGTCGCCCTTCGCGAACGACAGCCCGCCGGTCGTCTTGTTGCCGTTCAGCGTCATCAGGATGCCGGTGGTCGGCGCGTCCCAGGTCGTGTCGAAGTCGAAGAGGCGCGTGCCCCACGAGTTCGAGCTGCGCGTGTACTCGCCCACGCCCCAGAACTTGGTCGCGTCGGACGGATCGGGGCAGCAGTCGAAGTAGTCGCCCCAGCGGAAGTTGCTGTAGCTGTCGACCCCCTGCTGCACGCGCACGATCTGCGTCATCACGCCGTTGGTGTCGGTCGTCTTGTGGGTCGCGTAGGCGATGCCGGCGTACTCGTTGGAGCCGGAGTAGGCGAAGGTCATCCCGATGCCGCCGTTGCCGTTGTAGGAGAGCGCCGGGAACCAGGCGGCCGTGTCGCTGACGTTGTCGCCGAGGTCGACGTCGCCGCTCTGCTTCAGGACCGGCGAGCTCGACTGCGGCCAGGTCTTGCAGTTCACCTCGTACCAGCGCGCGGTCGACTTGCCGTTGCCGTTGATCTCGACGCCGTGGCCGCAGACGAGCTTGCCGGCGCGGTGCTCGAGGTTCATCAGACGGCCGTCGAGCGTGTCGATGCCGCTGCCGCCGAGGTTGGGCGCGTCGGGCGGGCTCGAGAAGGAGTTGACCGAGATGGTCGTGGTGACCAGCGTGGGATTCGTGATCGGCGTCTTGATCGCCTGCAGTTTGAGCGACGTGGTCGAGTTGATGCTCATGAAGAACGGCGCGTTGGGGGTCGAGTGGTGCTCGCCCGCCTGCACCGAGAACGAGCCGCTGTCGCGCAGGTCCGTGTAGGCGACGGTGCCGCCGCTCAGCATCGTCGACTTGTCGAAGATGCGGTACTTGGCGCCGCCCGAGCCGCCCGACGAGAAGTCGAACAGGTTGCCGGTCACGTAGTACCCGACGTCGTCGAAGCCGAGGCTCGGGTAGTCGACCCAGTAGGTCGAGCCGCCGACCGTCGTGGCCGCGTCGGTCTGGTAGGCGTACCACGTCCCGTTGGGGTCGGAGTCGTCCGACACGGCGATGTCGATGTACGCGGTCGACGAGTAGACCTCGGCGCACATGACGACGAAGCGGCCGGCGATGTCGTCGTAGAGGCAGCGCGGGTCGAAGCAGAAGCTGCCGGCGCCGACGCCCTCGAAGAAGCCGGGGCTGCCGGAGCTGTCGAACGGCGCGGCGAACTGCAGCGCGCCGGTCGTCTTGTCGAACCACGCGACGGTCGAGTTGACCGTCTCCACGATGTGGCTCGGCCCGACCGCGAGCGTCGGGTCGGGCGGGATCCAGCCGGTGTCGTTGATGCCGCTGAAGTTCGCGTAGCAGCGCGGGCGCGGCGAGAAGCCGCGGTCCTCCGGCTTCTGGCCCACCGGGATCGGCAGCTTGTGGATCGGCACGATGCGCGGGCGCGGCAGCTCGGGCGCCGTCTCGATCTGCGGATGGTGCGCCCAGCTCGACTCGACCACGCACGGCGCGGTGCCCTGGGTCCAGTCGTCGATCACGTAGTCGATCGACGGCGGGCCGGCGTCACCGCCCGCTTGCGTCCGCGCGCCCGGAACCAGCAGCGCCAGCGCCGCCGATACGGCGGCGCACCACTTCGTCGCCGCCGACGCAGCGACGCCGAACCTCATCCAAGAGGCGACCTTGGCCATGACGACGGGACCTCCAGAGCGCGAACCGTTCCCGGGCCCTTCCCCAGGCCCTTAACGACGACGGCCCCGGGTCTTAGCCTCGTTCGCCTCCGTGGCAAGCCAGGAGCGAGTGCCGGAAGCGAGGGCCCGGAGCGAGAGCCAAAAGAGGGAATGATGAGCACGTCGTCGTTTGCGGCCTCTTCGTGGTGCCTCGCCGCCGGGATGTTCCTCGCGACCTCCGACGTCCAGGAGCCCGGCCCCCCCGCTCCCCCCGGCCAACCCGCGCCCGACCATGCGGTCGCCCGCGTGAACGGTCAGGAGATTCCCTTCCTGCAGTTCCAGGAGTGGCTCGTCCACGCGCACGGCTGGCGCCACCTCGACGACTTCGTCGACCTCGCGCTGCTGCGGCAGGAGGCGACCCGGCTGCAGATCCCGCTGCCGACTGCGGCCGACCTCGACCTCGAGTTCGAGCGCGACTGGAACGTGCGCGTCGAGATGCGCGGCGACGAGGCGGCGCTGCTCGCCGAGCTCGCGCGCGCCGGCATCGACAAGGTCTCCTACCGCGACCGCCAGCTCGGCACGATCGAGCAGGACTACCTCGGCCGCCGCATCCTCGCGCTGCGCGACCCCGACGAGGCGACGCTGAAGGCGCTCTTCGCGAAGGAGTTCGGCAAGGCGGCCGTCCGCAACCACGTGCGCGTCGCCTTCTTCGACCGCCTGAAGGGCCTGAAGGGATTGACGACGGGCGGCACGGCGAGCAAGGAGGCGGTGAAGGGGCTCGCCGACACGGCGAGGGCGCGCGCGCAGGCGTTCTTCGAGGCCGTGCAGGCCGACCGCACCCGTTTCGCGGAGCTCGTCGGCGGGAGCGACCGGCTCCTGGTCGACCGCTTCGACGCGATGCCGCTCGACCCGCGCAAGGAGGGCGGCGAGATCGCGCGCCTCCACGTCGACTGGTTCGGCGGCGCGCTCGAGAAGCCGCTGCAGGAAGCGAAGGCGGGCGACCTGCTCGGGCCGATCGAGGCGCCCGCCGGCTGCTTCGTGGTCGAGGTCGTCGCGCGCGGCCCCGTCGCCTACGCTGACGTCGAGGCGGAGCTGCGCGCGGTCTGGAAGGGGCGCACGCCGTCGGGCGGCGAGCTCTTCTGGCTGAAGGACGAGCTGCACAAGAAGGCGAAGATCGAGAAGCTCGGCCTGAATCCGCCCTCCCACTGACTCGCACCGGTGCCGAGGGGGCGAGGGGACGAGGGGAAAAGATCGCCGCAGGGTGGCGCCGAAACCTGGAAGGGCGGCGTCGGGTTCGTGCGCGCCTTGGCGCGGCCCCGACGCGGACCGCGACACGAGGGCCATGACGATGAAGCTTCCCTCCGCGCTCCCGCCCGGCACGCGCACCTTCTCCCGGCGCGAGCTCCTCTCCCTCCTCGCCACCGGCGCCGCCGGCGCCGCGCTCGCGCCGTCGCTCGTCTCGCTCCTCGCGCGCGACGCGCTGGCGCAAGGAACCAAGCTCGCGCAGAAGCGGCTGATCCTGCTGTGGCTCGAGGGGGGCCCGAGCCAGCTCGAGACCTTCGACCCCAAGCCCGGCACCGCGGTCGGCGGCCCGACCAAGGGGCTCGCGACCGACGTCCCCGGCTGGCTGCTGAGCGACAACCTCCCCGGCCTCGCGAAGCGCGCCGGCGACCTCGCCGTGGTGCGCACGATGACCTCGAAGGAGGGCAACCACTCGCGCGCCCGCGCGCTGGTCCACTGCGGCTACACGCCCAACCCGACCGTCGCCTTCCCGTCGCTCGGCTCGATCGTGGCGCACGAGCTCGGCGACCTCGAAGGCGAGCTGCCCGCCTTCGTCCAGGTGAACGGCGCGCCGATCCCGGGCGGGTACCTCGGCATCGAGTGCTCGCCGTTCGTCGTGAACGACCCGACCGGGAGGATCGAGAACCTCTCCTACGCGCGCGGCGTCGATGCGAAGCGCCTCGACCAGCGCGAGCGGATGGTCGACCTGCTCGACCAGGAGTTCGCGAAGCGCGGCGGCGCCCCCGCGGTCGACGCCAACAAGAGCGAGCGCAAGCGCGCGCGCCGCCTCATGGACAGCAAGCTGCTCGCGGCCTTCGACGTCGACGAGGAGAAGGAGGCGACGCGCACCGCCTACGGGCCGGGCAAGTTCGGGCAGGGCGTGCTGCTCGCGCGGCGGCTGATCGAGCGCGGCGTCTCTTCCGTCGAGGTGGTGCTCTCCGGCTGGGACACGCACCAGGACAACTTCAACCGCACGAAGAAGCTCTGCGACGAACTCGACCCCGCGTTCTCCGCGCTGATCGACGACTTGAAGAAGCGTTCGCTCTTCCAGGACACCCTGATCGTCTGCATGGGCGAGTTCGGGCGCACGCCCGACATCGCGGGCGGCGACGGGCGCAACCACTGGCCCGGCAACTGGTGCGTCGCGCTCTCGGGCGGCGGCGCGAAGGGCGGGACCGTGGTCGGCGCGACCGACGAGCTCGGCAAGAAGATCGCCGAGCGTCCGGTCGCCGTGGCCGACCTCTTCTCGACCTTCGCCCGGCTGCTCCGGATCGAAGGCGACAAGGAGTTCCACGCCGGGCTGCGTCCGATCCACCTGGTCGATCCTGTGGGCAAGGCCCTCCCGGAGCTCCTCTCATGAGCCCCTCATTAATGGTGGGTCTCCCAGGGAGGGCGGTCTTCGTCCTGGGGGTGGCGGCTGCGGGGCTCCCGGGGCAGACCGCTCCGCCGGCGCCGCAGAATCCGGTTCCCGCGACCACGACCGCCGCGCCGCAGGAGGTCGCCCCGCCTGACCTCTCGGTCGCGGAGCAGAAGCGGCTCGCGCGCAAGGTCGACGCGGCGCTCGAACAGGCGTGGAAGGACGAAGGGCTCGCCCCCGCCGCGCCGGCCGACGACGCGACCTTCCTGCGGCGCCTCTCGCTCGACGTACGCGGAGTGATTCCAGCGCGGGAAGAGGTCGCCGAGTTCCTCGCGTCGCGCGCCCCCGACAAGCGCGAGCGGAAGATCGACGAGATCCTCGAGGACCCGGCCTTTGCGCGCCAGCTCTCCTACCTCTGGTCGCGCGCGCTGCTCACCTCCGCCGCGAACGGCGGCGAGGCGCGCGCGCTGCGGCCCTATCTCCAGGCGCGCTTCGCCGAGCGCGCGCCGTTCGCCGACGTCGTGCGCTCGCTGGTCGCGGCCGAGGGGCGCAAGCGCGAGGACCCCGAGGCGAGCTTCGTCCTCGCCTACGGCGGCCAGCCCGAGGCGCTCGCCGGCATCACCGCGCGCGCGCTGCTCGGCGTGCAGATCCAGTGCGCGCAGTGCCACGACCATCCCTACGACAAGTGGAAGCAGACCGACTTCGAGGGCTTCCAGAGCTTCTTCGCCAACGTCGGCCGGGGCGCGGCCATGGACACGATGGTCGACCCGCGCCGCGAGCGCTTCGCCGCACTCGAGCTGCTGCAGCAGGGCCTGAAGGCGACCGAGGAGAAGGAGGCGGCCGAGGCGGCGACGGGCGACGGCGCGACCGGCGGCGATCCCAAGGCCGATCCCCCGGATTCTGGACCGAAGAAGCGCCGGCCGCGGCGGCGCGGGCGCCTGAGCGGCGACCTGGCGAAGGTCGACGACCCCTTCGCGCTCGAGACGAGCGACCCCGACCTCTACCAGCGCTGCGTCTCCGGCATGCCGGCCAAGACCAAGGAGAGGTTCGACGCGCTGGTGAAGCGGCACAAGAACGCCGCCGGCCCGCGCTTCCTCGACGGCCAGCCCTACCAGGAGACGCCCGAGCTGCCGCGCCGCGCGGCGCTCGCCGCCTGGATCGTCGCGCCGGAGAACCCGTGGTTCGCGCGCGCGACCGTGAACCGCGTCTGGAGCCACCTCTTCGGCCACGGCCTGATCGATCCCGTGGACGACCTCACGGGGAGCAGCGACGTGGTGGCCGCGCCGCTGCTGCACGAGCTCGGCGGCGAGTTCCAGGCGCACGCGACCGACCTGCGCTTCCTGGTCGGGGCGCTGGTGCGCACGCGCGCCTACGCGGCGGGCAACGCCGCGGGCGGCGACGCGGCGGCGCGCGCGAAGCGGGAGCGCGGCTTCGCGGCCCACCCGATGCGGCCGCTCGAGGCGGAGCAGATGCTCCATTCGCTCGAGCGCGCGACCGGCCGCGGCGACCGCGCCGACGACGCCGCCTCGCCCGAGCGCGAACGGGCGCGCGACAAGCAGCTCGCGAAGTTCCGCTACTACTTCGACGACGACGAGGGCGGCGCGGCCGACTCCTTCGAGGGCAGCCTCCCCGAGGCGCTCTTCATGATGAACGGCGATCGCACCAACCAGCTCCAGCTCGAGCTGAAGGACGTGCTCGCCGAGATCAAGGACAAGGACGAGCGCGTGCGCGCCCTCTTCCTCGCCACGCTCTCGCGCGAGCCGACCGAGGCCGAGCGCGGCCGCCTCGCCCCCTTCGTGAGCCGCGGCGCGGCGAAAGACGGCTTCGGCGACCTCTTGTGGGCGCTGCTCAACTCGGCAGAGTTCAAGCTCGAGCGTTGATCCGCGCGACGAGAGGAAGCGGGGGACCCGACATGCCGAGGTCGGAGGGAACGATCACGCGTCGGGACGTCTTGAAGGCCGGCGGCGCAGCCGCGGTCGCGACGTTGCTCCCGACGGGTCTCGGATTCGCCGCGGGACCGCGGCGCGCCCGCCGCCGCTACGCGATCGTCGGCACCGGCGGCCGCGGCAGCAGCATGTGGGGCGCGAGCGTGCTCGCGAAACACGGCGACGCGGTCGAGCTGGTCGGCCTGTGCGACGTGAATCGCAAGCGGGCCGAGCTCGTGCAGCGGCGGCTCGGCGCGAGCTGTCCCGTCTTCACCGACTTCGATCGCATGTGCGACGAGACGAAGCCCGACCTGCTCACCGTCACGACGGTCGACGCCACGCACTCCGATTACATCGTGCGCGGACTCGGCCGCGGCATCGACGTCATCACCGAGAAGCCGATGGTGACCGACGAGGCGCAGTGCCGCGCCGTGCTCGAGGCCGAGAAGAAGAGCGGCCGCAAGCTGACGGTCGCCTTCAACTACCGGTTCGCCCCGAAGCACGTGACGATCAAGGAAACGCTGCTGTCGGGCGCGATCGGAGACGTGAAGTCGGTCGACTTCGCCTGGTACCTCGACGTCCGCCACGGCGCCGACTACTTCCGCCGCTGGCACCGGCTGCGCAAGAACAGCGGCTCGCTGCTCGTGCACAAGGCGACGCACCACTTCGACCTGGTGAACTGGTGGCTCGACTCCGGGCCGGCCGACGTCTCCGCGTTCGGCAGCCTGCGCCACTACGGGAAGAACGGCACGTTCCGCCACACGAACTGCCGCGGCTGTCCGCACCAGGCGAAGTGCCCGTTCTTCTGGGACATGACGAAGGACCGCGGGAGCATGGAGCTCTATGCCGGTTGCGAGTCGGAGGACGGCTACCTGCGCGACGGCTGCGTCTTCCGCGAGGACGTCGACATCTTCGACACGATGAACCTCGCGGTCCGTTACGCGAACGGCGTCCAGATGAGCTACTCGCTCAACGCCTGCATGCCGTTCGAGGGCTACCGCCTCGCGTTCAACGGGACGCGCGGCCGGCTCGAGGTGCGCGACCACGAGCGGCAGCCCTGGAAGCCCGACGCCGAGACGGAGATCTTCCTCACGCGCAACTTCGGCGCACGCGAGGCCGTGAAGGTCGGCCCCGCGGTGGGCGGCCACGGCGGCGGCGACGACGTGCTGCGCGCGCTGGTCTTCGCCCCGACGCCGGTCCCCGAGCACCTGCGCCTGCCCGATTCCCGCGCGGGCGCGCGCTCGTGCCTCACCGGCATCGCGGCGCGGAAGAGCATCGACGAGGGGCGGGTGGTCCGGATCGAGGAGTTGGTGGCAGGCCTGTGAGGACCGGTTTTGGGCGCGGCTCGATCCGGCGGAGTTCAAGCTCGAGCGGTGAGCGCGACGGACTCGCCCGCGATGCGAGCTCAGCGGGTTCGCTCCAATGCGATCGCGTGTTCGACGAACACCCCCGGCGGCACTTCGATCGTGAAGGGCGGGATGGGTCGATATCCGGCCAGATCCGGGACCGTGACTTCGTAGGAGCCCGCGGCCCGCAGCCGGATGCGGAAGCGTTTCAGGTTGGAGCTAAACATCGTGACCGCATCCGACCCGTCGGCGGACCGCACCCGCGTCGAGGCCACGACGTGATCCTCCCAGGACGTGACGTCCTCTCCGTCGATCAGCCGAAGGACGACTCCGCATGAACGACGCGCTCGCAGCGTGAATTCATTGGGTCCCGGACGGAGCGTCACGATTGGGTTCGGGTCGGCGAACTCGTAGTCCTCCGCGCTCATGTTGAATTCGGCGTCGCCGGCCGGTGCGCGGAGGAGATAGCTCCGCGACACGGCGTTCCAGGTCGCGGTGCCGGGGATCCACGCCCGGCTCTCCTGCGGACGACTGACGTTCCACGACAGCAGGTTCTCCTGATCACTGCAGACGACGGGCTGGCCGTCCGACGAGTCGACCACGTGCACGACGGCGTCGGCGGGCTCCGCGATCTGGATCGCCACGTCGGTGCGACCGTGCGGCCCCGTGTCCACGATCGTCTGAAGGAAGATCTGAAGCGAGAATTCGTCGCACTCGATCAGGTACCGGCCAGGAAGGACTCGGCCGGCGTCCCATCGAAACAGGTCGCTCGCGCCCGATCCGGAGCTCGAGAGTTCGAGAGATCGACGCCCCGAGAGCTTGGCTCCCTCTTTCCCGACGGGCTCCATGTCGAGGGATGCCTTCACGCTCCCCCATTGCGCCGGGATGTAGAGCGTCCCCGCAAGCGGCACCGGCTCCGGAGTCTTGGGAGGACGCACGCAGCGGATCGTCACGCGGGTCGTTGAGCCACCACGCAACTCGACCTCTGCGCATCCGAAGACCGTTGGATCGGGGCCAGGACCCTCTCGTTCGATCGCGACGACGTAGGAGCCCGGCGTGATTCCCCGGATCGTGGTCGGCGCGTCGCGCTCCAGGGTCGACTCGAGGTCGATCGGTCCGATCGGACTGGAAGAGTCGTTTGCCCCTCGATACGGGCGAAGGCGCAACTTCGGAGACTCGTCATCGTCCGGATCGACGATCCACTTCGTCCCGTCGACTTCGACGATCCCGATCCGCGTTTCGCGAACTGACGTCGGATCCGCAGCGGGCTCTCGACTCCAAGGCGATTCCCCCTCGACAAGCACTTCGAGATCGGCTCCCGGCACGAGTTCGACGACGCGATCGACGAAGTTGCAGCGGACGAATCGCACCGACGTCCATGCATGCCCAGGCGCTCCGATCCACGTGCTGACGACGTTGCCGAGGGCGAGGTCGTCGAGCCACGGACCCACGTCGAGCGGCGACGGAGCGTCGGCGGCGAGTGTGGAGTACATCGCGAGATCGCCAGGATGCGCAAATGCCATCGAGCGGAGCCGATTCGCCTGCAGGACCGTCACGCCCTGCAGATCCGCGTGCGTCTGCGCGTCGACCACGTGCAACCATCGGTCATCGGTCTGACGCGCCGACCAATGCGCCCGGACCACGAACTCGACGCCGCTCTCGACGTGGAAGCCCGAACCGTCAACCAGCGCAACGCGCTCGCCGAGGCTCAGGTCGCCGACGTCGACGTCGGAGTCCGGCGGGACTTGCAGCGTGAAGCGGCCCTCGGTGACGGCCACCCAGTCGCCGACGACGCTGCGACGTCGTGCCGGTCGTTCGTCGTTCGCCCGAAATCGGAAGGTCGGAACGAAGGTGCCGCTCTCCTTCTCCCGATCGGGGCCGTCGGGTTCCGTGACGATGACCCGCCCGAGGATCTCGATCGTGCCGTCGAATCGGTTCTTTCCGCCCTCGGGCGCCGCCGAGCCTGTCTCTTCCGAGCCAATGCCTTCGGCGGGAACGCGAGTGGGCGTCGCATCCGTTGCGGGGCGATCTCGATCAGGATCGCCCTCTCGTTCCATTGCAGTTGACGTCGCCGCGTGCACGTCTTCGTTCGATGGGGACCGCAGACACCAGACGGCGATGGCGACCACCGACAGCAGCACGACGATCGCGAGCGCCCGCATGAAGTCCCCCTGCGGCGTCCGGTCCTATTCGCCTTCCCGGCTCCGATGCCTGCGCCATCTTCCCCACTTCCCGGATTGCGCGACAGATCGAACCAATGTGGTCGCAGAGGAGCTGGTGGCAGGACTGTGAGGACCGGCTCCGGGCGCCGCTGAGCTCGGCGGAGTTCAAGTTCGAGCGGTCGGGCTCCTCGCGGCGCCGAGCAGGCTCTTGGTGAGCTCGCCGCCGTCGACCAGAAGCTCCTTCAGCGCGGCGTTCATGTGGGCGTCGGTGACGACCGGGTTCGGCCCCGCGTCGGCGGCGTGGAGCGCCGCCTTGCGCAGGAGCTCGCGCAGGAACGCGGCGCTCACGCCGGCCGTCCGCTCGACGAACTTCTCGCGCTCGGCGAGCTGCAGCACGAGGCCGCGCGCGTAGCGGTCGATCAGGCGGCGCCGGCAGGTCGCGTCGGGGAGCGGCACCTCGATCGCCTGGTCGATGCGGCCCGGGCGCGCCGCGAGCGCGGGCTCGAGCAGGTCGGGGCGATTCGTCGTCAGCACGAAGAGGACGTCGGCGTCCTCGGAAAGCCCGTCCATCTGGTTCAGGAGCTCGAAGAGGAGCGACGTGCGTCCCGCGTCGGAGTGCGTCCTCTCCTCCGCGACGAGGTCGACGTCCTCGATCACGACGGTGGACGGCGCGAGCAGGCGTGCGAGGCGGCACGACGGCTCGATCGTCGAGTGACCGCGCCCGGTCAGCACGACCACGGTGCGGTCGGGCATGCGCGCCGCGAGGTACATCGCCGTGAGCGTCTTCCCGGTCCCGGGCGGCCCGTGCAGCAGGATGCCCCGCTTCAAGTGGCGGCCCATGGCGCGCAGCCGGTCGCGCAGCTCGCCGAAGCGGACGGTGTGGAGCTCGATCGCGTCGAGCAGCCCGTCCGGCAGGACGATCTCGTCGCGCTGCACGGCGGCGAAGCGGTGGAATTGGAGCTCGGGCGTGCCGTCGCACCCGAGCGCGAGCGAGATGGCGCGGCCGCGGTAGACGTTGTGCTCCCGCATCGCGGTCCGCAGCTCGGCGAGCAGCCGTTCCGCCGCGGAGCGGTCGGACGCCATCACCTCGACCTGCAGCACGTCGCGGTAGCCGCGGTCGGTGCCGTGGACGAGGACGACGACGCGCTCGTCCCGGCGCCGGACGAGGAAGAGGCCGCTCTTCACGCATGCGAGGACGCGGCCCTCGTCGAGCGAGACGTTCACGTACCGGACCGGCCCGATCGACGGCTCGGGGCCGGGACGAGAGCCCCCACCCGCCGAGAGCAGCGCCGCGAGCGAGAGGCCGTGGTCGCCGTAGGGCGTCGAGACGCCGAACGAATCGCTCTCCGTGCCCGGAGTCGCGAGCAGCGCCTCGAGCGCGAGATGGAGATTCGGGCGCTCGTGCGGCGCGAACGTCTCGGCGACGACCGGCAGCCGGTCGGGCTCGGCGCCGACGTGCAGGCGGATCCGCTTGCGGATCTCGGCCTCGCGCTCCGGCGCCTGCGCGACCACCTGATCGAGGAAGCTCTTGAACGACGCGCCGAACTTCTCCGGATCGAGATCGGGACCGGCCATCGTCGCCTCTCCACGCGACCGCGGCGGCTGGACCGGAACGCCCGTCCGTTGGATCGCCGTCGATCGGACCGACCATTCAAGGGGGCGCCGATCGCCGGTCAATCGGACTCGTGACGAACGACGCGGCCGGCAGCGTTTCCGCTGCCGGCCGCGTCCCATTTCCCGAGCGCATCCGCCAGGAAGCGCAGCCGATCGTCATCGAGTGGCGACCACGATGTTGCGGGCGAGCGCTGCGGCCATCGCGTCGAGCCGCGTCCGGAGCCTGGCCGCCGCGTCACCGCTGGTCGAGAGGTTGCCGGGCATCGGGCTGCCGCTGACCGACCTCTCGCGCACCGAGGCGCCGGAACGCACGAGGTAGTTCGCGTCACCGGCCGCGGCCGCGATCGAGCGGCGCAGCGAGTCGAGCGCGCCGGCGTCGAGCTTGTCGCTCGCGAGCGGGGTCGGGTAGCCCGAGCCGTCGACGAGCCGGATCGTGCCGTCGACGAAGATCAGGAGGTGGCGCACCGGGACCGCCGGCGCGGAGACCAGGTGGTCGTAGATGATCGGGTGCCACGTGCTCGTCACGCTTCTGTCGGCGCCGCCGCTCCCGACGCGCATGCCGCCGCCGCCGATCGTCCCGACCTGCGCCTGCGCCGTTCCGCCGAGGAACGCGAGCGCGAGCACGCTGCCGCCGAACCCGAACGCGAGCTTCATCGTCTTCATGGCTTCGCTCCTTGTCGGTTGCCCTGCCGGAGTCCACTCTCCGGCGATCGACCGGACGGCAGAGAGGAACGGGGCCCGACGACGAAGCGAACAGGGATTCCGGCAGGCGCGGCGCGGAGCGTCACGCGTCGCGCAGCCCCGGGAGCTCCTTGGCGACGTCGACCAGCGCGCGCTTGATCGCGACGCGGGCGGCGTCGGGAGACGGGAAGCCGCAGTCCTCCGCGATCACGCTCCAGTCGAGGCCGAGCTCGAGCCGCATGGCGAGCCCGTGGCGCGTCTTCTCCGGCAGCTTCTCCAGCGCCGCGTCGACCGCCGCCGCCGCCTCGTGGTCGACCGCCTCGCCCAGCGGCCCGCGCGCCGGCGCGGCCGGCGCGACGTTGGTCGCGGTGTCGAGCGGCGTCTCGTGCGCCGCGCCGCGCTTGCGCGCGACGTCGATGAGGTGGTTGCGCGCGAGCGTGCGCGCGAACCACCAGAACGACCCGATGCCGCGCGGCTCGAAGCGGTCGAGCGCGTTCCAGACCTTGACGCAGACGTCCTGGACGACGTCGTCGACCTCGGTCGCGCCCGGCCGCAGGCGCGCGCGCACGAACGCCGCGATGCGCGGCCGGTAGCGTTCGAAGAGCGCCTCTCCGGCCGCGCGCTCCCCCTTCCGGACCCGCGCGAGCAGGTCGCCGGTCTGCAGCAGGTCATTGGGGTCCGACGGTTCCACGCTTCGCACCTCGTCCGGTGCCGCGCGTCATTCCACGTTACGTCCCTGGCCACGTCACGTCCCTGGCCGCGTCACGTCCCCGGCGTCTTCTTCACGGTCACGCTGCGGCCGCTCTTCGCCGCCTCCTCGATCGCGAAGCAGATCTCGTGGACGTGCGCGCAGTGGTTCAGGTCGTTGTGCGGGCGCCGGCCCGCGCGGATGCAGGCGACGAACTCCTCGAACTGTCCCTGATACGGATGGTGCTCGACCTTGCCCGAATCGGGCAGGTCGGTGGCGACGGTGGTCCAGCCGGTCTGGCCGGGCCACGTCGTGGTGAAGATCTTGTCGTCGACGATGGAGCCTTTCACCCCCTGCAGCCGGATCGGGAGCGAATAGGGGCCGCGGCACTCGATGCTGGTGTGGACGCAGCCGGTAGCGCCGTCGTCGAAGCGCAGCAGGGCCGTGGAGTTCGGCGCGTACTCGTACTTCAGGGGGTTCGTCTTCGAGGTGTTCTTCATCGCGGAGACGGCGACGACGCGCCGCTCCATGAACCAGAGCAGCGCGTCGATCGCGTGGCAGCCGGCGGTCAGCTCGGCCGAGCCGCCGAGCTCCTTCTTGATGTTCCAGGCCCACTGGCGGTACCACGGCCCGCAGCCGTGGCTGTAGCCCACCTCGCCATAGAAGAGGTCGCCGAGCAGCCCCTGCGCGAGCAGCGCCTTGATGTTCTGGAAGAGGCCGCTCCAACGCAGCTCGAAGCAGACGCTGGTGAGCACGCCGGCGGCGTTCACGGCGGCGACCATCTGCTTCAGCGCCGCCGGGTCGAGCGCGACCGGCTTCTCGATCACGACGTGCTTGCCGGCCTTCGCGGCGGCAATCGTCTCCGCGGGATGGCGGTCGTGCGGCGTCGCCAGCACGACGACGTCGAGCTCCTTCACGGCGAGGAACTTCTTCAGGTCGTCGCACGGCGCCGCGTCGGCGAGCCCCTTCTCGGCGATGAAGCGGCGCGCGTTCGCCTCGAAGCGCGAGCAGACCGCGACGACGCGCGTGCCGGCGGTGCGCCGGAAGTTGTCGGCGTGCGCGCCGGCGACCCAGCCGGTCCCGACGATCCCGATCCCCAGCGTGCGTTCCGCCACCGGCCTACCTCCCGCCGTCGTCCCGCCGTCGTCTGGCCCGCCGCGCTCAGCCGCGCGGCCCCTCCGGATGGTCCGCGTACCAGGTCTGGATCGTCGCCCACGCCTGCTCCGCCGTCTCGGCGAAGCTGAAGAGGTCGAGGTCCTCGGCCGCGATCATTCCCTCGCCGACCAGGAAGTCGAAGTCGATCAGCTTCTCCCAGTACTCCCGGCAGACGAGCACGCACGGCATCTTCGAGATCTTGCGCGTCTGGATCAGCGTCAGCGATTCGAACATCTCGTCGAGCGTCCCGAATCCGCCCGGGAAGAAGACCAGCGCGCGCGCCCGCATCAGGAAGTGCATCTTCCTCATCGCGAAATAGTGGAAGTCGAAGCAGAGGTCGGGGTGGATGTAGGGATTGGGCTTCTGCTCGAACGGCAGCATGATGTTGAGGCCGATCGACTTGGCGCCGACCTCGTCCGCGCCGCGGTTCGCGGCCTCCATGATCCCGGGCCCGCCGCCGGTGATCATCACGTAGTCGCACCGCTTCCCGACCTGGCACGACTGCGAGACCAGCGACGCGAACTTGCGCGCCTCGTCGTACCAGCCCGAGTAGGTCGCGAGCCGGCGCGCCGCCGCGAGCCGCTGCTGCGCCACGGCGTCCTGCGACTTCGCGCTCGCCCGCGCCTCCGCCTCGGCGACGAAGCGCGCCGCGTCCTCCGGCGCCGGCACGCGCGCACTCCCGAACACGACGATCGTCGAGATCACCCCCTGCTCGCGCATCAGCAGGTCGGGCTTGAGCAACTCGAGCTGGAGGCGGACCGGCCGCAGCTCCGGCCGCGCGAGGAACGGGATGTCGCGCTCGGCCAGGACGAAGCTCGACGATTCCTGCTGGGCAGTGCGGTCGGGTCGACGCGGCATGGCTCCCCCACGGGCGAAGTCGGGGCGGGGACTCTATCGCCCGCGGCGGGCGGTCGGTCGCGAGCCCCGGACGCCCTTCATCGAGGTGTGTGACAAGACTCCTTCGCTCCGGCGCTCCGCAGCTCGTCGCGCGCGCCCGCGCCCGATCCTCAGGATTCGCCGCGAATTCGCGCTCCGGCCTCAATGAAGAGGTTGGAGCGCACGAAGCGAGTGGCGTTCACCCGTCCGTGCCCTCATGTGTCTTCAGGAAGGGAGGTTCGTCATGACGCGGATTCGCATTTCGGCCATCGCCTCGCTGGCGATCGTCTGCCTGGCAGCCGTGATTCCGTTGCGGTCGGCGCTGTCGCATCCGGCCGCGCTGGACAATCCGTACGCGGGGTCGTGGGCCGGACCCTACACGTACATTCCGAACGAATTCACTGGCTACCAGGAATTCACGGTCACGGATGAGGGTGTGACCGAGGGGACGTTCGGACCCCTCGACGGTCCGCCTGCGGGATGGTTCCGGGGCGTGATCCTCAGCGACGGGTCGTTTCACGCCGTCGGGCACGGAGAGGTTCCCGGCCCGGGCTCGTCGGGACAGGAAGTGGACGGCACGGTGTCGATCGACTCCCGAGGTCACATGCTGATGGAGTTCGGCCCGCGGCCGGACAACGTCACCGACTTCACGGGGGACATGACGCTGCAGTAGTCCAGGCGTTGGTCGCGCCGCGCCCATGCACGAGGCCGTGCGTGGGCGCGGCCGCCCTCAGCCACGGTTCGAGATGGAGAGAGGGTGGCCCGCGCGTGAGCGCGCCGTTCGGTGTACAAGGGTCGTTCCTCGCGCGATGAATCCATCTCCGCGCGGGACGGCCAGCGACGGGAGTAGTGCAATGCGTATCCCGGACGGGTCGAGCTCCACCGACGGCGACGATGCGCTCGATGACGGACTGCGCGCCGCATTCGTGCCCGTGAGCGATGCCGGGCGACCGAGGGTCCGGGAGATCGTCGCTCGAATCGCCGGCAGCGCCCCGCAGGTGAATCTGCGCGGACCCGACTTCGAACACACGCCGATCGTAGACGCGAATTCGCCGGAGGCGCGCTCGCTGCCGCTCGGCCGCGGCTCCTACCAGATCCTCGGCGAGATCGCGCGGGGCGGGATGGGGGTGATCCTGCGCGGCCACGACCAGGACCTCGGTCGCGACATCGCGATGAAGGTGCTGCACAAGGACCTTTCCCGTCGCGCCGACATCCTGCAGCGCTTCGTGGAGGAGGCGCAGATCGGAGGCCAGCTCCAGCATCCCGGCGTCGTCCCGGTCTACGAGCTCGGGCTGATGGCCGACGAGCGGCCTTACTTCACGATGAAGCTCGTGAAGGGACGCACGCTCGCGGCGCTGCTCGCCGAGCGGCCGAAACCCGATCTCGACCGCCGCAAGCTCCTCGAGGTCTTCGAAGCCGTGTGCCAGACGGTCGCCTACGCCCACTCGCGCGGCGTGATCCACCGCGACTTGAAGCCCTCGAACGTGATGGTCGGCGCGTTCGGCGAAGTGCAGGTCGTCGATTGGGGCCTGGCGAAGGTCCTGCACCACGGCGGCATTGCCGACGAACTGCGCGCGAAGGCGGCCCATGAGTCGAGCTCGATCATCGCGACCGTGCGCAGCGACCCGAACCAGCGGGGCTCCGACTCGGTCGCGGGCTCGGTGATGGGGACGCCGGCGTACATGTCGCCGGAACAAGCGCGGGGCGAAGTCGACCGGCTCGACGAACGAGGCGATGTCTTCAGCCTCGGCGCGATCCTCTGCGAGATCCTCACGGGAACGCCGCCGTTTCCCGGCGAGCGCGACGTCGCGCTGACGCGCGGAGCAAACGCAGAGCTCGGCGAGACGCTCGAACGCGTCGATGGATGCGGTGCCGACGCCGACCTGATCGACCTCTGCAAGCACTGCTTGATGCCGAATCCCTCGGAGCGGCCGCGCAGCGCCGAAGTGCTCGCGCAACGGCTCCACGCCCATCTCGTTTCGGTCGAGGAGCGCGCGCGGCGGGCGCAGATCGCGGCGGCGCAGGCGCAGGTCCGGGCGTACGAGGAGCGCAAGGCGAGGAAGCTCACCCTCGCGCTCGCCATCTCGGTACTCGCGACGGTGCTTCTCGGCGGCGGAGGATGGCTCGCGTTCGAACAGCGTGCGCGACATCGTCGCCTCGAAACGGAGCAGTCGGTGGTCGCGTCGCTCGCCGACGCAGCGCTGGCGCGCGGCCGTCAGGACTGGCCCGCAGCGAAAGCGGCGGTCGCACGGGCGCAGGCTCGACTCGAAGGCGAGGAGGCGGGCGACTCCCTGAAACGAAGGGTCGCCGATGACGCATCGGCCATCCGGAGCGAGTCCGAATCCGCAGAGGCGGCGGCAGCGCTCGCGATCGACAACGAACGACTCGTGGACCAGCTCCAGGACATCCGCCAACCTGAAGGCGACGGAATCCGGCCGACGGATGTGTACACGACCGACTTCGCTGCGCTCGATCGGACGTATTCCGATCTGTTCGCGCGCCACGGGCTCCGTCCCGATGAAGAGTCAGTCGACATCGCGGCGGCGGCGTTCCGGGCGCGCGGGATCGGGCCCGAGCTCGCGGCCGCGCTCGACGAGTGGGCGTCCGTGCGTCGCGAGGCCGCGGACGAACCCGGCGCCATCCGGCTGCGGCGGATCGCGGAGCACATCGACCCCGACTCGGGTCGGCAGCATCTCCGCGAGGCGATGTCGTCGAAGGATCTGGCGGCCTTGCGCGCGGTCGCGTCGGCTCCCGACCTCGCGTCGCAGCCCGCGACGACGCTGCGCCTGCTCGGCGGTGCACTCGGTGCCGCGGGCGATCGCGAATCCTCGCTCTCCGTCCTGCGTCTCGCGCGTCGTGAACATCCCGACGACTTCGTCCTCGCGATGCTGCTGGCGCGCGCGGAATTCGCGATCGGTCCGGAGAAGGCACCCGAAGCGGCGCGGCATCTCACCGCCGCGCTCGCGCTGCGACCCGACAGCATCGAGGCGTGGCACGAGCTCGGCCGCGCACTCGCTGCCATGGAGGGGACGCACGAGGCGGCGCTCGATCTCCTCCGCCGCGCCGCCGCGCACTGGCCACGGGACGGACATTTTCACTACCACATCGCCCTCGTCCTGCAGAACGACGGCGACGACAAGGCGTCACTCCGGGAGTGCCGGCTCTCGATCGAAGCGGATCCCAACTACGCTCCCGCGCATAATGCCCTCGGCAACGCCCTGATGGCGCACGGCGACGTGGCGGGTGCAATCGCTGCCTACCGGCGCGCGATCGAAGTCGACCCCAAGCATGCTCCGGCGCACTCCAATCTGGGTGTAGTACTGGTCAGATGTCGGGATGATCTCGCAGGCGGCATCGCGGAGATCCAGCTCGCGATCAAACTCGACCCGAAATACGCCAGGGCGCATGCCAACCTCGCGTTGGCCCTGCAAGCGAGCCGCGACCTGCCCGGTGCAATCGCGGAGTGTCGTCTCGCGATTGCGCTCGATCCGGACCTCGCCGTTGCGCACTTCAATCTCGGCGTCAATCTCCTGGAGAGCGGCGACGCGGCGGGCGCGATCCCCGCCTACCGTCGCGCGATCGAACTCGACCCGAAGTGCGCAGACGCCTACTGCAGCCTCGGCAATGCCCTCTTGAGGCAGCGCGACGTGGCGGGCGCAATCGCCGCGTGCCGGCTTGCGGTCGAACTCGACGGGACTTTTGCGAAGGCGCACCACAACCTCGGGCAGGCTCTCGCCGCGGGCGGCAACGCTCGCGCTGCGATCGAGGCCTACCAACGGGCGATCGAGCTCGGCCTGGACGATCCAGTGGTCCACACGAACCTCGGGAATGCGTTCTATGAACTGGACGATCTGCCGCACGCCGTTGCCGAGTACCGGCGCGCAATCGACCGCAACGCGAAACTCGCGCTGCCGCACAACAACCTCGCGCTCGCCTTGCTGCAGCAGCAGGACATTTCGGGAGCCATCGACGAGTGCCACCGCGCTCTCGAGATCGACCCGAAACTGTCTCTAGCGCACTACAACCTCGGCAAGGCGCTCCGCGCTAAGGGCGACGTCCCGGGCGCGATCGCGTCGTGTCTCCGTGCCATCGAGCTCGATCCGCAGCTCGCTGGGGCATTCAACACGCTCGGGAACGCGTACATGCAAGGCGGTCAGCCGGCCAAGGCGATCGCGGCCTTCCGGCGCGCCATCGAACTCAGGCCGATGGATGAGCTTTATCGCAGCAACCTCACCATCAATATGGCAGAGCAGGGGGACATCGGTGGCGCGATCACCGCGTACCGCGAGTGGATTGCCGCTCTTCCTGACTCCGTGTCGGCGCTCAACTCCTTCGCCTGGCTGCTCGCGACCTGCCCGGACGAGAAGTTCCGGAATCCCGAGGAGGCGGTTCGCCTGGCTAGCCGCGCCGTCGAGCTCGCCCCGAAGGAGGGCAACTCGTGGAACACGCTCGGGGTCGCGCTCTGCCGGCAGGGCGAGCACCTCAAGTGTGTCGATGCATTGCGCCATTCGATGGAGCTGCGCAAGGGCGGTGATGCCAACGACTGGCTGTTCCTCGCGATCTCCCTGCAAAGCTCGGGGAATGCGGACGAGGCGAAGCGGTGGTACCAGCAGTCGGTCGACTGGCTCGCGAAGCAGCCCTCCGTGAGCGACGAGTTGCAGCGCTTTCGGGAGGAGGCAGCGCGCGTGCTCGGCATCGAGAAGGCGCCGAGGAACCGGTGAGAGAATGTCGGTCGGCGAAGGACTCCGCGTGGCGCTGGAAACCTGCTGGACGCTGATCCGCGATGCCGCGCACGGGAGCGCGCGCGCGCGCGACGACTTCGTGCGGCGCTACGGCGGCGTCCTCCACGGCTTCTTCCAGGGCCGATGGCGGAGCGGACCCTGCCGCGACGGAGTCGACGACGCGACGCAGGAGGTGTTCGTGCGCTGCTTCGAGCAGGGTGGCGTGCTCGACCGTGCCGACGACGAGCGGCCCGGCGGATTCCGGGCCTTCCTCTTCGGGGTGGCCCGCAACGTCGCGCACGAACACGAAAGTCGCGTCCAGCGCCGCTCGGGCGAGGTGACCGACTCCTGTCTCGAGGAGCTTGAGGGCGGGGATGCGAGCGCGAGCCGGCTCTTCGACCGCGGCTGGGCGCGCGACGTCATGCGCCAGGCGCGCGAGCTCCTGCACTCGCGCGCGCTCGCCGCCGGCGAACGCGCCCGCCAACGCGTCGAGCTCCTGCGGCTTCGCTTCGAAGAGGGGCTTCCGATCCGCGAGGTCGCACGCCGCTTCGGAGTCGATGCCGCCTGGGTCCACCACGAATATGCGACCGCACGGAACGAGTTCCGCGCTGCGCTCGGGGACGTCGTGACCTTCTACGTCTCCGGCTCCCCCGAACGGATCGACCAGGAGTGCGAGCAGCTCCTCGCGCTCCTCGCCTGAGCGCGCGGGCTCCTGGCCGCTGCGCGCTCCGGCCGGCTGCCCGTTCGGCGCGTTCGGCTGCGGGATCGGGGTTTCCGCGAAGACCGTCACCGCGAATCCGGTCCCACGACTCAAGTACCTCCTGAGGGACGGGTGCGAGCCGCGTTCTCGGTGGCGAGAAGACCCGCGCCCGCGCTCTTGGGAGGAAGACCCATGTACCTCGTCGTCCTCACCGCCGCGCTGGCGGGGCTGATCGTCGGACTGGGCGGCTGGCTCCTATTCCAGTTCCTGCGCCAGAACGGCCGGATCCTGATCCGTCTGGATGCCATCGACGAGGCGTTGCGCGACCTCTACGAGGAACTCGAGCCCCGTGACGAGGGGATGCTCCGCCCGCCCGCGCCCGCGTTCGAGCTGCCCGATCTGCACGGGGAGCCGCGACGACTCTCGCACTGGCTCGGGCGGCGCCTGCTCCTGATCTTCGTCCAATCCGATTCGCACTTCTTCGCGGAGCTCGCGCCGGAGTTGGCCGCGCTGCCGATCGACGGATCGAACGGCAGCCCCCTCCCGGTCCTCATCACCACCGGCGACTCCGCAAAGACGCGCCGCCTCGTGACGGAACATGCGATCCGTGCTCCCATCCTCGTCCAGCAACAGATGGAGGTGGCGATGGCCTTCGGCGCGCGGAGTACGCCGTCGGGCTGCCTCATCGACGAAGAGGGAGCGGTCGCGAGCAAGGTCGTTCAAGGCGGTGCCGCGATCCTCGCGCTGGCCGATGGGACCGCGCCGGGAATCGGCGAGAGCACCCGCGACGTGCGGCGGCGCCGTCGCGGTGAGCCGAAAGGGTTGCCGGCCGGGACGCTCGCTCCGGAGTTCCGACTCTCCGATCTCGATGGCCGCGAGGTGTCGCTCTCGGACCATCGCGGACGAACGGTGCTGCTGGTCTTCTCCGATCCGCATTGCGGCCCATGCGACGCGCTCCTGCCGAAGCTCGCGGAGAGCGCCCGAGCCACGCCGGGCGTGCAGGTGCTCATGGTCAGCCGCGGCGAACGGAAGGAGAACCGCAAGAAGGCGGAACGGCACGGGATCGACTTCCCGGTCCTGCTCCAGAAGAAATGGGAAGTGTCCAAGGCGTATCAGGCGTTCGGCACTCCGACCGGTTACTTCATCGACGAGGAGGGCCGGATCGCCATGCAGGCGGGCGTCGGAGGCGAGGCGGTCCTTGAACTGTTGACACTCGGCGGGCGATCACACTTGTCGACGCGTCTGACGTTGGTGTCCTGATCGAAGCAACCAACTCAAAGGAGGAGGTCATGGAGAAGCCATTCGACAAACTGGCCAAATCACTGGCAGCGGGTGTCTCGCGGCGCGAAGCGATTCGCAAAGCGGCTGCGCTCGCCGCGTTCGCTTTTGCGGGATTGCTTGGCCTCGCGTCGCGCGCGCAGGCCGCCACGGGAGACTGCAGGAAGGACAAGGACTGCGCCCCGGGCTACGTGTGCTGCAATTGCCACCACTACTGCAACAACCCGTTCTTTACGAAGCACTGCTCGCCGAAGGGTTATTGCGGTTCCGTGTGCTGCGGGGATCCGGGTTAGCGGCGTCATCGCTGCTGGCGGCGACGAAGGAGAAGGACATGCAGAACAGAAGCGACGAGCTGATCCATCCCGCGGCGGCGAGCGTGTCGCCGTGCGAGACGATTCCCAGGGTGGCCGCGGTTCGATTCGTGCGCGACGTCGCGATCGCGGCTCTCGGAGTCCTTCTGCCGACTGCCAACGCCGACGCGCAGGAGACCACGCGAGTCAGCGTTGACTCGTCGGGCGTGGAGGGGAACGACGCCAGTGGCGATGCGACCATCTCGGCGGACGGGCAGATCGTGGCGTTCGGGAGCACCGCTTCGAACCTGGTCGCCGGCGACACGAACGGAATCTCGGACATCTTCGTCCACGATCGATCGACGGGGTTCACCGAACGCGCGAGCGTCGACTCATCGGGCGCGGAGGGAAACGGCAGCAGCTACTCGCCGTCGATCTCGGCGGATGGGCGCATCGTGGCGTTCATGAGCTACGCCAGGAATCTCGTCGCCGGCGATACGAATGGCGTCTACGACGTGTTCGTCCACGACCGATCCACGGGACTCACCGAACGCGTCAGCGTGGACTCGTCGGGCGCGGAGGGGAACGGCGTCAGCGGCGATCCGGCGATCTCCGCGGACGGCCAAGTCGTCGTGTTCATGAGCAACGCCTCGAACCTCGTCTCAGGCGACACGAACGGGAAGCGGGATGCCTTCGTCCACGACCGTGCCACGGGGATCACCGAACGCGTGAGCGTGGACTCGTCCGGCGCGGAGGGGAACAGGACGAGCGATTCTCCGGCGATTTCAGCGGACGGTCGGGTCGTGTCGTTCATCAGCAATTCCACGAATCTCGTCGCCGGCGACACGAACGTGGCTTGGGACACGTTCGTACACGACCGCGCCTCGGGGATCACCCAACGCGTCAGCGTGGACTCGTCGGGCGCGGAGGGGAATGACGCCAGCGATTCTCCGGCGATGTCCGCGGACGGGCAGATCGTGGCGTTCCGGAGCTACGCCTCGAACCTCGTCGCCGGCGACGTGAACGGATGCCCGGACGTCTTCGTCCACGACCGCTCCACCGGGCTTACCGAACGCGTCAGCGTCGACTCGTTCGGTGCAGAGGGGAACGGCAGCAGCGGCCACTTTGTCGTTTCGCAGTTCATCACAGCGGACGGCCGGATCGTGGCGTTCGTGAGCGACGCCACCAACCTCGTCATCGGCGATACGAACGGGTGGAGCGACGTCTTCGTGCACGACCGGTTGACCGGGACAACCGAATGCGTCAGCGTGAGCTCGTCGCGAGAACAGGAGAACTGGCTGAGCGAGAATCCGACGATCTCGGCGGACGGACTCGTCGTGGCGTTCGACAGCAACTCTTCGAACCTCGTCGACAGCGACACCAATGGGGTTTGGGACGTCTTCGTCCACGACCTCTGCTCGACTCCCGCCTCCTGGTCCAACTACGGAGCCGGCTTCCCCGGCACGAACGGCGTCCCGGCGTTCACGTCGCAGCAGAATCCGGTGATCGGGACGACGATCACGCTCGACCTGGCCAACTCCTACGGGAATCCGACGGTGGGCCTTCTCTTCATCGGCTTCCAACAGACGATCATCCCGACGAACTGGGGCGGCGACCTGCTCGTCCTGCCGGTGCTCACGATCCCCATCACCTTCTCCTACGGCGGCGACACCTTCACCGGCGACATTCCCGATGACCCCGCGCTCTGCGGCGTCGCCGTCGACCTCCAGGCGATCGAGTCCGATCCTGGCGCCGCGAAGGGGGTGTCGTTCACGCCGGGTCTCGAGCTCGTGATGGGGCATTGAACGGGCGGCGGCTCGGTCCCGCCCGCTCACACCGTTCCTTCTTCCGCGAACAAGTGCTCGGCGCGCGCCGTGCCCAGGTACCCCTAGACGAAGCGCGCCGCGTCCTCCGGCGCCGGCACGCGCGCGCTCCCGAACACGACGATCGTCGAGATCACCCCCTGCTCGCGCATCAGCAGGTCGGGCTTCAGGAGCTCGAGCTGCAACCGGACCGGCCGCAGCTCCGGCCGCGCGAGGAACGGGATGTCGCGCTCCGCGAGCACGAAGCTCGACGAGTCCTGCTGGGCAGTGCGGTCGGGTCGACGCGGCATGGCTCCCCCACGGGCGAAGTCGGGGCGGGGACTCTACCGGAGCGCGCCGATTGCATTCCCGCAGACGTCATCGCAGGCGAGTCCCAGAGGGGCAGCGCGTCGGACGACCTTGGGCTCGCGCGATTCCGTGTCCGCGTTACCGTAGCGACAGCGTTGCGTCTGGATGGAGTTCGTCATGAGTCGGACGAGTCGCCGCCTTGCGTTCGGATGCATGCTGGGCGTGGTCGCCGCGCTCGGCCAAGTGTCCGCGCGAGGGCAGGAGCTCATCTGGAAGAGCTTCGGAACCAACGGCAACGAGCAGCTCGGGAGCGCACTCGACGTGCTCGGTGACGTGACGGGAGACGGAGTTCCGGAAGTCATCGCCAGCGGATCCACCGACGACACGAACGGACAGTATGCGGGCAAGGTGACCGTCCTTTCGGGCGCCGATGGCTCGACCGTCTTCTCGCTCTTCGGAACGAACGCCGACGACATGTTCGGGTTCTCCCTCGCGGGAATTGGCGACATCGACGGAGACGGCTCGCCCGACTTCGTCGTGGGTGCGCCGTTCGTGACGAACAACCTCATGTCTCAGGGCGTAGTGACGGCGCATTCAGGGAAGACCGGCTCGGTCATCTACTGGGTGTTCGGTGCGAAGGCGTTCGACTGCCTTGGAATGGCATTGACGTCGATCGGCGACGTCGACGGAGATGGATTCACCGACTTCGCCGTCGGCACGTTCGCGACGCTCGCATATGTCCTCTCGGGGAAGGACGGCGCCACCCTCTGGACGCTCTCGGCGCCGAAGTCTACGTCGCGTTTCGGCCAGTCGATGGGCGGCGGAGGAGACGTCGACGGGGACGGCGTTCCGGATGTGATCTTGGGCGACACCGACTCGAGTTTCGGAGCCGCATTCGGAGGGTCGGCATCTGTCTTCTCGGGCGCAACCGGAAACCTGATCTTCCAGGTCGGTTCGACGACCAGGTACGCGAAGTTCGGATACGCGGTCGCGATCGTCGGCGATGTCAATGGCGACGGTGACGCGGAGTTCCTCGTCGGCGCTCCCGAAGACGACCGCGTCACGACTGACGGCGGTTATGCGGCGCTCTACTCTGGAGTCGACGGCGCTCTGATGATGTCTTTCGCCCAATCGGATCCGACGTTTCCGTGGACGCTTGGATCCGCAGTCCGTGGCGTCGGCGACGTCAATGAGGACGGGGTGGTCGACTATGTGATCGGCGCGCCTTCGTTTCCTTCCGAAACTGGCGCTTCATTCCTTTACTCGGGTCGCGACGGCTGGCCGATCTACCACTTCCAGGTCCCTTGGTGGGGGACAGGTGGCTCGATCGGGCCCGCCGCCGATTTCGATGGTGATGGGCATGTCGACTACGCCTTCGGGACTCCGTTCGAGTCCTATGGTTCGCTCATCCAAGCTGGAAGCGTGACGGTACTGAAGGGTTTCGAATTCAACGTCGACCTCGTCCCCCACCAGGCAACTTCCTACCAGGCCGTTGACGTCACCATCGCCCAAGGCGTTGCCGGCAGCCCCGACGCCCTGTTCCTGCGCGATGTGAACGGGACCCCGATGTTCACGCTCGTCCGCATGGGCGTCCTCGACGCCACGGGGCGCGACGTCACGTCGGCGTACATGCCTCTTGATCCAGGGGTCAACACCATCGACGTCCAAGCCTTCACGCTCGACGCGAACGGCCATCTCGTGTCGAGCGGGGTCGAACACTTCTCGACGTACTGAAGGCCGACGTACCGCGCGGCGCCGAGCACTCGATCGACATATCGCGCAGAGGCTTGGCCCGACGCCGGCGAGTCGCGAAGATCACCGCCCTCCAATCACGAGAAGGAGTGCCCGCCATGGTCGCGATGCTGCTCGGGCTGCTGTTGTCCGGAATCGCGGTGCGCGCAGACGGCTGCGCCACCTGCTCGCCGACGGCACTCTGCGCGGTGCACCAGAAGGAGGAAGCCGCCGCCGTCGCGGAGCTGACTCCGAAGTTCAAGTCGAAGGATCCGGGCGACCGCCGCGGCGCGATCGCAAAGCTCGTCGCGCTCGATGCCAGGCATCCACTCTGCCCCTCGCTCGAGAGCGCGAAGCTCGTCGCCGCGACGCTCGACGACGAGAAGGTCGCCGTCCGTCTCGAAGCGGTGAAGGCGTTGCAGCGCGGCATGCATCCCGACGTCTCGGTCGGCGCGCTCGCGACGGCGCTCGAGGAGACGCGCAAGGAGCTCGCGAAGATCCCGTTCGGCAAGGGCGACTGGGGCGGCGGCGCGCCGGGCGCGAAGGAGGATCCGAAGGTCGTCGAGCGGCGCAAGGCGCGCGACGAGCTCCTCGGCCTGGCGCAGCAGATCGTGAAAGGGCTGCGGGAGCTTCCGGACGACCGCAGCGTCGCGGCCCTCGCCGATCTGCTGCCGACGCTGTCGCGTTGGAACGGCGAGCTGCTCTCCTCGACGGCCGACGCGCTCCTCGGTCTCGGCTCGCGTGACGGCGTCAGCGCCGTCGTGCAGCGGCTGAAGAGCGCGCCCGTCAACGACACCGGCGGCAAGTACGGCGGCGGGCCCGACACCACCGGCAAGATGCTGCGCGACCTGCTCGCGGCGGCGGCACCGAAGAAGGGGACCGAGCCGGTCCCCGCCTGGGACGAGAAGGAGGCGCCCGACTGGGAGCACTGGCTCGCGAAGAACCAGAAGCACTTCCCGGCGAAGCTCGGCCGGTACGGGATCGAGCAACTGCGCAAGGCGAGGGGCTGACGGCGCCGCGCGGCGACGCTCGGCGGGAGCGAAGACGGATCGAGCGGGCGCTCCCGGCGGCGAGTTCCAAGGTCTGGTACGGAGCGCCGGTGTGGTTCGTCGGGGAGACGCCGGTCGTCGGAAGCGGGCCCGCGCGCTGCGCAGTCGCAAAGGAGGTCGGACATGACGCTGACCCGTCGATGGCTCGCGGTCGCGGTTCCTGGCGTGGTGATGTGCGCGCTCGCTGCGAATACGGCGTGGCCGCAGGTCGAAGCGAAGCCGGGCGAGAACCGGGTCCCGGTCGCGACCGCTGAATCCTTCGAAGGCGTGCACGTCGCCGTCTTCTGGGACGCGAAGGCGGGCGCCGCGGTGAAGAAGGTCGGCGACCGGAAGGTCAAGAGCGACGAAGAGCTCCAGCTGATCCTCACCCAGGCGCAAGCGGACTGGCAGAAGGTGAAGAAGCCCGACGTCGTCCTGGCGATCGACGCTGCCGGCGAGGTGCCGTGGCGAGATCTCGTCTCGGTCGTCGCGATGGGCAGGAAAGGCGGCTGGAAGAAGATCGAGTTCGTGACGCCCTAGCCGTCCGCAACGCCCCGCCTCCGGGGGGGGCCGGCGCGCAAGTGAAGATCCGCGTCCCTCGTATGAGCAAGGGATTGCGAGGTATGGACGTCGCCGTACCATTCCGGCCCGAACCAAGACTGTCGTCTTGGCGATCCAGTCCTATTTCGCCCTGGAAGAAGGAGACGAACATGCTCATGAAGTCGCTTCGCTTCTTGCTGCCTTCAGGCGCGGCCGCCACGGCCATCCTCTCGATGGCCGCTGCGTCACCCGCCAACGTGGCGCCGGCGGCCTCGGTGACGTTGACGGACACTTTCGGGTACGTCTGGGCTCTCACGATCGACGAGCAGACCGCCGAGGGCTGGTTCCTGGGTGGCACCTGCACGACGACGTTCGACTCGCGCAATGGCAACGGCCTGCTGCTCCTGTCGAACGGAGCCATCAACCTCCTGGCGGATGGCGGCTCCACCGCGATTCCGTTCGCCTACAGCCTGAAGTTCAAGAGCGGCACGGGAGACGGCATCTGGACCAATCAGACCGGTCCCGCTTCGTTCCACGGAACCGTCTCGGCCACGGTGACGGGTCCGAATCCGCCGCCCCCGCCCACCCTCCCGGACAATGCGATCCGTCCGGGCGCCCTCGACGTCGAATAATCGGCGACGCCGGGACGACTCGATCGAGTTCGTGCTCCCCTTCTCCGGATGGCCGGAGGAGGGGAGTCTTGTTTCGAGCCGACCCCGCGAGCCGCCCGAACGACGCGGTCTTCCCGCTGGCTCAGCGGCCGTCCGATCCGGACGAGCGACGCCTTCGCGAAAGAATGAACCCGCCGATCAGGATCATGAATGCGCAGAGGACCTGTCCGGTCGAGAGTGCGGTGGTCAGCCCTCCGGTTTGCGCCGCATCGCCCTCCGACTGCGCGGGATCCCGCAGAAACTCGAGACCGAAACGCAACGCGCCAGCACCGACGAGAAACCAGGCGCAGTAGCCACCCGCGGCCAGCGGCGTCGCGCGGGTCGCTCGATAGAGGCCCCCCAGGATCAGTCCGAGGAGCAGTCCCTCGCCCACGGCCTCGTAGAGCTGGGTGGGATGGCGGAACGGCACGAGGTCCCGGTGGCGGCGCACCGCGGCCCAATCGAGCTTTTCCTCCCATGCGATCGGTCGTCCGCTCGGATAGGTCTTGGGAAACCGGTCCCGGATCTCCGCCCACGGCACGCGTCCATAGGCGCATTGGACGCCGAGCTCGATGGTGCGCTGGTCCCCGAGCAGCGTGAGCCCCATGTTGTGCAGCGCCAGTCGATCGGTCGGAAACTGCATGGCGCCCCAGGTGTCGGCCGACGTCGCCTTTCCGTAGAGATCGCCGTTGATGAAGTTGGCGATCCCGACCAGGAAGATCCCGGGCGTCACGACCAGCGCCGCGCAGTCCATGATCCGCGGGAATTCGAGCCCGCGCCGGCGCGCAAACACCCAGAGCACGACCGCGACCCCCAGCACGCCGCCGTGAAAGGAGATCCCTCCTCGCCAGAGCTCGACCAACCGCGCGGGATTCAGGAGCGAGGAGTCGTACAAGAGCGCGAAGCCCAGGCGCCCGCCGACGACGACGCCGACGACGCTCCAGAGGATCAGCTCCCAGGCCGTGCCGGCCGAGCCCGGCCAGAATCGGGCCCGTGCGAGTCGCACCAGGATCCACCAGGCCGCGAGAAAGGACAGGACGAACAACAGTCCGAAGTACCGGACATCGATCGGTCCCGGCAGGTCGATCAACACCGGGTCGATGGCCGGGAACTCGAAGTGCATTGCCACACCATATCGCTCGACCAATGTCCCTCTGGATACGATCCGCTGCATTGCACGCGAGTCCGGAGTCCCACCATGACGTGTCGGTCTTCGAGCGTCGTCGTCGCGTTGCTCCTCGGTGCGCTGTCGGGACCGGGCGTCGCCCAGTCCGCTCCCGCCGGACTCGTCACGACGGAAAGCCTGAAGGCCCACGTCGACTTCCTCGCTTCGGACGTGTTGGAGGGCCGGGACGCCGGATCACCGGCGGCGGAAATCGCCGCTCTCTACGTCGAGACGCAGTTCCGACGACTCGGGCTGCAACCTCTCGGCGACCATTGGCAGACGAGCTTCCCGCTGCCTGGCGTGGAGCCGCGGACCACGGCCCTCGTCGGAGTCGGCGACGTGTTCTTCGCCAGCAGCGAGCTCGTCGCTGCCGCGAACGGCTCGGCGAACGGGAGCGTGGTCGCGCCGCTCGCGCTCGCCGGCCAGGACGTTCGGGACCGGATCGCGATCGCCGAATCGCGGGAGTCGGCGGCGCGCGCGCGCGAGCTCTTCTCTCGGGGCGCCCTGGCAGTCGTGTTCTTCGCCGAGACCGCCGTGTTCGCCGGACGCGAAGTCGGCGACCTCCGACGCAAGGGGGGCGTGGCGGACGCGCTGGGCGAGTTCCTGGCGGCAGCGAGCCGCGGTGAGGCGGACGAGCTCACGGGCGAAGCGCCCGAGGTGTTTCAGCGAATGTTCGGGCGTGCTCCGTCCGGAGATTCCGGCGAGCCGGTCGCGTCGGCGCGGCCGCCCGCTGCCGGCCCGGTTGCGGCGGGTTCGAGCGGCGACCGGGTCGCGCCCGCGATCGCTCCCGGACCGGTGGTGCTCCTCGGCCATGCCCTGCGCCCATTCATCGAGGAGACGCTTCGCGAAGGTCGCCCTTGCCGGCTGGAGGTGATACGGGGCGCGCCGGCGACCTCGACCAACGTGCTGGCACGGATCGAAGGATCCGATCCAGTGCTTCGCGAAGAGTATGTGCTCGCCGGCGCCCACTACGACCACGTCGGGAAGGACGCGTACGGCAACGTCTGGAACGGCGCCGACGACAATGCGTCGGGCGTCGCGGCCCTGCTCGAGATGGCGGCAGCCCTCGCCGCCCAACCGGTCAAGCCGAGGCGCTCCATCGTCCTGGCGGCCTGGGGCGCCGAGGAGCGCGGCCTCGTCGGTTCGTCCGCATTCGCGCGCGACCCGCCGTTCCCGCTCGAGCGCATCGCGGCCTGCATCAATCTCGACATGATCGGCCGCAATCCGGCGGACGCGGTGAACGTGCTCGGCGCCAGCAGCGCCCTGAAGAAGTGGGCGAAGGAGCAAGCGGAGAGCTTGGGGCTGCACGCCCAGGACGGCCCCGTCTTCTTCCTGCGCACGAGCGACTGCGCGCCGTTCGTGCAGCATCAGGTTCCGACGGTGTTCTTCTTCTCCGGGATCCACGAGGACTACCACCAGCCAAGCGATGATCCCGAGAAGCTCGACGCCGACAAGGCGTGCCGGGTGGCGAAGGCTGCGCTCGGGGTCCTGCTCGCGGCCGCCAACGCGGACACGCGTCCGGACTTCGAGCCACCCGTCGTCGGCGCAGCGACCGCCTCGGGCCGCCGCACCCTGGGAGTGGTCGAGGCGAGGCGAGCGGGGAGCGACGGTTTCCTCGTGGCGAGCGTGCAGGCCGGCTCGATCGCCGACCTTGCCGGCGTCAAGTCGGGAGACACCATCGTGCGCATCGGCGACCACGCCGTGCGCAATGTCCGCGACCTGCGCGCGGCGCTGGCCGCCCGCACGCCTGGCGTCGCGTTCGCTCTCGAAGTGCGTCGCAATGGAGAGACGGTCGTCCTCGAGGCACGATTCCCCGAGACGGGCCGCTGAGGGAGCAGCGCTCGCGACGGGCTCCGCCGCTCACGCCGTTCCTTCTTCGGCGAACCAGTGCTCGGCGCGCGCCGAGACCAGGAATTCCTCCAGCTCGCGCCGCTGGAGCGGCGTTCCGAAGCGTTCGGCGAACTCGCGGCAGACCTCGTCCGGCGCCTGCCGGCCGTCGCATCGGGCGAGCAGGAAGTCCTCCTCCTCGCCGATCGCATAGGTGGCGCCGCGAAGGGGATCGTGGAGGTGGCGCGCGCGCGGCTCCGCGGCGGCCGCGATCGTCAGGTCGCGGCGCAGGACGGGCATCCCGGCGCGCTGCACGATCGCGCGATAGGCGCGGGCCGACTGGCGGGCCGTGTGCACGGCGCTCACCTCGAGGATCTCGTGGTGCTCGTCCGTGAGCGGCATGCCGTCGAGCGCCCGGTCGAATTCGTCGCGGTGGTGCGGGTCGAGGTGGGTGTGCTTCTCGAAGGTGCGGAAGGCTGCACGAGGGAAGCCCGTCTGCTCGACCATCCGATCGATCACGTCGACGTTGGCGGGGTAGCCCTCGATCGTCGCGATCTGTCCCAGCTGCGCCACCGGATGGTGGTGGTGGATCCAGTAGTAGTGCGCTCCGATCATCGCGGCGACCGCCGACGGAGGCATCCGCGCGAGGACCGCCGCCCGCGGCACGCCGATCGACTCGAGATCCTCGAGCAGCCACTCGTCGTGGTGCAGCTCGTCGCGGATGTGGCGATCGAGATACGGGACCATCGCCGCGGCCACGGCGTCGGAGCTCGCGAGCTCGAGCGCCCGCCGATGCGCCGCACGCATGAGCGGGACCGAGGCCCGGATCATCTGGTGCACCGTCACGGCGAACTCGACGTAGAGCTCGCGGAAGCGCGGGTGCAGGATCACGTCGGTGGTGGCCGCGACCAGCTCCGGGAGCGCCACCTCGAGCTTCTGCCGCAGCCGTCGGGAATGCGTCAGGTTCATCGGCCGATCTCCCTGTGCGCGGGCGGCGCGACCCTGCGCGACGGCCGCAACCGCTTCGTGCATCCGAGTCGCGCGGCGAGTCGCCGCGCTTCGTTCACGAGCGCGCCGATCTCCGGAATCCGGGCGCGCGGCACGCGCCGCCGGCCGCGGTCGAGCTGCGCGATGACCCGCTGACAGCGGCGTCGGATGGACTGGAGGGACTCCGCGGCCGCGCGGTCCGTGGCCGCGACGATCGAGAGGCAGTGGCCCAGGTAGGCGGCCGCGTGCCGCTCGAACCCCTCGGACCCCAGGCACTCCACCACGTCGAACTCGCTCTCGAAGGAGCTCAGGTCCGCGAGCGCGTGCACGTCGGCGAAGACCGACTCGGGGCTGCGCCGGGCCGCGGCCCACTGCGGGTCGAGCAGGAGGTTCAGCGGCGGCGCCCACCAGAAATTGACCGACACGGACGTCTCGAGCGTCTCCACCCGGTGCCACCAGTGCACCGGCAGGAACAGCGCTTCCCCCGCCTCGAGCACGACCTGCGTCGCCGCCAATTCCCGTGCACATGGAAACCGCTGGAGGTCCGGTTGCCCCAGGTCGAGACGGCTGTAGCGCGCCAGCGGCCCTAGCGCGCGATGCGAGTAGAGGGCGTGGGCGAAGATCGGCGCGAAGAGCGTCAGCCGCTTCCTGCCGAGGACCTGGACCAGGAGATTGTGATTCTGGTCCCGGTGGGTCTCCGTGACGTGTCCGGGGCAGCTCAGCCACAGATTCGGTCGCTGGCGAAGCCAGGATCCGACGATCCGGGGCGTCGGCAGGTCGGCCGCGATCGCAGCCGGAACGTCGATCTGCTGCGCACAGAACTGGCGGGCTTCCGGGTCGCCGGCGAACGCCCGAGTCGCGTAGTCCGCGAAGCTCGCGACGTAGCGGGTGTTGTTGCTGCGGAGCTTGCCGCCGCGGAGCCTCGTGACGACGATCTCCTGCCGGCCGACGGCCCGGAGCAGGTACTCGGGAGTCCACTTGCGCCCCGCGGCGGTCGTCGCGAGCCAGTCCGTGAGGATCACCGGCCGGCCGACGCGCGCGTACTCCCGCTCGAACTTCGCCACGGAAGGCATCGCGATCCGGGCGACGGCGAAGTCGCCGCACCAGCGCCCGCCCCGGCTCAACGTCGCGTTCATCGGCGTTCGCGAACGGAGAGCCGGCGGCGCGCCCGTCGCGTGGAGAGCTTCCACGGGAACGCGCCGCCGGCCTCGATCCGTCGCTTCGATCAGAAGATGGAGCCGCTGCTGAGCCCGCTGCTCGTGCTGCCGCCGCCGCCACTGCAGTTGTGCGTCCCCTTGCCGCCCTTCTTCGGGGCGATGCGCTCCTCGAGCTTCTCGATCCGGAAGCGCTTGAGTGGCGCGGGTGCTTCCGCAGCGTCCCGCGGCGCCGGGTCGGTCGTCCCATTCCTCGACTTCGTGGTCTTGCTCACGGCCGTGCTCCCTCGGTCCTTCGATTCGATCCGGCGGCCGCGCCGCCGGCTCCGAGAGGACGCAATCGCACCGAGGGGGCGAACGAAGCTCGGCGCGGCCCCCGGCGGGCTCGGGCGGTGCGGGCAGGAGCTCGACCCGAAGTCGGCGGCCGGATGAATGCTCGAAAGCGCGCCTCCAGGGTCATTCCCGGAGCGCGTCACGATTTCGTCACCGGGCCAATGCAATCCGGGCTACAGAATCACGCGCTTACGCCAGGGAAGAAGATCAAGAACCGGGGTGGGTTCATGAATCTCGATCCGCGGACCCGTTACAGGGTCGCCGTGCTGCATCTCCGTATCGCGGCACTGAAGTACCGGTCGTTCGAGCGCCGCGAGCCCGGCTCGCGCGCCGGCGTCCTGCGCAAGCGCCGCCTCCTCGAGCGCGTGCTCGCGTCGATCCGGATCTTCGCCGTCGAAGCGCGTCGCGCGCGCGTCGAGGCGTGGAAGCGGTGCGCAGCGGCGCTCGACAGCGGCCATGAGCCCGGACTCATGGACCGCGACCGCTCTCCTGGATCGCACTGAGGTCGGCGACTCGGCGCACCAAGGCGCGAGGTCACGAGGGCGCGAGAACGCGGCGCTCGCTCAGCTCTGGGTCCAGGACAGCAGCTCCACGCCGTCCGACAGCATCGACTGGAGGATGTCGACCGCCTGCGAGCTGTATTGAAGTTCGATCGACCCTCCCATGCTGCCGTCCGAGCCGGAGATGGTCCCGGGAGTCAGCAGCGCGCCGTGGAGGTTCTTCTTGCCGCCGCCGCCGTTGAAGGTCACCGATCCGGCGACGAGGATGACGCCGACGAAGTCGAAGTTGCCGCTCAGCACCAGGTCGCCGTCCACCACGAGGACGCCGCAGCCCTTCGAGCCGCCCGACATCGTGAGGTTGCCCTTCGCGTGGGCGATCACCGGAACGAGATTGTCGTAGTCGCCGATCTGCGCGTTGCTGACCTTCTCGTCCATGCCGGACCAGGTGATCGTCGCCAAAGAGCCGAGGTGGCGGATCTCGCTTTCGAGGTCGATGTCCGCGACGGTCAGCACGCTCGGAGGGCCGCCCATGCCGGTGACCTTGGACTTCTGCGCCTTCGAGAACTGGCCGGCCAGCGACTTCGGGTCGCCCGGCGTTCCCATGCCGGGAAGCGCAGGCTTGGGGCCTTTCGTTCCGTCGACGTTCTCGTCGTTGCCGTCGATCGTGAACGACGTGCCGCTGTACGTGAAGGTGGCGAGCGGATCGTCGACGTAGAAGGCCGCCTCCACCGGGAGGCTGAGCCGGACCTTCTTCGTGATGACGCCCGCAGTCTTCTGCACCGATCGCGCTGCCGTCTCGACCACGTTGCCGAGCGCGTCCCGCGCGACGTTCACGCTCCCGACGGAAGAGATGCCGACGTAATCGGCCTCCAGGACGTCGTCGACCCTCCCATCCCCGTCGTTGTCGATCCCGTCGGTCTCCCAATCGGTGACGGTGACTTCAGCCTGGCCGCCCCCGATCGCGAGGTCGTACGTGCCCGTGAAGTCCGCATCCATCGTGAGCTTCGCCATCGCGTCCTGGGCGCCCGACGCCGCCGCGTCGCGCGCCATCGCGACGACCACCGACTCCTCGACCTGCTGGCGCTGTCGCACCGCGATCATGAGCACCGTTCCGGTGACGCCGATCAGGGGGATCGTCGCCGTGATGGCGAGCAGTATCGCGATTCCGCGGCGCGAGCGATCCGAACCGTTGAAGGGGACGCGATTCATGGCGGGGGGTTCTCGGCGAAGGGGCGAATCTGAGGATCGTCGCGACGGACGCCGCGACGGGGAGGGGTTCGGTCGGGAGCAGCCGCGGCCGCCGTGCGTCGGAGCCGCGTTCATCGCGATCTGCGCGGGAGCGCAGGTCGCATCACGTCCTTGATCCAGCTTCCACCGGGCACGGGTCGCGGGTGGCGGCGCGATTCACGCTTCGAGGCAGCGAGATCTATCTCACGCTGCGCCCCGAGGGCGGCGACACGCGCGGACTCGCGCGAAGTTTTCCGGATCGCGAGGCCCGCGCCCGGGCGGTGCGCGGCGGAAGTGAACACTTTGCGCCTGCCCGTCGCGAAATGAACGAGCGCGCGGCGGAGTCGCTCCGGCCGCGCGCTCGCTGGAGAACGAAGGTCCGACTACTGGCAGATCTTCCAGTCCCCCTTGAACGTGCCCGGCGTGGACGAGCCCGGCGCGTCGTCGAAGGTGCCGTCGATCTTGCCGACGTTCTGGGTCGAGCTCGGCGGACGGATGTCGCAGCTGAGCGTGCCCTTGCCCGTCAGCGCGCTCCCCGAGTAGGTGCCCTTCACGACGTAGTAGAAGCGGACGGTGCCGGCCGGCGCGAGATAGAGCACGCCGGCGACGAAGCCGTCGCTCGCGCCGCTGCTGCTGGGCAGCTCCCACGTACCGCTGGCCGGCCCCGACTGGCAGTCCTGGCTCGACAGCGGCTGGGCCGCCACACCCAAGGCCGCGCACAACGCGAACGACGTCGAAAGCAAGACACGTCGTGCAAACATGGAAGAACTCCTGTTGCTCTACGCCGTCGGCACCACGCCGACGACGAGGGACATCTCGATGCCATGCGGTTCGCGCGAGGTCGCCGAGCTCGCGAGCGCGCGATTCCCCCCCGAGTACTGCGCGAGAACGCGGAACCTAGCGCGCTCCGCGACGGGATCGGAAGGACCGATCGAGCTCGTCCGATCGGGATCGAGGCATCGAATCGCGCCCGCGTTTTCGTGGGCGGAGACCGTCACGGTCGCCGGTGTTCCGGCGCGAGAAGCAACCTTTCGCGGGTCGGCTCCCGACACGCCGCCGTGCGCTGGTCGCAACGCGAACGTCCCGATCGGATTCGACGGTCAACGCGACCCCGCGATGCGACGTAGTCTCGCGCACGTTCGGGCGCCGCGGAGTTGAGCGGGTCGGAGACCGACCTCAGCGTTCGTGGAGTGCCGTCGAACGATCTCGGGCACGTTTGGAGGGTGTTTCGATGAGACGCGTTTCTTTCGTGACTTCGATGCTCTGTCTCTCGTTTGCGGCCATGGCTTCCGGAGCGTTCGCGCAGGACCCGCCAGTGAAGCCGCCGCAGGACCCGGCCAAGCCGCCGCCGCAGGAAAAGGCGCCGGTAGCGCCACCCAAGGCGCCAGCCGCGACGGACAAGGCGACCGTCGTCTTCCTCGGCAACGCGAGCTGCCCCCAAGACAGCAAGCCGGTCGATCGTGAGAAGTTCGCCGACGTCGACGGCCAGCGCGTCTACGTCTGCAGTGACGACTGCCTCGCCTCCCTGAAGAAGGATCCGGGCGCGGCCAAGTCGGCCCTCGCGAAGGCGTATCCCACCGCGACGCCGATCGACGCCAAGAAGTGCAGCTGCGGCGAAGCGGTCGAGGCCGGCAAGTCCGTCGACGTGACCTTCCAGGGCAAGAAGGCGAAGCTCTGCTGCGCCGATTGCGTGACGGAATTCAAGAAGAGCCCCGTCACCGCGATGACGCTCATGACGCGTCCGGACCTGAAGGATGCGAAGAACACGACCGATCCCATCGACGGGAAGTCGATCGACCCGACGATCATCGGGATCTACAAGACCCACCTGATCCACTTCGGGAGCTGGACGACCGCGGCGTCCTTCGAGAAGGACCCGAGCGCGACGATCGCGAAGCTCAAGCTCTCCAGCTGACGCCGACCGACGAAGAGTTCTGCTCGAACTGGAGACGGGAGGGGAGGCGCAGCCTCCCCTCCCGTCTTCGTTGCGATAGATTGCACGGACTCGCACGCGGGCGAGCTTCGAGGGCTCGATGAACGATCCGGATCGCATTCCACGCAGCCTCGGAGCGAAGGACTACGCGACCGTGTGGGACAACGTCGCGAAGGTGCGCGAGCACGCCTTCGAGCTGGTCGACACGAGCCGCAACGAAGAGGAGCTCGAGCGCGCCGGCCAGACGCTCGCGCCGTTCCTGGTGAAGGGGCTCGGGATCACGCGTGAGGACGTCGTGTTCGAGCTCGGCTGCGGCGTCGCGCGGCTCGGCAAGGGGGTCGCCCCGCACGCGCGCGAGTGGTGGGGGCTCGACGTCTCCGCAAACATGGTGGAGATCGCGCGCGAGCGCTGCCGCGGGCTCCCGAACGTGCGCTTCTTCGTCGGCGGCGGCGGCAACCTCGCCGACGTGCCGACCGCGTCGGTCGACAAGATGTACTGCCACGGCGTCTTCATCCACATGGACAAGGAGGACTGGTACTCCTACCTCGTCGACGCGCGCCGCGTGCTCAAGCCGGGCGGCCTGTTCTACTTCGACATCTGGAACCTGTGCGATCCGGTCGGCTGGCTGCGCTGGCAGTGCGAGCGCAACCTCTACCGCGACCGCTCCGATCGTCCGGCCCACCGCAACCAGTTCTCGACCCCCGACGAAGTACGCCAGATGCTCTTGATGACGGGCTGGCTGCCCTTGGAGGTGTTCGAGACCTTCAACGTCCAGGCCGTCGCGACGCACGCGCCCGCCGGCGCCGACCGCGCCGCGTTCCTCGCGGACGTCGAGCGCCGCTGCGGACGCTGCTTCGAGGCGCTGCGCCTCACGCCCGGCGACGTGCAGGCGTTCCGCGCGCGCGTGGTCGAGATGCTGCGCGAGCGCGGCCTCGAGCCCGAGACGAGGCCGGCGTCGTCCTGATCACCGCTCGAGCCGGGCGAGCCTGACCAGCCGGCAGCTCGCGAGCTCCGAGCCGCCGAGCTCCTCGATCACCGCGAATCGCTCCGGAACGAGTCGGACGTCGAACGTGTCGTCGGTCACGCCGTCCGCCCGCGTTGCCACCGGAAGATCGAGACTGAATCGCGCCCGGATCGACGCATCGGACCCGCCTTCACCGACCACGATCTCGCCGACGATGCTGCCGTCGACCTCGACCTCGATCTTCATCGGATAGAGGTTCGTGTGATCCGCGAGCGGGGCGAGCTCGACTTCGAGGAAGCCGTTCCGCCGTGGCAGGGCGGCGAGCAAGCGCGCGCCGACGGTCGCGGCGGGAGAAAGGCCCCCGTAGATCTGTTGGATTCCGTGTCCATGACCCGGATCGATCACGTCGCGCAGGAGGGCCCGCTGCTCGGCCCGTTCTCGACGGGCGAGCGCGCTCTCCTCCTCGGAGCCATGGCGCACGCCGCGCCGTTCGAGATACGCCTTCGGCAGGACGTCGGCGGGCAGACGACCGTCGACCCAGTGCAGGTTCTCGATGAGCTCCTGCGCGATCCAATGCGCGAGCACCCGGTTGACCGTGGCGTTCGGGTGAGGGTCGGTCGGCAGCCGGTCCTGGGGCATCACCTTGTCGAGCAGCGGAATTCGAGGGAGCTGTGGCTCCAACCGTGAGATTCGTCGCGCGAGTGCGTGCGTGAATTCGGTCTCCTCGTAATCGAACATTGCGAATCGAACGCCGCGTCGATCGAGGTCTCGCGCGAGCCCCGCGATCCCCTTCGCCATGGAGTCGTAACGGCGGGTGGACTCGCCCCCGAGGTCGGCGTTCAGGACGACGGGGCCGATCTCGCTGTAGGTCAGCTCGAGGAATCCCTTCTGCACCTTGGGCCAGTAGGACTTGACCAATTGCTGAGTGCGTCCGAGGCTGACTTGCAGGAGCGGGTCGGGTTGCGCGGTGTCGACGGCGACGCGCCGGTGGCCGGTCTCCAGGACGTCGTCGGTGTCGGCCAGATCGTTGCTGATGGGAAAGTAGAGCACGATCCAGGGTCGGAGCAGGTCGAAGTGGTCTTCGAGGAAGCTGAATTCGTTGGACCAGTTCCAGCCCGGAACGGCGACGGTGCGGCAGATGATGTCGCGCGGGCCGTCGATTCCGCGCGCGGCCGCGAGCTCGTCCTCGAGCCGCTGCGCGATGCAGGCGTCGTCGTCCATTCCCGCCCCGAAGGCGACCGAATCGCCGAGAATCACGATCGTGCGGGCCTGCGGCAGCGGAGGCGGTCCGGTGCGGACGCGAATGCCGACCTTGTCGGTGTTCACCACGGCATCGACGGAAGCCAGCTTGCTGTTCGTTCTCAGCGTGTAGCGAACCCGCGGATCGACGTGGACCCGATACTCCCCCGGATTGCGTGCGGCCGCTTCCTCTCTCTCCCGGTCGTAGTGGAGGCGGAACTCCGGAGGCGCCCGCGAAAGCAGGCTCAGAGGCGAACGTCCGGTCCACAGCGCATAGATGCCGCAGACCGAGAGCACGGCGACGACGGACAGAGCGAGACGAGCCGGCAGGAGAGCGCTCGTTCGGCTCAAGACGTAAGCTCCAGCCACCACGGCGCGTCCCATGCGCGCGAGGGTCGGGGAGTCTACGCCTCGTTCGGTCGACGATGGATCGGGCCATGAAGAGAGCGCGCTCCACGGCCTTGGCGCTCGTCCACCTCGCGGGTGCATGTCTCGCGCTTCGGACCGTCGCGATGAGCTCCACGTACGGGCACGCGTTGCGCCTGATGTTCCCGCGCGCCTGGCCGTGGACGCTGATCGGTTCGATGGCCGCGATGCTCCTGTGCCTGATCGCGGCGTGGAGGGCGTACCGACGGAACGAGAGTCCGGCGACGTGCTGGCGGACGCTCGTCTACCTGGTCGTCGGGGCGTGGGTGGCGGACGTCTTCCTCTGGAACAAACCCCACCCGTTGCGCGATGCATGGACCGTGACCGCTGCGGCGGGAATCCACGCCATCGTCTGCCTGCTCACCCCTTGCCTCTCGCCGGTTCGACGCCGTTGGCTGCGCGTGCCGGACGTCCTCTCCATGAACGTCGTCGTCCTCGTGCTCCTTGGAGAGGCGGGGCTTCGTCTCCTGGCGACGGTCTGGTCCTCTCCCCTGTTCATCGCACCCGGATCGCTGGTCATCGACCGGATCGCCGCGCATCGCGCCGTCCCGGGGCGGCGGCGCTTCGGATTCCCGAACAATTCGTGGGGCCACTTCGATCAGGAGTTCCTTGCGCCGGCGCAGCGCACGCGGCCCGCCGTGCTCTGCATCGGGGATTCATTCAGCACGGGAGTGGTCCCCCACGCACGTCACTACACGACCGTCGCCGAAGGGGCGATCGGAGACGTCGACATCTACAACATGGGCGTTCCGGCCTGCGGACCGCGGGAGTACTTGTATCTCTGGCAGCACGAGGGCGAGTCGCTCCGGCCCGATCTCCTGGTCGTCGCCCTGTTCCTCGGCAACGACGTCTCCGCTCCGTCGTCCGGAACACAACCGGTCGACTGGCACGACCCGCAGGCGTCACTGCTGTATCGAACCACCCGTCGACTTTGGTTGCTGTACAACGAGAAGCGGAAGTCGACGGCCGGTGCGACTGTCGGGGACGCGCCGACGGACGATTCGCGAGCCAAAGAGCCCGACTGGATCGACGATCCGAGCCGAGAGCGCGCCACGTTTTCCGCGGAGGAGTTCCTGCGCATCGAGACGCAACGCGCCGCCGTCATCTGCAGCCCCCGCCCCGACCCGCGACAGGGCCGGTTCATCGATTCGCTCCAGGCCATCATCGACGCCGCCGGTCGCACGCCCCTCGCATTCGTCCTCATTCCGGACGAGTTCCAGGTCGAGGATCGATTGTGGGAGGAGGTCTCGGCGCGCTGCTCCATTCCGCTCGAGCGCGATCGGACGCAGACGTGGGTCCGGGCCTGGTTCGACGCTCGAGACTTGCGCTGCCTCGACCTCCTGCCCGCACTCCGCGCCCTGCCCGTCGAGGACGACGGCTGGCGCCACGCCTACCTTCGCCAGGACACGCACTTCAACGCCCGCGGCAATCGCTGCGCCGGCGAGGCGCTGGCCGCCTTCCTGCGGCCGCAGCTCGAAGCGATCCGGCATCGCTGACGCGTGCGCTTGCGCGGCCCTGAAGCCGCCGGACGGAACCGTCACAGCGATTTCAGGAACTCGACCAGGTCGCCGCGCTGCTGGGCGTCGAGCGTCGACGTCGTCCCGTGCAGGTCGTCGACGTTGCGGTCGAGGACGTCGAACAGCGTCGGCGCCGAGCCGTCGTGCAGGTAGGGCGCGGTCGCCCAGAGGCCGAGCAGCGTCGGGACGTTCACCGGCGCGAGCCCGGTCCCGACGCCGGCGTCGACGTTCGTCGGATCGGTGGGCGGAGGGATGTAGCCGGGCGCCGCATGGCACTGCGCGCAGCCGGCGACGTCGTTGAAGACCGCTTCTCCGCGCTGCGCCGCCTCCGACAGCGATCCGTCCGCCGCGCGGAACGGACTGACCGGCGCCTTCGTGAGGCTCTTCAGGAACTCGGTGAGGTCGTCCGCCGCCTGCGGATCGGGATCGCCGCCGAGCCGCGCGTGCCGCAGGAACCCGAGATCGGGGAAGTTCACGAGGAACGGCGTGTCGCCGCCCCACCCGTACGGCGCCGTGTTCGGCAGCGCGAAGAGCCCGGGCGAGTTCCGGCCGTGGCTGGTCGTGACCGAGTCGGAGAAGAGCTCCTGGTGGCAGGTCGTGCAGCTCACCGGATTGGGGACCTGCGCCGTGCCGTGGAAGAACTGGACGCTCGCGAAGAGGAACTCGCCGCGTTCGACCGGCGGCAGGTCGAGCAGCGGCCGGATCGGCGCGCCCGAGCGCGCGAGCGCGATTTCGGGATCGAGCGTCAGCAGCGACGCGTCGGCGATGTGCACCGGCGTCACGGTCTCGCGGAAGCGATCGAGGACGTAGGCGCGATCGGGAGCGCCGCCGCCGGGCGGCGGCACCAGCGCGACGTCGCTCGGCACGCCCATCTGCGTCGCGTCGGGAACGAGGCCGAGGACCGACACGGTCGAGAGGTCGACGGGGTCCACGTGGAGCAGCGAGCCCGACGCGGCGCCGATCACCAGGAGGTGCTCGTCCGAGACGGCCGTGGCGAAGTAGTTGGTGCCAAGGTCGGCGAAGTGGCGCCCGAGGAGCGTCCAATCGATCGAGTCGAACTCGAGCACCTCGTTCACGCCGTCCGGACCGATGATCGTCGAAGGCGTGAAGGTCGGGACGAAGACGCGCGTTCCGGCGAGCGCGAACGACAGCGGACGGCTGCCGAGGGGGATGCGTGCGACGGTCGGATCGCCGTCCGCGTCGTTCGGATCGACGACCTCCATTTCGAGCGTCGTCTGCTGACCCACGAGCAGCTTGTGGTCGGGCAGCGTGGCGAGCAGCGCCGGTCCGCGGCCCTGCAGCGGCAGGACGCCGGTCGGGACGAAGATCCCGTGCGGCGCCTCCTCGAACACGAGGATCGCCTGGTCGCGCTCGCAGGTGATGAACACGCGCTTCGCCGCGCCGGCGAAATCGAACGCGATCGCGCGACAGGAGAGCGGCACCGGGATCTGCGCGGCGATCGACGCCGTCGCGGCGTGGATCACCGCCACCGACGCGAGCGCCGGATTCACGACGAACGCGTGCCGCCCTTCGGGATCGACGGCGATGCGGGGGCTGCGCTCCACGTTGGCCGGCCGCGGCGATACCGGCATCACGCGCAGCACCTCGTCGACCGTCGGATCGAGCACCGAGACCGTGCTGTCCGCCTCGTTCAGGACGAACGCGCGCGAACCGTCCGGGCTGACGGCGAGCGAGACGGGGTGACGCGCGCCGGACGGCGCGGTCGCCTCGATGCGGATCGCCAGGGCGTTCGAGGCCGACCGGACCGTCCCGTCCTTGGTCACGGCCTCGAAATAGAACATCTGCCCGACCAGCGTCGAATCGCGCGGCACCTTCAGCGTGAGGGAGTAGTGGCCGGCGGCGTCGAGCACGTCCTTCCGGATGTCGATCAGCGTCGCGAGGTCGAGGAAGACCGTCCCGAAGATCGTGTCGGTCTCGCGCGGCGCGAGCGACATCTTCAGCTGGAAATGCGAGTCGGGCGCGCCGTCGATGTCGAAGTGCACCGACGCGCCGATCGCCGGAAGTTGCGTGTCGGCGCTGAGGACGAGGGGCGTCTGGGCGGAGGCCGACGGACTCGCCGCCACTGCACCGAACGCGACCCAGCAGAGCGCAGACGCGAATCGCCGCGAGCGGATACGGCCGGATGGTCCGAAGTAGGACATGGTTCCACCCCTCGGATCCGAACGGGACTGGCGAGCCGGCGGATCGTATCGGGGCCTTTCGGGAGTCGACAGACACTCGATCCGATGGCGCGTGGCGAGTCGACGGCGACCCGGGCGCACGCGCGGCCGCTACTGTCTGCCGCCCCGTGGTCTTCTCCCTCGATCCCGGTCCGCTGCACCGGCCGCTCGGCGTCGTCTTCGGCGCGGAGGGCGACGGCAGCGGCGGGCTCGCATGGATCGGGGTCGAGCGGCCGGGGGCCGAGACGTTTGCGCTGCTTCCGCCGGCGGAGGTCGCGAACGCGGCGGGACGGTGGACGCGCACGCACCAGGACGACGCGCGCGGCGGCGCGGCGGACGGAGCGGCGAGCGGCATCGTCCTCGTGCGAGGCGAGATCGACGAGGCGCAGGTGAAGGCGCTCGCGCAGGCGGCGGCGAACGCGGCGCAGCGGCCGCTGCAGCGCATCGCCGTGCTCGCGCGCGGAAGCGTCGGCGGACCGGTGGACGACGTCGCAGCGGTGATCGCCGCGGCCGACGTGGGGCGCGCGCCCGCGCTCGCGCGCTGGCTCGCGGCGCCGCGCGCGACCGCGCTCGCGAGCGCGCGCGGCGTCGTCGACGGAGTGCGCGTGAGCGTGCTCGGGATCGCGGCGGGGCGCCCGCTGCCGCGGCGCGACGAGGGGATCACCGCGCTCCTGCTCACCGACGCGACCTTCGGGACGGGCGCGCTCGCGCGCTTCGCAGCCGAGCTCGCCGAGCGCAGCTTCGCGCAGGTCGCCGGCGTCCACGCGCCCCACCGCGACGACGCGATCGTCGTCGTCGCGACCGGCGCGGCGGGGACGACGCCGCTCACGCTCGACGCGCTCGGCGGGAGGACGCTGCTGGTCGGCGCGGTCGCGGCGGCGCAGAGCCTCGTGCAGCAGCTGCTCGAGCGGTCGGAGCCGTCCGCGCTCGTGGTCCAGATCACCGTGTCGGGCGCGCCCGACGTCGAGGTCGCGACGCGCGTCGCCGAGGCGATCGCGACCGAGCGGCCGGCGCCGGAAGCGCTGGCCGACGCGGTCGCGCGCATCGCCGTCGGGGCCGGCGTCCGCGTCGACCGCATGAAGTTGTTCGCCGACTGGAAGCGCAATGCGACGCGCGCGGCGCTGCGCGTCGACCTCGGCCTCGCGCAGGCGAGCGCGACGCGCTGGACGGCGTTCGCCTAGGATCGCCCGCATGCGTCGAGCCCGAGTCGCATCCCTCGCGTCGTCCGCGCTGCTCGCCGTCCTCGTTCACGCCGAGGCGCGCGCGCAGGATCCCTTCGCCGCCGACGTGCGCGCGACGCCGTGGCTCTCTCCCGAGGACGAGCGGCGCACCTTCGAGCTGCCGCCCGGTTTCGTGGTGACCTGCTTCGCGCACGAGCCCGACCTCTTCAAGCCGATGAACATGGCGTTCGACGCGCGCGGCCGGTTGTGGTGCACGAACTCGACCGAGTACCCCTATCCGGTGAAGGCCGACAAGAACTTCACCGGCCGCGACCGCATCACGATCCTCGAGGACACCGATGGCGACGGCGTCGCCGACAAGACGACGGTGTTCGCGGACGGACTCGACATCCCGATCGGCATCGTGCCGACGGTCGACGGCTGCATCGCCTTCTCCATTCCGAACCTCTGGCGCTTCCGCGATGGCGACGGCGACGACCAGGTCGACGCGCGCGAAGTCCTCTACGGACCGATGGGTTGGGAACGCGACACGCACGGACTCAACAACTCGTTCCGGCGCGGCCCCGACGGCTGGGTCTACGCGAACCACGGATACAACAACCGCACGACGGTGAAGGGGCGCGACGGCCATGAGATCCACATGGAGTCGGGCAACAGCTACCGCTTCCGGATCGACGGCTCGCGCATCGAGCAATTCACCCACGGCCAGGTGAATCCGTTCGGCAGCGCGTTCAGCCCGATGGGCGACCTCTACACGGCCGACTGTCACACGCTGCCGATCACCGTCCTCCTGCGCGGCGCCTGCTACGAGAGCTTCGGCAAGCCGCACGACGGGCTCGGTTTCGCGCCGATGATCATGCACCACCTGCACGGGTCGACGGCGCTGTGCGGGCTCGCGTACGAAGAGAACGGCTGGCCCGACGAGTTCCGCGACAACCTCTTCGTCGGCAACGTCATGACCTGTCGGGTCCACCGCGACCAGCTCGTGTTCGACGGCTCGACCCCGCGCGCGGTCGAGCAACACGATTTCGTCGTGACGTCCGACCCGTGGTTCCGGCCGGTCGACCTGCAGTTCGGGCCCGACGGCGCGCTCTACGTCGCCGACTTCTACAACCGCATCATCGGCCACTACGAAGTTCCGCTCGACCATCCGGGCCGCGATCGCACGAGCGGAAGGATCTGGCGCATCGCGTACGTCGGCGAGCCGCTCGCGACGGAGATCCGGAACGGGAAGGCGAAGCTGCCGAAGACTCCGCCGGCGCCGAACCTGCGCAAGGCGAAGGCGGAGGAGTTGGTGGAGCTCCTCGCGCATCCGCAGCAGGCGGTGCGGATCCGGGCGCTGGACGAGTTGACGGATCGGATCGGCAAGGACGCGATCCCCTGGCTGAGACGAGGCGCGAGGACCTCGAGCGACGCGAACGCACGTGCGCTCAGCGTCTGGGGCCTGTTCCGCCTCGATGCGCTCGACGACGCGACGCTCGCGAGCGCAGCGGGCGACAGCAACGCGCTGGTTCGGGTGCACGCATGCCGCGTCCTCTCGGAAGTGGGTCCTTGGAGCCAAGCTCAGTCGGACCTCGTGTCCAAGGCTCTCGCGGACCCCGATCCGTTCGTGCATCGCGCGATCGCCGACGCGCTCTCGACCCACCCCGACGTGGATCTCGCCGGAGAGTTGCTCTCTTTCGTGAGCGGCGCTCCGAAGGGCGATCTGTTCCTGCGTCACGTCGCGCTGATCGCGCTGCGAAACGAACTTGAGAATGCGGCGACGCTCGAATCGCAACGGAGATTGTTCGGCTTTCTCGATGATCCGAAGCTCACCGAGTCATTGAAGGCCCGTTTCATCCGAAAGATCGACGCGATCGCGCACGCCTGCATGGGCGTCCGCAGCGAGGCCGCCGGCCGGTTCCTCCTCGATCGTCTCGCTTCCGAGAAAGCGTCCGCCTCGTCCGACCGTGCCGAGATCGCCGCGCAACTCGGCCACGCCGCCGACGTGATCGGCCCCGCCGAGCTCGATCGCCTCGCGTCGATCGCCTGCTCGCGCTTCGCCGGCGACGCCGCGTTCCAGCTCGAGCTGATCCGTACGGTGCAGGCGGGGCTCGACCGGCGCGCGCTCGCGCCGCCGGCCGCCGTCAGCGAGTGGGCCGGCACCCTCATCGACGCCGCGCTCGCCCCGGCCGATGTCCTCGCGCCGGCGTGGCGCGATGCGCCGGTGCCCGGCAACGGCAAGAGCGCGAACCCCTGGATGCTCGAGACGCGCCACTGCGACGACGGCGTCGACGCGACGCTGCTCTCGAGCCTGCCGAAGGGCGAGACGCTGACCGGCACGTTGCGCTCGCCGCCGTTCGCGGCGCCGGCGCGGCTCGTTTTCTACTGCTGCGGCCACAACGGCGAGCCCGACCGCCCGCCGCAGCCGCTCAACTGCGTCCGCCTCCGCGACGCCGCGACGAACGCGCTGCTCGCGCAGTTCCTGCCGCCGCGCAACGACGTCGCGACCCGCGTCGAGATCGACCTCGCCGCGCAGTCCGGCAAGCCGCTCGTCCTCGAGCTCGTCGATGGCAGCCCCTACGACGCCTATGCGTGGCTCGCGGTCGGCCGCTTCGAGCCGCCGCTTCTGACGCTCCCGACGAAACCGCCCGGCGAGCGCAGCGCCGAGATCGTCGCGGCCGCGCAGCTCGCCGCGAAGTACCGGCCCGAGCAGCTCGCGCCGCGCCTCGCGCAGATCCTGCAGTCGCCGACCGCCGAGCCCGCCGTGCGCGCCGCGTGCGCCGCCGCGCTCGTCGCGATCCGCCCCGACCCCGAAGCCGAGTCGCTCGCCGCGCTGCTCGACGACCCCGACATGCCTCCCGAGCTGATCGAGCCGACCTGCGCCGCGCTCGCGGCGCGCGACGCCGCGGCGGTGCGCACGCTCGCGCTGCGGGCACTCGAGATCGCGCCGAGCCGAATGCACGCCGCGGTCGCCGCCGCACTCGCGCGCACGCCAGCCGGCGCGAGCGCGCTGCTCGAAGGCGTCGCGCGCGGCAAGGCGCCGCCGGCGCTGCTGACGAGGTCCCCGCTGAAGGACGCGCTCGTCGCCGCGCTCCCGGCCGACGGCGCCGCACGCATCGCCGCGCTGACGAAAGGGCTGCCGCCCGAGGACGAGGCGCGCCAGAAGCAGATCAACGACCGCCGCCGCAGCTACGCGCGGCTCGGCGGCGACGCGACCACGGGAGCCGCCGTCTACACCAAGAACTGCGCGGCCTGCCACCGCTTCGCGGGCGCCGGCGCCGTGGTCGGCCCGCAGCTCGACGGCATCGCCTCGCGCGGCTTCGAGCGCATCTTCGAGGACGTCCTCGCCCCCAACCGCAACGTCGACGTCCAGTTCGTGCGCACCAACTACTTCCTGAAGAACGGCGACGTCGTCTCCGCGCTGTTCCGGCGCGAGGAGGGCGCGACGATCGTGGTCGCCGACGAGCAGGGGAAGGAGACGGCGCTCCTGAGTAGCGACGTCGCCGAGCAGCGCCCGAGCCGCTTCTCCCTCATGCCCGACGGCCTCGGCGAGGTGCTCGGCGAAACGGAGCTGCGCGACCTCGTCGCCTACTTGATGGCGGCGCGCTGAGCCCGGCGGCGCTCGGATTCCAGATCGCGTTTGCCGGTTTTCGTGCGGCGTCGTACAAGGTCGCTCCGCCCGACACCCGGGCATCTTGAACGACGACGAATCCACGGAGATCGACGACGATGATCCTGTCCCTGTTCGCGGCCGCGCTCGTGCTGCAGGCGCCGCCGCCGGCCCCTGCCCCCGCGCCCAAGCCCGCGACCCGCCCCGCCGCCGAGGCGAAGACCGACGTGGTCGGCTCCGACCACTTCCTCGCCGACTTCGACGCGGCCGTCGCGGTCGCCAAGAAGGAGCACAAGGACCTGCTGGTCGACTTCACCGGCTCCGACTGGTGCCGCTGGTGCATCAAGCTGCACAAGGAGGTCTTCGAATTCGACTCCTTCCTCGCCGGCGCGGAGAAGAGCTTCGTCCTCGTCGCGCTCGACTTCCCGCACAGCGACGAGGCGAAGCAGCGCGTCCCCCATCCCGAGCGCAACGACGAGCTGATGAAGAAGTACGGGGTCGAGGTCTTCCCGACCGTGCTGCTGATGACGCCTGAAGGCGACGTCTTCGCGAAGTCCGGCTACCGCGACGGCGGCCCCGACAAGTACCTCGAGAACGTGAAGAAGATCACGGCGACCGGCAAGAAGGCGGTGGTCGAGCTGCCGATGCTCCAGAAGAAGTTCGCCGGCGCGACGGGCGCCGACCAGGAGAAGATCGTCGACACGGCGATCGCGACGCTCGCCGACCTCGGCGAGGAGTCGCCCTTCACGGAGCGCTACGCGAGGATCGCGCGCACCGCGCTCGCGCTCGACCCCGACAACAAGAACGGGCGCAAGCTGAAGGCGGTCGAGGCGCTGCTCGCGAGCGGCCAGGGCGACGCCGACGTGCTGGCGGCCGCCGCCGCGCTCGACCCGAAGAACGAGCGCGGGTTGCTCGAGAAGGTCGTCTCCTTCAAGTTCGACTCGGTCCAGAAGAAGGACGACGTCGAGCCCGCGCTCAAGGTCCTCGACGACTTCCTCGCCATCGCCGCGTTCAAGGACGTGGAGGAGGGCAAGCAGGTCCTCGTGCGCGCGGTGGTGCTCTGCAAGCGGGCGCTGCAGGACGCGGCGCGCGCGAAGGGCTACGCGACGAAGCTCCAGGCGCTCGGCTTCGACGGTGACGGCAACGAGGAGCTGAAGAAGTTCATCGACGACGCGGCGAACGGCTGAGCGACGCGCCCGAAAAGAAAACGCGCGGGGCGGGCCTCCTTCTTAGGAGCCCGCCCCGCGCGCTGTTCGAGAATGAATCCCGGTTGTTGCGATCCAGAACGGCAAAGCACACCCGCGTGCGAACTGGGGTGGACGTCCACACGCGGGTGTGGAGACGTGCTTTGCCGGGCATCGAGACGTATCTCGTCCTTCGGGTGGATCACGGGATTTTCCCTGAGAGGGGCAATCCAGTGCGGGAGGGCGGTGGGGCCGCACCGTGCGCGCACCAAACTGCTCACGCCCTGGGGAGGGGCCGTCGCGCGTGAGCAGCGCGACCCCCGTCGCGTTCGGCATCGAAGCCTAAGATCCCCGCCCGCCCTGGCCCGCGCTGGCTGAACAGATCGCGCCTCCGGCCCCATTTCCGAAGCGCCCCGCGACGTCCCGCACTGCCCGTCGGGAGAGGTCCATGCGCGCCCGTCTCCTGCCCCTGCTCGTCGTCGCCGCCTTCACCGTCGGACTCGGCGTCGTGATCTGGAATTCGACGAAGCCGGTGCCGCTGCCGACGGAGCCGCTCGCCGCCGCGAAGAAGAACGACGCGCCGGCCCCATCCGCGGCGCCGGAGGTCGAGCCCGCGACCGCTCCTTCTCCCGTCGCGCCGACGCGCGTGAGCGACGCCGCCGCGAAGTCGGGGAAGCACTGGTGGGATGGGTTCGTGCCGGGGAAGAAGGCGCGAGTCGGGCGAGAGGTCGCAGCGACGGAGGAGACGACGACGATCGCGATCGAGGGAGTCGTCGTCGTGAAGGACTCCGACGGCCGCGAGCACCTCGAGGAGAGCGGGACGTTCCTGCCGGCCTTCTATGAGCCGCGTTCGCCGCGCGACTCCGACGGGGAGATTCCGCCGGGCCTCGCCGACGCCTTCGCGGAGGGCGGCTTCGGCCGGGCGTGGCGGGAAGGCGAACCGGTCGCGGTCGAGGGCGGCCGCTTCAACGTCGAGGTGCCCGCCGGCCGGGAGTTCGGCGCGCAGAAGCTGAAGCTCGGTGGGAGGTCGGCGGTCACCGAAGGCGGTCCGTCAAAGGTCGCCGCCGGCGAGCGCGTGACGATCCGCGCGCACTGGGTCGACGGCGTGCGCGTGCGCGTGCTGGACCGCGCGACGCACGCCGAGCTCGACGACGTGACGGTCGCGCGCGCGAACGAACACCTCTTCGGGCCGATGGGCGACGGCGATCCCGGCGATCCCGCCTTGCTCGAGACGGTGGTCGAGCACGCCCACTCGCCCGTGGTCGTGCCGGCGAAGGAGTTGCCGTACGGCCCCGAGCTGAACGCGGACGTCTGGATCCGCGCGCGCGGCCACGCCTGGCACGGGGTGCGCATCGACTACAAGGACGTCTCCGAGCGCACGGTCGAGCTGGTCGGCGCGGCGACGCTCGTCGTCGAGGTCCGCGGCGAGCTGCCGGAGCCGCTCCCGTCGACGGACGCGAGCACGAACGCGAGCACGAACGCGAGCACGAACGCGAGCGACGACGACGTTCATGACGAGAATCCCGCCCGGCTCCCGCGCGGCATGAACGAGCGCGTCCCGATGCTGCGCCTGCGCCGGCCGACCGAGCAGAAGAAGTTCGACGACGTCGTGAAGGAGGCGCTCGACCACTACGACCGGGCAAAGCCGTCCGATTTCCCGGGCGGCCGCAAGCCGCCGCTCGCCGAGTTCCAGCGGACGATCGAGTCGATGCGCGACCAGTATGAGGCGCGCCACTCCGTCCACGAGCTCGTGTCGGAGCGTCCGGCGACGATCGGTGAGACGCGCTTCGAATCGCTCGCGGCGCAGAGTCTCGTCGTCTCGATCGAGCTCGGGCAGGCCTACCGCTCGCCGCTCGTCGTCGCGAGCAGCGCGGTGACGACGGCGGCTGGCGAGACGATGCGCATCGAGCTGGAAGCGAAGAAAGTCGGGCTGAAGACGGCCGTGCCGTTCGCGGGGACGATCTTCGTCCCGTCGGGCTGGAACGTCGGCGCACTGGGCCTCGAGTTCGAGGCGGTCGACCTGGCGGGCGTCTCCGACACCGACGCGCGCACGGTGCCGTCGCATGAATGGAAGCCGCTGTCGGGCCGCACCGGCTGGTATCGCTGGGACGCGGGCGCGTGCCGGCCCGCCAAGTACATGATCAAGGTGGACGGGACGGGGATCGTGAAGCCGGCCGTCCTCGCACCGGCCGGCGACTCGAACGTGGAGATCGTCCTGCCCGAGGCGGGGACGCTGCGCGTGCGGCTTGTCGACGCGTCCGACGGGCGCGCGGTCGAAATGGCCGGCCTGTGCTGGCAGCCGGAACGCACGGACGTGATGTACTACGGGTTCGCGATGGTGCCCCTCGAGTATTCATCGTGGCTCAAGCGCTACTCCGGGCACGTCCCCGTCGGCCGCGGCGCGCTGTTCTCGCTGATGGACGAGAACTGGTCCCTCGACCCGGAGAGCTCCGCCGCCGAGATCCACTCCGGCGAGCAGGAGCTCGTCGCCCGCGTCCATCGGTCGTGCGGCATGACCGTCGAGCTCGTCTGCGACGGCGCGAAGATCCCCTGGAATCAACGCGACGCGTTCGAGATCAAGATCGTCTCGGTCGACGGCGCGAACCGGATGATCCGGATGAGCCTGGGCGACTCGCTCCCTTTGATCAGCGTGGGCGAGCCCGGCCGCTACACCGTCACGCTCCCGGCGCTCGACGGCTACGAGCCGGTCGCGCCGTTCGAGATCGACATCGCCGCCGGTGCGTTCGTGAAGAAGACGGTCGAGCTGAAGAAGAAGCGGTAGTCGCGAAGGTCGCTCGGAGGTTTCGATGCGTGCTGCCACGCTCGTCGCGTTGCTGCTGCTCGTCGGAGCGCTCGTCGGCGGCGTGTGGTGGTGGACGGCGGGACGCGTCGAGGATCCGTCGCGGCGCTCCGGTGAACCGGCGGTCGCACCGCCGAGTGAAGCGCGCATTGACGCCGAGGGCGCGCCGTCGCCTCCGCCGGCCGGGTCGATCGAAGCGCAACGCACGCCGTCCGCCGCAGCCCCGGTCGAGCCCGCACCTGCGAGCGGGACGTCGCGACTCCGATCGGTGCGCGTGCACGTCGTCGATCGCGACACGAAGGCCGAGATCGGCGACGTCACCGTGATCCGGACCAGTTCAACTCCCCCCGCGGTCGAGCACGCCGCCTCGCCCGTGACCGTCACGCCGGGACCGCGTCTGAACCCGATCGAGCCGCGCGAAAGCTTCTGGTTCACCGCGCCCGGCTACGTCCGCAACAGCACGAGCATCGACTTCCGCGACACGAAGGACCGGACGGTCGAGCTGTACCCGTGCGGCGTGCTCCTCGTCACGATCCGCGGCGAGCTGCCGAAGACGACGCCGCCTCCGCCGCCGAGGAAGCCCAAGCCCGTCGTGGATTTCGGGACCGGGACTCTGCAGCGCAGCCAACGCGAGCCGAGGATTCAGCTGCGGCACGAAGAGGTTTTCAGCGGCATGTTCGTCGATCGGCCCCTGGCGCTCGGCGAGACGCGGATCGACGAGATCACGCCGGGCACCCTCACGGTCTCGGTCGAGATCGGCGGCGCCCCGCCCATCGTCCTCGACTCGAAGACCGTGCGCGTCGCCGCCGGCGAGACGGCGCGCGTCGAGCTCGTCCTCGCGCCGTTCGCGATGCCCGTCGCCGCCCCGCTCGCGGGGACGCTGCAGGTGCCGCTCGGATGGCCGGACGAGAAGCTCGGGCTCTCGTTTCTGCCACGCGGGATTCCCGGCGCGATCTCCGAAGACGGGATCGAGCTCGACGCCACCGACCTCGCGCCGATCCCCGGTCGCAGCGGCGCGTATCGCTGGGAGGCCGGCGACGTCCTGCCCGGCAGGTATGTGATCGCGATCAAGGGCACCTCGACCACGACGCTGGTCGACGTCCCGCCGACGGGCGCGACCGACGTTGCGCTCGTAGCGTCGGCGCACGCGCAGCTCCGTGTCCGCGTGGTGAGCGTGACCGACGGCAGCCCCGTGAAGCTCACGTGGCTCGATTGGACGCCGGAATGCCGGGACGGCGGCGCGGCCGTCTCACCGATCCTGCTGCTCTACGACGAGGCGACGCGCACCTTCAATTCGCGCGTCCCCGTCGGACGCGGCGTCCTCGAGTCGTTCGGCGCCGATCTCTGGGCGCTCGACGATGCGGCGCCCGCGGAGATCTTCCCCGGCGAGCAGGAGCTCGTCGCGCGCGTCCACCCCATCGGCGGCGCCAGCCTCGCGCTCACGTCGGAAGGCAAGCCCGTCGAGCTCGCGCAACGTCTCGTCGATTCGATCGCCGTCACGCCCGTCGGCGGCGCGGGCCGCTGCTTCTGGAAGAAACTCCGCGACGCGCGCCCCGCCTTCGCGGTCGACCCGCCCGGCTGCTACACCGTGACCCTGCCCGCGATTCCGGGGTACGAGCCGGTGGCGCCGTTCGAGGTCGACTTCGTCGTCGGGACGTTCGCGAAGGTGCCGGTCGAGCTGCGGCGGGAGTGAGCGATGCGGCCGTCGACCCGGATCGCGATCGCGATGGCCGCGGCGGCGGTCGGGGTCGTGGTGTTCCGGACGTGGTTCGGCGGAGAAGGACCGTCCGCACCGACGGAAGAGCGCGGCGCCAGCGAAGCGGGCTCGGCGAAGGACGAGGCGCACGCGATCGAAGGCGCGGCGGATTCACGTGACGACGACGGCGTCGCCGCCGAGCGCACGAGCGACGTCGCACCCGCGCCGAAACGCCCGCCGCGCGATCTGCCGGTCACGTGGGTCGAGGGGGCGTTCACGCTGATCGAGCCGGCGCCGCTGCCCCCGCCTCCGTGGCCCGACGGCCGGCCGCCCGTCCTGCCCGACGTCGTCGTCGATCCGGCGCGCCTCGACGGCTCCTTCCTCCCCATGCTGATCGACGGGCCCGACGACGAGGAGGCGCCGGACGACCCGATGCTCGTGCCGCTAGGCGATCCGCGCCGCGTGCGCGTCGTCGACGGGAAGTTCCGGTTCGACGCGCACGGCGCGACCGCGATGCTCGTGACGGGGCTCGAGCTCGACCATCGCCTCGCGGCCGCCGACCGCGGCGTCGAGATCTCGGCCGACGCGCCGGCGACCGTGCGCGCGCACTGGATCCTCGACGTGCTGCTGCACGTGCTCGACGCGAAGACGAAGGTGGAGCTGAGCGACGTCGCGGTCGTCGCGCGACCCTGGTCGTCGCAGGTGGAAGAGGGCCGTGTGCAGCCGGCCGACGTCATGGCCGGACCGCGGGCGTCGCCGCTGCACGTGTCGTGGAAGCAGGGCGCCGGCTACGTCCTCGACGCGGGCCTGCTCTGGATCGGAGCGCCGGGCCACGCGTGGCGGCCGCGGAATCTCGATCTGGCGCCGAGCAGCACGAAGACGGTCGAGCTCGACGCGGGCGCTGCGCTCGTCGTCGAGGTGAAGGGCGACGACGCGGAGCGCCCGCTCGAGCGCCGTCCGCGGCTCAAGCTGCGCGACGTCGGCGGGCGCACGGCGGCCGCCGCCGAGGTGCGGGACGAGAAGGAGCTGCAGCTTCGGAGACTCTACGGCGACGAGCCGCGCCCGGAGACGTCGCGCGACTGGCCCGTGTTCGACGTGCTGGCAGCCGACGAGCCGATGGAGTTCGACGGCCTCCCGCCCGGCGAATTCGTCGCGTCGCTCGAGATCGGGGACGGGAGCGCGCCGCCGCTCGTGCTCGCGAGCGCGACCGTGAAGCTCGTCGCGGGAAAGATCGAGCGCCTCGCGCTTTCGATCCAGCCTGACACGATCGTCGAGCCGGTGCGCGTCGAAGGGAGGCTCTATGTGCCGCCGAGCTGGGGACGCGACGGCAGTTTCGTCCTGGGCTTCGCGCCGGAGGGGATCGTCGGAAGCACGAAGTCCGATCGTTGCAGCGTGCCGCTAATCAACATGTCGGCGGCGCCAGGCGCGGAGCGTTGGTACCGCTGGCGGGTCGGACCGATCCAGCCGGGGACGTACTCCATCCGCGAGCCGCGCACGCGCTTCGAAACGCGCATCGAAGTCGGTCGCGCCGGGTGCGGTGACGTCACGATCGTCCTGCCCGAGGCCGCCGTCCTCGTCGTCAAGATCGTCGACGAGAAGACGAAGGAACCCCTCGAGCTCGAACACCTCATGTGGCACGCGTTCGCCGGCGGCGTGCAGGAGTACGAGGAGTTCGACGGAATGGCGACGCTCCGCTGGGATCCGATCGAGCAGGCGCTCGTCGGCTCGGTCCGGAGCGGAGCCGGACGCCTTGACGGCGGGTCGGTCGCGTACGACCTGCTCGGCGACCCGAACCAGCCGAAAGGGAAGCAAGTCGTCCACACCGGCCGCAACGAGATCGTGCTGATCGCGCGTCACCGCTGCGGCGTGGACCTCCGTCTCGACCGCTCCGTGGCCGATCGCATCGGCGCCCGCACGCTGCTCCGCTGGACCTGTCTCGCCACCGGCGAGTCGGACGAGTTCTGGTGGTCTTCGAACCTCGTCCACTTCCTCCGTTTTGGCAAGAACGGTCCGCCGGTCGACCTCGACGTCGCGGCCGACGCCGAGCACGCACGCATGCTCGGCCCGAACTGCGTCTCCCTCCCCGCGCCCGGCCGCTACCGCCTGTGGTTCCCCGACGTCCCGTCGATCGCGCCGTTCGAGGTCGACGTGCCGGAGGGGGGATTCGTGAAGTTCGTGATCAGCGGGCAGTGAAAGCGACGAGACACGCCACCGATCGCGTCACCGATCGCGTCCGCGAATCCGACTCACGGTTCACCACTTGCAGAACCCTCCACGTCTCGAAGCCACTCGTTGGAGGAATCCCGTGAACGCGTCGAGTTCTTCGCACCGTGTCTCGTGGTTCGGAAGTTCCCTGATCCTGGTCTCGCTGATCGCCGTGATCCCCGTCTCGATCGCCGCATCCGGCTGTGCGTCGAAATCCCCGGAAGCGGCGAAATCCCCCACCGAGAAGATCGGCGTCTACGACTCGCGCGCCGTCGCGGTCGCGTGGGTCGGGACGGAGGCGTTCACGCAGTCGCTGAACGCGCTGCGCAAGGAGGCGGAGCTGGCGAAAGCCAACGGCGACCGCGAACGCGCGGCCGCGCTCGAGAAGGAGGGCGCCGCGATGCAGCAGCACCTCCACACGCAGGGCTTCAGCACGGCACCCGTCGACGACATCCTCGCGCACTTCCAGGATCAGCTGGCCCAGATCCGGCTCGCGACGGGCGCGGCGGTTCTCGTCTCGAAGTGGGACGAGGCGGCGCTCGCGAAGCATGCGGGCGCGGAGCAGCTCGACGTCACCGAGAAGCTCGTCGACGCGATGCACCCGAATGATCGGCAGCGCAAGTCGGCGCTCGAGATCGTGAAGTCGAAGCCGATCCCGCTCGCGCAGGCGGAGAAGATCCCGGTCGATCGGTGAGCGGCGGACGCGGGCGGTGGAGCGGCGACCTCAACCCTCGCCGCTCGCCGCCTTCGCGAGCGCCGTCTGCGGCAGCGGGATCGACGGGCCGGGCGGGAAGGTCTCGGCGAGGTAGGCGTCGGGATCGAAGAGGCGGCGGCTCTGCTTCAGGACGCGCAGCACGAAGGGGATGTCGCGCGGCCGCACCTGCTTCACGTAGGACCAGAGGGACTTTGCACCGCGGGCGTTGAGGGCGGTTCGGCGCCAGGTCTCGGCGAAGAGCTCGAAGAAGCGGCGGCGGCCGAGGCGCGGCTCCCACAGCAGATGGTGCATGTCGTAGTGCGACCAGTCGGGGTCGCGGATCTGGGAGCGGACGTCGTCGAAGTAGTCGGTGCCGGGCAGCGGCGTGAGGACCGTGAAGCCGACGTGGTCGAGCTTGTGTTTGCCGAGGAAGTCCCACAGGCGGCGGAAGTCGTCCTCGTCCCAGGCCGGGTCGCAGATGAAGTTGCCGGTGATGCCGATGCCGATCCGGCGGCAGACGGCGATCGCCTCCTCGACCTCGGCGACGCTCGAGTCCTTCTGCACGCCCGCGAGCCCGGCGTCGGTCGGCGACTCGAAGCCGAAGAAGATGTCGACCTGCTTCGCGAGCGGGCGCCACTTCTCCATCAATTGCGGGTGCTTCGCGACCAGATCGGTGCGCGTCTGCAGCAGGAACCAGTCCTTCTTGATCCCCCAACGGTTCAGCGCGCCCGCGAGCTCCTCGCTGTACGCCTCCGGATGGCCGAAGAGGTCGTCGGCGAAGAAGACGTTGCTGCCGACGGAGGCGAGGTCGTCGACGACCGTGGCGACGTTGCGGCAGCGAAAACTGCGGTCGACGTGCTGCCAGATCGTGCAGAACGAGCAGCGGTACGGGCAGCCGCGCGTCGCCTCGACCAGGTAGACGGGGCGGCGCTGCACGCAGAGGTAGCCGTCGTGGCCCGTGACCAGCGCGTCGCGCGCCGGCAGCGGGACTTCGTCGAGACCGACGCGCTCTTCGGAGCACGGTCCCGTGACGAATTCGCCGCCCGCCGCGCCGTGCTCGCGCGCGACGAGACCCGCGACCTCGCGCAGCGGCCGTTTTGCCGCGAGCGCGCGCGCGAACTCCGGGACGACGCGCTCCCCGTCCTCGCAGCAGACCGCGTCGACGCACTCGACGCCGCTCCCCGACGTGAACGGCTCGGGAAACACCGACGCCGCGTGCCCGCCGATCAGCGTGAAGACACTGCGGTTCCAATGCTTGACCACGCGCGCGAGTGCGATCGCCTCGTTCGTGTCGAGCGTGTGCGCCGACGCGATCCCGACCACGTCGGGCGCCTCGCGCTGCAGGAGCTTCACGATCCCGCGCTCGCCGCCCTTCACGAAGCGCAGGTCGTAGATCCGCGCCTCGTGCCCGTCGCGTTTCAGCGCCGCCGCGATGTACTCGAGCCCGAGCGGCTCGATCTTGAAGAACGGGCCGAGGCCGAAGCGCTCGTTGGGGGCGACAGGGCGGAGGAAGAGGAAGCGCATGGAGTGCGGGATCGTAGCGCGCGGTGGCCCTTCGGGACCTTGACATGCGCGCCGCGCCCCTCGACCCTGTCGGCCCCGCTTTTCGGCGGACCGCGCACGGCAGGGCCGCGCGCGACGGCCGCGTTCCCCCATCTCGGAGCTCGAAGCGATGTCTCTCCTCTCCCATTTCCGCGTCGTCCTGGCCATCGGTGCTCTCGCTCTTCCGTGCCATGCCCAGGTGAAGGCGTTCGGCGGCACCGCCGAGCGCATGGCCGCGACCCGCCTCTTCTTCACGGAGAAGTTCGAGCTGAAGGGCATGGTCTGCGCGCAGTACGGGCAGCCGCAGTGGAAGGACGAGTACGACCAGAAGCTCGAATCTCTGAAGGGCAAGCAGCTGCGCCTCGGGAAGGACTTCTGGACGACGCTGAACACGAGCGTCGCGCTCGACTTCGGCGGCACGGTCGTCCCGGCCGGCTCCTACTACCTCGGCCTCAAGTGCGACGCGGAGGGCAACTTCAGTCTCCTCGTCCTGCGCGCCGAGGCGGCCGACAAGGCCGGCTGGGGGCCGTTCGCGCCGGACGCGTGGAAGCCCGACTTCACCGTCGCGATGAAGCGCACGGCCACCGACACCTCGGTCGACAAGCTGCGGATCGACCTCGACTCCGACGAGAAGGAGCCCACTCACCTGACGCTCTCCGTCTCGTGGGGCAAGCACAAGCTGAGCGTGGCGACGAAGTCGCAGGTGAGCGGCTGATCGCCGTCGCGCCGCGCGCACGCGCGGCGCGTGAGTCCTCGAAGGTCCATCGATCGCCCCGGGCCGCGCGCGTCGCGGTCCGGGGCGGGTCGTTGATGGAGGCAGCGAGGTCGCGCGCGGAGACGATTCAGCGGGAATCGCGCAGAGGGGACGTCGCTTATGGACCGTCGGCGAGCTGGAGATCGATCCGGCGCGAGACCGCTGGCAGGAGGTCGTGCAGGACGTGGAAGTGGTGGCCGTTCGCCCAGACCTCGAACGTCCACGCCGACGGCCAGAGCTCGAGGTGCGCCTCGCCGTCGACGTCGGTCTCGAAGACGTGGCCGGCGAGGTTGCGCACGGTCGTGCGCAGCAGCTCGTCGGGGGCGTGCGCCTGCTTCAGCGAGACGATGACGTTCGCGCCCTCGATCGAGCGGCCGTCGAGGTCGTGCACGTGGAGCGTGACCGGGATCGGCTCGAGCAGCCTGAGCTGGACGCGGCGCTTCTCACCGGCGGCGAGCGTGACGTCGTCGCATCGTGCGAAGGCGAAGTCCTCGAGCGCCGCGACGCCGTCGCCCCGGCCGTCGTGGAGCTCGCGCGTGGCGACGAGGCGGAACTCGGCGTCGGGCAGGTTCGCGAACATGGCGACGCCGTCCCGATTCGTCGAGCGCGACCATGCGCGTGCGTCGCTCGCGGTCTGCACGTGGACCTGCGCGCCGGCGAACGGAGCTCCCGAAGCATCGACGACGGCCACTTCGAGCTGCGCGCACGCGGCGAGGTCGAAGGCGAGGTCGGTCACGGGCGCCGTGACGATGCGCCGGCGCGGGGTGCATTGGGCCGCGGAGACGTCGATGCAGTAGTCCCCGGCGGGCATTCCGCGGAATGCGAAGCGACCGTCGCGATCGGCGCCGACGGATGCGAGCGGAGCCTCGAGCAAGACGAGGTCGTCGGGCAGCAACTCCCGCTCGATCCGGCCGATGCGCTTCTCGAGCTCGCTCCGCCCCGGTCGGCGCGGGATCCAGCGGAGCTCGACGCGCGCTGCGCGTGCGCCGCGGACGGTCCCGGCGATCGTCACCGGCTCGACGCCGGGTTCGAGCGCGATCGTCTCGTGCGGCGGCTCGTCTTGCGGTTCGATCGTGAGGTCGTACGTCTTCGACCGGTAGCCGTCCGCGAACAGGACGAGCTGCGCGCTGGTGGGAACGACGAGTCGTGCGGGCGGCGTCGGGATCGTGCGGCGCGAGTTGGGAGCGAGGTGGTCGAAGAGCTTCGCCGGGAGGATGAAACTGGCGTAGTCGGGACGATCCATGCGCAGTACCAGCGCGTGGACCGTCGGCACGGGCGCGCGCGTGCGCGCGTCGACGACGTCGAGCAGCGCCTGGCTGCGCCAGAGCGTGACGTCGTAGTCGCCGGCCTCGGGCTCGAAGTCCACGAGCTGGTCGACGTAGCCCGGAGCGACGGAATTGATGCGGCAGGCGCGGCGCGGCAGCTGCAGCTCGAAGCGGCCGTCGGCGTCGACGCACGACTGCAGCGCGAGGCTCCCCGGATGGAGTCCCGTGCAGAGCGGCGCCACCGGATGCGGGCTCGGCACCGACGCGACAGGCTTCGGATCGAAGTCGGTCGCGCCGACCCAGGCTCCGAGCACTGGACGCCCTTCACGATCGTGGATCCGACCTCGCGCCACGCTGCCGCGCTCGAGCGTGACCCGATGGTCCTGGTTCTCCGCGGCGATCGACGAGACCTCGAACCAGGAGGCCGGCGCGCGACCGGAGACGACGAAGTGGAAGCCGGCGAGGTGCTCGGGCGCAGTCGCCACCGCGAAGCGACCGTCGCGGTTGGTCCGCGCAAGCGTATGGCGATCGAACGTGGCGAAGTCGAGCGCGGACGCGCCGTTCGTGAAATCGCTGCCCAACTGGATCTTCATCCGCGACGCGACCTGTGCGTCGACCGTCAACTCCTCGAAGCTCGCGACGACGCTCACACCCTGGATCGGCGTCCCGTGCTCGTCGACGACGACGCCGGTCGCGAACGGGAGCGGTGGCTCCTCGCTGCGGCGAATCGCATCCGCCGCGAGCGACGATGCAGGAACGGCGTCGGGATCGGCGGCCGGCGCCGGGGGCTCGTCGACGCGCGATGCCGCGCCGGCGACGGAATCGTCCGCGCCGCTCGACCCGTCGTCGCTCCGCGCGCGCTCCTCGACCCGCCACCACGTCACCGCGCTCGCGACCACGAACACCGCGGCGGCCGCCGCGGCCCCCTTCGCTTTCGTGAACCCGAGCAGCGGCGCGCCGTCGCGCGCGAGCGCGATTGCCGTCGCGCGCCAAGTCCCTTGCGCGCCGCCCGCGTCGCGGCCGCGAGCGTCGAGCCGCGCCCGCAACTTCGCAAGCCCCCGCTTCAACCGCGTCTTCACCGTCTCGACCGGCACCTGCTGCCGCGCCGCGATCTGCTTCGGCGAGAGGTCGGCGAAGAAGCGCAGGAAGAGCGTCGACTTGGCCGGCTCGTCGAGCTGCGCGAACGCGAGCGCGATGCGGTCGCTCAGCTCCGTACGCGCGGCGAGGTCCGCGGGGTTCGCGTCGACCCGCTCGCTGCGCGCCGCCACGCTCTCGTGCGCGTCGCGCCGCGCGTCTTCGCGCCGCAGCCGCGACAGCGCACGCTTCGCAACGCTGGCGAGCCACGCGCGCAACGTCGCCCCCGCCCGCGGCCGCTGCTCGACCGCGCTCGCGAACGTTCGCGCCACGACCTCGTCGGCCTCGTCGCGATCGCGCGCGAGCGCTCCCGCGAGCGCCCGCACGAAGCGCGCGTGCTCGCGAAAGGACTGATCGTCGAACGGCGGCGGCAGCTCGGCCATGCGCGGAGGATTGTCCGCTCGCGACCGGGAGGGTTCAGGAGGATTCGGAGCGCGCCGATCCGCCCGGCGCCGTCAATTCCTCGACCGCGGGGTTTCAGCGGTTCTTGTCGGGCGTCTCGACGCGCCGCTTGCCACCCTCGGGGTTCCGGCCCGCGCGCCGCTGGACCTGTTCGAGCAGCCGCACGTCATTGCGCAGACCGGCGTCGCCCGGCGCGTGTTCGTGCAGCTTCTTGCGGAGCTCCGGCGGGAGCTTGAAGGTCTCCGGGTGCGCGAGCGCGAACTCGCGCAGGAGGCGCATGCGCTCGAGCTTGGGCTGGCCCTTCATCTTCTTGGCGAGCGCGTCGACGTCCTCGCGCGGGAGCTCGCCGCTCTTGACGCGGCGGATCAGGGCCTCGTGCATGCGCTCGGGGACTTCGCGTTCGAGGTAGCGGCGGGCACGCTCGGCGCGCTTGTCCGGCGGCGCGTTGCGCAGCTCGCGCTCGACGCCCTTCTGCAGATCGGGCGGCAGGCGGTCGAAGCGCTCGCGCAGCTGCTTCTTGCTGCGCGCGGTGAGCTCGGCGCGGCGCTCGCCGTCCTTCAGCTTCTCGAGGCGGGCGCGCTCCTCGTCGGAGAGGAGGTCGCGCGTGGTGCGGCGCGCGTCGTCGAGGCGGGCATGGCGCTGGCGGAGCTTTTCCTTGTCCTCGTCGCTGAGCTTCTGCCAGCGCGCGAAGCTCTCCTGCATCCGCTTGCGCTCCTGCGGGGTCATCGTCTTCCAGCGCGCCTTCACTTCGTCGGGGCTCGGCTTCGCTTCGGGCCGCGCGTCCTGCGTGCGCGTCGGCTCGGGGTCCTGCGCCGCGGCCGGGCGCGCCGCCGCCAGGCCGGCGAAGCCGGCGACGAGCGCGAAGGTCAGGCAGGTCGAAAGCGTCGTGGACTTCATGGTCGCATGTCCTTTCAGACGTCGTCGCACAGCTGCAGCATCACCACTTCGTCGTGATCGAGGTCGAGGAGCTCGCCGTCGGCCGCGTCGTCGACGTCGGCGAGGTCGCGGAGCACCTCGAAGTCGCCGACGAATTCGGGGTCGCCGACGCAGTCGGGCACCTCGCCCCCGCCCGGGCCGCCGGCCGGGGGCCTCGAATGGAACACCCACTCGGCGCCGAGCGCGGTCACGACCACCAGCGCCGCGGCGGCCGCGACCTGGACCAGCCGCCTTCGCAGGGGCACCATCCCCCCCGGCCTCCCCGGGAGGACGGCCGCCCCGCCGCGGTCCGGCGCGAGGTCCGTCTCCTGGACCTCAGGGGTGGCACGGGCCGCGGCGAGCGCCGTCGCCGCCATCTGCTTCAAGCGGGCGGGAGAGGTCTTCTCGGCGGGGAGCTCGCCCAGGAGGCGCCAGGTCGCGCGGTGGCGGGCCACTTCCCGCGTGCACGAGGGGCAGGTCGTGAGGTGGGCGCGGCACTCCTGAGCCAGGGCGGGCTCGAGCGAGCCGTCGGTCAGCTCGAGCAGGTGGTCGCAGAGGCTTTCACAGTCCATCGAGCACCTCCTGTTGGAGGAACGGCAGGAGCCGCTGCTTCAGGTTCTCGCGGGCGCGATGGAGCAGCGACTTCACGGCGGGGATCGAGAGGTCGAGGGCGGCCGCGACGTCGTCGTAGCTCGCCCCTTCGAAGCGGTTCAGGACGAGGGCGATGCGCTGCGACTCGGGCAGCTCGGCGACGGCGGCGCGCACGCGGGCGCGCAGGTCGTCGGCCAAGGCGATCGCGGCCGGGTCGGCGGCGTGCGGCGCGGCGAGCTCGGGGATCCCCGGCTGCGGATCGTCGTCGTGCCGCCCCTGGCGGATGGTCGTCGCCCGCCGCCAGCGGTTGCGCGTGCCGTCGTTGGCGGCGATGCGCGCGAGGATGCGGTAAAGCCAGGTGGTGAAGCGGGCGGTCGGCTCGTAGCGGTCGCGCGCGCGCGCGATCCTCAGGAACGCCTCCTGGGCGAGGTCCTCGGCGGAGCTGCGGTCGGCGCCGCAGCGGCGGAAGAAGGCGAGGACGCGGTCGCCGTAGTGCACGACGATGCGCTCGAAGGCCGCGTCGTCGCCGCGCTGGAACTCGGCCATCCAGCCCTGCCCCGGATCGGGCGCGATCCCTTGCTCCATCGCTTCGGCGGACCTCATGAGGGGTGCAGCAACCCGGCAGGCGCGTCGGGAGTTTCGGCGACCGGCCGCTTCTCCCCAGGGACTCCGTGAGATTCGAAAAAAGTTCTTGACGTTAGTACTTCGTTCGTACGATACTTCCATTCGTTGATCGTTCGCGCAACCGGTAGTAGGAGGAATCGACGATGACCACTACGGCTCGCACGCCACTCCGCTTCGTGCTCCTTCGGGATACCGCGGCCGCGCTGGCAATGGTCGCCCTGATGTTGGCGGCCGCCTGCCTCTGATCATCCGTCGGGGATCGTCCGATTCGGACGACCCCGCCGCGCGATGGGCGGTTCGGGAGACCGCGTCCGGTCAGTGCACGAACCCCATCCTCGACTTCGGTCCGACGATGAAGAACGGGAGCCCCTTCAGACTCTTCAACGGCACCGCCCCATAGAAGCGGCTGTCGATCGAATCGCGGCTGTTGTCCCCGAGCACGAAGATCGAGTCATCGGGGATCGCGTACGAAGATGACCGGCCGGCGTACTTCGCCCCGGGCGGATCCGTGTAGTGGACGTCGCGCCAGATCTCGAACTTCGTCACGCGCGCATCGCTCGCCCAGACGCTGAACCTCGGATGGGAGAGGCCGCGTCCGGCGCCGATCGAGCCCCCCGTCGGCCCCAGCGTCTCGCACAACGCCTTGCGGCCGTCGATGGCGACCCCGATCTGGCCGTCGATGAAGAAGAACTCGAGGCGGTGCTTCGAGCCCGACGAGATGTCGCGGACCTGCTCCCGGAACGGCTCGATCGGGCCGTCGCTCATCCGGGTCGCGGAGACGTCGTGGCCCGGGGAGCGCGGGACGATGTCGAAGCTGAACTCGTTCACCCCGATGTTGAAGCTGAAGTTCAAGCAGGCGGTCGGTGACAGGGGGGTCACCTCGAGGTCGAAGAGCATGTCCTGCTCGGGGAGCTCCCCGGGGTGGTCGAGCCCAGAGGCCTCCATCCAGCCGTCGTCCAGGGGGACCGCCTGGGGGGCGAGCGCGATCTCGGCCGCCAGGGTCTTGTTCCCCCCGCCGATCATCATGAGGCCGCCCGCCTCGGGGCGGACCTCCTCCGGGTCGTACGTGAAGTGGGTCTCGAACTCGGCGCCGAAGCGCTCGAAGAAGCGCCGGATCAGCATCGGCCGGAAGTCGGAGTAGGCCTTCGCGATGCGCTTCTCGATCGTCCCTCCGGCGGACGTGACGTAGAGGTCTCCGTCGTCGATCCGGATCGACTCGCCGGGCAGCCCGACGACGCGCTTGACGTTCAGCTTCTCCGCGGCGAGTTCCTGCGTGTCCTCGTTGCTCGGGCGGTCGAACATCGCGAGGTCGAAGCGCTCCGGCGACCACGCCTTGTAGTAGGGCGTGAAGACCAGGAGCTCGTCGCCGCGCGCCGGGTCGCCGTGGAGCGTCGGCTCCATCGAGCCGGTCTGGACGCGCAGCACCGCGCAGAAGATCACGCGCACGAGGCCGATCAGGACGGCGAGCACCAGGAGCCCGCGCCAGGGAAACGCCCATCCGGAGCGCTTCTTGGGAGTCGTCGCCGTCGCGCGATTCAATCGCTTCTCCGCCGCGGTTCACACATCCTGGACGATCGACCTCACCACGCCGTGGCGGAGCGCGAAGCGCGTCGTCCGGATCGCCGAGACTCCGAGGTGGTCCATGACCGACTCGAGCACGGCGAGGCCTGCAATCTGGATATCGGCTCGTTGGGGGATCAGACCCAGCTTCTCGACCCGCTGCTTGGGCGACATCCCCTGGGTCCTCCCGCGCAATTCCTCCAATCGCCCGAGCTCGATCAGGTGCCCCTCGATGTGGTCGTCCTCCACGTCGTGGTCGTCGAGGTCCATCATCGTGAGGTTGGTCCCGGTCCCCCCCAGGACGGTCAGGACCTCGGGCAGATCGCACTTGGGGCGCCAGCCCCTGAGCTCGCTGCGGATGACCTTCACGAGATCGTTCCAGCGCTCCCCGCACCGCTCGGTCAGGACCACGGCGCCGAGCCGCGAGCTGAAGATCTCGACCGGCTCGCGCCCGCGCTTGGGCGGATCGCCTCCCACCACGATCTCCGCCGACCCGCCGCCGATGTCGATGATCGCGAGCGGGCCCTTCGGATACTGCATGCGCACGCCGTGGAAGGTGATGCGGCCCTCTTCTTCGCCGCTGATCACCTCGACCGGCCAGCCCAGGATCGGCTCGATCAGCTCGAGAAAGTCGGGCGTGTTGCTGGCGCGTCGCAGCGCCTCGGTCCCGACGCCGCGGAACTTCTCGACGCCGAGCTTGCGGAAGCGCTTGTGCATCTCGTTGCAGTAGAGGAGCGTGCGCGCCATCGCCTCGCCGGAGAGGCGGTTGTTCTCCGCGATGCCTTCGGCGAGACGCGTGAACCGGCTCTCCCGCTCGATCGTCTCGAGCTCGCCGCCCTTCATCTCCGCGACGATGTAGCCGACCTTGTTCGAGCCGAAATCCGCGCCGGCGATCACCATTCCCATCGCGTCCGCGTCTCCCCCCGCTGCACATCCCCCGCCCGCGCGACGTGCGCCCGGCAATCCGTTCCCGGATCCCGCGGGGCGCGGCCGACGGCGGTAGTAGAGTCGAATTCGCGTGCGATATCAAAGAGCCGTCGGACGCGCAGGGTGCTCGCGATGAATCCACGCCACGATCGCACGCTCTTGAAACGGCTGCTCGATCTCGCCGACGAGATCGGGAACATCCGGCGCAGCCAGCGCGAGCTCGCGCTCCCCCCCGCCGACCACGCCGCGCTCACGCGCCAGGCGCGCGAGCGGATGCTGAATGTCGGCAAGCTGTTGAAGGAGTTCGCCGGCAGCGGCCCGCTGCAGACGCTGCTCCTGCGCTACAAGCTCGGGAAGGACCACGTCCTGCTGATGCTCGAGCTCCTGAAGCGGCGCCTTTCGAGCGAGGACACCGCCATGAAGGGGCGCGAGCTCCTTGGCGTCCTCTTCGACGGCTCGTTCGCGCTGCTCGAGGGCGTCCGCCTGCTGGCGCCCGAGTCGCGCCTCGTCACCGCCGGGGTGATCGTGCCGGAGCTGCAGGGCACCGACGGCGACGCCGAGCTCCTCGACCTGCGCTACCGCCTCTCCGACCGCGCCTTCCGCATCCTGCTGCGCGCGCTCAAGTCGCGGCCGGAGCGCGGCTCGACCCCGACGCGCGTCGTCGACCCGGCCAAGCGACCCTACCGCAACCACCTCGACCACGTGATGGACCTGCGCCGCCTCTCGCGCCTCTACCAGAAGCGCGCGGCCAAGCTCTTCCACTTCGAATACACCGACGACCTCGACGACGACGGGCTGCCCGAGTCGATCACGCTGCTCAACCGGCAGATCCCGCGCTTCTCCTCCCTCATCACGGCGCGCCTCGCCGCCACGCCCAACTCCGCGCGCTTCCCGCTGGTGCAAATGAAGGCGGAGCACCGCCTGGAAGAGGAGCACTTGATCATCCTGGTCACGCTCGTCTTCCAGGAGCTGACGCAGGGCACGCCTTACCTCGACGCCGCCGACCTCCTGAAGCTCGTCGCGCGCTCGGAGGAGGACCTGGTGCGGCGGCGCAAGCTCTTCACGCCCAAGTCGGTGCTGGTGAAGAACGAGCTGGTCGGCCTCGAGGAGGTGGTGCTCGACAAGGAGCTGTCGGGCGAGGTCTACGTCCCCAACGAAGTGGTCGACCGCATCCTCGGCCCGGCGCGCGGCCCCGACGCGACCAAGATCGACGAGCAGTCGAAGACCGACTTCAAGAAGTTCCTCTCCGAGATCGACGACTCGGAGGACTTCTTCAAGCGCCTCTGACCGCGACCGCCGCGGTCGTCGTGGCGGCGGCGGCCGGATCGCCGAGCACGATCTCGACCTTGTGGACCGCCCCGTCGTCGACGAGCGGGATCGCCGTCGCGACGACGCGCTCCCCGTCGAGCGTCGCGGTCGCGACGCCGCGGCAGCGACGCGAGGGATTGGTGATCACGATCTCCCAGGTCGTCCGTCCGAAACGGCAGCGGACGAAGCAGCGGTCCCAGCCGGCGGGGATGCAGGGATCGACCGAGAGCGTCGCGCCGCGTCGCACGACGCCGAGGATGCTCTCGAGACCGAGCCGGTGGAGCCATCCCGCCGAGCCCGTGTACCACGTCCAGCCGCCGCGACCGAGGTGCATCGGGTGCGCGTAGACGTCGCCGGCGGTGACGTACGGCTCGGCCTTGTAGCGCTCCGCGTCGGGAAGGGTGCGCGCGTGGTTGATCGGGTTGATCATGTGGAACAGCTCGACCGCCTCGTCGCCGTTCCCGAGGCGCGCGATCGCCATCGCGGTCCAGACCGCGGCATGGGTGTATTGACCGCCGTTCTCGCGGACGCCGGGCACGTAGCCCTTGACGTATCCCGGATCGTGCGCGGTGCGGTCGAACGGCGGCGTGAGGAGCAGGATCAACCCCGCGTCGCGCCGGATCAGGTGGGTGCGCACGGCGTTCGTCGCGAGTTCGGCGCGCTGCGGGCGCGCAGCCCGGGAGAGGACGGCGAAGGACTGCGCGATCGCGTCGATCCGGCACTCCGCGTCCTGCGCCGACCCGAGCGGCGTCCCGTCGTCGAAGTAGGCGCGGCGATACCAGTCGCCGTCCCACGCCAGCTCGACGCGCTCCGCGATGCGGACGGCCTCGCTCCGGTAGCGGGTCGCGCGCGCCGCGTCGCCGCGCGCCTCGCAGATCGGCGCGACGCGCGTCAGCACCATGTGGAGGAACCAGCCGAGCCACACGCTCTCGCCGCGGCCGAGCTTCCCGACGAGGTTCATCCCGTCGTTCCAGTCCCCCGAGCCGATGAGCGGCAGCCCCTGCGGGCCCGACGTGAGTCCGCGGTCGATCGCCTGCACGCAGTGGTCGTAGAGCGGCGCGCTCTCGGCGGAGACCGCGGGCGCGCCGTACGCGCCGTCCTCGCCCGGCTTCAGCGGCGGCGCGACGAGCCACGGGATCGCGACGTCGAGCACCGCCCGGTCGCCGCTCGACTCGACGTAGTGGGCGACCGCGAACGGCAGCCAGAGCAGGTCGTCCGAGCAGCGCGTCCGCACGCCGACGCCGCTGCCGGGATGCCACCAGTGCTGCACGTCGCCCTCGACGAACTGCCGCGCGGCGGCGCGCAGCAGGTGCTCGCGACAGAGATCCGGTCGTGACGACGCGATCGCCATGACGTCCTGGAGCTGGTCGCGGAAACCGTAGGCGCCGCCCGGCTGGTAGTAGCCCGATCGGGCCCAGAGACGGCACGCGATGACCTGGAGCTGCAGCCAGCGATTCAGGATCAGGTTGAACGAGTCGTCGGGAGTCTCGACCTGGACCGCGTCGAGCGTCTCGTTCCATCCGCGCTCGACCCGGTCGAGCGCCGCCTTCGCGGCCGTGACGTCGGCGTGGCGCGCGATCAGCCGTTGCGCGTCCGCGCGATCCCTCCCCTGGCCGAGGACGAAGACGAGTTCGCACGTCTCGCCGATCGCCAGGTCGACCACGCACCGCAGCGCCGCGCACGGATCGAGTCCGGCGCCCGTCGCTCCCGACAGCTCCCAGCGCCCGAGCGCCGCCGGCCGCCGCAGCGACCCGTTCCGGCCGAGGAATTCCGTGCGATCGCCGGTGACCGAATCGGGACGCATCTCCGACGCGAAGAACGCGACGCGCCCCTTGAAGTCCTGGTTGAAGGGGTTGTGCGCGAGCACGCCGCCCGACGCGGCGTCGACCTCGGTGACGACGTGGAGCCGCTCGCCCGGTCGCGCGGGGCCGAGCGTCCATTCGGCATAGGCGAACAGCGACAGGCGCCGCCGGCGTCCGGAACGATTCGAGAGGCGGAGCAGCGCGAAGCGGACCGGATCGGCGTCGTCGACGAAGACGGCCAGCTCCTGCGCGATGCCGGACGCTTCGTGTTCGAAGCGCGTGACGCCGGCGCCGTGCCGGACGATCCAGCGCGAGTCGTCGGGCCTGCGCTTCAGCGGTCCCGGCGTGGCGCTCCAGGTCTCGCCGGTCTCGTCGTCGCGGATCAGCACGGCCTCCGACAGCGGGTCGGTCACCGGGTCGTTGGCGAACGCGGTGAGCCGGTTCTCGCGGCTGTTCTCCGACCACGTGAACGAGACGCCCGAAGCGGTCACGATCGTGCCGAAGCCGGGGTTCGCGATGACGTTGGTCCACGGCAGCGGCGTCTCGGCGTCCCCTTCCAGCACGACGACGTACTCGCGGCCGTCGCTCGAGAAGCCGCCCCGTCCGTTCATCAGCTTGAGCGGAGGAACCGGCGGCTCGGCGATCCGCGGCGCGGGCGACGGAGGAAGCGCATGTCTCGGCACGAACCGCGGCGGCGGCCGGCGGCGGTCGAACGGGCCCTGCAGCTGATCGGCGATCCCGCCGCGATCCCCGCGCAGGATCGCGCGCGCCGCGGCGGAGAGGAGCACGCGCTCCGCGTCCCCCAGCGTGTCGCTGCGCAGCAGGAACACGCCGCCGCCCGTGCGCCCCTTCGCCGCGACCCACGATCCGCTCTCGAGCAGCGCGGAGATCTGGTCGTGCACCTGGTCGCGGTAGCTGGTCGGGTGCTCGTTCAGGAGCACGATGTCGACGGCGAGGCCCTTCAGCCGCCACAGGTCGTTGGCGCGCAACACCTGCCGGATCAGCGGCAGGTCGCCTTCGCCGACCACGCGCACCAAGAGGATCGGCAGGTCGCCGGAGATGCCGTGCGACCAGAGGCCGGGCTGTCCGAGCGTGTTCGTCGCGAGGAGCTCCGGCTCCGCGCGCAGCGACGGATCGGTGTAGAAGACCCGCGACGCCAGGTCCATGCCGACCTGCGCCTCCTCCGGCGCCATCCCGAGATGCGCGAGCTCGACGCGCGCGTTGGTGAACGCGAGCGCGAACGAGCGCGCCGCGGCGGCGGGATCGTGGTAGCGCTCCGCCAGCGCGAGCGCCTTCTCCGGATCGGGAGCGATGCCGGTCGTGAAGGCCATGCGCATGACGCCGCCGGTCGCGAGCCGGATGCGGACGCGCAGGCTCGCGATCGGGTCGAGGACGGCGCCGGTCGTGCCCGACAGCGAACGGCCGTCGAGCGCGATCGGATCGGCGGGATCGCGGCCGCGACCGAGGAAGCGCGCGCGGTCGGTCTCCCACTCGACCGCCCCCTGCATGCGCCCCTCGACGCTGAGGACGTGCAGCGCGACGGCGCCCGCCTCGCCGGCGGCGCGAGGCCGCCGCGCGCAGAGGATCGCGGAGTGCGCCGGCGAGTAGCTGGTTTCGAGGAAGAGCTTCCCGAAGGCGGGGTGGGCCAGGTCCTCCGCCACCGTCGCGAGCGCGAGCTCGACGAAGCTCGTGACCTCGATCTCGCGCGGACGCGAGCTCCGGTTCGTCACGGAGAGCCGCCGCACCTCGACGTCGTTCTCCGGCGAGACGGCGATCTCGAGCTGCGTCTCGATGCCGTCGTCGACGCGCCGGAACAACGCGCGATCGGGGAGGAACGTGACCAGGTACGACTCCGCCTCGCGACCGGTCGGCTGGTGCGTGGCCGACCAGACCTCGCCGCTGCGGACGTCGCGCAGGTAGATGAACTGGCTGCCGCCGTCGCGCGTCCGATCCTCCCGCCAGCGCGAGACCGCGCTCGCGCGGCACAGCGAAGCGCCGCCGCCGGAGTTGGTCACCACGGTCGTGTAGGCACCGTTCGAGAGGAAGTGCGCCTGCGGATGGAGCGTGTGCGGCGTCCGGTACCGGCGCGGCGCGGCCGGTACGACCGGCGGCTCCGACTTCGCCGACGGCGGCCGCGGCTGCGTGATCGGCGCGCTCCGCGGCACCCGCTCCTGCAGCAGCGACTCGGTCGCCTGGATCTGCGGGTCGCCGTGGAAGCGGGCGACCATCGGCGGATCGCGCGTCGACGCGCCGAGCAGCGCCTCGCCGAACGCGACCAGCGACATGCCCTGGTGGTGGGCCATGTACGTGCGCACGACCACGCCCCCGTCCGCCTGCGGCGACGAGGCCGGCGATGCGAGGGACGCCGCGAGGTCGATGCGTCCGGCTTCGGCGAAGTCGATGGCGTCGTAGTCGCCGAAGCGGCCTTCGAGCCCGAGCCGCGAGAGCGCTCGCAGGTTCTCCGCGGCGGCACGCGGATCGATCAGCACGGCGAGCGCCGTCGCATAGGGCGCGACGACGAGATGGTCGGCGAGGCCGCGCTTCAACCCCAGCCCCGGGACCCCGAACGCCTTGTATTGGTATTGGTTCCGGCGGTCGACGAAGTTGAAGGCCGATTCCGAGATGCCCCACGGCACGCCGCGCTCCTCGCCGTAGTCGATCTGGCGCCGCAGCGCGTTGCGGCAGCTCGTCTCGAGCAGCGTGCCGGGATAGGCCCGCATCAGCAGCAGCGGCATCAGGTACTCGAACATCGACGCGCTCCACGAGACGAGCGCGGGTTGGCGATGCACGTCGACGAGGGCGCGACCGAGCCGGAACCAGTGTCGCTGCGGCACGTCGCCCTTCGCGATCGCGATGAAGCTCGCCAGCCGGGCCTCCGAGGCGAGCAGGTCGTAGTAGCCGGGGTCGAGCCGGCCCGGGCCGTCGGGATCGGCGAGCAGGAAGCCGATCGAGAAGAGCTTGCGCTGCGGATCGAAGAGGAACTTGAAGTTCATCCCGTCGACCAGCGCGCGGGCGCGCCGCGCGAGCGCGTCGAACCGCTCTACGAGCTCCGCCGGCGCGTCCTCTCCGGGCGCGTGCGCGACGGCGTCGGCGAGCGCTCCGGTCCAGTGGATCACGTCGTCGAGCTCGCGCGTCCGCGCGGCGAGGGCGCGCAGCGCCGCGGCGCGCTCGCGCCAGCCCGGCTCCGCGAGGGCCGGGTCGTCGAGCTGCGGATCGAGGAGGAAGCGGGCGACGTCGCGCCGCAGGCTCGCGACGACCGGATCGGTCTGCAGCGCTCCCGCCGGCAGCGCCTCGACGCTCTCGCGCAGCAGGTTCGCCGTCGTCGTCACCGCCTCCCGCCGGATCGCGGCGTCGACCGGTTCGTTCGCGAGCCGCGGAAGCGCGGTCGCGAGCGCGATGAGTGCGCCCGCGAGGTTCCCGCTGTCGACGGTCGAGACGTACTTCCGCGGGAGCGGCGCGAGCGTCCGCGTGTCGTACCAGTTCAACAGGTGACCTTCGAAGCGCTCGAGCGATTCGACGGTCGTGAGCATCGGATCGAGCCGGTCGGCGAGCTGCCGCGACGTGAGGAATCCGAGATCGCGCGCGGTCAGCGTGGACAACAGCCCCAGTCCGATGTTGGTCGGCGACGTCCGGTGGGCGATCGTCTCGACCGGCACCTCCTGGAGATTGTCGGGAGGGAGCCAATGGTCCGCCGGCCCGACGAGCTCCTCGAAATAACGCCACGCCCGCCGCGCCCGCCGCGACAGCTGCGCGCGATCCTCGGGGTCGAGGTCCGACGACGCCGGGCGGACGGGCGTGCTCAGCCAACCCGCGATCGCCGGCGCCGCGAGCCAGAGTCCGAGGAGCGGCAGCGCGGCGGGAAGCGCGGCCGGACGGAAGACCAGGACGGCGGCGAGCAGCACCAGGGCGAACGCGGGACTCGCCGCCATCGACCGGAAGTAGCGGCGCAGCGCGCCCCGTCCGGCGACTTCGCGCGCCTTCGCGCTCGCGGCCGCGGCCGACTGCCATTCGAGCAGCCGCCGTCTCGAGATCGCCATCCGATGGAGCGTCACGACGATCGCGCGGAGCGCCGACGCGCCGGTGAAGACGAGCAGCGTGAGCGTCACCCCGACCTGCGCGACGGCGAGCGCCACGTCTTCGCGGACGCCCTTCAGGAACACCCGCGCCGGCTGCTGCAAGGGCGGCCCGCCGAGCAGCCGCGCCAGCTCGTGCGCGATCGGTTGGCACGAGAGGGCGATCGCGAAGAGCGTCCAGAGGAGCGGCGATCCCGGCAGGAAGGTCCACGCGGCGGCGAGCAGCAGCACGGTCGCGGGGGCGACCAGGCTCCGCCGCAGGTTGTCGAAGATCTTCCAGCGGCTGATCGGCGGCAGCGGATTGCGTGCACGGCCGAGCCGGGTCGGGACGCGCGGCAGGAGCCACGGCAGGAGCTGCCAGTCGCCGCGCGTCCAGCGCTGCTGCCGCTTCGCGTGCAGCAGCACGTCGGCGGGATAGTCGTCGACGACCTCGACGTCCGAGACGAGGGCCGCGCGCGCGAACAGTCCCTCGAAGAGGTCGTGGGAGAGGAGGCGGTTCTCCGGCACGCGATCGTGCAGCGCGAGCGTGAACGCGTCGACGTCGTAGAGCCCCTTGCCCGTGAAGATCCCCTCCGCGAAGAGGTCCTGATAGACGTCCGAGACGGCCGTCGTGTAGGGATCGACGCCGGTGTCGCCGGCGTGGATCCGGGAGAAGCGCGACCCCGCGGCGCTCGACATCGTCACGCTGACCCGCGGCTGCAGCACGCCGTGGCCCTCGACCACCCGATGGTTGCGCGCGTCGAAGCGCGGACGGTTCAGCGGGTGCATCGCGACGCGGATCAGCTCCTTCGCGGCGTCGCGCGGCAGACGCGTGTCGGAGTCGAGCGTGATGCAGTAGCGGACGCTCGCGAGCAGGGAGGAGTCGCGCGGCGACGCGACGAAGCTCGTATCGGTCGCGCCGCGCAGCAGGCGATTGAACTCCTCGATCTTCCCGCGCTTGCGCTCCCAGGCCATCCAGACGCCCTCGGCCGCGTTCCAGCGGCGGATGCGGTGGAACAAGTGGAAGCGGTCGCCCTTCGCTTCGCCATGGAGCCGGTTCAACCGCTCGATGCCGCGGGTCGCGACGTCGAGGATCTCGGCGTCGCCGGGGACTTCGGGCGCGTTCGCGTCCGCGAAGTCGCCGAGGATCGCGAAGTGGACGTTGGCGTCCTCGTTTCCGAGCGCCTGGACCTCGACGTGGTCGAGGAGCCGCTCCACGTCCGCGACGCTCGTCAGGAGCGTCGGGACGATGACCATCGTGCGCGCCTCGGGCGGCACTCCGCTCTCGAGCTCGAGACGCGGCAGCCGGCGCGGCGGCGCGAAGACGACGACGAAGGCGTGCACGAGCTCGGTGGCGAGCTGGCTCGCGGGGATGCAGACGAGGAGCGCGGCGGCGATCCGCCAGCCGACGCCCGTCTGCGTCGCCGCGGCCCCGAGCGACACGAGCAGCGTGATCGCGGCGAGCGACCCGAGATAGAGCCCGCTCGCGTGCCGGAATCCGGAGCGTCGCAGCGCGCTGCGCAACGTCGGACGGAAGGCCAGATGGGCTTCGAGGTCGCGCCGCCCCTTCCCGATCAGGTGGTACCCGACGTGGTGGGCGCGCTCGTCGGCGCCCGGCTGCTCCGTCGCGGCGCGCGCGCTCTCGACCGTCCGCAGCGCGACCTTCAGCTGTTCTTCCGCGGTCGGGCCGGCCAGCTCCTCGACCGCGTGCCGGTAGCGGTCGCGGCTCGCGAAGTCCATCTTCGCGTAGACGTTCGCCGGGTCGCGTCGCAGCACCTGCTCGACCACGCTCTCGCGCTCGAAGAACCGGCTCCAGTCGAGCGCCGAGCAGAAGCGCAGGCTGGTGATCGCGTTCTCCATCGAGACCAGCCGCGCGGCGACGTTCTGGCTGTCGGCCCGGATCGCCTGCTCGGCGTCGATGCCGGCGGCGGCGAGCCGCTCCTCGAGCGCCGCGCGGATCCGGGCGCAGGTCGGTCCGTGCTCCCTCAGCCGCTGCAGGACCTGCGCCGTGTAGGCGTTGGCGGGCGCCTCCGGCAGCGGCGGGATCGTGTCCGCGTCGGCGCTGCACTCGATGTCCGCGAAGACGCGGTCCGCTTCGATCCGACGGGCGCGCCGCTCGAGGATCTCCGCGGACAGGCGCCGGATGCGGTCGAGCAGGGCGACCTTCAGCATCGTCGGCCAGGCCCACAGCTCACCGATCGTCCAGGGCGCGACGGAGTGGAAGGCGGCCACGAGGTGGTGCATCCGCTCCGAGTCGATCCGCCCGTCGCTGACGCCGATCAGTTCGACCGCGATCGCCTCGATGCGGGCCGTGAAGTTCGACTCGCGTTTCGGGAGCTTCGGGAGCTCGCGGAAGAAGTCCTTCGGGAGGTTGCGCTGGATCTCGACGACGTCGGCGTCGATGGTCGGGAAGTTGTCGAGCAGCCACTCGGTCGCCGGCTCGACCGGCTCGTCACGATGGACGTCTTCCGCGAGGACGCGGTAGGCCGCGCGCAGGAACCGTTCGTTGTCGGCCAGGCGTCTGAAGAAGCGGTGCGAGCCGCGGCGGGAGCGGCGGGCGAGACCGAAGCGCGCCGCGAGAGCGCGGGCGTGCGCCTCGAGACCGTCGATGCCGAGGAGCTGGACCCGTTGGCTGCTCCTCTCGCCCGGCGCCGGCGTCACCGCCGACGTCACGACTTCCGCCGATCATCGGATGGGGCGGCGCGGAGCGTCAAAGACATCGTCGACAAGTCGGTGCATCCCGTCGGCACCCGCCCCGACACGCACAATGGAGAAACGGCCGGCCGAAGTCGTGGGACGAATTGCAGTGCGTGGTGCTTTCGCCGCTACTTTGCGGTGCTGCGCGCCGCGAACGGCTGACGGCGCTCAGGAACGGAGCTCGGCGATCAGGTCCGACAGGTCGTCGGCGTGCTTCTCCTCGGCGTCGAGGAGACCTTCGATGAGCGGACGCGTGGACGGATCGTCCGAGGCGAGGTAAGGGATCATCCGGCGCAGCGAGTGGATCGCGACGAGTTCGCCGGCCAGGTCGTGCTGGAGCGCCTCGCGCAGGGTCTGTCCCTTCGGAATGTCCGCGTCGCGCAGCAGATGGACGATGCGCGCGACGATGCGGGCGTCCGAGCGCGCTTGTCCGGGTGGAAGGGCGAGGCGCCGGCGACGCAGCCAGCGCACGACCTCGACCGCGGACGCGGAGTCCAGGCGCCAGCGAGGGCTCCCGGGATCGCCCCCGAACTCCTGCACGAGCGCACCGTCGTCGGGAGCCCGCTGCTGGGACTCGGATGCCGGGGATCGCGCGGGGATCGGGTTGATTTCGGACATGGAAGGAGGCTCGCTGGCGTCACCCTCGAAACCGCGTCGCAGCTCGCTTCGGACCGGGCAAGCCCGTGCGAGCTGCGACGCGGGAACGTCACTCAGTGCGTGCCCGAGTTCGGGTCGCGCTTGTCCTTGCTCGAGTTCCAGAACGGATCCTGGCCGTAGTACTTGTGGATGTCGGCGCCCCACTGGCGGTCCGCCATGTTCGGCCAGTTCTTCTTGTCGAAGCCCGGCGCCGCCTTCAGCCGGTCCTTCGCGACGTCGAGGACGACCTTGTCGTCGTCCTTCTCGGAACGGGTCAGCGACGAGAACGGGATCGCGAAGAGCTTCTCGCCCATGCCGAGGATCCCGCCGAAGGAGAGCACCGCGTAGACGACGCGGCCGGTGCCGTCATCGATGACGAAGTCGTCGATGTCGCCCAGGTTCTTGCCGCCGGTGTCCTCGACGTCGGTGCCGATCGCCTTCGACATGCGGCACATGCCACGCGCGTGGAGGCGGTCCTTGTCGAGCGCGTCCTTGCTGATGTGCGTCGGGTCGAGACTGGCCGTCGTCGGCACGTCCCAGTAGGGCGAGGCCTTGTAGTAGTCGTGCACCGACTTGCCGTAGTTGCGGTCGAAGGTCGGCCACGTGTCGGCCGCGAACTTCGGCGCCTTCTCGAGCTGCGCCTTGGTCAGGTCGGCGACGACGCAGGTCGCGTCGTCGGTCCGGACCACCTTCGCGAAGGGGATCGCGAACAGGCTCTCGCCGACGCCGAAGGTTCCTCCGAACGAGAGGATGGCGTAGCCGACCGTGCCGGCCTCCCGGTCCATGACGAGGTCCTCGACCTTGCCGATCTCCTCGCCCTTGGTGTTCTTGACCTTGCAGTTCAGGAGCTTCGTCCCGCGGCGGACGCGGCCGACCACTTCGTCGTTCGCCTCGCGCTTCTCGCGGCTCGCCGGCGCGGGATCCTGCGGTTTCGTGGGGGCGGGAGGCGTCTGCGCGAAGGCGGCAGCGGACCCGAGAAAGAGACACGACGCCGCAAAGGTCGCGGCGTTCAGTTTCCAATGCATTCACGGCTCCAAGTCAAACAATCACGGCTCGAGAATCTCGAGAGATGCGACCAGACGGTGCTGAGCGCATTGGGTCCAGGGCAACCTGCATGCCGGCGTCGACATTCATTGCGACGCGCGGATGTCGCCGCGAATGGCTGCGTTCGCGGTCGATTCGCCGCCGATTCGCCCGCGCACCCTCGAAACCGACCCGGCGCGGCGACGGCTTTCTACAAAGCGTGTCGCGCCTCGCGCGTCACTTCGCGCGGGCGTACTGCATCTCGATCACCTTGGTGTTCGTCTCGCCGATCGCAAGGTCGTGCACCTCGATCGCGAAGTGGTCGTCGTCCTTCCAGCGGTAGATGTACTTCACTTCCTTGCCGATCTCGCCGGTCAGGTACTCGTCCATCTTGCCGTACAGGATCAGCGCGTTGCCGGACTGGTCGGCGATGCCCTGCGCGTGGAGCATCATGGTGTTCATGTTGTCGACCGAGGTCTGCACGAACGCGTGCTTGAAGTTGTCGTAGCCGAGGAGGTAGAGGCTCTCGTAGCTCGCATTGATCCAGAACTGGCCCTTGAGCTCGCCCTTCACGAAGCGGCCGCCCAGGATCGACGTGAACTCCGCCTTCGACTTGCCGACCGGCTGGCCCCCCATCGTCGACGTGACGTCCCACTTGCCGACGAAGCGCTCGAGCTTCTTGTGGGCGGCCGACGGCGCGGTCCACTTCTTCGCCGCCTCCATCATCTTCGCCATTTCGTCGCCGCCCTCCTGCAGCGGCGCGGCGGCGGGAGCCGCGGGGTCGGAGGAAGCAGCGAAGCGCGCGGCCGTGGTGACGAGTCCGACGGCAACCAGCGCGAGGGCGATCGATCGGGACGACATGGCCTCTCCTTCGATTTCGGGGTTCCGGGTTCGCGATCAGCGGGGCGCGTCGGACGACGCCGCGTCCGCCGCGAGAGCGAGGACGGACCAGTGCAATTGCAGGCAGCCGGGCGGCCGCGCTCCGCGCGCCGCGGCCTCGACCGTCGCGCGCGCGAGCCGGCGCAGCGGATCGAAGTCGGTCGCGGCGGCGACGGCGCGCCCGAGCTCGGCGCCCGCCGTCGGCAGCACGACCCCCGCGATCGCCGCGACGACCAGCGCGGTGAGCAGGCGCTCGCGGCGCGGCCGTACGCGGCGCGGGCGCGCGAGCCAGTCGAGGCGCGCGAAGAGGGAGCCGGCCACGCTCCAACCGTGCGCGCCCGCGGGCAGCGGCTCGTCGAAGCGGCGCGCCGCGGCGTGCAGGAGCGTCCGGCGGTAGCTCGCGAGGCGGCGCGCGTCGCCGCCGAGGTGCGCGGCGACCGTCGCGTCGCAGGCGAGCTCGCGCAGCGCAGCGAGCCGGCGCGCCACCAGCCAGACCAGCGGGTGGAACCAGAAGAGGCACGCGACCGCGGCGCCGAAGCGCGCGCAGAACGGGTCGTGTCGTTTCAGGTGGGCGAGCTCGTGCAGCACGACGTCCTCGAGCTCGCGGTCGGAGAGCGACGCGGTTGCGCCGGCCGGCAGGACGACGCACGCGGCGCGGCCCCCGAAGACGAGCGGCGCCGCGACGGCGTCGCTCTCGAGAAGGCGCGGCGCGCGGCGCAGGCCGAGGTCGGCGGCGAGCGAGAGCACGCGCGACGCGGCGCGCGCCGGCGCCTCCGTCGCGCCGCGCTCGATCCGGCGGCGCGCGCGGCGGCTGCGGAACGCCGTGCCGAGCAGCAGCGTCGCCGCGACCGCGCCCCACGCGAGCAGCGCGATCCCCGCGAACGACGGCAGCGCCGGCGCGGACGGCGCGAGCCGCGCGAATTGCGCGATGGACTCCGGCATCGCCACCGTCCCGGGCACGACGGCCGGCCCGACGCCCGGCGGCACCAGCAGCTTGAAGAGCACCAGCAGGTGCAGCGCGACGCGCAGCCGCGGCCACGCGAAGCGCGCGAGGAGCCGATCGGCCGCGAGCACCACGAGCGCGAGCACGCCCGCCTGCAGCGATGCCGCGACGAGCCACCCCCACCCGACGGCCGCGACGTCCGCCGCGCTCACTTCGCGTCTCCGCCGACGTCGTCCGTGTCGTCCGCGTCTCGAGCGTCGTCCGCGAGGAGCTTGCGCAGCCGGGCGCGCTCCTGGTCGGAGAGCGGGCCGCCCTCGACGAGGTGGTGGACGAACGCGCCGTACGCGCCGCCGAAGGCGCGCTCGACCAGCGACTTCACCGCCGACTTGCGTGCCGCGAGTCGCGACACCTTCGGACGGTAGGTCGCGACGTTGCCCTTCATCTCCTCGGTGACGGCGCCCTTCTCGACGAGCCGCGTCAGCATCGTCTTCACGGTCGTGTAGGCCCAGCCGGGCTGCTTGCCGAGCCGCTCGATCACGTCGCGCGCGCTCGACCGCTCCCGGCCGGCGCCCTGCCAGAGCGCCTCCATCACGATCCACTCGGCGTCGCTGAAACGCATCGCAGCCCTGGTTTCCCTGCCTTCCGCGCGATTCGTCGCCTGCTCGTGCACGGCTCGGCGCGGACGGATCTTCTACACGTGTAGAAGACGGTAGGCCGGCGGGCGCGCGTCGTCAAGACGGCGCCGGCTCACGCGCGCGACGGCCCCTCGCCCTCGCCGAGGCCGTCTTCGCGGTCGACCACGTACGGGCAGAAGCGGAAGACGTCGCAGTCGACGCCGCGGATGCGGGCGATCCGCTCGATCAGGAGGCGGACCGGCATCAGCTCGACCAGGAACTGCCAGCGCGCCGGACCGGCGGGCAGCTCGAGCGCGAGGTCGCCGGCGCCGTCGGGGACGCCGCGCCCGACCAGCGTCACGTGCGCGCCGGCGCGCCGCAGGTCGGCCGCGAGCGCGAGATCGAGCACGCGCGTGCGCCCCTCCGCCGCGAGCCAGACGATCGCGCGCACGCCCGGCCGCACCACTTCGTTCGGCCCGTGCCGGAACGCGCCGGTCGAATGGGCCGTGGCCGGGAGCTTCGCCGCCTCCTCGAAGAGCTGCCGCGCCTCGTGCGCCGCCGCGAGCCCGGGCCCGCGCGCGAGCAGGACGACCGGTGCGTCGGCCAGGGCGCGCGCGCCGACGAGCTCGACCTCCGCCAGCCGCGCCTGCCACGCCTTCATCTGCTGCTGGACCGCGGCGAGCTGCGCGTCGATCGCCTCCGCCTCTTCGTCCCGCCACGCCTTCGCCGCCGCCGCCGCCACCAGCGCGCCCGCGAGCGCGACGCCGCTGAACATCGTGACCGAGACGTTGAAGTCGAACGGCGCCCCGAGCGCGATCGAGACGTCCGCGCCGCGCGCGAGCGGACTCTCCGGATCGTTCGTCACCGCGAGCACGGTCGCGCCCGCCGCGCGCGCCTTCGGCAGCAGATCGACGACTTCGACGCTCTTCCCGCTGCGCGACAGCGCGAGGATCGCCGCGCCCTTCGGCACCTGCGCGAAGTGGACGAGCTCGCCCGCGTCGAGATTGCGCACCGGCAGCGCGGCCGCGTCGCAGAAGTGCTGGATCGCGAAGCCCGCGTGCCAGCTCGAGCCCATGCCGGCGATCCAGCGCACGGGCGCCGCCGCGAAGGCGGCCGCGGCCGCTTCGAGCGCGGCGCGATTCGCCGCCGCGCGATCGAGCAGCCGGCGCAGGATCGCGTGCAGCTCTTCCGGCTCGCGCAAGGCGTCCTGCAGGAAGCGCGACGACGGCTCGGCCAGCGGGATCTCCTCCGTGCGCGCCGCTCGGCGCGCGGAGATCCTAGCCGTGCGTCGCAGCCCGCCTCAGCGCGTCGACATCTCCGGGCGCGGCTTCCCGGTGAGCGAAGCGTCGCCGTCGAGCCAGGCGAGCGCGTCCTCGAAGTCGAGGAAGCTCCTCGCCTCGTCGCCGCGCAGCGCGCAGAGCGTCGCGACGAAGCCGAGGATGCGCCGCTGCGCGTCGTCTTCGGCGACCAGCGCGATGCGCGAGCGCAGGAACCGCGTCGGCTGCGCGAGCGCGTCGGCGACGCGCACCGCGTCGCCCGGCTCGGCCGGGAACGCCGTCCGGCGGAAGTCGACGACGACCGCGAGCTCCGGATCGGAGCGGTCGCTGCGCGTCAGCTCGAGGAAGTCGGCGCGCAGCGTCGCCGCGTCGCACTCCTCGGAGAGGACGAGCCACGCGGGCTGTCGAGTTTCGCGCCCTGGCTGCAAGGGATCGTGGAACATGGGGGGTCTCCTCATGCCCCCAATCGACCTCTCAGCCGAGAGAACCGTGCGGCGCGGACGGTGAAGGTCCCGTGAAGGGGGACGACGTCCCGCGCAGCCAGCCCCGCGCGGCGTCGCGGTCGCGGAGGCTGCGCGCCTCGCCGCCGCGCAACGTGCAGAGCGCCGCGATCACGCTCACCACGCGCTGCCGCTCCGCCTGGGGCGCCGCGTCACGCGCCGGGAGCGGCCTTCGGCGCCGTCGGCGCGGTCAACTCCTGCACGCCCGTCGCATCGGGAGCGGGCGGCGCCGGGCCGACCTCGGCGCCGATCGCCTCCTCGAACGCGTCGACGTCGAACCCGAACGGCCCCGGCGCGGAGCGATACGCGACGCGGCCGTCCCGGTCGATCAGGATCAGGCGGTCGGGCCACGCCTCGTAGGCGCGGTTGGCGGCGTCGTCGAGGTCGTCGACGACGCCCGGGATCGGCGCGAGCGAGAGCGCGCTCATGCAGTGCTGCGCGTGGTCCTGGCGCTCGGCGAGATTGCGCGGCTCGAACATGACCGTGCCGTCGCACGTCCCCATCGGCCACGGCGAGTCGAGCGCGTGCGCCTCGCGGATGTAGACCACGAGGAAGAGCGCCGCGCCGCGGTACTTCGCCTCGATCTCCTTCAGCCGACCGGCTGAGGCGGTGAACGGTCCTCAGGTGAAGCTGCCGAAGACGAGCGCGATCGGCCGCTCCCCGAAGTGCGCCGCGAGCGTCCACGGCGCGGCCGCGTCACCCTATGGCTCGAGCGGCACGGCGCGGAAGTCGGGCGCCGCTTCACGCACTTCTTTCGGGATCGAGCCCTCGGCCGGTGCCGGCCCGGCGCGGTTGCGCTCGCGCATCACGAGTCGGCCGTCGCCGTCGGCATCGCGCCGCGCGAGCCACCGCTCGATCTCCGGCCGGGAGAGCAGGCCGTCGTGGTCGTCGTCCATGCCGGCGAGAAGCGTCGCGAACGGGTCGATGCCGTTGATGCCGCCCTTCGCGACCGCCTCGAACTCGGCACGGTCGACGCGGCCGTCGCCGCTGGAGTCGAGCTGCACGAGGCCTTCGAGCAACTCCGCCGTCCCCATCGACTCGGCCTCGCGCCCGCCGACCGCCCGGATCAGGAGCATCGGCAGCGTGAGGTCGGGCAGCGGCGCGAGCTTCTTGTCGAAGTCGGCGCGCGTCACGACGCCGTCGCGGTCGCGGTCGAGCCGCGCGAAGCCCGCGTCGTCGTCGCGCGAATACTCGGCGCGTGTGATCCGGCCATCCCGGTCGGCGTCGTACGTGGTCGAAAGCCACTGCCACCAGCCGTCGTGGTCGCGGCGCAGCTCGGCCTCGAGGTCGCGGCGCGGCTTTTCGGGAGCGGGAGCCGGCTCCGGCTCGGTGCTCTTGCAGCCGGCGAACGCCAGGAGGGAGACAACTACTGCTTTCGAGAGCCGACCGGACGGCATCGCGCGCTCCTCGGGGCCGCGGATCTTACGCGGCAACGGAGCGGGCGCGGGTCTCAGCGGGAGTTGTGCGTCGACTCCGCTTGCGGACGGACCTCGTGCGTCGTGCGCGCCGAGCGGGCGAAGACGCTGCCGATCAGGAGACCGATCGCGAGCGGCAGCCCCCAGGTGAGGAGGAACTCGCCGAACCGGGCCATCCGGCTCGGCCGGCTTTTCGTCACGCGGGCTGCGGGATCGATCACGGCGGATCGCCTCCGGGACACCAATGCTTGCTTCGGAACAAGCGGGAAGCGACCCTGAAACGAAACGGAAGAATCTGCTGAAGTCCGTCCGACGCGGGGGAGGAACGGGATGGTGAAGCCGACGCGGGGTGCACGGGCCGGGACGGCGGGGTGCGCCGCCCTTCTCGCGCCGGGACTCTCCTTCCTCCTCGCCGCCGCGGCGCCCGCGCAGGTCCCTGCGTCGGGTGACTCGCAAAAGCAGCTCGAAAAACAGATGCGGCAGTACGACGACGCCTGGCGTCTCGAGGTTCCGGCCGACGCCACGTTCTCCGAACGGCTGCTGCTCGACTACGGCGCATCGGCGCGCTTTGGCCTCTACAACATCGACGACGAGGGGAGCCACGGCCACGTGCTGCGGCAGTACGACGGCCGCGCATGGGTGCGCGCCGACCTCGACGGCATGCACCGCGTCTACGCGCGGCTCAAGTTCCAGTACGACGACTTCAACACGGGCGACGACTTCGACGGGCGCGGCGACGAGTTCCGCAACCCGATCGGCGAGCGCTGGTGGTACGAGTTCGACCTGCGCGGGCGCGAGCGCGGCGGCGCCGAGACGGCGCTCTGGAACGTCGACGTCAAGGTCGGCAAGCAGTTCGTGCAGTTCGGCTCCGGCCTCGCGCTCTCGACGGCGCTGATCGCGGCGCAGCTCGAGCTCACGTACGGCGGCCTCGTGCTCGACCTGCTCGGCGGCGACACGCCCTTCGACGACACGGTCGACTTCGACGTCTCGCGCCCCGGCTTCGACACCAACGTGAAGCGCCGCTTCGTCGGCGGGCTGCTCGAGGCGCGCGGCGGCGACCACGTCCCCTACGTCTACGGCCTCGTGCAGCGCGACCACAACAACCACGACTACACGCTCTACCAGGCGAACGGGCTGCTCTACCCGACGCTCTTCGAATACGACTCGGAGTACTTGGGCGTCGGCCTGCACGGCAGCCTCGGCGGCCAATGGGGCTACCAGAGCGAGCTCTCGCTCGAGTCGGGCCGCGCGCTCTCGAGCCCGATCGGGCAGGGCGGCGCGCTGATCGTCCAGTCGGAGGAGGACATCCACGCCTGGGCCGCCGAGATGCAGGTCGCCTACGCGCTGCGCGACGCCCGCGAGACGCGCACCGAGGCCGAGCTGATCGTGGGTTCCGGCGACGACGACCGCCTCGACTCGGCCGACACCTTCGGCGGCAACCTCACCGGCACGAGCGACCGCGCCTACAACAGCCTCGGCTTCGCGCAGACTGGCTACGCGCTCGCGCCCGACCCGAGCAACCTCGCGACGCTGCGGCTCGGCACGGCCACGTCGCCCTTCGTCGGGCGCGGCGACTCCCTCGACCGGCTGCGGCTGCTCGTCGACCTCTACGGATTCGTGAAGCTCGACACGAACGCGCCGATCAGCGTTCCGACCGACGACCACCGCTACGTGGGCGCCGAGCTCGACCTCGGCTGCGACTGGCCGCTCTTCACCGACGTGACGTTCCAGGCGCGGACCGGCTTCTTCCTGCCCGGCGACGCGATGCCGAGCGGGCAGAGCGACCTGCGCATGTTCCTCTACGGGAGCGTGACCTATGTGTTCTGAGAGAAGCGGCGTGCGGCGGCTGTTGGTTCCGCTGTTGGGAGCGCTCTCCCTCTCGTTCGCCGGCGGCTGCGCGGCGTCGCATCCGGCCGACCGCGCGGTCGACCACGCGCCCGACAGCGCGAGCGAGCTCGACTTCTGGCAGCGGCTCGAGACGCAGTCGCTCCTCTCGAACCACGACGCACTGCACGGGTTGCTGCTGCTCGCGGACGGGAAAGACGACCGCGCCAGCTTCGCGGAGCGCCTCGAGGAGGCGCGGCGGCGCGGCTGGGTCGGCGCGAGTGAGTCGCTCGCGCCCGACGAGACGGCGGCGGTCGGCCTCGTCTGCGTCGCGCTGTGCGACGTGCTCGCGCTGCGCGGCGGCGTGACGATGCGGCTCGCGCCGCGCTCGTGGCGCTACTGCACGCGCGAGGTGGTCGCGGCCGGGCTCCTGCCCGATCGCACCGAGTACATGGCGCTGCGCGGGCCCGACTTCCTCGACCTGGTCGGCCGCGCCGAGGACTGGCGCGCCGCGCACGGGAGCAAGCCGTGAACGCCCTGTTCGCACTCTTCCTCTCGCTCCAGGCTCCGGCGCCGCAGGCGCCGCCGCCCGCGACCGCGCCCAAGGTCGAGGCACTCCCCGAAGGCAGGCAGGAGAAGCTGCAGGCCCTCGTGATCGCCGTCGAAGGCAAGGCGGAGTGGAAGGCGGCGGGCGCGGAGAAGTTCACGGCGGCCGCCGTGAACGACCTGCTCGACGCCGGCGCGGAGGTCCGCACCGGCCTGCGCTCGACCGTCACGCTGCGCGTCGGCAAGAACGCCTCGCTCGTGGTCGACCGCGCGAGCCGCGTCGAGCTGCCGGTCATGGTCCAGGACGGCGCCGTCCTGCGCACGCGCGCGGCCGTCCACCGCGGCCGATGCGAGTTCAAGGTCGAGGCGGTCGCGATCACGAGCGACTTCCAGGTGGTGACGCCGTCCGCGACGCTCGCCGTGCGCGGCACCGGCTTCACCGTCGAGTGGGGAGCGCTCGAAGGCGTGAAGGTGACCGGCGTCGACACGAACCGCGTGCGCGCCATCGAGCTCGGCTACTTCGCGGGCCTCCAGCAGGTCTTCGTGTCGGGCGACGGCGCGTCGAGCTCGCCGTGGCCGCAGCCGGTCGAGCTCGCGCTCTACCGCACCGTCTTCCCGCCGCCGCCGCCGTCGCTCGAGGTCGACGGCAAGGACCTCCTCGCGCGCGGGCCGGGCGGCTACGACGGCGCGCTGCCGCGCCAGTCGCTGCTCCACCTGCTCGACCGGCAGCGCAAGGTCGACCAGGGCGGAAGCGAGATCGGCACCGCGCTCGGCAAGTTCGACACGCAGGGCCGGCCGGTGAAGGGCCGCTGAGCAGAGCCACGGAATCGTGAAGCGGCTCTGCCGTCGAGCGCGCTCCTCGCCAACCACGGCCCCGGCACCTCCGGCGGCGGCAGCTCGACCGCGCGGCGCCGTCCTCGGCCGCCGCTACGACGTGGTCTGATCCAGCAGGACCATCTGTGCCGCCTTCTTCTTGCCGCGGCCGGGGTCGAGGCGCTTGTAGTTGCCGTCGGGCTGCATCTCGAAGGCCTGGTTGTCTTCGAAGTAGAGGCGCAGGCCTTCCTTGAGGACGCGCTCCTTCAGCTTCTTGTCGAGGATCGGGAAGGCGGTCTCGACGCGGCGTTGGAGGTTGCGTTCCATCCAATCCGCGCTGGCGAGGTAGACGATCTCCTCGCCGCCGGCGTGGAAGAAGAAGATGCGGCTGTGCTCGAGGAAGCGGCCGATCACGCTGCGCACGCGGATGTTCTGCGAGATGCCGGCCATGCCGGGCCGCAGACAGCAGGTGCCGCGCACGACGAGGTCGATCGGCACGCCCGCCTGCGAGGCGCGGTAGAGCGCCTGGATCACGCTCGGCTCGGTGAGCGCGTTCATCTTGGCCTGGATGGCGCTCGGCCGGCCGGCGCGCGCCTCCTCGGCCTCGCGCGCGATCAATGCGAGCATCTTCTCCTGCATCGCGAACGGCGACTGCACCAGCTTCTTCAGCTTCGCCACGCGCCCGAGCCCGGTGAGCTGCTGGAACAGGAAGTGGACGTCCTCGCAGAGGTCGTCGTCGGTCGTGAGCAGGCTCCAGTCGGTGTAGGCCCGCGCCGTCCGCGCGTGGTAGTTGCCGGTGCCGAGGTGGACGAAGCGCTTGAGCAGCCCGCCCTCGCGCCGCACGACCAGCATCGCCTTCGCGTGCGTCTTGTAACCGACGACGCCGTAGACGACGCGTGCGCCGGCCTCCTGCAGCTTCGTCGCGAGGTCGATGTTGGCCGCCTCGTCGAAGCGCGCGCGCAGCTCGACCACCGCCGTCACTTCCTTGCCTGCGCGCGCCGCCTTGATCAGCGCCTCCGCCATCGGCGAGTCGCTGCCGGTGCGGTAGAGCGTCTGCTTGATCGCGAGCACGTCGGGGTCGGCCGCCGCCTGCAGCGCGAAGTCGACGACCGGCGCGAACGATTCGAAGGGATGGTGCAGCAGCAGGTCGCCGCCGCGGATCGCCTCGAAGAGCTTCGCCGACTGGCGCACGCGCACCGGGATGGCCGGCGCGAATTGCGGGAACTTCAAGTCGGCGCGCTCGACCTCGTCGTAGATGGCGCCGAGGCGGTGGAGGTTGACCAGGCCGTCGACCCGGTAGACCGACTCGATGGGAAGCCGGAACTGCTCGAGCAGGAAGTCGAGCGTCTCCTGCGGGCAGTCGGCGCTCACCTCGAGGCGCACGGCGATGCCGAAGTTGCGGCGCGTCAGCTCGCCCTTCAGCGCCGCGAGCAGGTCGTCGACCTCCTCCTCGTCGACCCAGAGGTCGGAGTCGCGCGTCGCGCGGAACTCGTGGCAGCTCGTCACCTTCATGCCGGGGAAGAGCTCGCCCACGTGCGCCTGGATCAGCGCCGAGAGCAGCACGAAGTCCCACGGCTTGTCGGCGACGTTCGCGGGCGGCCGGATCACGCGCGGCAGCGAACGCGGCGCCTGCACGACCGCGAGCCGCGCATTTCTGCCGAACGCGTCGTTCCCCTCGAGCTTCAAGATCAGGTTGAGCGACTTGTTCAGGATGCGCGGGAACGGGTGCGCCGGGTCGAGCCCGACCGGCGTCAGCACCGGCAGCACCTCTTTCTGGAAGAACTGGCGCGCCCACTCCTTCTGCTTCGCGCTCCAGTCGCTCACCCGGAGGATGCGGATCCCCTCCTTGGCGAGCGCCGGCAGCAGCACCTCGTTCAGCACGCGGTACTGCTCGGCGACGAGGTAGTGGGCGACGCTGCCGATGCGGCGCAGGAGCTCGCTCGGCGTGAGGCCGTCGGGGCCGGTGCGCGCCATCCCCTGCATCAGCTGCTCGCGCACGCCCGCTTCGCGGATCTCGAAGAACTCGTCGAGGTTGTTCGAGCAGATGGTGAGGAAGCGCAGCCGCTCGAGCAGCGGCATCTCCGGATCGACCGCGAGCGACAGCACGCGCCGCTGGAACTCGAGCATCGACAGCTCGCGATTCACGTAGAGCCGCGGGTCGGCGAGGTCGACCTTCACCGGCAGCGGAGCGGCGGCTCCCGTCGAATCGTTCACGTCGCGCTCCAGGGCGCGGAGCTCGTGCCGGGCTCCGCGAGGGGCGGGGATGTTATCGGCGTTCGATGAAGGGGAGGGGAAGTCCGCACTCCCGGGAGATCATGCGCAGGAAATCGCCGCGCGCCCGCCGCGGCGGGGCGTCTCCGCGGGACGCTGGAGTCCAACACTGCGGCACGCAGGGTGGTAGGCTCGCCCGGCCGATGAGATCCGTCATGCGCCAGCTCGCCCGTCTTCTGCTCGCCTTCGTGGTCGTGCCGGGACTCCTGTTGCCGCAGGGCGGCAGCTACTGCCTCGCGCGGCTCTTCGGCGGCGGCGATGCCGAGCGCAAGGCGAAGTGCGACGACTGCTGCAGCCGGGCCGTGCGCGCCGAGCGGCACGAGTCGGCGCGGTCGATCGCCAAGGCGGGAGCGCCCCGCTCGTCCGACGTCGACGCGTGCTGCATCGCGCTGCCCGAGATCGGCGGCGCGGTCGACTCGAGCGCGCAGGCGCGCCTCGACGCGCAGGCCGCGCTCGCGCAGCTCGCGACGCCGCTCTACTTCGCACCCGATGACTTCGCGACGAGCGTCGCCGCCGACGGCCGCTTCGCCTTCGCTTCGCGCGGCCCGCCCGACGCGCCGCGCGTGCACCCCGTCCCGATCGCGCTGCCGCTCCGCCTCTAGGAGCGAGGCCTCGCCGCGGTCGCGTCCGCGCGTCTTCGCACGTCGCGAAGGCCGGAGCGCGTCCAAGTCCCGCGGAAGAGCCTCCGATGTTCCAGTTCCCACGCCTCCGTTCCGTCCCGATCGTTTCCGTTCCGATCCTCTGCGTCGGCATCGCCGGCGGCTGCTCGACCACCGAGCCGCCGCTGCGCGCGACGCCCGAGTCGTCCGTCGCCGACCTCGCGCACGACCTCGAAGCGCAGTGGAGCGCGCGCGCCGAGGCGCTCGATCCGGTGGCGAGCACGCGCGATCCGGTCGCGTTCTGGAGCGCGGTCGCCGACGGCGTCGCGCCCGCCGTGCGCGCGGCGCAGCAGGAGGTCGCGGCGCGCGACGCGGAGGCGCGCGCGGTCGGGCCGGGCGTCGCGCCGGGGTTCGAGGCGAGCTACCTCGCCGACGGCAAGGGCGACGAGCCGGGCGTGCGCGAGGCCGAGTTCGCGCTCGCGCTCGACGTCGCCGGACTGGTCGGCGCGGGCCGCAGCGGCGCGACGCGGGCGCGCGCGCACGCGCAGGCGGCGCTCGCCCGCGCGGAGCTCGCGGCAGCGCGCATCGAGACGCGCCGCGCGCTGTTCGGCGCAGCGGCGGAGCTCGGCGGGGCGCGCGCCCTCGCGCAGCGGATCGCGGAGCTCGAAAAGGAAGCCGAGCCGTCGCTCGCGCGGATCGCGCTGCTCGCATCTCGGGGCTGGCTCGCGCCGGGCGACGTCGCGATGGCGCGCTCGATGGCGCACCACCTCGAAGCGCGGCGCGCCGCGCTCGAAACGGCGGCCGCGCGCGCCCGTCTCGAGCTCGTGAAGGCGAGCGGCCTTTCGCCGCGGAGCCCCTGGCTCGACGACGACGCGCTGGTGCAGATCGACGGTTTCGAGAAGGGCGCGGCGAGCGATGACTCGCCGCGCGACGCGCCGCAGCTGCTCGAGCTGCAGCCGACGCTCGAGGTCGCGCGGGCGCGCTGGGTGGTCGCCGAAGCGGAGCTGCGCATCGCGTGCGCCGACCGGTGGCCGGCACTGCTGGTCGGACCGAAGGCACGCTTCACGGCCGACGAGCTCCTGCTCGGCGGGCTGCTGCGCCTCGAGCTGCCGTGGCCGGGCGCCGCGTCCGCCGCGGTCGATGCCGCGAGCGCGCGGCGCGACGAGGCGCAGCGCACGCTCGCCGACGACTACGCCGCCGCGATCGAACGCCAGGCGGCCGCTGCGCAGTCGCGCGACGCGGCCCGCGCCACCGCCGACGAGCACGCGCGCGAGATCGACGAGGCGAGCGCGCGCCGCTTCGACGCCGCGTGCGCGCGCTTCGCGGTCGACGCCGCCGAGCTCGCCGACTGGACCATGGCGCTCGGCCAGCGGGAGGAGGCGCTCACGGCGCGCTCCGAAGCGCGCGTCGCCGCGCTGCGCGCCCGCTTCGAATTCGAGGCGGCACGAGGGGAGGACCGCCCATGAGCGACGTCCGACCCGACATCGACCTCGCAGGGCTCGCGCGCGCGCCGGTCGCGCCAGTCGCTCCACCCAAGCGGCGGAAGCTCCGCATCATCGTCCCGCTTCTCTTGGTCGCCGGCTTCGCGGCGGTGCTCGTCTCGACGCTCGGCGACTACTTCACGGGGTCCGTCGCAGTGACCGTCGTCCGACCGCAAGCGGCGGAAGGCCTCGCCGCGGCGGGCGGCGCGACGCTGCAGCGCAGCGGCTGGGTCGAGCCCGACCCCTTCCCGATCCAGGCGACCGCGCTCACTGCCGGAATCGTGAAGCAAGTAGTCGTGCTCGAAGCGGCGACCGTCCATCCCGGCGATCCGATCGCCACGCTCGTCGACGACTCGGCGCGCCTCGACGTCGACGCGGCGCACGCGGCGCTCGCGCGCGCCGCCGCGGAGCTCGCGAAGGCGACGGTCGAGCGCGACAACGCCCACGCGAGCTTCGACGCCGCGCTCGAGATCTCCGAGCTCGTCGCCACGGCCGGTGCCGACGCCGCGGCGCGCACCGCCGAAGCGCAGCACCGCGACGCCGCCGCCGCCGAGGCGGCCGCGCGCGTGCGCGTCGCGACCGAAGAGCTCGAAGTGCAGCGCTACCTCGCCGAACACGGCGGCGCCGGCCCTCGCCAGGTCGAATTGTCGGAAGCGAAGGCCGACGTCGAGAAGGCGGCGCTCGCGCAGATGCAGGCCGACGCCGCCCTCGCGCACGCCGAAGCGGAGAAGTCGGCGGCGCGCCTCGCTCGCGCGCGCCGCGAGCGCGAGCTGCGCCTCCCCGAGAAGCTGCGCGTGCAGTCGGCCGACGCGGCGGTGGCCGTCGCCGAAGCGGCGGTGGCGGAAGCGACGGCGGCCGCGAAGCGCGCCGCGCTCGCGCTCGAACGCACCGTCGTGCGCGTGCCGGGCGCGGGCGATCCGTCCGCGCCGGCGGCTCTGGTCGTCGCGCAGCGCCTCGTCGCGCCCGGCTCGTCCGTCGGCGGCGAAGGCCGGGAAGTCGTCGCGACGCTCTTCGACCCCGAGCACTTGCGGGTTCGGGTCGACGTCGAGCAGTCGGAGGTGCGCAAGCTCGCGCTCGGTCAGCACGCGCGCATCGCCGCGCCGACGCGGCCGGGGAAGCCTTACGACGGTGAGGTGACGCGCATCGTCGCGCAGGCGAACGTCGAGAAGGTGACGCTCCAGGTCCACGTGAAGATCGCGCAGCCCGACGCGGCGCTGCGGCCGGAGATGCTGGTCGAGGTCTCTTTTCAGGCGAATGAAGCCGCGGCCGGAGCACCGGGCGCCGCACCCGGTGCGACCGGCGCCGCGGGCGAAACGCCCGCGACGCGCGCCGTCTGGATCCCCGCGCGCCTGATCGAAGACGGCGCCGTCTGGATCGTCGACGCCGGGAGCGGCCGCGCCGCGCGCCGCGCCGTCGAGGTCGCGACGCGCGACGGCGAGCGCGCGCTCGTCACGCGCGGGCTCGACCTCTCCGACAAGGTGATCGACGGCGGCCGCGCCGGACTCGCCGTCGGGCGCCGCCTCGAGATCACGAACGAGGGAGGACGCTGACATGGCCTTCCTCGAGCTCGAAGGCGTCACCAAGACCTATCGCAAGGGCGGCAGCGAGATCGCGCCGCTGCGCGACGTCACGCTCGCGATCGAGCAAGGCGAGTTCTTCGTGCTGCTCGGGCCGTCCGGCAGCGGCAAGACGACGCTCTTGAACCTGCTCGCCGGCATCGACCGGCCCGATTCCGGCGTCGTGCGCGTCGGCGGCGTCGACGTCGCGAGCCTGCCGCGCGCGCGCCTCGCCGACTGGCGCGCCGAGCACGTGGGCTACGTCTTCCAGCAGCACCACCTCGTGCCGGTGCTCACCGCCTACGAGAACGTCGAGCTGCCGCTCTTTCTCTTCCCGCTCTCCGCGGTCGAGCGCCATCGAAGGGTCGCGCTCGCGCTCGAGGCGGTGGGCCTCACCGACCGCGCCTCCCATCGCCCCAAGCAGCTCTCCGGCGGACAAGAGCAGCGCGTCGCGATCGCGCGCGCGATCGTCGCCGATCCGCCGCTGCTCGTCTGCGACGAGCCGACCGGCGACCTCGATTCGGAATCGGCGAGCGGCGTCCTCACGCTGCTCGACCGGCTCCATCGTGAGCGTCACAAAACGATCGTGATGGTGACGCACGACCCGCACGCGGCGGCGCACGGCACGCGCGTGGTCCACCTCGACAAGGGTGCGCTGCGCGAAGAGGTGAAGACGTGAAGCTCTCGAAACTCGCGCTTCGCAACCTCGGGCGGCGCAAGCTGCGCACGGCGCTGACGATCGGCGGCGTCGCGTGCGCGGTGCTGCTCTTGGTGCTGGTCGAGAGCCTCGCGAGCGGGCTCGACGACGCGCTCTCCGGCAGCGAGGCGGCGCGCACGCTCATCGTCTACCGCCAGAACCGCTACTGCCCGCAGACGTCATTCCTGCCGCAGGACGGCGCCGCCGCGATCGCGCGCGTGCCGGGCGTGCAGAGCGTGCTGCCGGTCAAGATCTTCCTCAGCAACTGCCGCGCGAGCCTCGACGTGATCGCGTTCCACGGCGTGCCGGCGAAGCAGCTCTTCGATGCACGCCGGATCGAGCTGCTCGAAGGCGACCGCGCGGCGTTCGAGGCACGCGGCGACGCGGCGCTGCTCGGGAAGAGTTTCGCGGCGCGGCGCCATCTGACCATCGGCGACCGCTTCCGCTTCGGCGGCTTCGAGGTGACGGTCGCCGGCATCTACGCGTCGTCCGAGCCGATCCAGGAGAACCTGATCGTCACCCACCTCGAATTCCTGCAGCGCAACGCGCGCGTGAACCAGCAGGGCACCGTGACCGAGTTCGAGGTGAAGGTCGACGATCCGAAGCGCGCCAAAGAGATCGCAACCGAGATCGACCGCGTCCTCGCGTCGAGCTCCGCGCCGACCGACACGCGCCTCGAACAGGCATTCCTCGAGAGCGCGACCGCCGACCTGCGCGAGATCCTGCGCTTCGGCCGCCTCTTCGGGCTCGGCTGCGTGCTCGTCGTGCTGGTGGTCGTCGCGAACACCGTCGCGATGGCGGTGGGCGAGCGCGTGCGCGAGCTCGCGGTGATGCGCACGCTCGGGTATCGCGAAGGCCGCCTCGCGCGGCTGATCGTCGGCGAGTCGCTGCTGCTCGCGGCGGCCGGCGCCGCGCTCGGACTCGGCGGCGCGCTGCTGGTGATCCGGCTCACGTCGCTCACGATCGGCGTCGAGGGCGTACTGGTGAGCTTCGCCACGTCGCCCGCGCTGTTCGTGCGCGCGTTCGCCGTCGCGGCGTTCGCGGGCGTCGCCGCCGCGGCGCTGCCGGCGTGGCGCGCGACGCGCAGCGAGGTCGCCGCCGCGCTGCGCGGCGCGGCGTGAGGCGAGACGCAATGGCCCTTTCGCGACGGATGCTCCCCTTCGACTACGCGGTGCTGAACCTCGCGCGGCGGCCGGCGCGCACGCTGCTCACGGGGCTGTCGGCGGCGCTGGTCGCGCTGCTGCTCGTCGCGACCGCGGCGTTCGTGCGCGGGCTCGAGCGGAGCTACGCGGCGACCGCGGAAGCCGACACCGCGATCCTCCTCTCGGTCGCCTCGCAGAAGGACGTCGTGCGCAGCGCCGTCCCGCTCGCGGTCGCCGACACGGTCGCGGCCGACGTGAAGGGGATCGCGCGCATCGACGGTGTCGCCGCCGTCTCGCCCGAGATCCACATGGCGACGTACGTCTCGCTCGGCGACGCGCCGGCGGGCGGCGCGCCCGACCCGCGCTTCGCGGCGTTCGTGCGCGGCGTGACGGAGCGCGCGTACCTCGTCCATCCGAAGGTGACCGTGCTGCGCGGCGCGCTGCCGCGCGACGACGAGGTGCTGGTCGGGCGGCTCGCGGCGGCGAAGCTCGGCGTCGACGCGGCGCGCCTCGAGGTCGGCGCGACGCTCCGCTTCGAGGGCGCCGCGTGGCGCGTGAGCGGCGTCTTTTCTGCGCCCGGCACCACTTTCGACTCGGAGATCTGGGCGCCGCTCCATCCGCTCAAGGGCCGCGTCAAGCGCGACGACGTCTCGGCCGTCTTCGTGCGCGTCGGCTCGGACTCCGGCTTCAGCGAGCTCGAGCTCTTCGCGCGCCGCCGCCTCGACCTCGAGCTGCTCGCGATGACCTCGACCAGCTACTACCGCGACCTCGCGGCCTACTTCGACCCGATCCGCCACCTCGCGTGGGCGATGGCCGTGCTGATCGGGCTCGCCGCCCTGCTCTCGGGAGCGAACACCTTGAACGCCGCCGTGCAGGAGCGTGGGCGCGAGCTCGCGACGCTGCGGGCGCTCGGCTACCCGGTGCGCGCGCTCGTCTGGGCGCTCGGCCAGGAGTCGCTCGTGCTCGCGGCGGCGGGCGGGCTCCTCGGCCTCGCGCTCGCGCGCCTGCTCGTGAACGGCGGCAGCGTCCGCCTCGCCATGAGCGCCTTCACCCTGGAAGTCGACCCGGCCTGCGTGCTGGTCGGATTCACGGGAGTTCTTTTTCTCGGCGCCGCGGGGATCATCCCGGCAGCGCTGCGCGCGGTGCGGCAACCGGTCGCGATCGCGCTCAAACAGGAATGAACCATGAACGAGGAGAGTGAGATGTCCGATCGGTTCCACGTGGTGGCGAGGAGCGCCGTCGTCGCCCTCGCCATGTTCGCCGTCGCTTGCAGCTCGAAGGAGGAGCCCGCGGGCGCGTCTCACTCCGCCGCGAAGGGTGCCCGTCCTCCCCCGACGTTCGTGCTGCAGAACGAACCGCCCGGAGCGCAGCCCGTGAAAGAGATCCTGCAGAAGGCCAAGGACGGCGAAGAGGTCGTCGCCGTCGGCCGCGTCGGCGAGGAAGTTCCCGGCCGCGCCGCCTTCCGACTCGTCGACGCGTCGCTCACGCCGTGCAGCGAGATGGAGATGCCCGACGCCTGCACGACCCCGTGGGACTACTGTTGCTCGCCCCCCGACGAGATCCGCAAGAACGCCGCCTCCGTCGAGCTGCGCCAGGGCGGCTCCGCCCTCGAAGCCGACCTCCTCGGCTGGAACGGCTTCGACCACATGAAGACCGTCGTCGTCCAGGGCCGCGTCGAACGCGACTCCACCGGCAACATCACCATCGCGGCGAGCGGGGTGTTCGTCCGGAAGTGAGACGAAGGGGCCGAAGGATGATGCGCGCCGCGACGACGTTCTTGACGCTGGGCCTGCTCGCCCGCGTCGCGTGGAGCGCCGCGCTCCCGCAGGCCGCGGCGGTTGACACGGCCCGGGCCCCCCCCGCAGCGGCAGCTGGCGACGAGCGCGGCGTCGTGCTGCGCACGCCCGAGGCTTGCCCCGGCTACACGCTCGTCAGCCCGTTCAGCAACACGACGACCTACCTGCTCGATCTCGACGGCCGCGTCGTCCATCAGTGGGAGAGCGCCTACCATCCCGGCCTCTCGCCCTACCTGCTCGACGACGGCCGGCTGCTGCGCGGGATCAACGTCGAGACGCCGTTGCCGATCAAGGCCGGCGGGCGCGCGGGCGGGCTGCAGATGTTCTCGTGGGACGGCGAGCTGCTGTGGGAGTTCCACCTCGCGAGCATGCTCGCCTTCTACCACCACGACATCGAACCGTTGCCGAACGGCAATATCTTGGTGATCGGCTGGGAGGCGCGCACGCGGGAGCAGGTGCGCGACGTCGGCAGGCTCCCGAGCTGCATCGGCGACGACGGCCTCTGGCCGTGCGCCGTCTTCGAGATCGAGCCGCTGCCGCCGGTCGGCGCGCGCGTCGTCTGGGAGTGGCACGCCTGGGACCACCTGATCCAGGACGTCGATCCCGAGCTGCCGAACTACGGCATCGTCGCCGACCATCCCGAGCGCGTGAACATCAACGCCGACATCCCGAAGGCGGGCGAGCCGGACGGCGAGGTGACCGACGCCGAGCGCGCGCAGTTGAGGAAGCTCGGCTACATCGGCGCCGACGACGACCTCGACGACAAGGAGAAGCGCCGGCGCAAGCGCGCCGACTGGCTCCACCTGAACGCCGTCGATTACAACTCGCAGCTCGACCAGATCGCGCTCAGTTCCGCTCAGTTGAGCGAGGTCTGGATCATCGACCACAGCACGACGCGCGACGAGGCTCGCGGCAGCAGCGGCGGCCGCCAGGGGAAAGGCGGCGACCTGCTCTGGCGCTGGGGCAACCCGCAGAACTGGCAGCAGGGTGGACGCAAGGATCGCCAGCTCTTCCACCAGCATGACGTGAGCTGGGTCCATCCCGGCCAGCCGGGCGCCGGCCACCTGACGATCTTCAACAACGGCCGCGAGCGGCCGGAGGGCGAGTGGTCGAGCGTGATCGAGATCGCCCCGCCGCTGCAGGAGGATGGCAGCTACGCGCGCGAGGAGGGGACGCCGTTCGGCCCCGCCGCGCCGTGCTGGGTCTATGACCCGCCGGCGCCCGACCGCTTCTACGCGAGCTTCATCTCGGGCGCCCATCGCCTCGGCAACGGCAACACGCTCGTCTGCTCGGGGCCCGATGGCCGCGCGTTCGAGGTGACGAGCGCCGGCAAGATCGTGTGGGATTGGAAGAACCCGTTCGGCGATCCGGGCGATGGCGACGGCAACGAGCTGCTCTACGGCCTCTTCCGCGCGACGCGCATCGGGCCCGACCACCCGGCGCTGAAGGGACGCACGCTCGTCCCGCTCGCGCCGCAGCCGAAGACGGTGCTCGAGATCGTCGCCGAGAGGAAGTCGCACGAGCCGCCGCGCGAGCCGGGCTGGCAGCCGCTCGTCGACGCAAAGCTCGGCCTCGACCGTTGGGTCCCCGTCAACGTCGCGCGCTGGCAGACCTTCACGGTGGTCCCCGATCCCGACGACGCGAAGGAGGTGATGATCCACTCGACCGGCAAGCCGACCGGCATCCTGCGCAGCGACTGCATGTATGAGAACTTCCTCTGCGAGTTCGAGTGGCGCCACCTCGCGGAGCCGGGCAACGCCGGCTTCTTCGTGTGGGCCGATCCACTGCCCGCCTTGGGCGGCCCGTTCACGCGCGGGATCGAGGTGCAGGTCTGCAATCTCGGCAACGGCGACGGCTTCACGTCGCACGGCGACCTCTTCCCGATCTGGGGTGCGACGATGACGCCCGACCCGCGCTTCCGGATCTCCGGCGCGCGCTCGATGCCGAAGACCGACGCCTTCCACGCGCTGCCGACCGGCCAGTGGAACCACTACCGGATCAGCTGCGTCGACGGCGCGATCACGCTCGAGGTGAACGGCCGTCTCGTGACCGCGGGCACCGCCTGCTCCCCGTCGAAGGGCTACCTCTGCCTCGAGTCGGAGGGGACCGCAGTCGACTTCCGGAAGATCCGGATCTGGGAACTCCCATCCGGCACGCACGCCGCCGACGCCGCGCGCACCGCGACCGCGGCAGGCGTCGAAGAGTCGCTCTTCGATGGGCTCGGGCTCGACGGCTTCACCGTCCGCAAGGGGACCTGGAGCGCGGAGGACTGGCGAATCACCTGCAAGGCAGGGGATCCCGCCGAACTCGAAAGGGCACTTCCCGACGGGACGGTCGAGCTCCGTCTCGATTTCAAGCGCGACGCCGCGGCGGCGCCCGACTCGCTGCCGTTCCGACTCGGCGACGCGCGTTTCGAGTCGCGTGGAGAGAAACGCGCCGGATGGAACCGCGTCCGCGTGCGGCTCCTCGCCGATCGCTTCGAGCTCGACCTGAACGGCGAGCGGCGCGACGTCGCGCGCACCGCGGGAACGGCGTTGCCGGCGCTCGTGCTCTGCGGCGATGGGACGGCGACGGAGTACTGCAGCCTCTTCGCTGCCGCCGAGTGAGCGCCGCCGCGGCGAAGTGACCGCGCCGCGGGCAATCTGGATTTTCTCGGTTCGGTTGCGGAGCCGTCGTCGTCCTCCCTGGCGTCCGAAGACGCACTTCCGAGGAAGGAAGTGCCCTGAGCTCGGCGACCCAGTCACGCGCGGCAGCGTGTGCTGCCGCTTCCATCGTTGGACCCATCCCAGGAGACAACAGCATGCGCATTGCATTCATCGTCGTCGCTGCGGCCGTTTGCACCGCGGCATTCGTGCCCGTCCGCGCGCAGACGACCTTGCCGCTCGCGGACGTCACGCTGGTCGCCGAGAAGTCGGTGTCGTTCACCGAGTTCGCGACCGCGCAGAAGAACGGCACGAACGGCAACAAGAGGGGCAACCACGGCAACTTCTACGACTACGGCTTCTACGGGTACGGCGGCCACCGCGGGCCCCGCGGGTACTACGGCGAAATCGACAACGCATCATCCCGCGCGGGTGATGCCGCGCTCGTCGCCGTGGAACTGCGCTGAACATCGGATTGAAACGACGCCGGCCCGCTCGAGGGCCGGCGTCGTGACCCGGCGGCGGAGCGAGTGCAAACCGTCATGACCAGCCGACATCTCGCGTGGTCGATCGCCGCGTTCCTCCACCTCGTGCTGGTGGTCTGCGGCGCCGCGAGCGTCACGCTGTCGGGTCGCAACCTCGCTCTGGGGATCCTGGCGCAGTACTCCGAGTTCAGCGGGGCCGACACCCAGTACGGCTTCTTTGCGCCAGCCGTCGCATCGCAGTGCCGAGCGGTGCTGACGCTGCGCGATGCGGAGGGGCGCGAGTGGTCCGACACTCTCGTCGCGGACGCCGCAGCCGGATTCGGATGGCGGACTTCCTCCGCCATCGACGCGATCCCGAGACTGCCGGAGAACCTGCGGCGGGCGCTGGCGGGGTCGTGGGCCGCGGTGATGTTCGGCCGTCATCCGAGCGCGGTCGAGGTCGTCGTGGTCGCCCAGATCGAGCTGCTGCCGACGATGGCGGAGTGGGCCGCGGGAGCGAGACCGAAGTGGGAGACCCTCTACAGCAGCACGTTCGTGCGCAAGGCGGACTCCGATGACCAGCGCGGCCGTCGTTAGCCCCGCCGCCGTCGCGCCGCGGACGCGATCCCGGGCGGGACGGGAGCGCGCCCGCTCGGCGATCGCGCGCTTCATCGCGGCGCCGGCGTCGCCCCTGCCGTTCGGCGTGCTCCGGATCGGACTCGGACTCGTGCTCCTCGTGCAGGCGCTGTCGGTGGTGCCCTATCTCGCCGACGCGTACGGCACCCACGGCCTGATCCAGTCCGCGCTCGTCGACCGGCTCGTGCCGCCGCTGACCCCGCGCGTGGGGTGGTTCGTCGCCGTGCTCGCGGCGATCGGCGTCGACGAGGTCGTCGCGATCCGGCTCTTCTTCGCGCTCCACCTCGGCGCCGTGCTCGCGTTCACCGCGGGATGGCGGAGCCGCCTCGCCGCGGTCCTCACCTGGGCGACCTTCGTCATGCTGACGACGAGCGGCCCTCTCTACACCTACGGCGTCGATCGGTTCATCCGGATCGCGCTCTTCTACTGCATGTTCGCACCCATCGGTGCCGCGCTCTCGTGCGACGTGGTCGCCGGGCGGACGTCGGGCGCGCCGACCGCCGCGGCGCGGCTCTGGCTGCGGGTCCTTCAGGTGCACCTCATGGTCGTCTACTTCGCGAGCGGCATCGAGAAGGCGTCTGGCGCGCAGTGGTGGAACGGTGAGGCGCTGTGGCGTTCGATGATGCGACACGACCTCGGCACGCTCGACTTCGGCTGGGTCGCGTCGGTGCCGTGGCTCGCGAGGATCGGCTGCTGGGCGACGCTCCTCCTCGAGTGCGGGTACGCCGTATTCGTCTGGCCGCGGCGGACCTCGAAGTGGGGGGTTCTCGCGATCCTCGCCATGCACGCGGGCATCGCGCTGGTGCTCGGCTTGTGGTTGTTCTCCGCCACGATGATGCTGCTCTCGTTCTCCGCGTGGCTCGTGCCCTGCGAGCCGCGCACGCTGCAGCCGTCGCGGAGGAGCGGCGCCGACGCATTCCTCGCCATGTGGGCGCACGCACTCTCGTGGCCCGCGATCGGGAAGCTCGCGCGCACGGCGCGGGACGTCGAACGCACCCCGCCGGGTCCAGTCGCACCCCCGGACGATTGACGACGACGCCGACGAGCGGTCTCGGTCGGATCCGTCGGTTCCCGATCCCTTGGTGCGTCCGCGCGGTATCGAACGCACGAATCGCTCGGAAGAACTTAGAGACTCAGCAGCAGCTTCGGCGGCCAATACGTCTCAAGCGGCCGCACCTGTTACCCGACAGGTTCATTCCCACATGACGGCTCTCGGTCCTCGGACAGTCGAGGAAGTCCAGCACGTCGCAGCGCCTCAGACTCCGAGGATGAGCTCGAGTCCCTGAGAGAAAGACACGCCAGCTGGCGCCCCCGCGTCCAACTCCACCCCTTGAAGGTCAACTACGAATCCGCTCCACTCTGTGCCTGAGGGCAAGATCCCGATGTAACTATTACTGCCATATGAGAAAGAAATCGGAATCACGAAGGATGGTAGAACTTGCAGATCGGCACCAAAATGCGTCGGAATGCTTGCTTCGCTGAAGCCGACGATGAGCAGACCGACCGTAGGCTGACCGGACGAATTTGACAGATCCACCGTAATCGTGGAGCCGATTATCGGGTTCGTCAAGGAAACGAGCGAAGGAATTCCATTCGTTCCCGATAGGCCGCTGCCATAGTTCTTCCACGACGCAATATGCATATCCCGAACGAACACGTCGATCATTCCATTGGCGTCAGAGCCGACAAGGTTGGACGAACCGCTTGAGAACGTGGTCGTCTGCCCATCTGCGCTAACTGACGGAGCATAGGCTCCGCTTGTCGCCTCCACGCCAGCACTGTCGACGCTTAGCCTAGTAGTGCTACCACTAAAACGATCACGAAGGAAAATGTCCAATGTGCCGTTCGTGTCGCCACTCACGAGATTCGAAGCGTGGCTCTGAAAGGCGACGAAGGCGCCGTTTGCAGAAATGCTTCCCAACGAGCTTACGCTGTTTCCCTGATTGTTTGACGAATCTACGCTAATCAATTCACAGACTTGAAGCGAGCGATCGAATACGACACAGTCCATTACGCCATTTGTGTCTACGGCCACAAGGTTGGATGCAAGAGTGTGCATGCAAACTGCATTGCCATCGGCCGAGAGCGAAGTCGCGGCACTAATGCCGTTGCCCTCGACGCCACCAGGGCCCATGCTCACGCGGGTCATGACAAGTGCGGATCTGTCGAACACGAAAGCATCGAGCACTGAATTTGAATCAATCGCCACGAGATTCGAAGCTCGACTCGAGAATGCGACGACACTCCCGTCCGCTGACAGAAATGGACTCAGGCTGTCGTCGTTTCCTGGGGCCGAGTTGATGCCAATGCTAATCAGCTCGGTAACACCAGTTGCTAGGTTGCGTACGAAGACATCCGCTTTGCCGTTGGTGTCGTTAGCCACAAGGTTTGAAGCGTAACTGTCAAACGCGACAAAAATGCCGTCGGACGAGAGCGCTGGAGCCTCGCTGGTGTTGTCGCCCTCGTTTCCTGACGAATCCACGCTAACGCAAGTCGAAGTTCCGAGCAGCCGGTCTCTGACAAATACTTGAGTACCGTGGGTCTTCATTCCAGACACGAGATTCCCGGCGTCGCTGGAAAACGCAACGAAACGACCGTCGAATGAGATTGACGGAGGAAACGAAATGCCACCACTATTGTTGTTTCCAGTTTTCCCTGAAGGGGTGATGCTGACTGCCGCGGTGACGCCGGTATTGCGATCATGAACAAATACGTCTAGAAGCCCGTTTGTGTCGCTTGCGTCCAGGTTGCTAGAGGCACTAATAAACACCACCACGCGAAGATCAGCCGAAATGGATGATAGTTCGCTTGTCGAGTCACCCTCTAACCCGGCTGAATCGACGCTACTTCTGGAAGTAACTTGCGCGGTCGCCGGTGATGTTGAGAGGATGGCAAGGACGGCGCCTGTAACCGAGATGGGTCGGAGCATCTGAGCGAACCTCGCGTAGATGGCTCTTTGCAGAGTGCCGGAAACTCGTCTCATTGTGTAGATCCTAGGAACTTGCCAAGCGACCCTCCCCCGAGCGCAAGTAGTAGACCTCTTGGGCAAGTCTAGCGCCGCCGTGATTATCGACTAGAGCGCTACCAAGTGGTAACACGGCGTTCGGCTAGCTCAGAGTCAGACGACAGTCCGTGATCGAGCGAGGTTCGTTCGGATCGGAGGCGATATTGCCGCCATAATGGCTACGATGTGTCGGCACCCTCACGCAGCGCCTTCCGCTGCGAGGGACTTGAGCAAAAGATGCCTTCCATGTAGATCGAGGTCCGATTCCGAACCTAGTTCGTCACCCAGATGTTCACGCAATTGGTGAACACGGGAGTCGAGCCGATTTCCGCCTGCGCGAAAAGGTTCATATACATCGAGGCCGTTCCGATGGTTACCGTGGCCGT
>Ga0137432_1000016_pt1 | contig 162497 bp, 120 predicted proteins | sample EasRivERMZT820_2_FD_102337 | JGI IMG/M metagenome (GOLD analysis project Ga0137432, IMG submission 102337) | Soil microbial communities from meander-bound floodplain in the East River, Colorado, USA - East River MetaG ERMZT820_2 | ecosystem: Environmental > Terrestrial > Soil > Floodplain ... | reverse complement strand
GCCGGGACCGAACTGTTCGAATTCGCCTCGAGGCCGGACGAGTCGACGCTCACGCGCACCGTCGTGCCGGTGGACGTGTCGCGCACGAAGACGTCGTTGCGCGCGTTCACGTCGCCGGCGACGAGGTTGGTCGCCGCGCTCGTGAACGCGATCTTCGTCCCGTCGGCCGAGATCGCCGGGTCCTCGCTGATCCCGTCGCCCTCGTTGCCGGCGCCGTCGATGCTGACGCGCGTCGTGGTCCCTGTCGCGACCTCGAACAGAAAGACGTCGCGATTGCCGTTGGTGTCGCCAGCGACGAGGTTGGTCGCGTTGCTCGCGTACGCCACGAACTTCCCGTCGCGCGAGATCGCCGGGTGCGTGCTCGAGGCGTCGCCCAGGACGCCGCCGCTCGACTTGCTCACGACCGTCGTCGTGCCCGCCTCGAGGTCGCGCCAGTAGACGTCGAGCGTGTTCTGCGGATCGAGCGGGTCGAGATTGTTCGACGTGCTCGCGAAGGCGACGTAGCGCCCGTCGGGCGACATCGAGACGTACATCGACTCGCCGCTCCCCTTGGTCCCGTCGCTCGCGACGCTCGCGAGGACCGTGGTCTGCGCGCGGAGCGGCGGGCCGGAGGATGCGACCGCGATCAGCAGCGCGACGCACGATCCGATGCGACGGATGCGGCTGCGAACGAAGGGCTCGGGCATCGGGGTCTCCGTGGACCGATCCGGACCGGCCGCGGGCCGGGCGCGCGCGGCGCGGAAGATCTTCGGTTCGGGTGCACAACGTCGCCAGAGGTCAGGATGCGTCACGGAATCCGCCGCGCCGCCGTCGAACCGGCAGGAGCCGCGTCCCCGTAGACTCCCGGCCCGTGGACCTGCCGCCGGATCCAGCCACCGCGCCGCCGCCGCCGCAGCTGCGGCGCTCGATGGGCCTCGGCACCGCGACGATGGTCGTGGTCGGCGGAGTGATCGGGTCGGGGATCTTCCTCAAGCCGCTGCGCGTGGCGCAGAGTCTGCCCGATGCGACGTGGATCCACGGCTGCTGGATCGTGCTCGGTGTGGTCTGCCTGCTGGGCGCGCTCTGCTACGCGGAGCTCGGCGCGCTGCTGCCGGAGGCGGGCGGCCAATACGCGTTCCTGCGCGAGAGCTTCGGGCCGTTCCCGGCGTTCCTCTACGGCTGGTGCCTCTTCCTCGTCATCAACACCGGGACGATCGCGGCGCTCGCGGTCGCCTTCGCCGACTCGCTGCGGAGCGTCGTGCCGATGGGCGACCCGGCGTACTGGAGCGTCGCCCTCGGGATGATCCTCCTGCTCGCGCTGCTGAACCATCGCGGCGTCGGCGTCGGCGCCGTCGTCCAGAACGTCGCGACGTGGGCGAAGATCGCGATGCTCGCGGCGATCGTGGTCGGCGGAGTATTGGTCGCGGGCCATGCCGCCGGGGCACCGGACGGGACGGCGGAAGCGGCGCGACTTGCCGCCGCGCCCCCGGCGCCCGATCTCGTGAACGGCCTCATCGCTGCCGGCATCGCGATCTTCTGGGCCTACGAGGGGTGGTACCAGCTGCCCTTCAGCGCGGCCGAGATGAAGCAGCCCGAGAAGACGCTGCCGCGCGCGCTCGTGCTCGGCATCGCGATCCTGGTCGTCCTCTACGTCACCGTCAACGCGACCTATCTCGCCGTGATCCCGCGCGACGAGATGGTGACCTTCGCCGCGCAGATCGACGTGCCGAAGACGGCGATGGCGCGCATCTTCGGGCCCGTCGGCGCGAGCCTGCTGCCGCTCATGATCTGCGTCTCGGTCTTCGGCGCGGCGAATCCCAACCTGCTCGCGACGCCGCGCTGCTTCTACGCGATGGCGCGCGACGGGGTCGTCTTCGCGCCGCTGATGCGCGTCCATTCGAAGTTCCGCACGCCCCACGTCGCGATCTGGAGCCAGGCGATCTGGGCCGCGCTGCTGGTCGTCGTGCTGAAGACGTTCCGCGACATCACCGACTACGTCGTGTTCGCGTCGCTGCTGTTCTATGGGCTCACGGCGGTGGGAGTGGTCGTGTTGCGATGGAAGCGGCCCGACGCGCCGCGGCCGTTCCGCTGCCCGCTCGTGCCGTGGGTGCCGCTCGTCTTCGTCGCGGTGGTGCTGGCGGTCGACGGGCTGACGCTCGCGAGCGCGGACAACCGGCGCAATGCGCTGATCGGGCTCGCGATCCTCGCGGCGGGGGTGCCGGTGTACTTCGCGATGCGACGCGCGAAGCGGAATGCGGCGCCATGAAGACCGTCATCCCTGGAGGCAGCGGACAGATCGGGACGTTCCTCGCGCGGGCGCTCGTGAAGCAGGGGCACGAGGTGGTCGTGCTGAGTCGCGCGCCGGCACCACGGTCGGGCGGGGCGATCTCGGCGTGGCGCACGGTGACGTGGGACGGCACGACGCTCGGCGAGTGGGCGCGCGAGCTCGACGGCGCCGACGTCCTCGTCAATCTCGCCGGCCGCAGCGTCAACTGCCGCTACGGCCCTGCGAACCGCGCCGCGATCATGGACTCGCGCGTGAACTCGACGCGCGTGCTCGGCGAGGCGGTCGCGCGCGCGCAGAAGCCGCCGCGCGTCTGGCTGCAAGCGAGCACCGCGACGATCTACTGCCATCGCTACGACGCGCCGAACGACGAGGCGACCGGCATCCTCGGCGGCGACGAGCCCGGCGCGCCCGACACGTGGAACTTCAGCATCGACGTCGCGAAGACGTGGGAGCGCGTCTTTTCCGAAGTGCCCGCGCCCGCTGCGCGCCCCGACATGAGGAAGGTCGCGCTGCGCGCCGCGATGGTCATGAACCCCGAGCGCGGCTCCACCTTCGACCTGCTGCTCGGCCTCGTCCGTTTCGGCCTCGGCGGCCGCGCCGGCGATGGCCGCCAGTTCATGTCGTGGATCCACCACGCCGACTTCGTGCGCGCGGTCCTCTGGCTGATCGAGCACGAAGAGGTGGCGGGCACCGTGAACCTCGCCGCCCCGAACCCGTTGCCCCACGCCGACTACATGCGCGCGCTGCGCGAGGCGTGGGGAATGCCGATCGGTCTGCCGGCGTCGAAGTGGATGCTCGAGGTCGGGTGCTTCGTGATGCGGAGCGAGACGGAGCTGATCCTGAAGAGCCGGCGGGTGGTGCCGGGGAGGCTGCGGCAGGGAGGGTTCGAGTTCGAATTCGCTGAATGGCCGAAGGCGGCGGCGGCGTTGTGTGAGGAGTGGCGGCGCGCTCGGCATGAAAGCCGCGACGGTCGTCGAGGAGTGAGACCATGAGCCATGGGACGAATCGCTGGTTCGGACTCGCGGCGCTGCTGCTCGCGACGTTCGCGACCGTGTCTTTCTCCGCACCGCCGCCGCTGGCGCAGGCCGCTGCGACCGGTCCGATCGACTTCGCGACCGTGCCGCGCGAGCTCGGGAAGCTGCCGGAATTCAAGACCGCGCGCCCTCTCTACGGTCTCTTCCTCTTCGGGCCGCGCGGCGAGACGCGCGTCTGGGCCGTCCTCGAGAAGAGCCGTCGCGACACGCCCGTCTACGACGTCCTCCATCTCGACGTCAACGCGAACGGCGACCTGACCGACCCGGGCGAACGATTCACGAGTGGTGCGAAGAGCGGGGAAGGTCGCCCCGAGACGGTGTTCTCGATCGGCCGCTTCGTCCAGCCCGGCACGCCCGCGGAGGCGCCGCGCGTCCACACCGACTTCTCGATCACGTGGACCCCGTCGCGCGTGAGCTACCGCATGCACTGGAACGGCGGCCCGATCACCATGGGCTGCTACGGACCCGACGGCGAGAGCTACGGCAACTTCACCGCCGACCCGAAGACGGCGCCGATCCTCGTCCCCGGCCACGACCTCCCGTTCCAGTTCGAGACGTGGCTCTCCGGCGAACTCGCGCGCGGGCGGGAGAACTCCTTCAAGGTCTTCGTCGGCAACCGCGGATCTGTGCGAGGTGCCTTCACGACCGTCGACGACAAGTTCCTGAAGTCCGACGAATTCGTGATCGCGACGCTGATCTACAAGGACCAGACCGGCAAGGAGAAGAACGTCCGTTACGAGCTGCGCGAACGCTGCTGAGGGATGCTCTCCCACGGCCCCGTGCGGGTCCCCGACGATGCTGCCGAAGGCAAGGCGACGATGCGCTGCGAGCTCTCCCCCAACGCGCGGTTCCGATCGTTCCCGACCGACCTGCCGGTCGTGATCAAGGGCTGAACGACCGTCACATCGGGCCGCGCGAGCGGCACGGCTCCGGCGCCGACGCGCCGTCAGTTCCCGCGCACGACGATCGTGAGCGGTGGGCCGTCGCCGCGGACGTGGTCGACGGTTGCGGCCGGCGCTTGGTCGAACAGCGGGCCGGGATGGTCCCGGTCGGAGATGCGCACGGCGAGCGACCACTCGACGCCATCGGCGGGCCGCGCGGCGAGGAGCCGGAAGTCGCCGTCGCGACCGGAGAATCCGCGCGCGACCAGCGCCCCGTTCGTGTCGACGATCATCACCGACGCCGCCGCGACCGGCGCGCCCTGGTGGTCGACGATGCGGCCGCTCACGACCACTCCGTCGGGGAGGACGACCTCGCTCCTCGGTCGAGGGCGCGGGAGCGTAACGGACCGGCGCGCCGCGCCGCCTTGATCGAGCTTGCGAACTTCGCCGCGTCACGGCACCAGGACGATCTTCCCGAACGCCCCCGGCTCCACCACTTCCCGATGCGCGCGCGCCGCCTCGGCGAGCGGCAGCTCGCGGCCGACCACGGGACGCAGCGTCCCGTTCGCAAGACCCGCGGCGATGGCCGCGTGGATCTCGCGCGATTCGGCGTCGTCGATCGCCCAGAGCGTGAAGGCGTGGATCGAACCGCGCCGCGACATGAGGTCGCGCGGCGTGATCGTCACGTCGCCGCGGCTGCCGACGACGACGACGCGCCCGCGCGGTGCGAGCAACTTCAGGTCGCGGCCGAGGTTCACGTTGGCGAGCATCTCGAGGATCACGTCGACGCCGCGGCCGCCGCTCGCGCGCACGATCGCGTCCGAGCAGTCGGCCGCGCCGTGGTCGAAGACCTGCGCCGCGCCTTCGCGCCTGACGAGCTCGCGTCCCCTCTCGCTCCCCGCGGTCCCGAACACGGTGAGGCCGAGCGCGGTCGCGAACTGCACCGCCGCGATTCCGACGCCGCCGCTCGCGCCGTGCACCAGCACGGTCTCTCCGGCGCGCACGCGCGCGTGGTGGACGAGCGCGTGGTAGGCCGTCCCGTACGGGACGTAGAGCCCGGCGCCCTGCGCGAACTCGATCGCGTCGGGCAACGCATGGACCTGCGCTTCGCTCGCGAGCGCGGCTTCGGCGTAGGTACCGGAGAGGCTGCGCGCCAGGTAGACGCGCGCGCCGACCGCGACGCTCGTCACGCCTTCGCCGATCGCCTCGACGACGCCGGCGCCGTCGGTGCCGGGCGTGTACGGCCGCTGCGGCAGGACCGCGTAGGTGCCGGCGCGCTGGTAGGTGTCGGCGGGATTCACGCCGGCCGCGTGGATGCGGACGACGACCTGCCCGCGTGCCGGGCGCGGCCGCTCGACCTCTTCGACGCGCAGCACCTCGGGGCCGCCGAACTCGCGGACGACGATCGCCTTCATGCCCGTGCTCCGTGCAGACTCGCCTCCGACGGCCGCCTCACGGCCCGTCGAGCTCTCGCGACGCGGCGAGGATTGCTGGCGCGTCGAGCCGGATCGGGACCACCTGCACTTCGTCCGAGTCCGCGACGTCGAACGTCTTCGTCAGCGCGTCGACGTCGATCGAGCAGCCGCGCAGTTCTCCGGTCCCGACGACCGTGAACTTCACCTCGTAGCGCCCGGGTTCGGGGACCACGACGTCGATCGGCTTGCCGGCGAAGCGGGCGACCTGCTCTTCGTATCTCGAGCCTTCGACCCGCCGGGCCAGCGTGACGTACAGCTCGCAATCGGGCGGGAGCGTGATCGCGTCGCCGACCGGTTCGATCCGCAGCTGGATGCCGCCGCGCAGGACGATGCGGGTGAGCGGCGCGCTCAGCGCGACGCGCGTCGTCCGGAATCCGGTCGCCCGGACGCGCGCCTCGGGCCAGACGCCGGCGCAGTGCGCGTCGAGGACGCCGCGCTCGAAGCGCAGCGTCTCCGGATTGGAGTCCTCGCCGCCGATCTCCTCGATCTCTCCCTCCGGGACCGGGGCGCCGTCGGAGTCGACCACTTCGATGCGGCTGCGCGTGAATCGGCCGCGCAGATCGATCGGGGCAAGCCGCGTGACCTTCCCCGCTTCGAGCACGAGGTCGTTCGCCCGAAACAGCGGCGCGGCGCCGGCCGCGAAGCAGTTCGCGGGACGCAGCGTGAGGCTCGCGCGCCCGGCGGCGAGTTGCCTCCACACCAGGTCGCCGTGCGCATCGGCGAACGCCGTCGACGAGAACTCGCTCGCGCCCTGCGTCGGCACGCGAGCCAGGGCCCAGACGACTTCGTGCGAGATCCCCGGATCGAGCTCGACGTGCGCGACGAGGCAGGCCCAGCACTTCAGGACGAGCCGGACGTCGGTGGCGCCCAACTCGATCGGGACCGGTTCCGCGTCCTTGAACTGCGAGTTGCGCGGCACGAGCTCGAACTCGCCCTCGCCCGGATCCCCGAGCATCTCGAAGCGCCCGTCGGCGTCGCTGCGCGAGTACCACTCGTCGAGGCGGTCGTTCCAGAGTTCGCCGCCCGGGCGCGCGCGCATGAGCGTCTTCCATGTGCTGCGGTACTGCAACGTCACGGCGGTCTGCGCGACCGGCTCTCCGGCCTCGTCGACGACGATTCCCGACGCGATCCGCGCACAAGGCGAAAGCACCACCCGACCGAGAGAGCCGCCGTGGCGCGCGAGCTCCGGTCCGAATGCGACCGCGGCGTGCATCGAGAAGCCGGAGCCGCTTTCGAGCTTCTCGATCCTGAATTCGGCGTCCGCGCCGTCCCACAGAATCGGCGGCGTCCCTGGCTGGGGGACTACGAACCGGAACGAACCGTCGGCCCCCGTGAGGTCGTGGCCCCAGCTGCCGCACGTTTCGTGCTCCGACCGGAACAGCAGTTTCACCCGCAGCCGCTGCTTCGCGACGGGCGCTCCCTGCGCATCGACGACCATCCCCGTGATCTCCGCGAGCGGATCGCCGCCGACGAGCCGCAGCTCCGTCGTCTCGCCCGGCCGCGTCGGGCCGCGCGCCGAGCCGACCGCGAGGTTGCACTCCTCGAACCACCAGGTGCCTTCGACGAGCAGACCGAGGTCGACGGGATCGACGTGACCGCGGCCGTTCTCGACCTGGAGCGTCGTGGAGCCCAAGGTGTCGCGGTTCTTCGCCGTCGCCACTCCGTCGACCGGAGCGACGAACAGATCGAGCGATCGCTCTCCCGTCACCGGCACGAGCGCGCCGTCGCGACCGACGACGCTCACGTCGATGCGGCCGGTGGGCGGAAGCACGAGCCGGATCGGCGGGCCGTCGAGCTGCTCGCGACGCACCGTCGCGGTCACCGCCTGGCGCAGCACGAGGCCGACCCGGACCAGGATCTCCTGCGTCGCCGACTCGAACAGGAGGTCCGCCGCCGGCAGCTCGACGATCCCGTCCGGAGCGCGCGATTCGTAGGGGCCGCCGCCATCGACGTAGTACGCCGGCTCGGCCTCGACCACGATCGGGATGCCGGCCTGCGGCGTGCCGTCGGGATCGACGACCTGGATACGCAGCGTCCGCGGCGGCCCGACCGCGATCGTGCGCGGCGTCGCACCCTCCGCTTCGAGGAGGTCGAACTGCTCCGGCTCGATGCGCGCGTACCCGAACTCGCCGCCGGAGCGCGCGAACACGACGAGCGCGCCGTGCGACCGCGGGATCCGGACGCAGCCCTGCTCGTCGGCGCGGAATCTCCGGCCGACGACGTCGAGTCGCGCCGCGAGGTCGGGCGGAGTCCCCTCCGGAACCATGAACCAGTACGGGTCGATCCGCGTCACGAGCGCCGACGGCTTCGGCGCCCCAGTCGCGCGATCGACGACGCGCAGCGCGAGCCCGCGCGCCGGCGTCGGTTCGATCGCGACGCCGGCGGATGCCGGAGGCGGAGGCTCGTCCCGTTCGCGGGCGATCGCGCCCTCGCGTGCCGGCGCCGCGTCGGTCGCGTCGCCGGCCGGCGTCGCGAGCGAGTCGGAGCGCTGCGCATCGTCGCGAGAGCGCGCTCCGCCCGCGTCGTACGCCCGCCACCACCAGGCGGCGAACCCGACGCCGAGCGCGAGGAGCAGGCCCGCGATCGCGACGCCTCGTTTCACGGCCCGAGAAGCCCTCCCGCGTACGGAGGTAACGCCGCTCGGCGGAGAGAGGCGAGCGTCAGCGCACCTTCACTTCGAAGCGGGACACGATCACGTCGCCGCCGGCGCGCCGCTCGATCTCAGCCGGCTCGGCGCACTCGAGAACCAGCGCCACCGCCTCGACGAGGTTCTTCTTGGCGCGAACGACTATCGCATCGGGCCGTGCGAGCGGCACGGCTCCGGCGCCGACGCGCCGTCAGTTCCCGCGCACGACGATCGTGAGCGGCGGGCCGTCTCCGCGGACGTGGTCGACGGTCGCGGCCGGCGCTTGGTCGAACAGCGGGCCGGGATGGTCCCGGTCGGAGATGCGCACGGCGAGCGACCACTCGACGCCGCCGGCGGGCCGCGCGGCGAGGAGACGGAAGCCGCCGTCGCGACCGGTGAAGCCGCTCGCGACCTTCGCTCCGTTCGCTTCGACGAGCACGAGCGATGCCCCCGCGACGGGCGCGCCCTGGCCGTCGACGACGCAGCCGCTCACGACCTGGCCGTCGGGGAGGACGATTTCGAGGTCGGGCGCGCCGGCCTCGACGCGCGCGAGCTCCGTGAAGACCGACTTCCCTTCGCCAGGTCGCGGCGGCGTGACGTCGAGCGTGAACGCGCCGCGCTCGAGACCCCCGATGCGGAAGCGACCGGCCGCGTCGGTCGTCGCGGAAGCGACCGGCCTCGGCAGATCTCTCGGGTTCTGTTTCTGGCGCAACAGCATCAGCGACGCGTGGTCGACCGGCTCCCCGCGCGCGTCGACCACGCGCCCCGCGATCGAGAGCCCGGCGCCGATCGTGAGCTTCACGTCGTCGACGACCTCGTCGCGCCGCACATCGAGCGAGAGTTCGCCCGGCCGCGGGAAGCCGTTGGCGGAGAGGCGGAGCGTCCAGCGGCCCGCGGCGAGGTTGGCGACTTCGAAATGGCCCGCAGCGTCGACGACACCCGGTCGCACGAGCTGCGCGCGCAGCGCGGTGCCGGAGGACACGTCGTCGGAGACGGCGTCGACGTGCGCGCCGGCGAGCGGCGTCCCGTCGTCGCAGGCGACGCTCCCGGTGACGAGCGCGCCCGTCTCCACGACGATCGAGCCGAAGTCGAAGTGTCCATCGTCGCCGGTCGGTGGGAACGGCAGCGAGGTCCACGCGCATTCTTCGCCGCGGATCTGCAGCACGTGGCGGACGCGCGGATCGAGGCCTTCCATCCGGAACGATCCGTCGGCACCCGTCGCCGCCAGCTGCGCGCCGGCGGCGCCGGACGGATCGCCCTCGCGAACGGCGACGACGATCGCGCCCGCGATCGGCGCGTCGTCGCGCGCGACGAGCCGCCCGACGGCCTTCGTCGCGCGCGGCAGCCGGACAACGTTCGTACCTGGCGGCGCGTCGCTCTCCGACGCCGCCGCCAACAGCGACGCGCGGATCGGCGCATACCCTTCCGCGGCGACGATCACCTGCAGGTTCCCGCTCGTCACGCGGCCCTGCCGGACGACGAACGTGCCCGCCTCGTCCGTGCGCGTCGCGACGACATCTTCCAACGACTGGAGCAGGACGGCCGCGTCCGGGATCGGCGCACCGCTCTCCGCGTCGACGACGGCGCCCTCGGTCGCCGCCCCGAGACCGACCTCGATCTCGAGCTCGACCTTCGCGCCGCTCCGCAGCTTCGGCGAGTACGGCCATGAGCACCGACCGTCCGACGCCGCGGCGAACAGCACCGCGTGGTCGCCGACGACGTCCGAGAGCGCGAACCGGCCGTTCCCGTCCGTCGTCGTGTCGAGGCGCTGCCGTCCGTCCGAACGGAAGTCGCGGAGGTGCACCGTCGCACCCGCGACCGGACGGCGGTCGCGCGCATCGACGACGACCCCTTCGATCGACGTCGTCGACTGCAGCGCGACCGTCGGCCCTTCGCCGATTCCGGCGCGGACGTCGAGGACCCGGCCGCGCCGACCATCACCCGCGCTCGCGAAGACGTCGAACGTCGCGCCGCGCACAAGGTCGTCGAACACGAAGCTGCCGTCGGCCGCCGAGGCCGTGACGTGCCGCTCGATCTCGACCGCGGGCGTGAGAGCGTGGAACGGAATTCTCAGCTCCGAGCGCACGGGACGCAGGATCGCGACCTCGACGTTCGCGCACGGCGCGCCCTGTTCATCAACCACGCGGCCGACGAGCCGCGCGACACGGCGATCGCCGAGCCGCGCGCGGCGGGAGCCCGGCGCCGGGGTCGCCGCTCCCGCGGGATCGGGAGTGCGCGCCGCCGCAACGTCCGCGACGCGTGTCGCGGCGCCGCCGTCGTTGTGCGCGCCGCTCGCCGACGCCGTGCTCGCGAGCGCACCGTCGCCCGCGTCCTGCCACGCCGCGTGGCGCAGAACGACGACCGTCGCGACCGCGACGATCGCGAGCACCGCCGCGACCGACAGCGCCGCCTTCCACTTCGCCACGACCATCACCGCTCCCGCCGCCATCGCCGCCGTGCCGGCGGCGGCGCCGGCGCCGCCGCTCGAAATCACGACCAGCGCCGACTCGTACCCCTCGCCCCATTCGTTGCGCAGCGCCCCCCGCAGCTGCGCGAGCCCGCGGCGCAGTCGCGTCTTCACCGTGGCCAGCGGCACTCCCTGCTCGCGCGCGATCTCCCGCGGCTTCACGTCGTCGAAGTAGCGGCGCACGATCGCGACCCGCAGCGGCTCGCTCAGCGCCTCGATCGCCGCGAGAAGCGCGCGGTGCAACGCGAACCGCTGCGCGAGCTCGTCCGCCGCCGGCAGCGCGACCGGCCGGGCGGCCTCGCGCTCGCGGTTCGAACGCCGTTCACGCCGTCGCAGGACCGTGACCGAGAGGTGGCGCACCGCGCCGCGGATCCAGTGCGCGAACGCCTCTCCGCGCGGCGCACCGGACGCGAGCGCGGCGACGCTCGCGTCCTGCAGCACGTCGTCGATCTCGGCGGCATCGGGACCGTGCAACAGCGCCGCGGCGATGCGCCGCGTGCGAGCGACCTCGCGCAGCGTCGCGTCGATCGATTGCGGCTCGCCGGCTTCGTCCATGGCAACTCTGATTCGCCGCGGATCGGGAATCGGATTCAAGCCATTCGGCGAGCCGAGCACGTCAGGCCTCGAGCAGTTCCTCCACCGTGATCCCGATATCCTTGGCGATCTGCCGGAGCAGCAGAGGCGAGATGTCGCGGCCGCCGTGGAATGGCACCGTGGTTCCGCGACCGTCGGCGTGACGGTACTGGCGATGAGATCCCCGCTGCCTGACGAGGCGGAATCCCAATCGCGTCAACATCGCCGCGACCTCGCGCGGCTTCAGGACCGGAACACCCGACACGTTCAACTCAGCTCGACGAGCTGTGTCCCGACGAATTCGCCCTCGAGCTTGGGCTCGCCATCCTCAATGAGCATCGCGACGACTTCTCGGAGATTGCGCTGCAATTCGTCGAGAGTCGCGCCCTGGGAATGAGCGCCCGGAAAGCCGGGGACGTGGCCGACGTAGAGACCCGTCGCGACGCACTTCTCGACGACGGCGGTGAACTTGCGTTGCACGCGCTTCTTCCTGCGCGCGCGAACGGATCGATCTGACGGCGGTGCACGGCGAGCCATGGCTCGCCATCTTCGATCAAATTCGCGCGCGGCTCAATGGTGTCTTGCAGACTTGGAATGCCGCCGCGAGCGGGACGTCACGGATGGCGGAGTCGAGGGCGCGGTATCGACTGCGACGATCGGCAACTTTCGCTCTTCCGCGGGACGATTCGCGCTCGAGCGCTACCGGCAGCTCGTCTCGAATCGGGTGACGAAGACGTCCGAGTGCCGCCTGCGGCGAATCTCGCGTGCATCGGCACATTCGAGAAAGAGTTCGACCGCCTCCTTGAGGTTCGCCGTGGCTTTCTCGACGGTCGCCCCCTGGCTCGCGACGTCGAGTTCTGGGCAGAGCGCGGCGAACGACTTGCCTTCGCGCGCAATGACGGCGGTGAACAATCGACCCATGCTGTCGCCCCTCCTACTTCACCGCCTTCGACTTCGCCTTCTCCGCCACCACCTTCTCCACCTCGACCTTCAGCCGCGGCAGGATCTCGTCGTACGTGAACGCGCCCAGCGTCTCCTCCCCCTTCTTCAGATTCACGTGCGTCGGGCCGCACCACAGCCCGAGGTCCGCGTCGTCCGTCTCGCCCGGCCCGTTCACGCGGCAGCCCATGACGGCGATGGTCAGGGCGTGGTCCTGCGCCCACGCCGTCATGCGCTTCACTTCCTGCGCGAGCTCGATGAACTTCTCGTTCTCGACGCGGCTGCAGGAGGGGCAGGCGATGATGTTGAGCTTCTCGAAGTAGTTGGGCGGGACGGAGCGGAAGCGGCCGTGGTCGATGTCGTCGATCAGCTGGCGGCCGACCTTGATCTCCTCACCCTTGTCGTCGAAGGGGAGCGTGAGGGAGACGCGCAGCGTGTCGCCGAGGCCGCGTGCGAGCAGTTGCTCGAAGGCGATGCGCGTCTTGATGATCCCGTCGGGCGGCATGCCGGCTTCGGTCACGCCGAGATGGAGCGGCACGTCGGGGCGCCGTTCGGCGAAGCGGACGTTGGCGTCGACGACGAAGCGCGGGTCGCTGTCCTTGATCGAGACGCAGTAGTCGGCGAAGCCGAGCTGATCGAGCAGGGCGCAGTGGTCGAGCGCGGATTGGACGATCGCGCCGACGTGGTCGCCGGGAAACTTCGCGTCGACGGCGGGATCGATCGAGCCGGCGTTCACGCCCACGCGCATCGCGAGGCCGTGCTGGCGCGCGACGTCCACGAGATACGCGACCTTCTCGGCCACCGGTTTCCCAGGCTCATGGTGGTGCAGGTGGCCCGGGTTGTAGCGCAGCTTGTCGACGTGCGGCGCGACGTCGGCGGCGAGGCGATAGTTCTCTTGAAGGTCGACCGACAGCCGCGCCTTGGTCTGCTTGCGGATCTGCGCGAGCGCCTCGACGTCGGCCTTGTTGTCGACCGCGATGCGCACGAGGTCGGCGCCGGCCTCCTCGAGCAGGCGCACCTGCTTCAGCGTCGCCGGAATGTCGCGCGTGCGCGTCGCCGCCATGCTCTGCACGGCGATCGGGGCGTCGCCGCCGACGACGAGGTCGCGGATGCGGATCGTGCGCGTCTTCCGTTTCGGGAGCATGCGGACGCGGCATGCTAGCCGCTACGCTCCGCGGACGAACGGAGTCGTGCATGGCGCGCGTGCGAACCTTCCGGTGCTCCGAGTGCGGGCGTGAAGAGGACGGCGCCGCGCTCGTGACGGTGTGCGAGAAATGCCAGCGGCCGTGGCTCGCGACGTACGACCTCGCGCCGCTCGCGGCGCTGACGCCGCGGTCGTTCGCGGGACGGCGGCGCGATCTGTGGCGCTACCGCGAAGTGCTGCCGCTCGACGGCGGCGAGCCGGTCTCGCTCGGCGAGGGGATGACGCCGCTGATCGAGCTGCCGCGGCTCGGGCGCGAGCTCGGCTTCGCCGATCTCCACGCGAAGCACGAGGGCTTCCACCCGACCGGCTCGTTCAAGGACCGCGGGATGGCGGCGGCGATCACCGGGCTGCGCGACCGCGGCGTCGAGCGCGTCGCGCTGCCGAGCGCCGGCAACGCCGCCTCGTCGGCGGCGGCGTACGCGGCGCGCGCCGGCCTGCGCTGCCGCGTCGTGATGCCGCGCACGACGCCGCTCGCGAACCAGCTCGAGTGCCGCCTCTTCGGGGCCGAGGTCGAGCTCGTCGACGGCAGCATCCGCGAGGCGGCGGCGCACCTGAAGAAGACGGCGGGACCGGAGTGGTTCCTGCTCAACACGCTGCGCGAGCCGTTCCGGCTCGAGGGGAAGAAGACGATGGGCTACGAGCTGTGGGAGGCGCTCGACGGGCGGCTGCCCGACGCGATCGTCTATCCGGCCGGCGGCGGGACCGGCCTGGTCGGGATGTGGAAGGCGTTCGACGAGCTCGCGCAGGCGGGCCACGTGCGCGCGCGGCCGAGGATGTTCGCCGTGCAGGCGGAGGGGTGCGCGCCGATCGTGCGCGCGTTCGAGAGCGGCGCCGCGGAGGCGACGCCGATCGAGGCGCCGACCACCCTCGCCGCCGGGCTGCGCGTGCCCGCCGCGATCGGCGACCGGCTGATGCTGCGCGCGCTGCGCGAGTCGCGCGGCGGCGCGATCGCCGTGAGCGACGCGGCGATCGTGCAGGCGGCGCTGCGGCTCGCGCGGACGGAGGGTCTGCTCGTCTCGCCCGAGGCGGCGGCGACGCTCGCGGCCCTCGAGCCGCTGCGCGAGCGCGAGCTGCTCGATCCCCACTCGAAGACGGTGGTCTTCCTCACCGCCTCGGGCCTGAAGAACCTCGACCAGTTCGCGGAGTGGCTGCCGGCGCACTGAAGCGCGGCGCGGCGCCGACGCGTCGTCGGGAGCGTGCTGCGGCTCTTCGTCGCGACCCGGGCTCGCCATCGGTCCCGCCTCGATCGTGCGCGACTCAATACCCGAAGTGCAGCTCGAGCCCCGGCGTGAACGAGAGCTTGTGCGGCACGGCGACGTCGTACTCGAGCGCCTGCAGGAAGACCGAGAGGCCGGCGAGCGCGGGGTCGCTCGGAACGGTGCCCGGCAGCGCGCCGCCCCCAGCTCCGAGCGGGACGAGGAAGCGCAGCGAGGTCGAGAGGTCGACGAGGAAGGTCGCGCCCCACGGCAGCGCGACGCTCGCGTCGTGCACGCCGAGGAAGACCAGGGCGTTCACCGGGATGCCCGACGAATTCCCGAAGGTGAGCGTGATCGTCGAGCCGAGGACGGGGGCCGCGTTCGACGTGAAGACCGGGATCGGGTGGGGTCCCGCGAAGCCGGAGCCGTAGTTCAGCCAGCGGGCGGACGGGGTGCGGTCGTGGACGAAGAGGTCGCGGCAACCGTTCACGTCGCCCGCGACGAGGTCGGATGCGTCGCTCGCGAAGACGATCAGGTTGCCGTCCTCCGACGGGACGGCGAGCAGGCTGTCGGCGTTTCCCGCGTCGCCGCTGGTCGCCACGCTGACGAGGATCGGAGCCGAGAATCCGCTCAGGCACCCGTCTTCCCTCTGCGACTCGTCGAAGAGGTAGACGTCGCGCTTGGTGTTGTGGTCATTGGAGGCGAGCGGGGAATTCGTGTCGACCGTCACCTGGCGTCCACTCGGACTCAGCGTGGGCGAGTTGAATCCTGCGAAGGCCGCGGTCCAGATCGAGGAGTAGAAGGGGATGTCGACGATCTCGATCTGGCTGTAACCGGAGAAGGCGTCGTCGTACGAGAGCGCGACGCGGGCACCGTTCGCCGAATTGCACGGCGAGTAGGACGCCGGATAACCCCAGGTCGTGTCTTCGAGAAACAGATACGCCCCGTAACCTCCATATCCCCCGAGGTTCGGCGCATACTCGATCACCGACTGGGACAGTTGTCCCCAGACGCTGAAGGTGTATGCGGTGTACGCGACGGCGGTTCCGTCGGACGACATCGACGGGCGATCGCACCAGTTGGAATAGACGCTCGTGGTGATGGCGAACGTCTGCCCGGCGCTCGTGTCGCGTTCGTAGATGTCGGCATTGAAGTTCGTGTCCGCGGGATCGAGGTTGGTCGCTCCGGACGTGAATGCGATGCGCGTCCCGTCGCCGCTGATCGAGGGTGAATCGCTCCAGCCGTTCGCCTGGTTCCCGGACGAATCGACGCTCTCGAGCGCCATCGTGGCGTTGCCCTCGTCGAAGACGCCGTTCCCGTCGGGATCGCGGTCGCAGCGGAGGACGTCGCTCGCGGAGCCGTTCGCGTCGGACGCGGTCAGCGTCGTCGCTTCGCTCGCGAACGCGACGAAGCGCCCGGTCGACGAGATCGCCGGATGGAAGCTCCGGCCATTTCCCGGGACCCCGGAGGAGGTGACGCTGATCGGGACGATCGATCCGGTGGTCCGATCGGCGACGAAGATGTCGGCGGCGCCGTTGACGTCCCCGTCGAAGAGGTTCGTGGCTTCGCTCTCGAAGGCCACGAAACGACCGTCGGCAGACAGGGCGGGGTGGTCGTACGCCGACCGGTTGTCCGTGGCGAACATCGACGGCCCGTTCGGATCGCCCGCCGGCAGATCCGTCACATAGCGGATCGTCCCGGCGGCGAGGTCGCTCAGGAACACGTCCCGGAATCCCGCGACGTCGCCCATGTTCACCAGGTCGTTCGCCGTGCTGGAGAGGACGACCAGGCTGCCGTCGGAGCTGACGGTCGCCTGGCCGCTCGCGCCGTTCGAAGTGCCGCCGCCGGTGGACGCGCTCAGGAGCGAGGTCGTGCCCGCCCAGACGTCCCGCAGGAAGACGTCCTGATTGCCGTTCCAGTCGTTGGCGGCGAGGTTGTCCGCGAACGACACGAAGGTGACCCGGCCTCCGTCGCTGGAGAGGGTCGGCTGTCCGCTGTCGCCGTTGCCCTGCGCGCCGTTCGAATCGAGACTCACGAGCGTCGTCGTCTGGTTCCACCGATCGCGGAGGAAGACGTCGCCGCAGCCGTTGCCGTCCGCATCGAGGTTCGACGCGACGCTCTGGAATGCGACGATCGACCCGTCGTACGAGAGGCAGTGGCGGAAGACGAAGCTCTGCCCGTTGCCCTGCCTTCCGAAAGCGCCGACGCTCACGCACTCGGTGGTCCCGGCCCAGAGGTCGCGGACGAAGACGTCGGCGACGTGATTCGTGTCGTTCGCGACCAGGTTGTCCGAGTACGAATGGAAGGCCACCACGTAGCCGTCGGCCGACAGGTCGGCGAAGGAGCAGCCGTTGTTCGCCTCGTCGCCGTTCGAATCGACGTCGACGCGCTGGATCGTGCCGAAGTTGCGGTCGCGCAGGAACGCGTCGTTGGCGCCGTTGGTGTCGTAGTCGACCAGGTCGTCCGCGTCGCTCAGGAAGAGGACGCTCGCGCCGTCGGCGGAGACGCACGGACTGGAGCAGGCGCCGTGCGCCTCGCCCCCCCACGTACCGAAGCTGATCCGCTCGAAGGCGTAGGGCTGCTCGTCGAAGACGCCGTCCCAGTCCGGATCGCGATCGACCAGGAACACGTCGCTGTTGCTGTTCGTGTCGCCGGCGACGAGGTTGCTCGCGTTGCTGGCGAAGACGACGAAGCGGCCGTCGGCGGAGATCGCCGGGTCGAAGCTCGAGGAGTTCGCCGTGAAGCTCCGGTTGCTCGTGATCCCGAGGATCCGTCCCGTCGCGACCTCGAACACGAAGACGTCGGCGTAGGGATTCCGGTCGTACGGAACGAGGTTGTTCGCCCCGCTCTCGAACACGACCCAGCGGTTGTCCGCCGAGATCGCCATCTCGTTGCGCTCCGGGAACCACACGCTGTCGCTGTCGGCGCTGGCCGCGCGCCAAGGCTGCGGGCCCGTCAGGCGCGACACGACGGCCTGTCCGAACGCGCCTCCCGCTGCGACCAGCGAAAGGGCGAAGGTGAACGCGAACGACACGATGCGGGAGCGCTGCAGCATGGCCAAACCTCCCTGAACGGGACTCCGGTGAAGGCGGCGGGAGGCGCGTCGGGCGCGGATCGACTGCGGCGCGCGCGTTCCCCTCGACCCTGACTGCGGCGCGCTGGCGCGCGCTTACAACGAAGGCGGCGCCCCGGGGAAACCGGGCGCCGACGCGCGGACACCTAGCGGCGGGTCGCTCCGACGAGCGAGCCATTGGCCGTTCGCGCCGCGCGCGAGTTCGCGGCCGGCGCCCGCCTCTTCGCCGCGCTCGGCTCGACCAGCTTCGCTCCCGACCGCTTCACGAAGGTCGCCGGCATGCGCGTCACCGGCAGGCGCGACTCGGCCATGTCGATCTCGCGCTCGAGCTTGAGGAGCAGCTCCTTGCCGAGCTCGCGCTGCTGGTGCAGCTCGACCAGCGCGTCGTGCTCGGCGTCGAGCGCGACGCGGCGCAGCGCGGCGCTCCCGTGGATGTGCATCAGGGAGTCCTCGTCGCCCGCCTCCTCGGCAGCGGCGTCGTCCTCCTTCTCCTGCTCGCTCACGCGCTGCGCGTGGTGGATCTCGCAGATGCGGTCCTCGTACTCGGCGGCGACGACGCGCGCCGAGGTCGCGAAGAAGAGGCCGCTCTTCTGGAGCACGCGCACGTAGGTGAGCGCCGCGTGCGCCGCCGCGAGCCGCGCCGCGCGCTCCTCCTCCTCCTCGTCGTGCACCTTGCCCTGGATCCCGAGGCGGCGGATCACCCACGGCAGCGTGAGCCCCTGGACGACCAGCGTCCCGAGCACGACGCAGAAGGCGAGGAAGACCAGCCGGTCGCGCACCGGGAAGGGGCGGCCGTCGGGCAGCGCGAGCGGCAATGCGAGCGCCGCCGCGAGCGACACGACGCCGCGCATCCCCGCCCAGCTCAGGATCACCATGTTCTTCCACGGCGGGTGGCGGACGTGGCGGCGCCGCTTGCCGGGGAAGAGGAAGCCGGGCAGGTAGGCGGCCGGGAAGATCCAGACCAGCCGCGCGACGACCGTCGCCGCGAAGACGATCGCGCCGTCGCGCACCAGCCGCGTCCACTCGCCGCCGTGGCTGTTCGCGATGATGCGCGGGAGCTGCAGCCCGATCAGCGTGAAGACGACGCCGTTCAGCAGGAAGACGAGCGTATTCCAGAAGCCGCTGCCCTGCAGGCGGGCGTTGGCCGACAGCGCGTGCGGCGACCGGGCGCCGATCACGATGCCGCCGGTGACCGCCGCGAGCACCGCGCTCGCGTGCAGCCGCTCGGCCAGGTACCACGAGACGTAGGGCGCGGCGACGGAGAGCGCGATCACGATCGTGTCGTCGCGGAGCATCGCGAAGAGGCGCGTCACCACCCAGCCGATCGTGAGGCCGATCGCGATGCCGCCGGCCGCCATCAGGACGAAGTTCCCGCCGGCGCCCCAGAGGCTGAAAGCCCCCGTCATCACCGCCGCCACCGCGAAGCGGTAGGCGACGAGGCCGGTCGCGTCGTTGACGAGGCTTTCGCCTTCGAGCACCGTCACGATGCGGCGCGGCAGGCGCAGCGCGCGCGCCACCGCGCTCGCGGAGACCGCGTCGGGCGGCGAGACGATCGCGCCGAGCACGAACGCGCACGGCAGCGGGATGCCCGGCACGAGCAGGTGCGTCGCGAACGCGACGACCACCGTGGTGAACAGCACGAGGCCGACCGCGAGCGCGCTGATGCCGTGGAGGTGGTCCTTGAACTCCTTCCACGACGTGACCGACGCCTGGGCGTGCAGCAGCGGCGGCAGCACGATGACGAAGACGTAGTCGGGGTCGAGCTCGATCCTCGGCAGCCCCGGCACCAGCCCGACCGCGACGCCGGCGAGCACCAGCACGATCGCTTCGGGGACCTTGAGCTTGCGCGCGACGATGGCGAAGACCAGCGTCGAGACGAGCAGGATGATCACGACCTCGGCCACTGACGCTCACTCCGGTCCCGTTGCGACGTCCCTGGTGCTGACGACGGTGCGGCTTTCGGGCGCGGCGTCGCCGCACTGGGCCGGGAAATTCCTGGGGGCTCGCGGAGTGAAGGAAATGCCGGAGCGGAGGGCGTCCGCGGGGAGCTTGGGAAAAGCTGTCAGTCGAGCGACTTCTCACTCGCGGTGAGCTGGAGCTCTTCGAGGTCGAGCTCGCGTTCGAGGCGGATCAGCAGCTCGCGGTCGAGCTCGCCCTTGCCGTGGCGTTCGAGCATGTGGGAGCGGGCGGCGGTGAGGGCGTGGCGGCGCAGGCGGAGGCTGCCCATGAGCCGGCGGCCGCCGTTCGGGTCGCCGACGATGCTCGCGTGGCCGGCGTGCAGGCGGCGCAGGCGGTCCTCGAAATCGGCGGCGACGATCTTGCCGGCCTCGCCGTCGACGGTCGGGTCCTTCAGGAGCTCGCGGATCCGCTGCAGCGACGCGCTGATCGCGGCGATCCGCGCGCCGCGCTCCTCCTCGAGCTCGGTGTCGCCCGTGTTCTGGACGCCGAGCAGCTTGATCAGCAGCGGCAGCGTCAGCCCCTGCAGCACGAGCGTCGCGAGCGTGACGGAGAAGGCGAGGAAGATCAGCAGGTCGCGGCCGGGCAGCGGCGCGCCCGACGCGAGCGTCTCGGGCAGCGCGAGCGCGGCGGCGAGCGAGACGACGCCGCGCATGCCGCTCCAGCCCAGGATCGTCACGTTCTGCCACGAGGGCATCGGCTCGCGCGCGTGGATGCGGCGCGAGAAGAGGTGCGGCAGATAGGCGCCGGGGAAGACCCAGATCAGGCGGGAGAGGATCACGACGCCGCAGATCGCGGCGGCGATGCCGAGGCGGTCGCCGATCGGGTGGCCCGCCGCGCACATCCCGGCGGTGATGTCGGGGAGCTGAAGACCGATCATCAGGAACACGGAGCCGTTCAGCAGGAAGACGAGCGTGCTCCAGAAACCGAAGCCCTGGAGGCGCGCGTTCGGCGAGAGGATCTTCGACGCGCGCGCGCCGAGCCAGATGCCGGCGCTCACCACCGCGAGCACGCCCGACACGTGCAGCCAGCGGTCGGCGACCAGGTAGGCGACGTAGGGCACGACGAGCGAGAGCGCGAGCACGATCGCGTCGTCGCGCAGGCGCTTGAAGATCGGCGCGACGGCCGCCGCGAGCAGGAGCCCGAACGCGATGCCGCCCCCCGCGACGAGCACGAAGCGGCCCGACGCGGAGGCCACCGAGAACTCGCCGCGCTGCAGAGCCGCGAGCGCGAAGGCGAGCGCGACGAGGCCGGTCGCGTCGTTCACGAGGCTCTCGCCCTCGAGGATGGTGACGACGCGCTTGGGCAGCCGGAACGCCTGCGCGACGGCGCTCGCGGCGACGGCGTCGGGCGGCGAGACGATGGCGCCGAGCGCGAAGCAGAGCGCCAGCGGCAGCTCCGGCGCCATCGCGTGGAGCGCGAGCGCCACCAGGACCGTCGTGAAGATCACGAGCCCGACCGCGAGCAGGAAGATCGGGCGCAGCCACTTCTTGAAGTCGGGCCACGACGTGAACCACGCCTGCGAATAGAGCAGCGGCGGCAGGACCAGCAGGAAGACGTTCTCGGGCTCGAGCCGCGGATGGGGCAGCCCGGGCACCTGGCTCACGCCGAGCCCCGCGAGCACCAGCACGATCGCGTCGGGGACGCGCAGCTTGCGCGCGACCACGCCGAAGAGCGCGGTCGAGATCAAGAGCAGCAGCAGGATCTCTACGGTGACGTTCGGCATCGCGCTCGGATCAGACGTCGGGCAGGGTGTGCTTGCGCCCCTTGTTCTGCTCCTGCAGCCAGGACATGAGCGGCGCGAAGTAGCGCATCATCGCGTCGGCCGAGAGCTCGCCGCCGACCTTCTCCTTCATCAGCTTGCGCCAATCCTGGGTCGCGCCGGGGGAGAGCACCGTCTTCAGGAAGTCGCCGACCTCCTTGCGCCCGAAGTAGTTGGTGTCGTGCGGGTCCTCGTGCAGGATCTCGCGCGCGATGTGGTCGTGCACCTGTATCAGGAAGACGTTGGCGAGCGCGTACTTGTAGTACTGGGCCGGGTTGTCGTTGATGTGGGTCTTGGTCGCGGCGTCGCAGAACTCTTCATTACGCGGAGCCGGCGGCGCGACCCCCTGGTACTTCGCGACGAGCTCCCACCAGCGCTGGTTCCACTGCGCTTTCGGGAGCTCCTTCGCGTAGAGCTCGTGCTCGAAGTGGAGCATCGTGCCGGAGCTGAAGGGCGCGAACACGATGTAGAAGAGCGCGTCCTTATGGAGCATCTGGATCGGGTCGGGCTTCGCGCCGCCGCTCGCCGCCTCGAGCCCGATCGCCTTCACGAAGCGCGGCTGCATCGCCGCGAGCCCGATCATCGTGCCGATCCCCTCGTGGAACGCCGGGCAGGCGCCGTCGCGCAGCACGCACGGCACCTCGGGGCGCGAGTAGGAGAGGTAGTAGTAGATGTGGCCGAGCTCGTGGTGCGTCGTCTGGTACCACTCGCTGTTCGGCTCGACGCTCATGAGCGAGCGCACGTCGTGGTCGAGGTCGATGTGCCACGCGGTCGCGTGGTTGTTCTTCTTGAAGCCGGCGCCGGGCGGGACCGGGTAGAGCGACGACTTCTCCCAGAACGTCTTCGGGAGCGGCTCGAAGCCGAGGCTCACGTAGAAGCGCTCGGCCTGCTGGACGATCCACTCGGGCGTCTTCTCCTTCAGCGCGCCGTCGAGGTCGACGCCGGGGACCTGCAGGAGCTCGCTCCACTCCTGCGCCCAGCGGTTCGGCAGCCAGTGCGCCGGGATCAGATCGGGGACCGGCTGGCCGTAGCGCTTCGCGAGCTCATGGCGCCAGTAGGTGTGGAGCTCGCGGAAGAGCGGCCGCAGCTGCTTCAGCGTGGCGTCGTTCAGCGCGATCATCTCGTCGGTCTTCATGTCGAACGGCGCGACCATGTAGGCGAAGTAGTCGGGGTAGCCGAGCGCGCGCACCGTTCCGTTGCGCAGCCGCTGCAGGTCGGCGAGGCCGTCCTTCAACGTCGCGCCGACCCCCTTGCTCGTCTCCCACGCCTGCTGGCGCTTGGCGAGGTCCTTCTCCTCGCGCAGGACGTGGTCGATCTCGTTGGTCGAGACCTCCTTCGCCTTGCCGTCCGCGCCCGGCAGCATGAACTTGAAGCCGAACAGCTTCTTCACCTGCGCCGTCTCGGCGGCGATGCGCTGCGCGACGAGCTCCTTGGCGACGGCCGGCTTGTCGCCGGCGAAGTAGAGGATCACGCGCAGCTCGCGCGCCTGGAGCGGGTCGAGCTTCGCCTCGTCCTTCAGGAGCCGCCGGCAGGTGTCGATCACCTCCTGCGAGCCCTGGAAGGCGGCGAGCTTCTCCTTCGCGGCATTGCTCGCCTTCTCCGCGCGGTCGTCGCCCTCGACGATGCGCGCGTTCACCTGCCACTCGGCGTCCTGGCTCGCGGCGGTGAGCTGCTGATAGGTCTTGTTGTAGGAGTCGAGGAAGACGGCGGCCTCGCGTTGCTCGGCGGTCGGCGCCGTGGAGCGGCACGAGACGGTCGACACGATCGCGGCGACCACGATGAACAGGACGATCAGCAACCCGACGTTGCGGACCATGGCCCAGTCGGTCGGCGGGCCGGACGGCGCGGAGGGCGCCGGGTCGTGGGAGGCGCCGCCGTGGCCGTGCGGATCGTCGCTGCTCATGCGTTTCTCCCGGGGACGGGCCGTCGAAGGAGGCGGGTTTGTATCCCCGTCGTCGCGCCTGCACAAACGCCCGGATCCCGTATCATCCCGCCGCGCCCCCCACCGGAAAAGGAGCCCGCATGAGACTCGTGTGCATCGCCTCGGCGACCGCGGCCATCGCCGCCGTCGCCCTGGCGCAAGAGCGAGGCGTCGTGAACGTCGGCGACATGCCGAAGTACGCCTTCACCAAGGAGATGGTGAACGGCCTCGGGGTGAAGAGCCTCGCCGACTTCCAGGGCCGACCTCTCATGGTGGAGTTCTGGGGAACTCAGTGAGGACCTTGCGTTGGGTCGTCCGTGCCGACGGCCATGAAGATGCAAGAGGAGATGGGCGACGACATCCAGATCCTGCTGGTCGAATCGCAGGGTCACACGCTCGACGACGCCGAGAAGATGGCGTACCAGAAGAAGTGGATCAACGACCGCTCCATCTGGACCACCGAGCAACCATTCGACACCGGTGCCAAGGGACTCCCGAACTACGCACTGCTCGGGAATGACGGGACCCTCCTGTCGATGGGCGACCCGAGATCGGACCACTCGAAGGTCACCGACCTGATCACCGAGCAGCTGAAGCTCGCCAAGAAGGGCGCGAAGGGCATGAGCCCGACCGCCGCCAAGGCGAACGCGGAGTTCGAGAAGGGCAACTTCGCCGCCGCGCTCAAGCTGCTCGACGCGGGCCCGGAAGCCTCGGGGCCCGAGACCGAGCTGACCGAGGCGAAGAATCTGCGCCACTCGCTCGAGACGCGCGCGAAGGCCAAGGTCGCGCGGCTCGACTGGTACATCGGGGCGGGCGAGTTCGACAAGGCCGACAAGCTCCTGCCGACCCTGCAGAAGGGGATGGCGGGCGACGAGAAGCTCGAGGCCTCGGTCAAGGCGTGCGCCGACAAGCTCACCTCCAAGGAGCTGGCGCAGGAGCGCGAGGCGAGCAAGGCGCTCGCGAAGGTCCAGAAGCTGATCCAGGGCGACGGGATCGGCGACGTCGCGGTGAAGCAGCTGAACACCGTGGCGACCAAGTACCCGAACACCCGCGCCGCCAAGAAGGCGAGCCACCTGATCGATCTGTCGAAGATGTAAGAGCGCGGGCAGGATTCCGATCGCAGCGGCGGCCGGGGGCGGAAGCCTCCGGCCGCTTTGCGTTACGATCGCGGCGAGATGCCCCTCGGCCAGGTCGCGCTCGACGAGATCTCGTTCGACACCAAGCTGGCACTCCTCGGCATCGTCGTCCAGTTCGCGAGCGCGTTCCTGATCGGCGCGCTCTTCCACACGCTGCAGCGCCACGCGCGCGCCCGCCCCTACGTCCGCGAGTGGAGCGCCGCCTGGATCGCGCTCTCCGTCGCGATCGCCGCGCTCCTCGTCCGCTATCTCGGCGCGGCCGGCTGGGCGGCGCTCTATTTCGAGGACGCGCCGCGCCAGAAGGACCTGGTGACGGCCGCCTTCTACGTCGTCTACCAGTTCGGGAAGTTCGCCTTCTTCGGGCTGCTGCTGTCGGGCAGCGTCGCATTCGTGCGCGCCGGCCCGCCGCCGCGGCGCCCCTGGATGGTCGTCGCCGCGATCGCGGCGGCGGTCGCGACCGTCGCGATCAGCTTCGGCCTCGACGACGTCGTCACCTGGCAGACGCCCTTCGCCGTCGCGGCGACGGCGGTCGCCGGCACCATCCTGCTGCGCGCGCCGCCCACCCGCAGGAGCTTCGGCACGCGCGCGATGGCGTCGATCCTCTTTGCGCTCGCGCTGCTCTGGGTGGCGTACTCGGGCTGTCACGAGGCGCGCACGAGCGGCCCGCTCGCCGGCTTCTTCCTGTTCATGCGCAAGTACAACTCGTTCATCGACCTCGTGATGCAGACGGTGCTCGCGGTCGGGATGGTGATCACGATCTTCCTCGACCTCGAGCGCGACGCGGAGGCGGCGCGCGACGAGCGGCTGCGCATGACGGAGCGCCTCGCGCAGGCGCAGCGCCTCGAGGCGCTCGGCCGCGTCGTCTCGGGCGTGGCGCACGAGCTGAACAATCCGCTCACCGCGATCCTCGGCTTCACCGAGGAGCTGCGCGGCTTCGGGCGCACCGGCGAGGAGAGCGAGTTCCTGCAGATCGTGCACGAGCAGGCGCAGCGCTGTCGCGCGATCGTGCGCGACCTGCTCGCCTTCGCGCGCTCGCGCGCGGCCGATCGCGTGGCGATCGACTCCGCCGAGCTCATCGCGCGGGTCGTCCGCGGCTTCGCGCCGCAGCTCAAGGCGCACCGGCTCGAGCTCGCGACCGATCTGCCGGCGGCGCTGCCGGCGCTGAGCGCCGACCCCGCCGCGCTCGAGCAGGTCTTCACCAACCTGCTCTCCAACGCGATCCACGCCTCGCCTGAGGGCGGGAGGATCGCGCTGGGCGCGCGCGCGCACGACGGCGTCGTCGAGTTCTGGATCGAGGACGAGGGGCCGGGCGTCGCGCGCGAGCTGCGCGACCGCGTCTTCGAGCCCTTCTTCACCACGAAGGCCCCCGGGAGCGGGACCGGGCTCGGCCTCTCGGTCACGCACGGCATCGTCGCGGCGCACGGCGGCACGATCACCATCGACGACCGCGCCGACGGCCGCCGTGGCGCGCGCTTCGTCGTCACGCTGCCGGTGTGCGCCGACGCGTCCGCCGTCCTCGCGAGCGACGTCACGCCGCCGCCCGCGTCCGACCCGCGCTCCGGCCCGCCCGCCTGCGTGCTCGTCGTCGACGACGAGGAGAGCGTGCGTCGCCTCCTCGTGCGCGGCTTCGAGCAGCGCGGCTTCACGACCGTCGTCGCGGCCGGCGGCCGCGAGGCGCTCGCCTGCCTCGCCGGGAACCCCGCCATCGAAGCCGTCGTCACCGACCTGAAGATGAGCGACCTCTCCGGCTTCGAGCTGATCGACCGCCTCGCGACGCTCCGCCCCGAGCTCCTCGACCGCTGCATCGCCATCACCGGCGACCGCGACTCCCCCGAGGTCGCGCAGCTCCTCGAGCGCTCGCGCGTCGCCGTCCTCGAGAAGCCGCTCTCGGTCGACCTGCTCGTGTCGCACGTGCGCAAGCTGGTCGACGCGGCGCGGGCGGCGGCGGCGCAGGCGAGCTGAAGAGCGCGCGGCGGGTCACTGCTTCGAGGCGGCGAACGGGCGCAGTGTGACGGGGCCGTTCTCGGCACGGACGTCCGGGTACTGGACCGCGCCGCCCTCGACGGCGACGAAGACGCGGTACGTCCCCTCGACAAGGCCGCGGATCTCGAAGGTGCCGTCGCTGCGCGTGACGTCGGACCCGACACGCGCCACGCTCCCGACCTCGATGTCGATGGCGACGTTGGTCCGCGGCACTGGCGCCCCCGCCGCGTCGAGGAGCGTGCCGCGGAGCGTGAGGCCCCCTTCGAGCGAGACGTCGTGCCGGACCCAATGCTGCGACGCGGGCCAATCGACGGTGACGTGGCGCGTCAGGTGGCGGCCGCCCAGCACCTCCCACTCGGCGTGGCCCGCGAGCGCGAGTGCCTCGTCCTCGTCGAATCCGTCGAGGTTCCGGACGCCGATGAAGTGCCCGTCTCCGTCCGCCTGGACGGAGAAGACGCCCGCGTACCAGCCCGCCTTCACCTTCACGTTCTCGTCGATGCAGACCCAGGCGACCGGCATCCCGTCAGCGTCGCGCACAGTGCCGTGGAGGATCGTCGCCGTCGTCGAGATCGTGCCGACGTCGCGAGTCGTCCCGGCGACGAGTTCGACGGCCGCCGACGTGTGCTCGCCCTCGGAGAGTCCGTCCGCTTCTTCGAGGGTCGCGATCGTGGAGCGGCCGAGGCTGAGCGAGACCGTCGTCCAGCCGGGCGGCAACGGAGCGACGCGGAACGATCCGTCGGATTCGAGGTGCGCATGCGACGAGATGCCGCGGCCGAGCGCGGTCGACACCGAGACTCGGACGTCGATCCGCTCGCGCAGGTCCGAGTCGGGCACGTCGAACCGGCCGGTCAGGATCGCCGCCGCCGAGAGCCCGACATCACCGACGTCGAAATCGCGCCGCTCCTCGTTTGTGTCGAACTCCTCGCTCCAGAAGGGTGCCTCGCCGACGTCGAGCTCGAGGATGCACGACGGACACACGGGAAGCGGCAGTTCGAAGCGGCCATCCGCGCCGATCGGCCCGCGGCAGTCGAACTTCGCGTTGCGGTCGTGAGGGGACTTCGGCATCGCGCGCACCGTCGCCCGCTCGGGAGGGATCCCGGGTGCGGGCCACGGGACGAAGCGTCCGCGCATGCGGAATTGCCGGCGCAGCCGGTACGCGACGACCATGTCGCGCCCCCTCGAGAAGTCGTATCCGAAGAAGCCGTTCGAGTCGTAGCCCGGCGCGTGGCCGCGCACGAAGACGTCTCCCGCCGGCAAGCTCGGGAATTCGAACCGGCCGAGCGCGTCGGCGCGCGTCGCGAGCACGACGCTGCGTTGTTCCCGGTCGCTCCAGCGCAGCTCGAGCTCGGCGTCGCCGACCGGCGTGCCGTCGTCGAAGTCGATGACGGTGCCGGAGAATGCATGCCCGCCCGAGAGCGTGAGGTCGATGCGGCGGCTCGGCGGCGCGACGGTGTCGGTCGCGTAACCGACGTGCTCCTTCCTCGCGACGAGCAGGTGCCCGAACGTCGGCCAGCTGTCGATCCCCGTAAACACGTCGAACTTCGCGCTCGACACGTCGGCGCGCCACGCTCCGCGATCGTCCGTCGTCGCGACGACCTCGCCGTCGAACCAGACCGTCGCGCCTTCGCACGGCGAACCGTCCGGCGCACGCACGATCCCTCCGAACAGCGCGCGCCCGCCCTGCTCCAGCCGCCGCAGCGACTCCTCGTCCGGCCATTCGAGGCGCGGCTCGACGGCGGTGACGGTCGGCGTCGCGGTGGCATCGGGATGCGGCGGCGTCTCGCCGCGCGCGGCGGCGCTCGCGGCCCCGTTCGGGTCCGCCGTCTCGAGTGCGGTGGAGCGCGCGTCGGCCGGCGACGCCGGTTCGCTCAGGAGATGCTGCACGAACACGACGATTCCGCCGGCGAGCGCGACGACCAGCGCGAAGGCGACTGCTCCCCATCGCCGTGCTCGTCCGCCCATGCGTCTACCGTCCCTCTTCGCCGTCGGCGGCGCTCGGCGCGGGGGGAAGGCGCAGCGCGACCGACCCGCCGGCCGGCCGGATCGCGGGGAATGCGTGCTCGACGCCGTCGGGTTCGCGTGCCGTCACCGTGCACTCCCAGTCCGCCATGCCGCGGATCTCGAAGGAGCCGTCGGCGCGCGTGCGGTCGAAAGTCGTCCTGATCGGAAACCCGCACGGCGCGACGGTCCAGCCGCAGCACGGAGCGCCGTGTTCGTCGACCAGCGTCCCGCGCAGCACGACGCCGTCCCGCAGCACGAGATCGCGCCGGACCCAGCGGGCGCCCTCCGGGATCGTCTGAGGGAAGCGCTGCGGTGCGAAGCCGGGCGCGGAGATCTCGAGCTCCATCGTGACGATGGGCCCGTGCTCGAGATCGATCGCGCCGAGGTAGCTGCTCTCGGCGTTCGCGGTCCCGACGTGGTCGATCGTGAGGTGGCGCCCGAGAATCGAGGACTCGTGCGTGGCCCAGACGCGCACGACCGCCCCGGGGAGCGGATCTCCGCGTTCGTCGCGGATCGACCCGTACAAGAACGTGATGCGCGCATCGACGCAGCCGACGTCGCGCACGCTTCCTGGTTCGAGGAGGACGGCACCGGCATCTCGCTCCGCCTCCGTGAGTTTCGAGGTGTCGTAGATCGAGGCCTGCGCGATCCCGCCGAAGTCGACGCCGAGCCTGGCCCACTTCGTCCCCGACGGGAGCACCGCCCGGAACGTTCCGTCCCGTGCGAAGGTCGCCGGGATCTCCCTGGAGTAGTCCGCCCGGAGCGTGCACGTGACGAAGCTCCGGTCGAGATCGTCGGGCAGTTCGACGCGGCCGGTCACGATCGGCGGCTCGGAGAGCTCGACGACGCCGACGTCCCACTCCCGTTCGGCCTCGCTCGTGTCGACCGTCTCCTCCCACGGCTTCACTTCGCCGACGACGAGCGAAACGATGCACGAGGTGCACGCCGGCAGCGAGAGCTCGAACCGTCCGTCCTGCGCGACTGCTTGCGTCGCCGTCGAGGTGCCGGTGATGCCGTCGTGCGGCGAGCGGGCCGCGCCGACGACGCTCGCGACGTCCGGCGCGATGCCGGGACAGGGCCAAGGGACGAACCGCCCGCGCAGCGAGAACCTGCGGAAGAGCCGGAGCGTGACCGCGAAGTCGCGCTCGTGCGTGAAGTCGAAGCCGAAGAAGCCGTTCGAGTCGAAGCCGTCGGCGCGGCCGGACAGCCAGAGCGAGCTGTCTGGCACGTTCGCGAAGGTGAACGCACCGTGCGCGTCGGCCTCCCCCTTCAGTACGAGAGCCGACGGGTGGAGCTGGTCGCGCCGGATGTCGAGCCGCACCTCGAGCGCGACGTCGCCGATCGTGCGACCGTCCTCGTACCCGACAACTTTCCCCGAGAACGAATGGCCTGGGTCGAGGTGCAGGTCGATCCGACGGCTCGGAACCGCGACCTCGGCCACCGCGACACCGAGCCCCTCCTTGTGCGCGAGCAGCAGGCGCTTCCTCTCTCCCCGCCATCCGCTCTGGAAGGTGGACGAGGCATTGAAGCCTTCCGGCGGATCGACCGCGATCTCCGCGCGCCAGGCGCCGCGATCGTCGGTCGTCGTCACGAGACCGCCGTCGCACCGGATCTCCGTGCCCGCGCACGGCGTCCCGTCCGGCGCGAAGACGATCCCGCCGAACAGCGCGTGGCCGTGACGCTCGAGCCTTCGCAGCGTCGCCTCGTCGGGCCACTCGAGGCGCGGCTCGATCTCGCGCACGCTTGCGACCAGCGAATCGCCGCCGGCATCGCGCGGCGCGGCGCTGTTCGACGCCGCTCGCTCGTGCATGCCGATCGCTTCGCTCGCCGCCGCCGCCGCCGTCTCCGGCGCGCGCATCACCGCCACGACGCGCCACGTCGCCGCTCCCGCGAGCGCCAACGTCGCCGCCGCGGCCAGCGTCGCCGCCTTCCACGTCGCGCCCGCCTTCACGCCAATGACGAGCAGCGCCAGCGCGTCGCGTCCGATCCCGTACGACTGCTCCAGCCGCTCGCGCAACTGCTTCCGCGCGCGCTTGAGCCGCGTCTCGATCGTCGCGACCGGCACGCCGTCGCGGCGCGCGATCTCGGCGGGCGAGAGCTCCTCGAGGTGGCGGCGCACGATCGCGTCGCGGTACGGCGGCGGCAGCGCGAGCACCGCGTCGGTCAGCGCGCGCATCCGCGCCAGCCGCTCGACCAGCGCCGACGGATCGCGCGGGTCGATCTCGCTCGGCGCGCTCGCGATCTCACGCCGAGTGCGTCGTTCGTCGGAGCGGCGCGACTCGCGGGCGACGCTGCGCACGACGCGCGCGAGCCAGCGGCGCAGCGCGCCGGCGTCGCGCGGCGGCCTCTCGAGCGCGGTGAGCCACGTCTGCTGCACGACGTCGTCGACGGCGCTCCCGTCGCGAAGCAGCGAGCGCGCGACCGAGCGCACGAAGCCGGCGTGCGCGAGCAGCAGTTCGGGGTCGAGGGGCGACGGCGTCGAGTCCATGGTCGGCCTCCCGCATTACCGGAGGCCGCCGCAGCCCGTGACGGGTCAATTGCGCGCGCCCCCGGCGGCGGTCAAGCGGCGCCCTGATCCTGCCGACGAGGACGGGGACGTTCCCGAAAGGGCCCGCGCCATGCCGAACTCCTCCGATTCGACCACGCCGACGAAGAGCGCGCCGCTGCCCGCCGCGCCCGCCGGCTGGTCGATGGAGACGCCGCCCCCCCAGACCCTCGTCCGCTGCGCGCGCCACACCGACGTCGACGCGACGCTGCGCTGCCAGTTGTGCCGCGCGCACTGGTGCCGGATGTGCGTCGCGATCGGGGACGAGCGCGGGGTGGTCTGGCGGCGCTGCCAGTGCGGCGGGCGGTGCGAGGCGGTCGCGGTCGAGGAGCCGGCGGCGTCGGTGCAGGACTTCGGCGCGGAGCTGCTCGACGCGCTGCGTTACCCGTTCACGGGCGCGGCGCGCGTGCAGTTGATCTTCGGCGCATGCATGTTCGGAGTGCTGTCGTGGATCCCCGGAGGCTCGTTCATCATGGGCCCGCTGGTCGCGGGATATCTCTTCGCGTACGTCGAGCTGGTGATCTCGTCGACGGTGAAGGGCAAGGACGGGGCGCCCGAATTCACCGACTTCGTGACGGTGGGCGAGTCGATGGTCGCGCCGCTGCTGCGGATGGTGCTTCTCCTGGTGGTCTCGTTCGGGCCGGGCCTCCTCGCGTGGAATCTGCTGCCGGGCGCGGGTGCGCTGCTCGGCGGACTCCTGTTCATCGTGGGACTCGCCTACTTCCCCATGGCGCTGCTCGCCGTCTCGGTCCTCGACTCGATCGACGGCTACGACCCGCGCCGCATCTTCGGGTCGATCGGCATCGTCCCGCATCAGTACGCGCTGGTGGCGACGCTCTTCCTGCTCGTCTTCGCGCTCATCCTCGGCAGCGGTTTCGCGCCGATCGACGTGCCCTACGTCGGAAGCTTCCTGCGCGGCGGCGTCACCTTCGCGCTCGCGACGATCGCGGGGCGCGTGCTCGGCCTCACCTACCGGCGCTACGGCAAGCAGCTCGGCTGGGTCTGACGCGCGCGCGGCGAATCACAGCTTCCAGCCGGCGCGGTACTCCCGCTTCAGCCAGGCGTCGGCCGCCGCGTCGCCGGTCGTGAGCTTCACCGGATCCCACGCGACCTTCTTGCCGGCGCGGTAGGCGACGCCGCCGAGCAGCACCGCCTCGGTGAGCGGACCGGAGTAGTCGAAGCGGCAGAGCGGCGTCCCGTTCCCCTTGCACGCCTCCGTCCACTCCTTGTGGTGGCCGATCGAGTCGGGGATCGACGGCGCGGGCGGCGTGAAGCCGGCGAAGTCCTTCTCCGGCGCGAGCAGGTAGCGCGAGTAGTCCGAGACGAGGAAGCCCTTCTTGCCGACGAAGAGCGTCCCGTTGCCGTCCCACTTCGGCACGCGTCCGTCGGCGAAATGGGGCGGCCGCTTGCCGCCGTGGTACCAGGTGAGCGGCAGCGTCGTCCCGTCCTTCCGCTTCATCACGTACTTCGCGATCAACCACGCCGGCGTCGACTCGCGATGCGGCGGCGGCCCGTCGCACTCGACCGAGACCGCGTGCGTGAGGTCGAGCGCCCAGAAGCTCAGGTCGACGTGGTGGCACGCCATGTCGCCGAGCGAGCCGGTCCCGAAGTCCCACCAGCCGCGCCACCCGAACGGCGCGTACTTCGAGTGGTAGGGCCGCGCCGGTGCCGGACCGAGCCAGAGGTCCCAGTCGAGCGTGGGCGGCACCGGCGGCTCGTCGGTCGGACGCTCGCCGCCGCAGTAGTCGTTGCCGACCCAGACGTGCACCTCGGTCACGTCGCCGATCGCGCCGCCCTGCACCAGCTCGACCACGCGGCGGTAGTTCGGCTCGGCGTGGATCTGCGTGCCCATCTGCGTGACGCGCCTCTTCGCGCGCGCGAGATCGGTGAGCGTGCGCACCTCGTGGATCTCGTGGCAGAGCGGTTTCTCGCAGTAGACGTGCAGGCCGGCGTGCAGCGCGTAGGCGGCGGCCGGCGCGTGGACGTGGTCGGGCGTGCTCACCGCCACCGCGTCGAGCCCGCCGGCGTCGACCATCTTGCGGAAGTCGCGGAACTGCGCCGCCTTCGCGAGCTGCGGGTGCTGCATCACGGCGCCCTCGAGCGCCGCGGCGTCGACGTCGCAGAGCGCGACCACCTCCTCGTGCAGGAGGGCGCCGAGGTTGTCGGCGCCGCGCCCGGCGACGCCGACGCAGCCGATCCGCAGCGCCGCGTTGGCCGGGTAGCCGAGCGCGAGGCCGGGCCGTTTCAGGATCGTGAACGCGGCCGCAGCGGCCGCCCCCGCCTTCAGGAACTGCCGGCGCGACGTGCGACGGTTCATCCGGTGCGCTCCATGAGACAGATGCCCGACCAGATCGACTGCCAGGGCCGCTTCGAGACGGGCAGCTTCGCGATGAGCCTCAGGAAGAACGGCAGCCGCCCGATGCGCGCGCCGAGGTGCAGCGTCGACTTCGCCTCGATCAGCTTCCAGCCGTGCGGCAGGAAGAACTCCGGCCCGTTCTCCGGCGCGAAGCGCATCGGCGCGCCGGCCTGCGCCAGCGCCCCTCCGACGCCGCGCTGCATATGCGCGAGCAGCTTCGGCGACGCGCAGTCGAGGATCCAGCGCTGGAAGGTCGGCACGGCGTGCAGGTCCTGCGCGAGCGCCGCGACCTCCTCCGCGCCGAGGTAGACCAGCAGCCCCTCGGTGAGGACCAGGACGTTCGTCCCGCGCGCGCCGAGCTCCGCGAACAGCTTGCGGCGGGCGGCGACGTCGACGAGGTCGAGCGCGATCCGTTCGAGCCGGCAGGTCGGCTTCTCGGACTCCATCGCCGCGCGCTTCGCGTCGAGCAGCGGCGGCAGGTCGACCTCGATCCACTGCAGCGTCGAGGGCAGCGCGAGGCGGTAGGGGCGCGCGTCGAAGCCGGCCGCGAGGTTCACGACGACGTCGATGCCGCGCGCGACTTCGCCGCCGAGGAACTCGTCGAAGGCGACCGTCCGCGCGACGAACGCCCACGAGACGCGCTTCCCCTCCTTCAATTCCTCGGCGATCTTCGCCCCGCGCTCGCCCGCGAGCTTCCGCGCGAAGGGGTCCTTGAACTGCGCGTCGCGGCGGTCGCTCTCCTGCGCGCGGAACCAGGCGACCCAGCGCGCCGTGTCGGAGATGTCGCGGATCAGCGGCTCGGGACCGGTCACGGCGGCTCCTCCCGTGGAACGGCTTCGGGGCGCGGGCCGCCTTGCGCGGTCGACGGCACGCGGGAGGGGCGCGAAAGTACCCCGATCGCCCGCGAAAGCGGAAGCGGCGGACCGTTTCCGCCGCGGGCGGGGACTCCGACTCCATGCGACCGGCCCGGAACGACCTCGGCGACCCGCACGCCCTCCTCGAGCACGACGACTTCCTGCGCGCGCTCGCGCGCGGGCTCGTGCTCGACGAGGCGCGCGCCGACGACGTCGTCCAGCAGGCGTGGATCGCGGCGATCGAGCGCGGCCCCGGCCGGCCGGCGTCGCTGCGCGCCTGGCTCGCGACGGCGGTGCGCCGCCTCGCGTGGAAGCTGCGGCGCGGCGAGGGGCGGCGCGACCGCCACGAGCAGTCGGCCGCGCGCCGCGAGGCGACGCCCTCCGTCGACGAGATCGTCGCGCGCGAGCAGGCGCGCCGCCGCGTCGTCGAGGCGGTGCTGCAGCTCGACGAGCCGAACCGGACCACGCTGCTGCTGCGCTATTTCGAACGCCTTCCTCCGCGTGCGATCGCGGAGCGGATGGGCGTGCCGGTCGAGACGGTCCGATCGCGCATCAAGCGCTCGCTCGAGACGATGCGCGCGCGGCTCGACGCCGAGCACGGCGGCGCACGCGCGACATGGGCGGTCGCGCTGCTGCCGTTCGCGCGCGGCGCGCCGGCCGGGCTCGCGGCGGCGGGCGGCGCGGGCGTCGTCGCGGGCGCGGCGGCGCTGCTCGCGAATCTCGCGAAGGTCATCGGGGGAGTCGTCGTGATGTCGGCGCAGGCGAAGCTCGCGCTCGCGGGCGCGGCGGTGGTGGTCGCGGTGGGCGTGACGGTGCTCGTGAACGAGTGGCCGTCGCCGACTCCGCCGCGCCATCCCGGATCGGTCGCGACCTCCGCCGCGGAGGTCGCCGCGGAGTCGGCGGGCGTGCCGGCACGTCCAGCACCCGCGCCGGAAGGCGCGGCGCGCGAGGCGACGCCGCTCGAGACGCCGAAATCGGTCGCGGCGGCGCCGTTCGGCGCGCTCCACGTCAAGGTGGTCTGGGGTCGCGACGGGACGCCGGCCGCGGACGTCGGCGTGAGCGGGATCGCCTGGAACCGGCCGGAGTGCCGCTGGTTCACGCTCGACGCGACGACCGACGCGAACGGCGAGTGCCGCTTCGACGACGTCGAGGCGGGCGCGGTGCATCTCGTCACCGATCGCGGCGCCGACGGCGACGGCCGCTCGCGCTTCGCCGTGGCGCGCGGCGCGACGACCAAGGTGACGCTCACCATCGCGCCGGGCGCCGACCTGCTCGGGATCGTCGACGACGACCACGGCCACGGAATCGCCGACGCCGAGATCTGGCTCTCCGACAACGGCTGCAACCCCCATCACGGCCGCGTCCTGGCGCGCAGCGACGCGAACGGCGCGTTCCGCGTGCGCGACCTCTCCGGCATCCGCCTGATCCGCGCGAGCGCGCCGGGCTGGACGCCCTCGATCCCGTTCTGGGTCGAAGGGACGGCGGGCGCCATGCCGAAGGTCCATCTCGCGCTGCGCGGTCCGGGCGGCGCGGTGCGCGGGCGCGTCGTCGACGCCGACGGCAACGCCGTGAAGCGCGCGCTCGTCGAACTCGGCGACGAGGAGAAGCACCTGCCGAGCCCCGTCGACGCGAAGATCAACTCGATGGCGGCGCTGCTGCTCACGACGACGAGCGACGACGACGGCCGCTTCCGCTTCGACGGCGCGATGCTCGGCGCGCAGCCGCTCGCGGCGCGCGACCTGCGGCACGCGCCGTGGACCGGGACGGTCGACGTCGCGGCCGGCGCGACCGCCGAGGTCGAGATCCGGCTCGCGAAGGGCTTCACGCTCGACGGCCGCCTCGTCGACGAGAGCGGCGCCGGCGTGGCGGGCGTCGACGTCGCCGTGAACGGCGCGTGGGGCTTCGCGACCTCGAGCGGACGCAGCGGCGAGGACGGCCGCTTCCGGATCGACCACCTGCCGGCCGGGACGGCGAAGGTCGCCGCGATCGACGAAAAGCGCGGCCGCGCGAAGACGACGCTGCGCGGCGCGGAGGGCGAGACCGTTTCATGGACCGGCACGCTCGACCTCGGGCTGCCGATCCGCGGCGTGGTCCTCGACGGCGACGACGCGCCGGTCGCGGGCTGCGTCGTGCAGATCAGCGGTCCACAGACCCTGGGCGAGGACTTCACGATGCGGAACGCGAAGGCGGACGCCGACGGCCGCTTCGTCTTCGAGAACCTCGTCGCCGGCCGCTACGACGTCCAGATCTCGCTCCCCGGTCCCGGCCAGACGCCCGCTGCGAGCGAGCGCGACGTGCAGCCGAGCCGCGACGAGCGGATCTTCCGCGTGAGCCGCGCGCAGCGCTGCTCGGTCTGGTTCGAGGGGACGGTCGCCGACGAAGCGGGCCGGCCGATCGGCGACGCGCACGTCACCCCCTACGCGGTCGGCGGGCCCGGCGGCTTCGCCCGCGCGATCGTCACGAGCGACCCGCACACCGGCCGCTTCCGCTGCGGCCCCTACGCGCCGGGCGACTACCGGATCCAGGTCAAGGCCGAGGGGCTCCCGCTCGTCACCTTCCCGATCGGGGCCGTCGCGGCCGACGTGACGCGGGAGGTCGGGCTGCTGCGCGTCGCGCGCGGCGGGACCTTCCTGCTGCGCGTGGGCGGACCGCCGGGCGTCGCGCTCGATGAGCTGAGCGCCTCGTGCTACGGCAAGAGCAACGGCATGAACCTGCGCACGACGATTTCGGACGGCGTCGTCACCTGCGAGCCCGCGGCGGAAGGCGAATGCGTCGTCCGGCTCACCGCCAAGGGCTGCATGAACAAGGTCGTGCACGTGACGATCGTCGCGGGACGGGTGACCGAGCTCGAGGCGGCGCTCGCCGCCGGGCTGCCGCTTGCGCTGCGCATCCAGCTGCCCGCCGACGTCCGCAAGCTCCGCGACGATCCCGAGGGCCGCGCCTACGCGCGCCTCCTCGACGCGAATGGCGACGACTTCGACGGCGCCGGCCTGCAGACTCCCGAGGGCGATCGCGACGGCGGCACCTTCCTCGACTGGAGCGTGCGCCTGGTCCCCGGCCGCTACCGCCTCGAGTTCGTCGAAGGCGCGACGATCCTTCGCGCCCTCCCGTTCGAGATCGACGCCGCGACCCGGCCCGACGCGCAGATCGAGCTCGACGCGCGGTGAAGCGCGGCGAGCTCGACGCGGCGAACCCGTCCCGCGGTCGGCGCGAATAGCAAGGCGCGAATCACCGGTGATTCGCCCCCGAAGGTGCGGGCGCGCGGAGCGTCGTCGCAGTCGCCATCGCGATTCACGATCGGGACGTGCGGCTGGACGTTCCGCGAAGCGAAGCGCGTCAACGCAGCTTCATATTTCTGGCGCGCCGGGTGATTGCGGTGGGGCGTGTCTCGCCCCCGCCCCTACTCTGCCCAGGAGTTCATCTGCGTTAATCGCGCTTCACCATCGACGAGAGTCCAGAGAAAGCCGCTCCCTTGCGCATCCTGTTCGTGGACGAAGATCCCGCGTTCCGTCGGGACGCGTCCGAGGCGATGTGTGAACTGGACGTCGACCACCTGTTCACGGACACGCTGCTGTCGGCGCACGAGGAGCTGACGCGCAAGGGCAACGGCAGTTTCGACGCGATGGTGATCGACATCGGACGCCCCTCGAACAAGGGCCTCGACTTCCTCCGACAGATCCGCGCCGCCGGCGTCCAGGTCCCGCTGATCTTCAGCTCGCGGCGCGAGTCGGCCGACGAGCGCGTGCGCGGGCTCGAGCTCGGCGCGGACGACTACATCGCGAAGCCGTTCGAATGGCGCGACCTCCTCGCACGTCTGCGCGCGGTGGTCCGCCGCCAGCTGCGTGCGCTCAAGGTCCGGGTCGGCGTGTTCGAGGTGAACCTCGCGCAGCGGAGCGTCGAGATCGCCGGCGAGCGCCTCGACCTGAGCGCGCGCGAGTTCGACCTGCTCTGGATCCTCCTCGAGGCCGGCGGCCGCATCGTCTCGATGGCGGAGCTCCGCAAGCGGCTCTGGGACGACGGCCAGCAGCGCAGCAACGTCGTCGCGGTGCACGTGTCCCACCTGCGACGGAAGCTCTCGCGCACGGGCAGCGCGAACATCGAATCGGTGCGCGGCGAAGGCTACCGGCTGAGATTCTGAAGCCCGGTCCGACGTCGCGCTGCGACCGCCCACGCACCGCCCCGGGTTTCTGCAACCGGTGCTCGCCGATTGCGCGCGCATAGCTGAATTTGTTTCTCGTCGCGCGTCTCCGCGCTTCCGACGTGCCTGGAACGTGTTACCCCCGATCGGGCGGGCTTCCCGCCGCGGAGCGCCTGTGAACGTGGTGAACGAGCAACGAATCCATTCGAATCGCGACGGCGCGACCGGTCGCGCCGCCGCCGGTTTCTCGCTGGTCGAGGCCCTGATCGGCAGCACGATCCTCGTGATCTCGATCCTCGGCTTCGCCGCGAGCACGCTGGGCAGCCACGACCTGAGCCGCCGCGTCGAGGAGCGCGGCATCGCGCTCCAGACGCTCGGCCGCTTCGTCGAGCGGATCCGCGCCGATCCCGACTGGGCCGGGCTCTACGCCCGGCTGCGGCCGCTCTCGCAGGAGAGCGCCGGCGACGCGACGCTGTCGCGCCACTGCGTCGACACGACCCTCGCGACGCAGGCGGCCGCGACCTACTACCCCGATTTCGACGTGCCCGCGGTGCTGGGGACCGTGACCTTCCTGGTGCAGGTGCCGGTCAAGACGGACGCCGGCGTCGCGGCGCTGCGCGAGGACGAGGTCGCCCCGCGCTACGGGCTGCCGCACGACCTGAACGGCGACGGCGTGATCGACGGCAACTCGAGGGACGCCGACTACCGCGCCCTCCCGATCGTCGTGCGACTGCGCTGGCAGCGCGTCGGCAAGCCGACCTCGGAAGTGATCCTCGCGACGTGGCTGCGAGGAGACCGCTGATGCGCGCGCGCCACCGGCAGTCGGGTTCGTCGTTCGTCGAGATCGCGCTCGCGATGGCGTTCTTCGCCACGCTGCTCGTGAGCTTCTTCGCCGTCTACGGCTCGACCCAGCGCATGGCGAACCGGACCCGCGTCCTCCTCCAGGCCGAGAACGACGAGGAGCGCAACCTCTCCGTCATCGCGAACCTGCTGCGCGGCGCGGCGCTCGCGACGCTCGGCGGGTTCGATGCGGGCGGCGTCGCGACCGCTCCGACGTTCCAGGCGGTGACGGGCGTCGACGCCGCCGGAGTCCGCGTCCTCGGCACGGTGCAGGGCCTCGCCTGGCGCGCGCACGCCAACGCGGTCGACGGCATCGCGAATCCCGGCGAGATTGCGCTCACGCAGGACGGCGTGACCCGGACGCTGGCATCGCGCGTCCCGCTCGGAGGTTTCCGCGTGACGAGGTCGGCGAACTCGCTGCGCGTCACGCTCACGACGTACTCCACGATGAACGATCCCGGACGGACCGCAGCGACGGTCACCCGGGACATCTCCGTGTCGCTCAGGAACTGAGGTCATGCCTGGTCACGCTTCCCGGCCGGCAACGTCGCAGCGCGGCGCGATCGCCGTCACGGCGACCTTCTTCGCGCTGGCGCTCTGCGGCGTCGCCGTCACGCTGTTCTCCGAGGTCGCGAGCGTGAAGAAGCTCATCGACCGCGGCGAGGCGAACGTGCGCGCGCTCGAGGCGGCCGAGACGGGCATCGCGCTCGCCGAGGAGGAGATCTCGAGCCGGACGGACCCGGGCGGGGACGGCATCGGCAACCTGACCGGCACCTATGGCGGCGCGCGCTTCGTCGTGGCGACGGTGAACGACCCGCTCATCACCGATCAGTGGACGCTGCAGGCGCGTGGCACCCAGGAGACCGGCAGCCGTCAGGTCGAGGTCCGCATCCGGCGCGTGCCGATGGTCTTGTGGAGCTACGGCATGCTCTCGCAGAGCTCGATCACCATCAGCGGCGGCGGGACGACCGATTCGTTCGACAGCCGGCTCGGGACCTACGCCTCGCAGGCCACGAAGTCGGACCGGTTCGGGACGTACGCGTCGGCGAGCGGCCCGGTCGGGTCGAACGGCACGATCCTGCTCCAGAGCTCGGAGGTCCGCGGCGATTCCAACGCCGGACCGGGGTACACGACGACCTTGCAGGGCGTGGCGAACGTGACGGGCGTCACGACCTCGCTGACGACGGCGGTCGTGATTCCCGACACGCCGCTCGCAACGTTCACGGCGGCGGCGACCGTCAACGACAACGGCGCGTGGTTCACGACCGGCGGCACGTCCTACGACTCCGTGACCAAGACGCTCACGGTCGCGGGCGGCAACACGATCACGCTCACCAAGTCGACCTACTTCTTCTCGAAGATCATCCTGTCCGGCAACTCGAAGCTGATGATCGCGAGCGGACCCGTGAGGCTCTACGTCACGGACCAGGTCGACTTCAGCGGCGGCCAGATCGTGAACGCGACCCAATCACCGGCGAACCTGCAGATCTTCCAGCAGCCCTATGCCCTCCCGACGGGGTACACGCCGAGCGTGAAGACGGCGACGCTCTCGGGCGGCTCCTCGTCGGCGTTCGTCTTCTACGGTCCCTCCACGCCGGTCACGCTCAGCGGCAACGGCGACATCTTCGGCGCGATCGTCGGCAAGAGCATCACCGCGTCGGGCGGATCGAGGCTCCACTACGACCGGGCCGTGGTCGAACAGCTCGACGACGGCCACGCGCCGATCCGACGCGTCTACTGGCGCGACCTCGCGCCGCCGTTGCGGTAGGGACGAGCGATGCGAAGCGGCTTCTTCGCCGTCGGGATCGCATGCGCGCTCGCGATCGCGCCGTGCGCGGCGGCACAGAGCGCCTCCGCCGGAGCGGTCGAGCCGGCGGAAGCACCGGCGAGCTTCGAGGAGCTGATGGCACGGATCGGCGAGCCGCCGCGGCCCGACGCCGTGCACGCGCTCGTGCGCCACTCCCGCGTCGCCGATCCGGCGACGGCGAGCACGCTCGTGAGCGAGCTCGTGGGGCGGGGCGGCCACGCCGTCGCGCTCGAGCTCTCCGTGCTCGCGCGCCATCGCGACAGCGCGGTCCGGTTCGCCGCGCTGCGAGGCATCTCCGAGGTCGCCTTGCGGCGCGCCGACGCGGTCGGGTGGGTACGCGTCGCGCTGCGCGATCGGGAGGCCGACGTCCGGACCGCCGCGCACGAAGCCCTCGCCCGCATCGGCGACGCGACCGACGTGCCCGGGTTCCTGGAGGACCTCGTCTCCGACGACGAGCGGACGCAGGGCGCGGCACGCCAGGCGCTCACGACGCTGACCGGTCTCGCGATGCCGACCGACGGGCCCGTCCGCTGGTCGGACTGGTGGAAGGAGGCGCAGGCGACGCTGCCGGGGCGGCTCGACGAGGCGATCCGCCGGATCGACCTCGGCGGTGCGGCGGCCGACGTCCGCGACGCGCGGCGCCTCCTCGCCCGCTGCGCCTGGTTCGACGTCGGCAAGGTCGAAGAGACGACGCGCGCCTGGCTTCGCGCCCTGGACGCCCGCCACCGGATCGAGGGCTATCGCGCGGCCGCGACCTGCCGGCTCGGCGACCTCGCCGACGACGTGCGCCGCGCCGCCCGCGACGAGGTGGAATCGGAACCGGCGCTCGTCGCCGCCCTCAGCGCCAAGGTGCTCGGCGTGGAGGTCGAGAGTCGCGTGCACCCCGTCGTCGTGGCCGACCCTGTCGCGCTGCTCGAGGGCGAAGATGACGTCGGACCCACGCTGACGGACGAAGATCGCGAGGAATTCGAGCAGCGCCTCACGGCGCACCGGGATGAAGTCGCGAGGACGCGGGCGCGACGCCGGGCGAGAGGCTCGAGCGGCGGACTCGGCGGGGGCGACGCGGGCGGGTCGAGCTTCGACGGGAATCGTGCGCGGTCGACGAGCGACGCGCCGAACCTCGATCGCGCCGCGGCGATCAACCCGGTCGCGTCCGGCTTTCCGTCGACGTGGGCGTGGCTCGGGGTCCTGCTCGTGACCGCCTCGATCCTCCTCTTGCTGCGCCGTTCGATGGCGAAGCGCCGCGAGGAGGCGGAAAACCCCGTCGACGTCGAGAGGACCGAACCCCTCCCGATCGGCGAATGGGACGGGGGCGAAGACCCCGCGGACCGACGCCTCGCGGTCGAGCTCGCCGGCAGCGGCCTGCACCCCGAGGGACTCGCGGCCGCCGGCGTCCGGGCGCGTCAGGTCGCGCGCGTGATCCACGGCGCGCGTCTCTGGCTGGAGCGCAATTCGACGCTGCTTTTCGACATCGACTCCCGACACGCCGACGCGACGGCGAGGCGCGACCAGATGAAGCGCATGCTGGACGGCCGGACCGAGGGTCGGGTGGAAGCGACCGCGGTGAGCGAAGCGGTCGCCGCGGTCGACGCGATCTCGGCCGAGCGCGCGGCGGCGCGCCACGCGCTGTTCGACGCCGCGACCGCGGCGTTGACCTCCGATACGAAGGCGACGCTGGCGCGCATCATGGTCAACCAGGGGAGACGGCGCCTGCCGGTGCACTTCCTCGTCGTCGACCGGACGGACGAGGACTGGGACCGCCTCGGCGAGGCGCTGCTTGCCGAGCACCGGGTGAAGGGGACGAAGCGGGGACTCGCGCCCCCCATCCAGAAGTTCCTCGGCGAGGTGCTCTCGGACCTCGCCGTGTGGAATGCGCGGCGCAACCTGAACCAGAGCCTCGACGAGGTCATGCTCGCCTGGGTACAGGCGGTCTCGCCGCGACGACCGGCGATCACCGCCAGCGGCTGACCGCGCTGCGCGCTCCGCCCCGCCCTACTTCTTCGCGGGCGCGCTGACCGGCAGCTTCTCGTCCAGGAACTTCTGCACCTTCTCCCACGCGTCGGCGGCGGACTTGGTGTCGTAGTTCTTGTTCGACGGGTTGGCGAAGGCGTGGTCGGCGTCGAAGCGCAGGATCGTGTGGACGACGCTGGCCTCGGTGAGCGCCTTGTCGAACGCGTCGACCATGGGCGGATCGATCGCCTTGTCCTTGTTGCCGAAGACGCCGAGCAGCGGCGCCTTGATCGCGGCGAGCTTCTTGGCGTCGGATTCCGGGAAGCCGTAGTACATCACGCACGCGTCGAGGTCGGGCGCGTTGAGCGCGAGGCGCAGCGACATGCCGCCGCCGAAGCACCAGCCCAGGCTGCCCACTTTTGTCGCCTTGATGCGCGCGTCCTTCTTCACGAAGTCGCGCGCCGCGAGCAGCGTCTTCACCGCCTGGTCGGCGCGGGCGTTGGCGGCCTGCGCCAGCTCGCTCGCCCCCTTGGGGTCGGTGGCGGTCTTGCCGCCGTAGAGGTCGACCGCGAGCGCCGCGCGTCCCGTCAGGGTCAGCCGATCCGCCCAGTGCTTGATGTGGGAGTTGAGCCCCCACCACTCGTGGATCACGATCACGGCCGGCAGCCCCGGCGCGGCCTTCTCCGGCAGGGCGAGGTAGGCCTTGGTCCCGTCGGAAAGATCGACCAGGGTCCCCTTGGCGGGAGGCGCCTCGCTCTCCTTCAGCTGGTGGAGCTTCTGGAACTCCTCTTCGGAGAGGCCGCCGCTCGGCCGATCTTGGGATGTCGGCGCCGCCGGCTCCACCTTCTTCCCCTCCTGCGCGAACGCCGCCACGGCGGCGAGCGACGCGACGACCGCGAGCGCGATTCCCTTCGAGCGAGCCATCTCCATACCTCCCGAGACGAACGCGACCTTCGGCGGCCGGATTCCGGAACGACGGGGCGTCGAGCGGTTTACCAGACCGCGCGGACGCGCGCCCCGTGCGCGGACTTGTCTCCGCCGCGACGGCGGGCACGATGCTGCGCCTGTTCCGGGGTGTGGCGGAGTCCGCATGACGCAGCGCTCTCGTCGCCAGCTCGCAGCCGGACTTGCGTCCGTGGCGATGGCGATCGCGTCGAGCGCGTCGGCGCAGGAGGGTGGCCGCATCACGGTCGCCATGCCCTCGCCCAAGGTCCCCGAAGGCTTCGTCATCGAGCTGGTGGCGAAGGCGCCCGAGGTGCGCTGGCCGTCGGCGGTGCACTGCATGGATGACGGCTCGCTCCTCTTCGCCGAGGACGCGATGGACATGCCGGGGCCGGCCGACCAGCCGATCGACCGCGTCTTCCTGCTGCGCTTCCGGCCCGACGGCACCTTCACGAAGACGCTCTTCGCCGACCGCTTCTTCGCCGTGATGGGGATGCAGCAGATCGACGACACCGTCTACGTGATGAACATGCCGAACCTCACGGTGCTGCGCGACGTCGACGGCGACGGCGTCGCCGACCAGCGCCGGGAGCTGCTGGTCGACCTCGGCCCGCCCGCGCCCGGCTGGCCCGGCGGCTTCAACGACCACGTCGTGAGCGGGCTGCGGCTCGGGATGGACGGCTTCCTCTACGTCTCGGTCGGCGACAAGGGGATCCCGCTCGCGCACGCGACCGACGGCGGCGAGTTCCAGCTGCGCGGCGGCGGCGTGGTGCGCGTGCGGCCGGACGGCTCGCGCCTCGAGCTGGTGGCGTCGGGCACGCGCAACCACCTCGACGTCTGCATGAACGAGCGCGACCACGTCTTCACCTACGACAACACCGACGACGGGCTCGGCTGGTGGACGCGCCTCTCGCACTTGATGCCGACCGGGTACTACGGCTACCCCTGGGACTACCAGGCCCACACCGAGCGGATGCTGCCGTGCATGCGCGACGACGGCGGCGGCTCGGGCGCCGGCGGGCTCGTCTACCGCGAGGACGCCTGGCCGCAGGACTTCCGCGGCGACCTCTTCTGCTGCGACTGGGCGGTGGGCGTCGTGCGGCGCTACCGCGTCGAGCCGTCGGGCGCCTCCTACCAGTGCACGCTGCACGAGGACTTCGCGACGGCGGGCGAGGCGGTCGAGTTCCGGCCGCTCGACCTGTGCGAGTCGCCCGACGGCCGGTACCTCTACGTCGCCGACTGGAACCATCCGGGCTGGACCAGGCCCGACGTCGTCGGCCGGCTGTGGCGCATCCGCCGCGCCGACGACCGTCCGGGCGCGCCGTGGCGCAGCACGCGGCGCCTCGACGGCGGGCTGCGCGAGGTCGCGCGCAAGCTCGCCGACGACGAGCTGATCGACAACCTCGCCCACCCGTCGTTCAACAAGCGCGTCGCGGCGCAGCGCGAGCTGTCGCGCCGCCTCGCCAACGACCCGGCGCGCAAGCGGACGATCGCGCAGGGCGTGAAGTCGGCGACCGACGCGCGCACGCGCCGCCACCTGGTCTGGGCGCTGTCGAACGCGGGGGCGATGCCCGACGACGTCCTCTTCGAGGCGCTGCGCGAGCCGAGCGGCGCGAGCGTCGTCAACGGCGACACGCGCGCCGAGATCGTGCGCGCCTACGGCGTGCGGCGCAGCCACGACAAGACCTTCATCTCGATCGCGTCGAACCTCGTCGTGAACGACCCCGACCCGATGGTGAAGCGCGAGTGCGCCATCGCGCTGGGCCGCAGCCGCGACCCGGGCTGCCTCTGGAACCTGGTGCGCGCGCTCGACGCGACCGAGGACCTGTTCGTCCGCTACGCGATCCGCCAGGCGGTCCACGCGCTGCCGTGCAACTGGAGCGTGCTGATCCAGAAGTTCATCTCGCTGGCGTCGCCGCGCGCGCAGCAGGACCTCTGGCTCGCCCTGCGCGACATCTACGACGTCGAGCTGATGAAGCAGCTCGCGCTCGGCGTGACCTTCTCCGGCTTCAGCAACGAGCAGCGCGTCGCCGACTTCGAGGTGCTCGCGGCCGCCCACCGCCGCGACCTCCCCTGGGACGGGAAGTGGTGGCAGACGCAGCCGGCGCGCTCGCCGCGGCCGGTCCGGACCGAGGCGTGGGAGGGGACGGAGATCGTCGTCTCGGCGATCTCGCAGGCGTTCGACAGCCGGCTCCCCGAGCTGCGCGCCGCCGCGCTGGCGGCGGTGCGCGAGACGAAGGAGCCGACGCTGCTCGCGCGCGTGAGCGACCTCCTCGCGCGCTCGACGATCGACTCGGAGCGCGTGGCGGCGCTCGAGTCGCTGATCGCGATCCGCGGCGACGACGCGCTCGACGACCTCGCGCCGCTCCTCTCCGACCGCTGCGTCGACGTGCGCCTCGCGATGGTGAAGGCGTACGGCGCGTCGCGCCTCGACCGCATCACGGCGGCGCTCGCGCCGCTCGCCGCCGACCCGGCGACGCACGACGCGGTGCTCGCCGCGCTGGCGCGCCACCCCGATCCGGCCGCGCTGCCGCACTACCTCGACGGGCTCGCGCGCGGCGGCGAGCTGCGCGAGGCGTGCCGCGGCGCGATGGTGGCCGTGCGCGCGCAGGTGCGCATCCCCCTCGAGGGGATGCAGGAGCGCGGCGAGCTCGCGCCGGCGCTGCTCGACGAGGCGCGCACGCTCTACTCGCTGCCGCAGCCGATCGTCGTCTGGAACCTCTTCGGTCCGCTCGCGAGGGGCGTGCACGTCGCGGCGCTCGAGGGTCCGCCGCGCGACGTCGAGTCGGCGCTGCGCACCGGCATCGAAGGTCGCGACGGCGCGAAGCTGCGCCCGCTCGAGACGCGCGCGGCGCCCAACTCGGGGCGCGTCGACCTGCACGCGCTCGTCTCGCAGGAGGGCGCCGTCTGCGCCTACGCGGTCGCACGCGTCGAGATGGCGGAGGCGTGCCGCGCCCGGCTCTGGATCGGGAGCGACGACGGCGCGGCCGTGTGGGTGAACGGCGCGAAGGTGGTCGATTCGCCCCTCGACCGCCAATGGACGCCCGATGAGGACAAGCTCGAGGTCGAGTTCGCCGCCGGCGTGAACCTCGTCGTCCTGCGCGTGGAGCAGGCGGGCGGCGACTGGGCCTTCAGCGCGAAGGCGTCGGAGCCGCCGGTCGGGCCGCTCTTCGAGGGGCTCGCGCCGGCCGCGCCGCCCGTCGGCTTCGACGCGAAGCGGTGGAGCGCGTGGGCGCTCGTGCACCCGGGCGAGCCGGCGCGCGGGCGGGCGCTCTTCTACGCCGAGCGCGGGCCGGGCTGCTCCAAGTGCCACGCGGTCGGCGGCGTCGGCCCCAAGTACGGCCCCGACCTGCGCGACGTCGGCACGAAGTACCCGCGCGCCGAGCTGATCACGTCGCTGCTCGACCCGTCGAACCGCATCCTCGACGGCTACCAGGCCACGAACCTCTTCCTCGTGGGCGGCGACGTGCTGAGCGGCCTCGTCACGGGAGAGAAGGGCGACGTCGTCACGATCGTCGACGCGAACGCCGTCCAGCACGAGGTGCGCACGTCGGAGATCCGCGAGCGCCGGCCCAGCAAGACCTCGTCGATGCCGACCGGCCTGGTCGAGTCGCTCACCTGCGAGCAGTTCACCGACCTGGTGGGCTGGCTGGAGAGCCTGAAGAAGTGAGCTGCCGGTCGTGCGGTCGCGCCAGCGCGAGCTGCGCGACGACGGCGCCGACCAGCGCGCAGAGCATGTCCCACTCGGTGTCCCACGGGTCGCCCTGCGTGCCGAGGAACGCGTCGGCGTCCTGGCCGAGCGTCACGGCGGCGAGCCACTCGCAGAGCTCGTAGGCGGCGGACAGGGCGAGGGCAAAGCAAGTGACGACGAAGAAGAGCCACGCGCCGCGCCGCACCACCGCCCGGCGCACCAGCACCTCGCGCGCGAGCAGCGCCGGCACGAAGCCTTGCATGAAGTGGCCGAGCCGGTCGTAGGGGTTGCGCGCCAGGCCGAGCGCGTCGCGCAGCCAGTCGCCGGCGGGCACCGCGGCGTAGGTCCAGTGGCCGCCGACGCACAGCACGAGCGCGTGCGCGAACATCAGCGCCTGCGCGAGCGGCGTCCACGGGAAGCGCTGTCGCGTCGCGAGCAGCACGGTCAGGCCGGCGAGCACCGGCGCCACCTCGAGCCACCAGGTGGTGCGGTCGGCCGGCGCGATGCCGGAAAGGACGACGAGTGCGAGCGCCGCGACGAAGAGCGCCCGTGACCCGTTCAATCCGACGCCTCTCCCGCGGCTTCGAGGCCCGCGTGCTCCTCGCGGAGCAGCGACCAGACCTCGCAGTCGACGAAGGCGCCCAGGCGGAAGAGATCGCGCCGCAGCACCCCTTCGCGCACGAAGCCGAGCTTCGCGAGGACGCGCGCCGACGCGCGGTTCGCGGTCATCACGCGCGCGTGGATCCGCTCGAGGCGGAGCGTCCCGAAGCCGAAGCCGACGGCGGCGCGCGCCGCCTCGGTCGCGTAGCCGTGCCCCCACTGCGGCTTCGCGATCCAGTACCCGAGCTCCGCCTTCGCGTGCGCCGCCTCGATCTGCAGGCCGACCGCCCCGACCAGCCCGCTCTCCGCGGCCGTCACCGCGAAGAGGACCGACTCGCCGCGCGCGAAGGCGGCCGGCTGCGCCTCGATCCAGGCGAGCGCGGCGCCGTCGGGATAGGGATGCGGGATCGACGCCGTCATCGCGGCGACGTCGCGCAGCGCCACGGCGCGGTGGACCGCGGCAGCGTCGGTCGGAGAGAAGGGGCGCAGCACGAGGCGCGCGGTGCGCAAGGTCGGCGGCGCGCTCACGGCCGCGCCACCTTCGCCGCGCGCGTCGCCTCGTCGAGGAGGCCGAGGCACCAGCCGATCTTCTCGACGAGGCCCGTGTTCGGGCAGCCGGCGCTCAGGCGGCGGATCGCCCAGTGGAACGGCGCGACGACGTGGCCGGTGCGCCGCTCGACGAGGGTCGACTCCCAGTAGGGCCAGTCGGCCACCCAGTGGAGCGAGGTGCGCGCCGCCTCGAGCGTCGCGCCGAGCACCGCGCCGAGCTCGCAGGCGGTGACGAACCAGTCGTTGCCGAGGTCCTCGGGATCGGAGGCGTCGAGCAGGGCGCGCAGCCGCTCGTCGTCGAGGCTCGCGTCGAGGGCGAGCAGCCCGTCGCGCGAGAGGACGTCGTGCGGGGCGACGAGCGGCGCCCAGTCGACGCGGGCCGCCGCGACCATCTTCTCGACCATCTCGAGGACGCTGGCCTGGCGCTCCGCCTTCAGCGGCGACAGTTCCTCGGGGGCGACCTCCCGGAAGCCCGGGACCTGGAGCAGGTCGGGCCGCAGCGCGCGCGGCTCCGGGCGCTCGCGGTCGGCCGGCCGGTTCCAGCGGCCGAAGAAGCGCCGGTGCAGCTCGTCGGCGTCGGGGAGTTCGGCCATCGAGCGCGCAGCCTAACGGGGCTCGCTGCCGATCTGACCCGGGGCCGTCGGCGCGCCGTCCCTCGGGGGCGCGGAATCTCTCGTTGCCGTACGGTTTCCGTTCGTTAGGTTGGCGCGCCGTTTCGATGCCCGAACTCCCGGACATCCTCCTCTACCTCCACGCGCTTGCGCCCCGTGTCGTCGGGCGTCGGCTCGAACGCGTCCGCCTGTTCACGCCCTTCCTGCTCCGCAGCGTCGACCCGCCCATCACCGCCGTCCAGGGCAAGCGGTGCATCGGCCTCAAGCGCATGGGCAAGCGCATCGTCTTCGTGCTCGAGAACGAGCTCTACCTCATCCTCCACCTGATGATCGCGGGCCGCCTGCGCTGGGAGACGGCGGCCGACACGGCCACCAACGGCCACAGCCGTCAGACGGCAGTCGCGATGAAGTTGCGGGCGAAGGCTGGCGCGAAGTCGAAGGCGAAGGGGAACCTGAAGGTCGTCGCCGCGCCGCGCCTGATGACCCGGCCGGGCGGCAAGATCGGCCTCGCCAACTTCGAATTCGAAGCCGGCACCTTGATCCTCTCCGAGGCCGGCACGCACAAGCGCGCCGCGCTGCACGTCGTGCGCGGTGAGCCGGCGCTGCGTGAGCACGATCCGGGCGGACTCGAGGTGCTCGACGTCGACCTCCAGTCGTTCCGCACCGTGCTCCTGCGCGAGCAGCACACGGTCAAGCGCGCGCTCACGAATCCGCATGCCTTCAGCGGCATCGGCAACTCCTATTCGGACGAGATCCTCCATCGCGCCCGGTTGTCGCCGTTCAAGTGGACGACGAAGCTCACCGACGAGGAGGTCGCGCGCCTGCACGAGGCGACGCTGTCGGTCCTCTCCGAGTGGATCGCGCGCCTGCGCGAGGAGACCGGCCCGCGCTTCCCGGAGAAGGTGACGGCGTTCCGACCCGGGATGGCGGTGCACGGCCGCTTCGGCGAGCCGTGCCCCGTCTGCAAGAGCCCGGTGCAGCGCATCGTGCACGCCGAGAACGAGTCGAACTACTGCGCGCGCTGCCAGACCGAGGGCAAGGTGCTGGCCGATCGCGCCCTGTCGCAGCTGCTGAAGGACGACTGGCCGCGCACCCTCGAAGAGTGGGAGGCGCTGCGCACGCCGGAGGCGGGCACGCCGGCCTGACGGAGGTCGCGATGCTGGGCAGCGTTTCCGCGCCCGGATTCCGGGCGGCGCGCGTCGTCTCGTTTTGCGTCCTCGCTGCCTTCGCCGCGGCCCGGCCGCTGCGGGCGCAGGCGGCCGACGTCCCGGTCTTCGACGACGACAAGCTCCTCGCCTCGCTCACCGAGCAGTCGGTCAAGCTGCACGAACAGCACCGGCTGGTCGCGGTGGCGACGCTCGCGAAGCAGCGCGGCGAGCGGTCGAAGTGCCGGCTCGCGCTCGCGCCGCCCGCGCGCGAGAAGCTCACGCCGCCGCAGGTCTGCGTCGCGGCGCACCGCTCGACCTGGATCGTCGGCGTCGTCTTCCACTGCGACTCGTGCGCGGAGTGGCACTTCAGCGGCGCGACCGGCTACGCGATCTCGGCCGATGGCGCGATCGCGACCTGTGCGCACGTGGTCGCGCCCGAGCCCGGATCGAAGGACGAGTTCGCGGTGGCCGCCGATCCCGACGGCGTCGTCCACCCGGTGATCGAGGTGCTCGCCGCCGACCTGCGCACCGACGTCTGCATCCTGCGCGTCGAAGCGAAGGGGCTCGTGCCGCTGGCGCTGCGCACCGACTCGCGGCCGGGGGAGACGGTCTTCTGCTACGGCCACCCGCAGCACCACTTCGGCTTCTTCTCCGAGGGCGAGATCGCGCGCTTCACCACCGAGTCCCAAGACGAGCCCGACGCGAAGGACGACGTGGCACCGGCGGACGGCGACGGGAAGGCGCCCGCGAAGCCCGGCGCGGCGCCGTCGCCAGCACCGGCGAAAGGTGCGACGGGCCCGGACGGGAAGTCGGCCGACGCACTGCCCGTCGTGGTGATGGAGATCACCGCCGAGTTTGCGGCGGGGTAGAGCGGCTCGCCCGTGCTCGACGAGTGCGGCAACGTGGTGGGTCACGCGTCGGCGACCGAGGCGGTCTTCTGTGACGACGTCGAGCCGAGCGCGACGAACCACCAGATGACGCTGCGGATCGCGACCGTCGCGCGCGACGTCCTCGCGCTGATCGATCCGATCGCGCCGCCCCCCGCGAAGGACGCCCCGGTTCCGCCTTCAAAGTAAGGGCCTACGCGCGGCGGACGACTTCGGGCTGCGCCGTCTCGCCGAACTTCGCGGCGAGCGCCTTCAGGTAGCTCTCGATCGTCGCGGTCTTCGAGAAGAAAGGCGAGAGCGCGCGGAACATCCAGCTCGTCACCTCGCCTTCCTCCGTGATCGTGAGGCGCGTGCCCGCGCCGTCGGGCTCGAGGTCGAAGACCCAGCGGCCGCGGTAGCCGAGGTCCTCGTCGAGGATGCGCGTGACGCGACGCTTTCCGGCGACCGACTCGTCGACGACGTAGCGCACCGGCCCCGACCGAGTCGTCTCGCGGTAGACCGTCCTGCCGTCCTGCGGCGGGAGCAGCTCGACCGACTTCAGGTCGGCGCGCCACTGCGTCTGCGCGACGGGGTCGGCGAGCGCGGCGAAGACCTCGGCGGGCGGCCGCTTCAGCGCGATGCGCACCGCCGCCACGTGGCCGCGCGCGACCACGGATCCGGCGACGGCGACGTACCCGAGCAGCGCGACGACGACGAGGCCGGCGATCTTCAGCGCGATCATCGCGTCCTCCCCTCCACCATCAGCTGGTTGCACGCGCGCGCGAGCAGCGCGAGCCCGGCGACGGCGCGCGTCCGCTCGCGCGCGGTCAGCCGCGCCAGCGCGTCGACGAGGCGCGCGCGGTCGAGGACCGACGTCGACTGCATCGCCTCGACGCCGCGCGGCGTGAGGCGCAGCTCCGCGGCGCGGCCGTCGAGCGCGCTTCGGTCGCGCGCGACGCAGCCGAGACGCGACAGCCGCGCGAGCGTCGCCGAGAGCGTGGAGGGCGCGACGCCGAGGTGCGCGGCGAGGTCGCGCGGCCGCATCCCCGCGCGCACGTCGAGGTGCGCGAGCACGCTCGACTCCTGCTCGGTGAGCCCGAACGGCGTCGACCGGCGCCGCACGTGGCGCGCGTGGCAGGCCAGGAAGACCTGCGGGTAGAGCCTCTGGACGGCGAGCACGGCATCGGCCGCCGCCGGCGCTTCTCGGGTCGTCATGCGCGGTGGCTTAGAGCCTATCCCAGTAGGCCCTCGGTCGCCGGACGGGCGGCGGACCCGCATCTGCTTCGTTGCGCCTCCTCACCGAATCTCTCCTTTGATTCGCCTCGTCGGCGCGCCTCGCATCTGCGGGCCCGGCGCTCCGTCCGGCTCGGTCGGGCCTACTGGGATAGGCTCTTAGGGGAGCGGCGATCGTTCGTCAAAACGAACGATCTCACCAGCGGACGTCACGGCCGATCTCGGCGACGCGCAGCCGGGGATGGCGCAGCGCCGCGATCTCGCGCGCGACGCGGTCGCGCAGCGAAGGCTTCAGGTGCACCGCGAGGATCGGGACGTCGCGCTCGAGCTTCTTCAGGTCGCGCAGCAGCGACGTCGGCGTGTAGTGGCGGGCGCGCCGCGCGAGCTGCTCCATCTCGCTCGGGTACGAGACGTCGACGTAGATCGCCTGCAGGTCGCGCGTCCGGTTGGCGACGCGCCACAGCTCGTCCGTCGTGGTGGTGTCGGAGCTGAAGAGCACCGACGACTTCCCGTTCGACACGAGAAAACCACAGGTGTCGACGGTGTGGTTCACGCGGAACGCGGTCCAGGTGAGCCCCTCGACGGAGAACGGGCGCCCGTAGCGGCACGGCCGGTACTCGAGCGCCGCGCGCGCGCTCCCGTCGAGCGCGATGCGGCGGAAGTCGGGCCAGACGCGGCCGTTGAAGACGTGACGGCGCAGCCCGGACAGGACCACCGGCGTGGCGTGGATCACGATCGGCGCGGAGAGGAACGGGTAGACCTCGGCCACGAAGATCGGCAGCGAGGCGGTGTGGTCGGCGTGCGTGTGGGAGACGACGACGTGGCGCACGCGCCGCTGCTCGGCGAGCGTGAGGCCGAAGCCGAGGCTGCCGGCGTCGAGCGCGACCTTGCGGTCGATCAGGAACGTCGTGAACGGCTGGAACCGCAGCGGCGCGCGGCCGTGCGACGGGAGCAGCCGGACTAACATGGTCCGTCCCGCCTGGCGGCCGCCACGCCGCCGGCCGGCCGATCCTGAGAGAAAAGAAGGAGGGGCATCGCGTGTCCGCTCGTCCCGTCTCGAAGCCTGCGCGCCGTCTCGGGTTCGCCTCGGCGGCGCTGGCCGCCGCGACCGCCGTCGCCTCCGCCGCGGACGACGCTCCGTGGGACGTCTTGGCCGCGCACGGCCCGACCACGGACATCGTCATCGACACGGACGAGGGGACGTGGATCGGGGTCGACGTTAGCGCGGACGGGCGCACGCTCGTCTTCGATCTCCTCGGAGACGTCTACGTCCTCCCGATCGAGGGCGGCGAGGCGACGCCGATCCTCACCGGCGCCGCGTGGGAGTGGCAGCCGCGCTTCAGCCCCGACGGCGGCCGCATCGCCTTCGTGAGCGACCGCGGCGGCGCCGACAACGTCTGGGTCTGCGACCGCGACGGCAAGAACGCCCGCGCCGTCACCAAGGAGGACTTCCGCCTCGTCTACGGCCCGGAGTGGCTGCCCGACGGCGACTGGCTCCTCGCGCGCAAGCACTTCACCCACACGCGCTCGCTCGGCTCGGGCGAGATCTGGATGTACCACGCGAGCGGCGAGGGGAGCGGCGTCGCGCTCACCGACAAGCCGTCGAACACCGCCGACGTGAACGAGCCGGCGCTCAGCAAGGACGGGCGCTGGCTCTACTTCTCGCAGGCCGGCGACTTCGACTACAACAAGAACGTCTACGCCGGGATCTACTCGGTCTTCAAGATCGACCGCACCACCGGCGAGCGGTCGCTCGTCGCGGCGGGCAGCGGCGGCGCCTGCCGGCCGCGCCCCTCGCCCGACGGGAAGAGCCTCGCCTTCATCCGGCGCGTGGGACTCAAGACGGCGCTCGTCGTGCGCGAGCTCGATTCGGGCCGGGAGCACGTCCTCTTCGACGGCCTCGACCACGACACGATGGAGACGTGGTCGATCCACGGGACCTTCCCGGGCTACGCCTGGCTGCCCGACTCGAGCGCGGTCGTGATCACGGCAGGCGGGAAGATCGTCCGGATCGACGCGACGAGCGGCGCCGCGGCGCCGATCCCGTTCCACGTGCGCACGACGCAGCGCATCCACGACGCGCTGCGCTTCCCCCACAAGCTCGAGGACGGCGAGTTCGCCGCGAAGATGGTCCGCTGGCCGGTGCTCGCGCCGGACGGGAAGTCGGTCTTCTTCCAGGCGCTCGGCCAGCTCTGGCGGCAGGAGCTCGGCGCAGCCGGCGGCGCGGCGCAGGCGCTCGCGCACGGCGAGGGCTTCGCGTTCGCGCCCGCGCCGTCGCCCGACGGGCAGTCGCTCGCCTTCGTGACCTGGAAGAACGGCGTCGGCGGCCACGTCTGGCGCATGCCGGCGCAGGGCGGCACGGCGACGCCGCTCACGAAGAGCGCCGGCGACTACGCCAACCCCGTCTTCTCGCCCGACGGGAAGCGGGTCGCGTTCCTGGCCGGGACGGGCGGCTCGCTGCGCGGCGACGCGCTCTCCGAGGAGCCGGAGTTCGAGCTGCGCTGGGTCGACGCCGGCGGCGACGGCGTGCAGCACAAGATCACGACGACGGCGAACCGCGGCGCCAACCGCCGCATGCCGCGCCTCTTCTTCGCGGCCGACGGCGACCACCTGCTCTACTGCGAGACGCAGGGCGAGAAGTCGGCCTTCGTCCGCACGACGCTCGACGGCCGCGAGAAGATCGTCCTCTTCACCAACGAGGACGCCGAGGAGATCGCCCCCTCGCCCGACGGCCGCCGGGTCGCCTTCAAGGAGAAGCACCAGATCTACGTCGCGGCGCTGCCGGTGGCGATCGGGCGGCCGCTCGTGATCGGCCGCAGCGGCGCGCCGGTGCCGGTGAAGCAGCTGACCGAGATCGGCGGCTCGTGGCCGGCCTTCAGCGCCGACGGCACGCTCGTCTCGTGGGTGCTCGGCCCCGACTTCGCGACGCAGGAGGTCGCGCCGCTCCTCGTCCCGAAGCCGGCCGAGCTACCTCCCGCGGAGGAGAAGAAGAAGGAGGACGGCGCCGGGGAAAAGAAGGAGGAGGGCGCCGGCGAGAAGAAGAAGGACTTCGACGCGCGCGGCGTGCGTCCCGAGGCGGTCGTCACGCGCCTCGTCGCGAAGGCGCGGTCGGACGTACCCGCCGCGACCGTCGCGCTGGTCGGCGCGCGCCTCGTCACGATGAACGGCGACGAGGTGATCGAGGACGGGGCGATCGTGGTCGAGGGCAACCGCATCGTGAAGGTCGGGCGGCGCGGCGACGTCGCGATCCCGGCCGGCGCAAAGGTGCTGGACGTCGCGGGCCGCACGATCATGCCGGGGATCGTCGACGTCCACTCGCACATGCACTACGACGCGCTCGACGTCCAGACCGACCAGCCGTGGGAGTACCTGGCGAACCTCGCCTACGGCGTGACGACGGCGCACGATCCGTCCGCGCCGACCGAGCTCGTCTTCGCGCAGTCGGAGCTGGTGCGCGCCGGCCGCATGGTCGGGCCGCGCGTCTTCTCGACCGGCTACATCCTGTACGGCGCGAAGAACCCCAACAAGGCGGAGGTCGACTCGCTCGACGACGCGCGCCACCACCTGAAGCGCCTCGCCGCCGTCGGCGCGTTCAGCGTGAAGAGCTACAACCAGCCGCGCCGCAACCAGCGCCAGTGGATCGTGCAGGCAGCGCGGGAAGAGAAGATGCTGGTCGTGCCCGAGGGCGGGTCGCTGCTCGCGATGAACGAGACGATGTGCCTCGACGGCCACACCGGCATCGAGCACAACCTGCCGGTCGCCCCGCTCCACAAGGACGTCGTCGAGCTCTTCGCGAAGAGCGGCACCGGCATCACGCCGACGCTCATCGTCTGCTACGGCGGCCTGAACGGCGAATACTGGTGGTACCAGCACGACCGCGTCTTCGAGAAGGAGCCGCTGCGCTCGCTCACGCCGCCCGGATGGCTCGACGAGAAGGCGCGCCGGCGCGGCGCGTTCGCGTTCGACGACGACTTCCAGCACTTCCGCGTCGCGCAGGCGTGCCGCGACGTCCTGCGCGCGGGCGGCCACATCCAGCTCGGCGCGCACGGGCAGCTGCAGGGGCTCGGCGCCCACTGGGAGCTCTGGATGCTCGGGCAGGGCGGCATGACGCCGCTCGAGGCGATCCGCTGCGCGACCTTCTACGGCGCCTGGTACCTCGGCCTCGACGGCGACCTCGGCTCGCTCGCGCCGGGCAAGCTCGCCGACTTCGTCGTGATGGCGAAGAACCCGCTCGAGAAGCTCGAGAACAGCGACTCGATCGAATTCACCGTCGCCAACGGTCGCGTCTTCCGTGCGGCGACCATGGAGCAGACGCTGCCCGAGCCGCGGCCGCGGCCGCCCTTCGCATGGGAGGTCCGTTGAAGCCCGACGCGAACGATCGCCACGCGCGCAGCGCGGCGCCCCCCTCGCGCGGACCGCCGCCGCCCTCGCTCGGCGAGCAATGGCCGGCGGTCGCGCTCCTCCTGGTGCTCGTCGCCGCCGGCGTCGGGATGGGCGTGATCGCGATCCGGCACATGAACGCGCTGCAGCGCGACGGCACGACCTCGCGTTACGCCGTCGTGCTCCAGGTCGGCACGCCGGCGGTGATCGGCGGCGCGATCCTGGGCTTCGCGTTCGTGCTGGCGCGGCGGCGCGGGACGACGCCGTTCGCGCCCCACCCGGCGGCGGGCGCGCCGGGCCGCATCTCGCGCTTCGCCGTCTTCCTGGTCCCGCTCGTGGTGGTCGCGCAGATGGCGGCGGCGCTGCTCGGCGGCGCGTCGCGCTCGGCGTGGTCGACCTACCTGCTCGCCAGCCTGATCCCGCTCGTCCCGGCCGCGATCGTCGGCTTCGGCGCGCTGCTGCTCTCCGCCGACACCGAGGGGACGCGCCACCGCGGCAAGCCGCCGTCGCGCATCACGCCGCCCACCGATCCGCCCGACGCCGGGCTCGAGTAGATCCGCTCCAAGGTCGCCCGGAAACGCGGCGAGCGGGCCTTCGCCCGCTCGCGCTCGCGCACTCCTCCGGCGTTCCGCCGCCGTCAGCTCTTCGTGTACTTCCCCTCCATCATCGGCTGCCAGTTCTTGCCGTCCTGGGAGGCCGACATGAGGAACTTGTAGGCGCCGCCGCTCACGTCGAACGAGCAGCGCGTGTTGCCCTGCGGCCCCTCGTTCGACATCTCGAGCACGTCGCCCTTCCAGTTCCCGGCGAAGACCTGCAGGGTCCCGCCCATCGAATCGGTCCAGACCAGCTCGTTGCACTTCTTGGCGTCGTTCCAGCTGAAGATCCCGTGGCCGCGGAACGCCACCTTGCCGTCGCGCGACTGCTCGTAGTCCTGGATCACGACGAAGCCGTCGATCGCGACGGCGTTCTTCACGCGGCCGGTCGCGGTGCAGCCCTTCGGCTCCCACGGCGACGGCATCATCTTCTCCTCGCCCACCCAGTTGCCCGCGAGCTTCGCGAGCTGCTGGTGCGGGGCGCCGGGCTTGGGCATCTGCATGTCCATGGATGCATCTCCTGTCTGTTCGCGGCACGACGGCGGGGTTCGACCGACCGGGCGCAGATCTGTTACCTGCCGCCTGCCATTCCTTTTTCCAGCGCGGGGCGAAGCGGTCTACCCGCGGCGCGCGGCGCGCGGAAGGGAGGGCGCGCCGCGCCGGCCGATCGCCGGGCGGACCCCTCGGCCGACCGCTCGGCGGCTCAGCGTGCGCCGGGCGCCGCCGGCGCCGCGGGCGCGAGCCGCAGCGCGCGGAACTCGGAGCCGGCGCGCCACTCGGGCGGCGCCGCGTCGTCGAGGACGTGGCGCGCGACGGCGTAGAGGGCGCCGAGGTCCTCGAGCGTCCCGTCGTAGCTCCACGCCGGGTCGAACTCGTCCTTCACCTTGTGGTAGTGGTCGGCCGTGTAGCGCTTGCGCTGCGCGATCCCCCACCCTTCGGGCCGGTCGGGGAAGTCGAGGCCGCCGCTGATGTAGAGCCCCGGCACCCCCTTGCGGGCGAAGGAGAGCTGGTCGCTGCGGAAGAAGCGGCCCTGCTCGGGCATCGGGTCGGGGACGAGGCGGCGCTGCTGCGCGCGCAGCGCGTCGCCGAGCAGGTCCTCGAGCGTCGTCTGCCCCATCCCGATCACCGCGAGGTCGCGCGTGCGCCCCAGCACGTTCATGCCGTCGAGGTTGATCATCGCCGCGGTCTTCTCGAGCGGGACGACGGGGTGGTCGCAGTACCACTGCGAGCCGAGCAGCCCGCGCTCCTCGCCCGTGACGAAGAGGGCGAGCGTCGAGCGCTTGGGTTTCTCGGGCGCGCGCGCGAGGGCGCGCGCGAGCGCGAGGATCCCGGCGCAGCCGCTCGCGTTGTCGATCGCGCCGTTGTAGATGCGATCGCCGTCGAGCGTGTCGTCCTTGCCGAGGTGGTCCCAGTGCGCGCACAGGACCAGCCACTCGTCGCCGCCCGGCGCGCCGCCGGCCGCGCGCGCCGGATCGCCGCCCGGCAGCACGCCGACCACGTTGCGCGAGCGCAGCGGCTGGATCTTCCGCTCGAGCGCGCACGCGACGGTCACGCCGAGCTCGACCGGCCGGAACGCGTCGGTCGCCGCCGCCGCCTTCAGCGTGCCGAAGTCCTTGCCGGCCCGCTGCAGCAGCGCGAGCGCGGCGTCGCGACCGATCCACGCCTCGAACGCGCAGCGCGACGCGCCGCGGTCCTCGCGCACGAGGTCGAAGCTCGTCCCTCCCCACGAATTGCGCACGACCTCCCACGGGTAGGCGGCCGCCTCGGTCTCGTGGACGAGGATCGCGCCCGCCGCGCCGCGGCGCGCCGCCTCCTCGAACTTGTAGGTCCAGCGCCCGTAGTAGGTCATCGCCGGCCCGCCGAAGCGCTCGTCCGCGAGCGGCGGATCGTTGACGAGCATGAGCAGGACCTTGCCCTTGCAGTCGACGCCCTTGTAGTCGTCCCAGCGGTACTCCGGCGCGGCGCAGCCGTAGCCGACGAAGAGCAGCGGCGCGTCGGCCACCGCGACCGACGGCTCCTGCCGGCGCGAGAAGACGACGCACTCCGTGAGCGGCGCCAGCGTCTTCCCGCCGACCGAGAGCTCGGGCGCGCGCGCCGGGTCGAACTGCAGGAGCTCGACCTTCTGCTCGAAGGAGCTCGCGACGCCCGGCTTCCAGCCGGCGGCGGCGAGCTGCGCGGAGAGGTAGGCGACGGCCTTCTCCTCGCCGGCGCTCCCGATGCCGCGCCCCTCGAACTCGTCCGAGGAGAGCGTCTGCAGGTCGCGCTTGAACTCGTCGGCGGAGAAGAGCCCGTCGCCGACCGGCCGCGGGCCGGGCGCGGCGAGCTGCGCCTCCCCGTCGACGTCGCGCGCGGGCGAAGCCGCGCAGACCCACGCGAAGAGGACGAGGCTCGGCGCGAACGACATCGATCGACCTCCGGGAACGGCCGGCGGGAGGGCGCCGGCGGGACGGGGAGCGCGGGCGGGGCGCGGGATTGTAGGACGGCGCGGCGAACCGCTCGCCGGCCCGTTCGTTGACAGGCGCCGCCGATCGACTACGTTTGTAGACGATCAGCGACGACCCCCGCCGACGTCCCCCGGGAGAACGCCGTGGCCGACTCCGCCCCCGACGCCCTCGCCCCCGCCGAGTGGAAGGTGATGAAGTTCGTCTGGCGGCGCGGGCGCGCCGCGGCGCGCGACGTGATCGCGCACGCCGCCACCGCCCACGACTGGCGGCCGAGCACGGTCAAGACGCTGCTCAAGCGGCTGGTCGACAAGGGGCACCTGAAGGCGACGCGCGTCGGCAACAGCTTCCTCTACGAACCGGTCGAGTCGGCGCTCCCCTCGCTGCAGCGCGCGGCCGACTCGCTGCTCGAGCACGCGGTCGACGGCCTCGCCGGCCCGCTGCTGGTCCACCTCGTGAAGCGCAGCCGCCTCGGCGCCGAGGAGATCGCCGAGCTGCGCGCTCTCCTCGACGCGAGGAAGGGGCGCGGCCGGTGAGCGCGGCGATCGACACGATGGCCGCGGCGTGGCTGGCGTTCCTGCGCGAGCGCGCGGAGGCGGGGCTCGTCATCCTGGTGCCGGTCGCCGCGATCGTGCTGCTCCTGCAGTGCGTGCGCCGTGGCCGGGGCGCCCCCCATTTCCGAAGTGCGCTCTGGTTGGCGGCCCTCGCCGTCCTGGCGCTGCCGGTCGAGCGGCTCGTCCCCGCGGCGTGGATCCCGCGGCGCGTCACCGCGGCGCTCGCGCCGTTCGAATTCGGTCCGCGGCCGCCGTCGCTGCAGGCGCCGCGCGCGCTCCCCGACGTTGCGGCGGCGGACGCGCGGCGCCCGGACGCCGCGCGCGCGACGCCGGCCGCCCTCGCCCGCGCCTCCGGGCCGGACGGTCGGCCGACCGCCGCGACGCTCCTCTTCGTGGCCTGGCTCGCCGTCGTCGGCGCGCTCCTGGTCCGCTTCGCGCGCAGCCACGGGCGGACGCGCGCGGCGCTGCGGCGCGCGACCGCGCTCCCCGACTCCGAGCTGCCGCTTCCGGCCGCCGAGCTGGCGCGCCGCGCCGGGCTGCGCCAGCTGCCGCCGCTCGTCGTGAGTGACGAGCTGCCGGCGCCGTCGACCTGCGGCGTCTTGCGGCCGGTCGTCGTGCTGCCGCCCGGCCTGCGCGCGGCGGCGGGCGACGACGGGATGACCTTCGTGCTGCTGCACGAGCTCGCCCACGTCCGCCGGCGCGACCCGCGCCTCGCGCTCTTCGAGCGCCTCGTGCGCATTGCCGCCTTCTTCCACCCCACCGCCTGGATCGCCGGCGCCCGGCTCGCGCACGAGCGCGAGCAAGCGTGCGACGACGCCGCGCTGTCCGAGCTCCCGGTCGCGGCGCGACCGGCCTGCGCCGAGACGCTGTTGCGGTTGATCGAGCGGTCGAGCCGCGCGCCGGCGGCCGAGGCGCTCGCCCTTTCGAGAGGAGGTCGCACCATGAAGCGCCGTCTGCTCCGCATCGTCGATCCGACGCCCGCCGCCTCCCGCATGACGCCGCGCGCACGCCTCGCCGCGGGCGCCGCCGCCGCCGCGCTCCTCGTCGCGCTCGCCGCGCGCGGCGCGCCACCGATCGCAGCGAGCGTCGCTCCACCGTCCGCGCAGGAGCCGCCGGCCGCGCCCGCCGCCGCCGCTCCGCGCGCCGCCGATGCGACGGTCGAGGCGGTCCGCGCCGGCGTCGACTGGCTCCTCCGCCACCAGGAGGAGGACGGCCACTGGAGCGCCGCCGCCTTCGACGCGCGCTGCAAGGACGCCGCGTGCGCCGGTCCGGGCGACGCGAAGTTCGACGTGGGCGTCACGGCGCTCGCGGCCGAGGCGCTGCTCGGCGTCGGTGACGAGAAGCTGAAGCCCGCCGTCACGCGCGCGCTCGACTGGCTCGTCGCGAAGCAGGACACGATCAAGGGCCTGATCCGGACGCCCGGTCCGCCTTCGTCCCACGCGCACTACGAGCACGCCTACGCGACGCTCGCGCTGGTCGACGCCACGGGGCTCGACCCGAAAGGACGCTGGAAGGATCCGTCCCGGCGGGCGATCGACTATCTCTTCCGCATCCGCAACCCGTACCGCGGCTGGCGCTACGGCGAGCGCGACGGCGACAACGACACCTCGCTCACCGGCCTCGTGCTCCTCGTGCTCGGCGGCGCGCGGACCTCGGGCTTCGAAGTTCCCGGCGACGAGCTCGGCGGTGCGCTGAAGGGCGGGCTCGCCTTCCTCGACGAGATGACCGATCCGACGACGGGCCGGACCGGATACCAGCAGAGGGGAGGCTTCACGGCGCGCACGACCGAGGCGATGGCGCGCTTCCCCGCGCAATCGTCGGAGTGCCTGTCGGCGATCTCCCTCAATGCGCGCTTGTCGGTCGCAGGCGCCGGCGCCGGCGACCCGCTCGTCCCGAAGCAGATCGCGCTCCTCGCCGCGCAGCCCGCGAAGTGGGACGAGAAGGGGGCGACGACCGACTTCTACTACTGGTACTTCGCGACGCGCGGGCTGATGCTCGCCGGCGGCGACGCGTGGACGGCGTGGAAGGCGGGCGTCGCGGGCGAGCTCGTCGCTCACCAGTCGAAGCAGGGCGATGGCGCCGGCTCCTTCCCGCCGGCCGACGCGTGGAGCGCGCAGGGCGGCCGCGTCTATGCCACCGCGCTCAATCTCCTCACGCTGGAGATCTGCGCGCGGCCGCGCTGACGGGCGGGCGAACCGGTGGTACCTTGGGTCCCGACGCCCCACCCGCGGGACGCGCCGTCCCGTGGGGCCGAGGCCGGACGGGAACTTCCTTCGATCCGTCGGGCAGCTTCGCGGGAAGCTCCGCCCGGTACATCGGTTGCCAAGGCCGCGCCCCCTCCATGCACCCTGGACTCCTGCCCCGCCTCGCCGTCGCCCTGCTCGCCACGTCCGCCACGGCCTGCATGCCCGGCCTCTTCACTCCGGCGACGACGGTCCAGACGCCGCGCGGACCGGAGAAGGCGATCCTCGCCGACGCCGACGAGTTCCCGCGCTTCCGGCTGCCCGACCACGGGACGAAGCTCTCCGAGGTCGATGCCGACGACCTCGCCGACGACACCGAGCTCGTCATCCTCGACCGCGACGGCGAAGCGCGCGCGCTGGTCCTGAGCGAGATGTCGTACCACCACGTCGCGGAGGGCACGCTCGGCGGCCGTCCGATCGCGCTCGCCTACTGCATCGTCTGCGACTCCGCGGTCGCGCTCACGCCGGTCGTCGACGGCCGCACGCTGCACGTGAGCGCGGGCGGGCTGTCGAACGGCGTCGTGCTGCTGCGCGACGACGAGACCGGCTCCTACTGGAACATCTTCACGGGCGAGGCGCTCGCGGGCCCGCTCGCCGGCAAGACGATGGCGACGTTGCCGGTGGCGCGCATGCGCGCCGTCGAGGCGCGCGCGGCGCGGCCCGGGCTCGAGCTCGTGCGCGCCGACACGTCGCTCTACGGCCGGATGTGGATCGCCGGCGTCGAGAAGCTCGCGCGCCGGCCGGCCGGCTACATGCCGCCCTGGTTCCGGCGCACCTTCGGCCATCCGGACGGGCGGCGCGAGGAGCTCGAGCTCGGGCTGGGCGTCGTCGCGGACGGCTTCGCCCGCTTCTATCCCGCGAGCGAGCTCGCCAAGCGCGGCGGGCCCTTCGTCGATCGCGTCGGCCGCGCCGAAGTGCGCGTCGACCAGGACGGCCACGGGCTCGGGCGCGCGGAGGCGGTCGACGCCGCCGCGGCGCCGTTCGTGGTGTGGGGCCGCTGGTACGGCTTCGCCGCGTCCTTCCCCGGCTGCGACGTCTGGAGCGCCGCCGCGCCCGCGGCCGATCCGACGCCCGACGCGCTCGCCGGCCTGCGCGCTCCCTGCGCCGATCGCTGAGCCGCCGCGCCGCATCGCATCGCGCCGGAAATGAATTCCGAGAAGCGAATGCAGGCTTGAGCCGCTCCTTTCCATTCAGCCGACTCGGGGTACGGGGTCTCCCATGCAACCCGTCCTCCTCGGCCAACTGCTCGTCAACTTCGGCATCGTCACCGAGGCGCAGCTCAAGAGCGCGCTCGAGACGCAGCGCCGCGGCGTCCCGCGCAAGCGGCTCGGCGACCTGCTCGCCGCGCAGGGGCTCGTCGACGAGAACAGCCTGCGCGGGATCCTGCGCGTCCAGAAGCGCAAGCTCGACGCGGCGCAGGTCGCCGCCGCAGGAACGGAGTCGCTGGCGCAGCGCCTCGCGGGGCGGCCGCTCGGCGACTTCCTGAGCGTCGCGCGCGAGCTCAACGCCTCCGACCTCCACCTGACCCCGGGCCGGCCGCCGATCGTCCGCATCGAGGGCGTGCTGCGCGAGCTCGAGGTGCCGCCGCTCACGAGCGAGCGCTGTCGCGACCTGCTCGTCGACGCGCTCCCGTCCGACCAGCGCCGCGAGCTCGAGGCGAAGCGCAGCCTCGACGCCGCGCTGGTCGATCCGCGCGCCGGCCGCTTCCGCCTCCACGTCTTCGAGCACGGCGGCGCGCACGGCCGCGCCGTCTCCGGCGTCCTGCGCGCGATCCCGGACCAGGCGCGCGACTTCTCGACGCTCGGCCTGCCGCCGCAGCTGCAGCAGGTCTGCCGGCTCGACCAGGGGCTGGTGCTGATCACCGGCGCGGTCGGGTCGGGCAAGTCGACCACGCTCGCCGCGCTGCTCCAGACGATCAACGCCACGCGCGCCGTCCACGTGGTCACGATCGAGGACCCGATCGAGGTCCGCTTCGAAGCGAAGAGGGCGCTCTTCTCGCAGCGCGAGGTCGGCGCCCACACGCGCGACTTCTCGAGCGCGCTGCGCGCCGCGCTGCGCGAGGACCCCGACGTGATCGTGATCGGCGAGATGCGCGACCGGGAGACCGCCTCGATCGCGCTCACCGCCGCGGAGACGGGCCACCTCGTGCTCGCGACGCTGCACACGAGCAGCGCCGACCGCACGATCCACCGCATCCTCGACCAGTTCCCGATCCAGCAGCGCGAGCACGCGCGCACCGTGCTCGCCAACGTGCTGCGCACCATCGTCTGCCAGCAGCTCGTGCCGTCGAGCGACGGCACCGGCCGCGTGCTCGCCGCCGAGATCCTGCACGTGAACCCCGCGGTCGCGAACCTCATCCGCGAGGACCGCATGTTCCAGATCCCGGCCGTGATGCAGATGAGCCGGCGCGACGGGATGTGCCTGATGGACGAGTCGCTGGCGGCGCTCGTCAAGGCGAGCCGCATCTCCGCCGACGAGGCGCGCGCGCGCGCCACCGACCCCGACCTCATCCCGCAGGTCGCCTGAGGAGCTCCCCGTGATCGACCTGCAGGCGATCTTCCGCGCCGCGAGCGCGCTCGAGGCCTCTGACGTCCACCTGCGCAGCGGCCAGGCGCCGCGCGTGCGCCTGGACGGCGAGATGTCCGTCCTCGAGGGGATGCCGGCGCCGACGCTGGCCGACCTCGCGCGCGTGCTCGAGGGGCTGCTGACCGACGCGCAGCGCCAGCGCCTCGCGCGCGACGGCGAGGTCGACTGCGCCTGCGTCGACGAGCACGGCACGCGCTATCGCGGCAACTTCTTCCGCGACGCGGCCGGCCTCTCCGCCGCGCTGCGCCGCATCGACGCGCGCATCCGCACGCTCGCCGAGCTCGGCCTGCCGCGCGAGGTCGAGCAGCTCGCGCACGTGCGCCGCGGCCTCGTGCTCGTCACCGGCGCGACCGGCTCCGGCAAGAGCTCGACGCTCGCCGCGCTGATCGACGTGATCAACCACCAGCACGCGCGCCACGTGATCACGCTCGAGGACCCGGTCGAGTTCGTGCACAAGAGCCAGGTCTCGGTCATCCAGCAGCGCGCCGTCGGCGACGACGTTCCCGACTTCGCGACCGGCGTGCGCGACGCGCTGCGCGCCGACTGCAACGTGCTCCAGGTCGGCGAGCTGCGCGACGTCGAGACGATGCGCGCCGCGCTCACCGCGGCGGAGACCGGGATGCTGGTCTACGCCACGCTGCACACCAACGACGCCGCGCAGTCGGTCGACCGCATCGTCGACGTCTTCCCGGTCGCGGAGCAGGCGCAGGTGCGCGCGATGCTCGCCGAGAGCCTCACCGGCGTCCTCTCGCAGGTGCTGCTCAAGCGGAAGAAGGGCGGCGGGCGCATCCCGGCGACCGAGCTCATGGTCGCGACGCCCGCGATCGCCGCGATCGTCCGCGACGGCCGCTCGCACGAGATCGCCAACGCGATCCAGGGCGGCAAGGCGCGCGGCATGCACCGCCTCGACGACTCGCTCGAGCGCCTCCTGCGCGACGACCTGATCTGGCGCGACGACGCGCTCGCCTGCGCGCACCAGCGCGCCCGCTTCGAGCGCCGCCCCGCCACCGTTCCGTCTTGAGCCGCTCCGCCCGCGCTCACTTCGGGTGCGGGTGGTCCGCCTGGAACTTCTCGACGAAGCCGGTGCACGACAGCACCGCCTTGCGCTTGGTCGCGGCGCCGAGGATCCCGAAGGTCAGCCAGTTCACGACGTGGCCGCTCTTGCCGGTCAGCTCGTAGGAGCTGCCCTTCCCCGCCTCCTGGAACGTGAAGATCGCCGCGGTCATGTGGCCGGCGCCGTCCTTCTTCTCGCCGATCAGGAGGTTGTTCTCCTCGCGGGTCGTCCACGAGTCGGCGTGCAGCGTCTTCTCGATCTCCGTGCGCAGGAGCTTCTGGTCCATGTTCGTGTAGCTGTCGTTCCAGACGCCCGCGTTCGTCGCGCACGCCGCAAAGGCGAGCACCACGACCGCCAGCCCGAGACGCTTCGACCTCATCGCTCGACTCCTCGCCTGACCCGTCGCGGGTCGCCGTCCCGTTCGCGCGCCGCGCTGCGCGGAGCTCCTCCTGAACGGGTCGGCGGGATCATGCCGCACGGCGCCGGCAAGTGCGAGCGACGACGCCGAGGCCGAGCGGGCGACGACGACCGCGCCTACACTCGCGCGACCGCGCGGCCGGGCGCCGCGCACGATGGAGCCACCCTCATGCGATCGAAGCGTCCGTTCCTCGCCGCCCTCCTCGCGCTTTTCCCCCTCGGCGGCTGCACCTCGCACTCCCACTGCACCGCCTGGAGCGGCGTCCTCGACATCCGCGGCGTGCCGGCCGAGTACCAGCAGACGACCGTCTACGCGATCCACGGCCTGTTCGTCTTCTCGCTCCTCGGCGACGCCTCGATCGAGACGGCCGTCCGCGAGTTCACCGCCGAGGCGAGCTCCCGCAACGCGAAGCGGATCAACATCGAGCAGACCGACAAGTCGTACTACTGGTGGGTGTTCCCGCCGATCTCGTTCTTCGTGCAGCCGGTCGTCATGGAGATCAGCGGCCTGGTCGAAGGGACCTCCGGGCCGGGCGCGAAGTAGCGCGGGGCGTGAGTCGTCCGTCGTTCCTCACACGACCGCCTTGACGATCGAGATCAGCGAGAAGACGAGCATCACGAGCAGCCAGATGAGCGCGAGCACGGCGATCACGATCGCGCCGAGGGTGTCGGTGATGCTGCAGAGGATGCCGGGGACGATCGCGTGCAGGAGGGTCAGCACGAACTGGCCGAGCAGCGCGGTCAGGACCAGGAAGACGAGCCCCTTGTTCTGCAGGAAGCGCGGGTGGGCGATCACGAGGCAGACGCACGCCGCGAGCTTCAACAGCATCAGGACGCCGAGGACCGCCGTCGCGCCGCCGGTGTTGAAGGAGCCGTAGATCGCGAGGTAGGCGATCGTCCCGAACGGGACCGCCAGGAACATCGCGACCATCACCATCAGCAGCACGAACGCGACGATGATGAGGATGATCGAGCCGACCACGCCGATCAGCGAGACGATCAGCGAGAGGATCCCCTGCAGGCGCCCCTGCACACGGTCGGGCAGCAGCAGCGCGAGCGCCATCAACAGGACCGAGAAGACCACCAGCCCGTCGAGCAGCGCGAGGTACTTGAGGCCGAGCCCGGGCGCCTCGCTCGGCAGGTCGCTCGCGCTCTTCTTCGCATCCTTGATCTCGTCGGCCGACATGCCCGAGCCTTCGAGCGCCTTCGACATCGCACTGTCGACGTTGCCGCCGCCCTTCGGCACCGACGGGAGCACGCTCGTCCCGACCACGTCGACGAGCAGCGCGAGCACGAAGAGGATCAGGCCGGCGACGAACCACGGCAGCCGGAAGCGATCGACGAGGTCGACGGTGCCCATGCGCTGCCCCCGTCACTCCACCTTCCACCGCAGGAGCGCGGTGGCGGCGGGGCCGCCGAGGTTCGTGATCGTGAGCGAGCCGCCCGCCTCGAAGGCGGTGAGGACGATCTTCGCCTTGTCGTCCGCCTCCCCGATCATCGACGAGCGCGACAGCTTCTTGTGCCCTTTGAGGTCGCGCCCCTCGCGCTTGGCGACGAAGCTCACGTCGACCGTCCCCGGTCCCGCGAGCTCGAGCGTCGCGCTGCGCACGGCGCGCTCGCTCTTCGCCACCTTGCACTCGACGGGGAAGGAGGTGACGGTGTACTCGCCCTTCGCGTTGAACGGATTGGGAGAGAGGTCGCTCGCCGCGAGCTCCTGGCTCTTCGCGAACTTCGCGAGGAGTCCGCTCTTCCAGCTCTCGAGCGTCTCGCCGAAGTCCGGATCGCCCTGCCCGCCGCGCTTCGCGCAGACCACTAGGAGCACGACGGCGACGACGAGCAGAAGCCCGAGGACGATGAACGCGCCCTTCTTGCTCCCCATCACCTGCTCCTGATGTCGCGACCGCGCGCTGCGCCGCTCGTCACTGATCCTGGATCGGCTTCCGGAAGGTGCTCGTCTTCGGCGAGATCGCCGGATCCTGGAGCAGCCGGGTCTTCTCGAGCATTCCCCAGTCGATGCGCTTGCCTGTTCCCGGGACCACGACCACCACGCTCGACCCCTCGAGTGCGCGCTGACCGGCGGCCGGCACCGTGCGCTTCACCGTGTTCAGGCGCCCGAGCCGCGTCTCGTCCGCGGTCGGCGTCTCGAAGGACTGCACGGCCTTGAGCTTCGCGGCGTCGATCGCCTTCGCCGCGTCCTCGTACTTCGTCCCCACCCGCACGTTGGGGACCTCGACCGCGCGCCCGATCGGAGTGAGCAGGATCGGATCGTCCTCGCTCACCGGCGTGTCCTTCGGCTGGTTCTGCATGCCGACCAACCCGACCGAGTTGTCGAATCCGGCCGGGAAGAGGTCGGGCGGCAGCACCTTCACGTTCGCGAGCTTGCTCTCCGCGAGGATCTTCTTGGCCTCCTCGACGGACTTGAGCATCACGTCGGGCATCTGGATCCGCCCCTTCTCCGCGACGAGATTGACCGTGCTCCCCTCCTGCGTGAGCTGCCCGGGAGCCGGATCCTGGCTGATGATCGTTCCCGCCTTCGCGCGGTCCTTGTCCTGCTGGGTCACGGCGGCGACGAGCCCGAGGTCGTGCAGCGCCGCCGTCGCCTCGGTCGCCTTCTTGCCCTTCAGGTCGGGGATGCGGCGCAGCGGCGGCTCGTAGACCAGCTCGACGATCGTCTCGTCCTCGACCACGTCCTCGCCGGCGTCGGGCTTCTGGCGCAACACCCGGTTGGCCCTGTTTGGATCCTTGAACTCGGGCTGCAGCGAGAGCTTGAGCCCCGCCTCCTTGACCCACTCGCGCGCCTCGTCGAGATCCTTGCCGACCAGCTCGGCCATCTTTCCCGACTTCTTCCCGCCCGAGAGCGCGAAGATCGTGATCCCGACGCCGACGAGGAGGAGCACGCCCGCGGCGACCGCGACGATCCACCACGGGAACTTCTTGGGCGTCGGCACCGCCGCAGTCTTCACCTGGAAGCCGACCGGGCTCCCTTCGGTGAAGGACTCCTCGTTGTCGACCTCGACGACGTCGAACTGCAGCTTGTAGCTGCCGGCCGCCACGGTCGGCGGCACGGTGATCCTGACCTTGTACTGCGTCGTCTCGTCGACCTTGAGCTTGCGCTCGGGCACGTCCTGCAGCTTGAACCACGCCTTCTGGGCCGGATCGGCGGCCGAGATGCGGCCGCGCGCGTAGATCGGGCGCCCCGACGCGTTCGACACGGTGAATACGACCTCGGAACCGCGCTCGCGGTCGAGCTCGATCGTCTCGGCCGCGGGCTTGATGGTGAATGGACGCGACATCAGTGAGCTCCTTCGACTTCCTCTAGGATCAGTTCGTAGGTGACGAATGCCGGCTTCTCGGCCTCGACGATCTGCTGGACGAGGTCGCGCAGCCGGCGCGCAGCCGCGGGGGCGCGCACGACGCAGTGGAACGGACGCGCGCGGCCGGCGGCGTCGACCTCCTCGTCCACGACGAAGCCTTCGACGCCGGTCGCCGTCTCGAGGAAACGCACGAGCCCGGCCCGCGTCCCGCGCTCCTTCGCGAGCTGCGCCGCCTCTGCGATCAGGAGGCGCAGGCGTCCGGAGCTCGGCAGCATCCGTTGCGGGGCGCGACTGTGGCGCCGCGCCGTCCCGGACCGGCGCGCGTCGTCGGTCCAGCGCGCGAGGTTCACCCAGTGGGCCAGGAACGGGACGAAGCGCGCCGGCGCCCGCAACGGGTCGAAGCACGCGTCGAGGTTCTCGAGCGCCGTCTCGATCGGCGCGTGGTGCGCCTCCATCGCGGCGACCAGGCCTTCCAGCACGCTCTCTTTCGCGCGGGTGCGCTGCATCACCTGGGGCAGCAGGGCGGCGATCCGTTCGCGGTGCATGGTCGCCTCAACCCTCGTCGTCGAGCGCGGAGGCGACGTCGAGCTGGTGCGATCCGGAGCAGAGGAGCCAGTCCCCCGGCAGGGTGACCTTCTCCCGCGACTCCTTCGCCGAGACCTGCTCGAAGTTGCGCTCCTGCTTGCGGCGGCGGTGGACGCCGAGCGCTCCCGCCGAGAGCAGCACGCCGCTGCCGCCGTCCCCGGCGACCGTCTCGACCGGATGGAGGCGGCTCACGTCGCGCAGCGGCAGCCCGCAGTTCACGTCGACCGCGCTCCAGGTCGCGCCGCTCGCCGAGCTCGAGATCGAGAGGACGCCGGCGTGGTGGGTCGCCGCGTGGACCATGTCGCCGACGAAGGCGAGCGCGTGGCAGCTGCCGCCCTTCCAGCCGTTGGCGAACGCGACCCACTCCGACGGCGCGTCCTCGGTCGAACGCACGCCCCAGCGCATGCAGCCGGAGCCTTCGCTCGCCTTCTCGGCGGCGAGCGCCGCCCACAGGAAGAGCTGGCCCGCGTCGCGCTGGACCTCGAGGCAGGTGATGTCGGCGTCCTTCATGCCGATGTGCCGGTACGAGCCCGGCGCGCCGGCGCGCGAGGAGAGGTAGACGCCGCGCGTCTGGCGCGCCGCGACCGCGATCGAGACGGCGCCCCGTTCGTGGACCGCGACGGCGACGGCCGACATGCCGAGGTCCTGCGCCGCCGGCTCGACGACGATCGGCAGCGGCGTCGAGCCGGACGCGAGCGCGAGCTCGTAGAGCCCCTTCTCGGTCGCGAGCAGCAGCACCGGCTCCTGCTCGCGCATCATCCAGGCGAGGTCGTTGACCTTGAAGTCGAGGCGGCGCGGCGGCGACCAGGTGTCGCCGCAATCGCGCGAGACGTGGACCTGCGAGGCGTCGTTCCCGTCGACCACCATGTGGGTCGAGACGGCCAGGATCCCGGCGCGGTCCTGGTGGTTCTCGATCACGTGGACCCGCTCACCCGCGAAGCGGCGCAGGAGCTCCCAGCCGTCGCCGTCGTTGACGCTGCGGTAGAGCCCCTCGCCCGCGGCCGCGTACCACGTCTGCGGCTGGAAGGGGTCGACGCTCACGCAGTCGACCTTCTCGGACGGCGCGTCTTCGACCTCGAGGCGCACGTCGGAGACGTAGCGCACCCCCGGCTCGGCGAGCGTGGCGTCGTAGACGGTCGAGATGCGCAGCTCCTGCCCGAACCGCCACCCCTCGTGGCCCCCCTCCGAGGCGAGCGGCGAGAGCGTCCAGTGCAGCCGCTCGAGCACGCGCGAGCGCACCGCTTCGGGCTCCTCTTCGGCGTGGACGATCACGCGCGCGCGCACCGTGACCGGCTTGAAGCGGGCCCAGCGCACGCGGCAGGCGGTGCCGAGCGTCTTGCGCAGGTCGAGCTCCGACTGGACCTTCGCGCGCACCTCCTCGCCGCAGAACTCCTCGAGGAGGGCGCGCGGGAGCTGTCCCTTGTCGATCCGGTTCGGCGCGACCTGCGGGACGATGACGACGTCGACGGTGCCGGGCGTCGCGTGCTGCCAGAGGCTCTGCGCCGCGAAGGCGCTCGCGCGCGCGACGCCGCCCGACGAACGCAGCGCGAGGATGCGGTAGTCGTCGGCCGTGACGGCGCGCTGCAGCGTGCGGAACTCCTCGGGACCGCGCAGCAGCGCGGCCTCCTGCGACTCGACGTCGCGGCCGCCGGTGGCCATCGCGGGGTTGGTCACGGCGAGCCCCGCGATCGGCGTCTTCAACACGGTGAGCGTCCCGGCCGCGACGTTGCCCTCGCTCCCGCCGCCGCGGCGGTACCACGCCCGGATCTCCCGCTCGCGCGCCGGGACCGGGACGAGCCCCTGCGCCCCCGACCCGAAGAGGATGCGACCGCTCACGCGATCGACGACGTAGACGCGCTCGTCCGCGTCGGCGAGGCTGAAGCTCTCGCGCTCCTCCCAGATGAGGAAGGACTTGTCGCCGAAGCGGCGCGCGTTCGACCGGTCGGTCGCCTCGGTCTCGAGCGCCTCGACGCCGACCACGAGGTCGAGGCCGCCGCCGGTCGGCGCGACGATCGGCGCGTGGCGCACCGTGAAGGTCTGCCCGGGCTGGCCGGTCGAGCGGCCGAGCAACTCGCCTTCGACGAGCTCGCCGTGGTGGGCGTCGACTTCGCTGCTCGTGTCGCCCACCTTGATCTCGAGGTCGCGGTCGGTCGTGAAGATCGGCGGGAGGCCGGTACCGCCGGTGCGCTGGATCGTGATCTGCGTCCCGCGCGGGATCTTGACCGCCTGGTCGGTGCCGCGGTTGCGCGTGAACAGGAGGCGGGCATGCGCGGCGGCGGGCGGGAGGCGGCGCGCGCCGAGCAGGCGGAGGAACTCGACGTAGGCCTTCTCCGGCACGCGATTGACGCGGTAGAGGAGCGTCTCGGTCAGGTGGGCGAAGAGCTCGAGCAGGATCGCGCCCGGATCGTTGGCCTGCAGGCCGCTCCATGAAGGCGTCGCGCCCTTCATGGCCGCCTCCGCCTCCGCCATCAGCTGGCCGAAGTCGCGGTCGTCGAGGTGGGGCGTCGTGAGGCGGTTCATGGCGGGCTCTCAGGTCAGGTCGAGCGCGAAGGAGAGGCGGTCGTGCTCGAGCGTGGCGCGCAGCCGGTACTCGACGACGATCTCGAGCTGGCCGGGCTCGTCCACGACGCGGCGCGCGTCGACCGCGAGCAGCGTGACGCGCGGCTCGAAGCGCGTGATGGCCTGGCGGACGTGGTGGATCGCGAGTCCGGCGGTGGTGTCGTCGTTCGGCGCGAAGACGAGCTGCTGGAGGTCGCAGCCCCAGTCCTGCCGCATCACCCGTTCGCCCGGCGACGTGGAGAGCAGCAGCAGGAGGCCCTGGCGGACCGCAGCCGGCCCCGCCACGAGCTCCACGCGTCCGCCGGCGTCGATCTGGAGGCCGCTCCTCGGCGCGCCCCCCTCGTCGACGCCCCAGCGGTCGAAGTCGGGGTGGACGAAGCGCCACGCGGTGATCGTCGCCGGCGTCATGCGACGGCTCCCACCCACGCCTGGCCCGGATCGTTCACGATGTAGTCGACCGACATCGGCGGCGTCCCGTCGGTGTTGCCGACCACGCTGTCGAGGCAGACCGCGCGCCCCTCGATCTGGAGGAACGCCGAGTAGCCCGTGCGCACGCGCAGCGTCGTCACGCAGGGGCGCATCCCCAGCGCGGGGTTGAAGACGGGGCAGCCGTTGATCGGGCGCCCCTCGGGATCGGGCGCGACCAGGACGCGCCGTCCGCCGATCGTGACGAGCGACTGCGTCGGCACCACCTGCACCTTCCCCATCTGGTGCTTGCAGACGAGCCGCGCGTCTTCGGTCAGCCAGCGCATGGTCAGCCTCGCTCGAAGTCGACGTGGTCGGCGCGCAGGACGATCTTCCCGCCGGGCGCGGCGAGCTCGAGACGCTCCTTGGCGTGGACGCGCAGCCCCTTCGGCAGGAGCTCGATGAAGACGCCGTCCTGCGTCTCGATGCGGGCGCCGTGCTCGACGTCGTCGAGCCGCACGAGCTGGCCGTTCGGCGTGCGCAGCGCGTAGCGCATCACGGCGCCGTCGACCGGCTTCGCGTCCGGGAGCTTGCGTGTCGCGAGGACGCCGCCGAGCACGATCCCGTTCGCCTGCCAGTCGCACGGGAAGCAGACGAGCACGTGGTCGCCGACGTCGGGCAGGGCGACCAGTCCCTTGCCGGCGCCCGCGCCCGGCATCACGACCTGCATCCAGTCCGACTCGAGGTCGTTCCAGGTCGGCAGCGAGACCTGGACGCGGCCGAACTCGTCGGGATCGCTGACGCTCGTCACCATGCCGAGCGTCACGACCGGCGCCGCGGGATCGCGCGGGCGCGGCGGCGGCGGCGCGGTCGAGAACTCCGTGACGTAGCCGAGGTCGCTGCCGAGCCGCTGGGTCACTGCGGTCAGGACGTGCGGACCCTCGGCGCCGGGCGGCGCGCCGGCGAGCGTCACCACGCCGCCGGGCCGCAAGAGGTGCGTTCCCTCGGCGACGCCGCGCAGCGTGCAGGTCTTCTCGCGCCACTTCTGGAGTCCGCCGGCGGTCGCGCGGACGGGCTCGCCGCGCAGCCAGTCCCAATGGGCGAGCTCGGGGTCGGGCGGCGGATCGCCGACGTGGCGCTCGACCTCGACCTCGAGCAGCTCGTCGCCGAGCGTGAGCTCGTGCGGCTCGCCGATCCCGTCGGCGGTGAAGAAGCGCAGCGTGTCGTCGAAGAGCTCGAAGAGCTGTCCGATCTCGCCGGCGAGGAGCGTGAGGAAGCCGAGGTCGTCGTGGCGGTGCTTCAGGAGGCGCGGCCAGACGGGTCCCGGCTCGCCCGCCTCGACCGTCAGCGCGAGCCCCTCCGTCAGCGCGCGCGCGACCTCGGGCAGCGTCGCCTGCACGAAGGTGCGTCGCGTGCAGGCGGCGCGCACGCGCGCCAGCGCATCGCGCGCGCGCACGCGGATGCGGCGCGCGTGGCCGGGCCCGAGGTGCAGGTCGACCGCGACGACGTCGCCGCGGAAGAGCTCCTGCGCGTCGACCGTCAGCCGCAGCGTCGCGCCGGCGGCGCTCGCCCGCGCCGCGACCTCCTCGTCGGCGTCGGCGAACTCGAGCTCGCAAAGGGCCGGCTCGACGATCCGGCGCAGCACCGTCGCGCGCGTGAGCGTGCGGGCGTCCGCTTCCGCGACCGGCTCGCCGCCCAGCTCGATGGCGACGTCAACCGCTGCGCGTATCGCCCGCATGGGACCTCCCCGTCGGTGGATCCGGGATCTTGAGCAGGCGGCCCGGCTCGACCGTGAGCGGGTCGGCGAGGTCGTTCGCGTAGGCGATCCAGCGCCATCCGGCGGCGTCGCCGTAGTAGCGCCACGCGAGCTGATCGAGACGATCGCCCTGCGGCGGGAGGTCTCCGGCGCCGGCCGGCGAGGGGCCGTCGCCGATCCACTCGTGCGTCCGTCCGCCGCCCTCCGCCTCGCCGCTCTCGAGATCCTGCAGCAGCTCCTCGAGCGACGCGCCCCCTTCGATCGGCACCGCGGTCTCGACGGCGACGACCGGCTCGTTCACGCGCAGCAGCCGCATGCGCAGCCACGACTGGCGCGGCGCGCCGCTCGCGGCGAAGCCGTCGAGGCGCTCGGCGATCCCGGCGATCACGCTCGGGATGTTCCACGCCTTGCCCCAGACGAAGCGGACGATCGGCGGCGTCGCGTAGCCCGATGGCCGCGGCGCGTTCTCGGCGAGCTGCCAGAGCGGTCGCGTGAGGTCGCGGACGTCCTCGGACTGGATCGTCGTCCCCGCGAGCGAGACGTCGAAGAGCAGCGCGAGCTCGATCTCGGTCGTGCCTCCGCCGGTGAACTCGAGCGGGTCGTCGGAGAGGCCGGCGCCGGCGAGCGCTCCGCCGCGGATGCGACGCGGTCGCACGCCCGCGAGCCGCCGGACCGTCAGGCTCTCCGGATTGAGCAGGCAGGAGATGCGCTCGCCGCGCGGCTCGATCAGGAAGGCGACGCGTTCCACGGCTTCTCTCCCAACTGCGCCGCGAGGGCGTCGACACGGGAAGTCCGCTCGAGCTCGTCGAGCGCGCGCTCGACCGGGTCATCTGACTGGATCAGGAGCTCCGGCCACGGCGCGGCGACCGACGGCGGCGGCCGGACCGGCTCCGCGCCGCGGCGCGCGAGCGCGGGCCAGGGAGGCGCGAGGGGCGGCGCGGCCGCGGGCTCTTCGGTCGCGGGTCGCGTTCGTCGAGCGTCGGTCCGCGCCGCGGGCAGGAGGTCCGCTGCGAGCGCGCGGACGGGATGGACCCGATGGAATGGTGAGGTGCGGTCGGGCGGCGCGAGCCGCGACGGCGAGTCCGGCCGCGCCGGCGCGCTGCGGCGAGGCGTCGCTTCGATTTCGGCGGGGCGCGTGATCCTGATGCGTGGGTGCAACGGCGCCGGAGCCCGAGTCGCGGCATCGGCCGACCGCGGTGGCGATGAACGGTGCGCCGCCTCCTCGATCGGCGAGGCGCCTCGAGACGCCGGCGCCGGATCGAAGGGAGATGGCGCCTTGGACGGCTTCGGAGCTTGCGGCATTGGCGGCCGCGTTCCGGGCAGGGAGCGAAGGCGCGGCGGCGACGGCGGCGGCGTTGTGGAGTCGCGGCGACGGAGGATCGTGCTGCGGGGCGGCGACGTCGGCGACGGCGGCGGCGCGACCGGAGTGGTTCGTGACGAGTCCTCCGCTCCGGACGGCGGAGGCGAAGTCGAGGTCGCGGGCTTCGAGTTCGCCATTCGTGGCGTCGGTTCGGACGCGGGCCGTGCACGCTGCGTCGCGGTCGGCGGGTGAGGCGCGCTCTTCCGCGGCGCAGTGAACCGATCGCGGGCCTTCGGCGGCTCCGATGGAACGGGAGCGGGAGCGCTCGGCGCATCCGGTGCCGCGCGTTCCGCCGGCTCCGGTTCCCGGCTCTCCGCATCCTCCTGTCCGATCCAGGAGAGCGCCGCCCCAGCCTTCTCGAGGTGCGCGAGCCAGTGCGCCGGCGGGCCCGCCCTGCGCCGTGGCGTTGCAGCGTCGCGCGGCCTCGACCGCGAAGGCGTGCCGTCGAGGGTGGCGGCCCACCCTCGCATCAACGCGGCGAGGCGCCGCTTCCACCGGCGGATGCGTCGCCGCAAGGACATCGCTCACGCCCGCTCGAGCGTGTCGAACGCCAGCGTCAGGGACTCGATCGCCATCTCACGGCCGAGCGCGTCGAGCGCCGCGCCGCGCCAGCGCGACGGCCAGGCGTTGTTGAGGTTGTAGCGCATCACCTCCGCGACGCCGTCGCTGCCGACCATGACGATCGAGACGTTGCGGCGCTCGACCTTCCCGCGCACCGAGCTCATGAACCATTCCCACAGCTCGCGGGACGACGTGAGTCCGTAGCGCAGCATGATCGCGCCGTACTCGACCTGGCCGGGGATCTGGCGCACGACCTGGCTCACCCCGGCCTCGCGGTAGGGAATGGCCTGGACGCTGATGTCGAAGCCCGAGACCTCCGTGAAGTGACCGGCCGTCACCCCCTGGATCTCGAGCTTGAAGTTGTAGGCGCGGTAGGGATCGACCGGGGCCGCCGCCTGCGGTGCATTGCTGGTTTGTGGCATGGCCAGGGCTCCTCCTCTCAGGCCTCGACCTGCGCACCGCCCGCGTGCTGGCCGATGCGGAAGACGATGAACTCGGCGGGCTTGACCGGCGCGATGCCGATCACCGCCACGACCAGACCGGCGTCGATGCTCTCCGGCGGGTTGGTCTCCTCGTCGCACTGGACGAAGAAGGCCTCCTCGGGCGTCGCCCCCATCAGGGCGCCGTCCCGCCACATCCGCGTCAGGAAGGCGGAGATGTCGCGGCGGATGCTCTTCCAGAGCGTGAGGGTGTTGGGTTCGAAGACGACCCAGCGCGTGCTCTGGACGATCGACTCCTCGATCATGTTGAAGAGGCGGCGCACGTTGAGGTAGCGCCACTCGCTCGCGCCGTCGGCCAGCGTGCGGGCGCCCCAGATGCGGATCCCCTCGCGCGGGAAGAAGCGCAGGCAGTTGACGCCGAGCTGGTTCAGGTCGCCCTGCTCGGCCTTCGTGACCTGGTAGGTGAGGCCGAGCGCACCGCGGATCCCCTCGTTCGCCGGCGCCTTGTGCACGCCGCGCGTCGAATCGGTGCGCGCGAAGACGCCGGCGAGGTGGCCGCTCGGCGCGACCGACACGATGCGCGAGGGGTTCAGCGGGTCACGCACCTGGATCCACGGGAAGTAGAAGCAGCCGAAGCCGCCGTCGGAGAGGCGCGGCTTGAGACCGGCGGGCGGCGGCTCGCTCGTGGGGGTTTCGGGGGCGGGGGTGGTGGCGTCGCGCGGACGGCGTCCGCCGCGCGCCGGCGTCTCCCCGCTCGCGGAGACCGTGCCCACCTTCTTCAGGAGGTCGATGTCCTTCACCTCCTGCGGCGCGTCGAGGATCGCCACGCGGTCCTTCAGCGACTCGCAGTGGCTCAGTACCTCCTCGTACGAGGCGGCGTCCGCGTAGCCGGGGGCGGCGACGATCGCGATCTCGTCCACCTGCTCGAAGAGCTTGATCCCCTTGCGCCCGCTCTTGTCGCCGGCGAGCGACCCGTCGGCGCCGACGTTCACGACGTAGCAGCGCTGGCCGCCGTTCATGAAGAAGCCGAAGACGGAGTGCGAGAGCGGCGTCGACGTGGTCGACTTCGACGCGTACTCGCGCACGAACTGCGACCAGTTGTTGATCGCCATCGACTCGTTCACGTGCGCGGTCGCGTCGGGGGCGACGCCGATGAATCCCGCGGTACTCGTTCCGACCGCCTGGATCGGCCGCGCTCCGGTCGACACCTCCTCGATGTAGACACCTGGGGTCATGTAGTTGGGCATCTCAATCCTCCACGTCCCGCGGACCCGCGTCCGCTTGCATGCTCTCGAGGCGAATCACACAAGGAACGCCGGGCTGGGCGCGCTCGGCCACGAGGTCGAACGCACGCCCCTTGGCGTGCACGCGCAGCGGATGGCGGCGGACACCGGCAGGGACCGCGCTGAAGCGGAAGCGGCCGCTCCCGTCGGTGCGCGTGCTCTGGTCGAGGCCGCCGAGCTCGACGAGGACGCCGGCGAGCGGCGTGTCCGAGGGGCCGAGCAGGAGGCCCTCGAGGGCGACCGCCGGCAGCACCTTCACGACGATCTCGCGCGCCATCGTCGTGCGCGGAACCGGCCGTTCCCGGACCAGCGGGACCTGCAGCAGGAAGGCGGGCAGCGGCGGCAGCGTCTGCGCGGTCCAGAATTCGGCTGCCGGGACCTCGAACGAGACGCGCCAGTCGCCGCGCTCGCCGCGTTCCAGCGCGGAGAAGAGGAGCTCGCCGAGCGTGCGATGGGCCTGCGCCGGATCGCGCGCGCTCACGGCGACGAAATAACCGAGCTCCAGGCACCGCGGGGTCGGCTGGCCCGCCTTCGCCTTCGCGCCGGTCGTGTCGGCGAGGCGCTGCAGCAGCAGGAGGACCACCGGCGCCTTCGGTTCCGTGACCGCCGCTCCGAACGAGACGGCGACGCCGGAGACCGTTTCCGCGACCCAACGGGACAATTCGGCGTCGATCGCGTCGATGCCCGGATCCACGCGCACTCCTTCCCCACGATGAAAGGCGCGAGTCACTCTTCCCGATGACTGGCGTCGCCCATGCTCGCGCATCGGACGATCCAGTTGCAAGCGCCGACTGCCCGAGGCTCGCACGAATACGACGAGAGTTGGTCCGGTGTCACGAAGCGATCGCCTGACCGATCGCGATTGCGACACCGTAGAGCACGATGCAGCCGAGCCACACGTACCAGCGGATGCGCGACATCACGATGCCGCCTCCTCCGCCGTCGAGGCCGGCGGGACGCGCCGCAGCGCCGAGGATCCATGTGCCGATTCCGATTACGACGGTGGCGATCCCCATCGTCACAATGGTTGCGATTCCGCGCGTCGCTCCGATCACGATTGCGGCGATTCCGATCAATATGAATCCGGCGAAGTACGCCCACGAAAAGTCCTTCGACGTCATCGAGCGGCTCCCGACACACCAGGCTTCTGTCCCGACCTCTGCGCCACCGTCGTGAAGAATCGCTGCGGAATCAGCACCCAACAACGAAGTCTCCGGTCGGCGGGCGATCGGGACGGCGTGCGTGGTTGCAAATCCTCATTTCAAAATCGCGTGCTTCGATCCTGCGGGTCCGGTGCGCGGGAAATGTTTTCACCGCTCACCGGCGTGACTCTGAGCGGAAGTGGACGAAAAAAAGCAGCGCCGAAATCGCCGAGACGAGATGCCACGCACCGTGCCGGACGCCCGAGGCCGGCGAGTCGCGTGACCTGATCGATGAGGATGAACGAGAACTTGGAGACCGTTCGTGAATCGAACTTCGTGACGTCGGAGGCGGCCGCCTATTTCGAGGGGGTCGCCTGCTCATCGAGCTCGCCGGGCCAGCCGAGCGCCCCGAAGAGGAGCAGCACCGGCGGGAGCAGGAGCGCCCCGGCTGATCCCAACAGCGCGAAGCGGTGCGCTCGCAGGAATCCCATGCGTTTCCCCTTGGCAGGCCGAACGGATTCCGCGTTGCGATCGCGCTGACGCTCTCCGCTCTACGCGACGAAGTGAAGTGGGATCCGCGACGCGTTCGCGCGCGAATCTCGCCCAATCTCTCCACGCACGCGAATTCGTTGCGAGTCCGGGCTTCACGGCGGATCGGGACGAAGGAGTCTCTGTACACTCCCTCGACCCATCCGCGCGGTCCCGCGCGTCGGCTTCGCGAGCAAACTGGATTCGAACGTCGCGATGGACCTCCTCGAAGCCCTCTGCGAGAAGAAAACAGCCGAGGTCCAGAAGCTCGACGTCGAGCAGCTCCGCAAGATCGGCGTTCATCTGGCCACCGCGTTCGACATGCACACTTCGACGTGGATCGCCTGCCTCGCCATGGCCGTGATCGGGCTCGGCTGGGTGTTGATCCATCGCCTCGTGAAGAAGGAAGAGGCCGCCGCTGTCGTCGGCAACACGTTCGAGGGGCTGATCTACGGAGCGATCGGCACCTATTCAGGAGCGGTGGCCGGGATCTTCATCGCGGTGATCGTCCCGCCGGTCGTCGTCGGCGTCGCGCTCGTCGTCTTCGCCGTGATCGCCGTCGTCTTCGCGATCATCGCCGCGGTGCGCGGGACGGCCGACGCCGGCTGGAAGGTGCTCGGCTTCCTCGAGTTCGTCGCGATCGCCGCGGCGCTCGTCGTCGTCGCGGGGCTCTGCTTCGCCGTTCCGGCGAAGGGCAAGGCTGCAGCGCAATACTCCACCTATCTCGTGGCGACGAGCGTGGCGTTCGCGATCTGCGGCGGCCTCTCGGCGATCCTCTCGGCGATCTTCCGCGGCGCGTCGGCGTGGGTCGGCTGGGCGCTGGCGCACTTGAACGGCGGCTTCGGAGCCCTCGGCAACCTGCTCGGGCTCATGACCCACGTGGCGTGCTGGAACTTCTACGCCGACCACGGAAAGCCGCACGCCGCGTCACGTCGCCGCTTCTACGTGCGTTACGAGAAGGCCTTCAGCCTCAAGACCAACGCGTCGGGACATGACTTCGCATTCACCGAAGGGGCGGTCATCTCCACGGAGTTCGACGACCTCGCGAAGCACGAGAGCGTCCACGTCCTGCAGCACCTCCTCACCGGCCCCTTCTATCCGCTGACCCACTTCACCTGGTTCATCGCGTGGATCCCGGTCGCGCTGATCGCGTCGCGGGTGAAGCGCATCCCCGACGGGAGCGGCGGCACCAAGGGCGTCGACCCCGGCGACGCGATCACCGCGATGAGTTACTACAGCAATCCGTGGGAGGTGATCGCCTACGCGTTCGGGGGCGATCGCCACACGAGTGATCCGCTCGTGTTCGAGGACGTCGCCGGCTGGATCCTCTGTGTCGCCTGGATCCTCCTCGGCCTCGCCGCATTCATCCTGCTCGGCGCGTGGCGTTTCGGCCTCTTGTGACGATCGGTCCGCCTGCGACGGAGAACGACGATGGACAAGGTGATCGACAACTTCTTCCTGTGCGCGTTCATCTTCTGGCCGCTCGTGATCGTGATCGCGGCCCTCCTCAACATGGCGGTGTCGGCCGTCTTCAGCTGGAGCGAGCTCGTCCTCGACGCGGTCGCGGGGATCCTGGTCGGGATCTTCTTCCACATGGGCACGGCGAAGAACGCGGGCGCCGGGGCGGAGTTCATGCTCGTTTTCTCGCAAGGGCTCCCCGGCCTCCTCCACTGGTGGGACGTCAAGCCCTTCGACACGCGCGCCTCGATGTTCCTGGTCAGCTCGATCTGGATCGTCGGATCGACGTTCCTCGCGGCGGTGTTCGATCGCCTGGCCGTCGCGATCGGCAAGGAGATGAGCGTCGGCGGCGGCTTCTTCTCGATCCTCCCCTTCGCGTGCAAGTTCCCCTTCGCGCTCGTGACGACGGCCGTCGGGCTCCTCTTCTTCCTCGTCGGGATCTTCCGCTCGATCGGCAAGAACGGGCGCGTCGGGTTCCTCGCCGGCGTCGCCTACGTCGAGTGGGATACGTCCTCGGCCTCCTCCTCCTCGGCAACGACGATCGGCGGCACGGTCCAGATCTGGTTCGGCAAGTTCGAGGCGCTCATCGAGCACGAGCTCTACCACACGCGCCAGTGCATCTACCTGCACGACTGGATGATCCCGATGTGGCTCGTCGGCGGCATCTGGGGCCTCATCTCGTCGGCGATCGACGGCAACGCGTCGTTCGGCTGCTTCAAGGCGGCGCGCCACGACCGCGAGCTCGGAAATCCGATCGAGTGCGCCCCCTATCGCATCAGCAAGTACAGCAACTGCCCGTGAGCGAAGCCGCCGCGGCGCCTCGAGAGCCGCTCGTCCTCGTCTACGACGACCGCTGCCCGCTGTGCCGGTCGATCGCGGAGGGGATCCGACGGCGCGATCGCGACCACCGCATCGAGCTCGCTCCGGCCAGCGGTGCCGCGGCTTTGCTCGCACTTCACGGCATCCCGACCGAGTCGTCGGCCCGCGAAGTCCACCTGCTCCTGCCCGACGGCCGCGCGCTGCACGGCGTCGCCGTCGTCGCGCCCGTGATCGCCGAGCTGCCGCGCTGGTCGTGGCTCGCGCCGCTGCTCCGGATCCGGCCCTTCTCCCATCTCTTCGCCGGCGTCTGGCTGCTCTCGAAGCAGTTCCGCCACCAGGCGGGATAGGCGCTTGCCGCGCAGCCGAAGACCCGGTCCGGTTCCTGAACGAGTTTCCCTTACAAACAAGTTCGTTCCGTTTTCGGAGGAGCAGAACGCGTCAGTAGAGTCGCGGACGCCTGCACCGAAGGTCGGAAGAGACGTTCCAGGAAGTCACGGTCCAGGAGGAAGCAAAATGCGAATCGGGGGTTTGTTCGCGATCGCGGCGCTGCTCGCCGGCTTCGCCGGATGCGGCAGCATGGGCTCGTTGGGAGATCTCGTCGGGAACACGAAGGTCTCGCTCAAGTTGAAGAACGGCGAGAAGATCGAAGGAACGGTGCTCCAGAGCGAAGAAGGGAATTCCACCGTTGCGATCACCTACGGAACCGTCTCGGTGAGCAGCGGCGACGTGCAGAGCGTCGAGTCGTCGGCGCCCGCGCCCGAGGCGACGCCGGGGACCGGCCGCTTCACGAAATGGGATCGCTGCCTGCAGCTGCTCGTCGCGGCCCGGACCAAGGGGCCCGAAGTCGCTCCCGTGGCCGCGACCGTCATCGACAAGGGGGAGTTCCGCAACGTCCCCTATCAGTCGCACCGCTCCGGCGACCTCGAATTCAACGTCTACGGCGATCCCGACAATCCCGCCTGCCTCGAGATCGGCCTCTACCAGAAGTCGCCGTCGATGGAAGCGCGCAAGTTGTGTCTCCGCACGATGCTCTCGATGCTGAACGACCCCAAGGATCGCGACACCCTGAAATCGGAGAGCCTCGAAGAAGGGAAGATGGAGCGCGCCGGACTGACGTTCGAGGTGACTCCCTCGACCGCCGAGGACGCCTATGGAGGCTGGTGGATCTCGATCTTCGACGCGAAGCTCGTCGAACAGCAGCGCGCGACCGACAAGGAGCTGCCCCAGATCACGATCGAACGCAAGGAGATCGTCCTGGAGATTCAGGACAAGAAGCAGGACAAGAAGCAGCCCGACAAGAAGCAGAGCAACGTGCTGCGCTGGAAGGAGAAGGAGGTCAAGGCCGCCCGCCCCGATGCGGCGGGCCAGGATCAAGGGCGCGTCTACCTCCGCGGCGTCCACCGCAAGGACGGAAAGTGGGTCGCCCTGACCACACCTTGAAATGAACAAAACACCGCGCCGCGCGGCTTTTCTCGTCGGCCGCGCGGCGCGTTGATCGGGATCCCTGCGGAATCACGTCACGCCTTGGTCGCCTTCGCGACCGCCATGCTGATGAGCGGGAAGACCAGGACGGTCAACAGGAGGACGAGGCTGCTGCCGATCATCGCGGCCTTGTCGATCTTCGCCCATGCGCCGCCGGTGGTCATCGACCAGGCGAAGAAGGCCAGGGGACCGAAGATCCATACCTGCCACCATGGGCGAGGCGCGGTGTCGGTGCTGGGCTTGGCGAACGCGAGATAGAGCGGAGTCGCGGCCAGGAAGAGGCCCCAGACGATCCACAGGACGACGACGGGCATGTCCTTCTGTCCGGTGAGGAATCCCAACGTCGCCAGGTATCCCGCGACCGTTTCCGAAGGCATGTTCTTGACCAGTGCTTCGAGATAACCGTCACTTGCATTGACTGCTCGAGACATCGCACGTCTCCTTCCCAAATCCAAGAAAAGAACCGCCCGAGCTCGTCGACTGGTCGAACTGCGACAGTCCCTTCACTACGGGTTGCTTTGTCGATCCTTCGTCGACGCGGCGCGGGGCGCAGCACGTCGAGCGACTGCGCAATGCAGTCATCCTTCCCGTCGCGATCATGGCATCGCGAGTGATCGACGCCACGCTTCGAAATTGTGATGTGCGTCGTGAAGAATCGGCCGCTGTTCGGAAGCATCGCACTCGAATGCGGTGCGGTCGCGGTCAGCGGGGCCGACGGCGCCCTCTCGATCGGGAACCGCGTTCCTGCCGCGGCGGCGCTCTCACTTCTTCTTCCGGTGCGGGGTCACCACGATGGACCCCGTCTTCCCCTCCTCCCGCAGCGCGCCGCGGACGCGCTTGATCTCGAAGCGGTTCGCCATCCCCTTCACGCCCGCCTCGAGCAGCACCTCGTGCGCGTCGGCGACGCGCAGGTCGGCGAGGCCGAGGCAGGCGGCGCGGATGCGGTGGTCGGCGACGCGGCCGGTGGCGCGGCCCGCGGCCTCGAGGGCGCGGTCGAGGGCGTCCTCGACGTCGGAGGTCTCGCGTTCGAGCACGCGCATCGTGTCGAGCAGCGGCTCCGCGTCGACCGGGCGGCCGATCGCGAAGCGGGCGCGCGCCTCGGCGGCGGCGGCGTCGCGGCGCCCGGCCAGTTCGCGGCGGCGCAGCCGCAGGCGCGTCGCGAGGTCGGCGCACTCCTGCGCGGTCGGCGTCGACGAGCGGCGCAGCTGCTCGATGTCGTCCCTCCCGAGCCGGTGCTCGGCGACCAGCGTGATCGTGTCGTCGGCGCGCATCATCTGGAAGAGCGGCTCGAGCCGCGCGCGCGCGTCGGGCGGCAGCGTCGCGACGCCGGGCGCGCACTCGATCACCACCGAATCTCCCGTGTAGGCGGGCGTGTCGTCCTTGGTGAAGGCCTTTCCGACGCTCGCGGGGTCGGTGAGATACGAGACGCCCGGCAGCTTCGAGAGCTGCGCCGCGTCGAGCGTCCCGCTCACGATGCGCATCGGCGCCCCCTTCACGGCTTCGGTGATCAGGCGGAGCAGCGTCCTGGTGGCGACCTCGGTGACCTGCTTCGTACTGACCTGGTCGCCCTCGACCTGGAAGTTGATCGGCAGGCGCTGCTGTCCGTGTTCGTCGCGCAAGAGGTAGAGCACCGAGTCGAGCGGCGCCGGCAGCTTGAGGTAGCTCGTGATCGGCCCGTTCGGCGGCTCCGTCACCGACAGCCACGAGAGCGTCGTGTCGGAGTTGACGGAGACCCCGTCGTCGCGCAGCCGCACCTCGACGTCGGTGTCGAGCGTGCCGTCGCTGATCTCGACGCCCGACCGCGCCGCCTCCGCCATGAAGGTCTGCAGCTCGAGCGTGCTCACGCCTAGGCGCACCCAGCCCTTGGGCTTGGGGTGGAGCACGAGCTGGCCGCTCACCGCGATCTCGTCCCACGCCGGCCGCTTCTCCGTCTCGACCGGCCTGTCGCCGGGCCTCACGACGTCGACGACGCCGCCGATCAGGCCGCCCACGATTCCACGCTCGTCGCGTTTCTTGAAGTCGAGCTCGCCCCCGCTGACGACGAGGCGGAAGTCGATCGGCCGCGCTTGTTCGAACGCGCGCGTCGAGTAGCGCTGGATCAGCAGCTCGAGGTCGGTGATCGGGATCTCGAGCGGCGGCGTCGACAGCTCGCTGACGAATCCGAAGCGGACGCCGCTCACGACGATCTCGTCGATGCGGATCTCGGGCCGCTCGGCGGCGTTCGCGGCGGCGGCCGGCTCCACCGCCGGCGGATCGGACGGGGCAGGCGCCGCCTCGGCCGACTGCGTCGCGTCGGACGCGACCGGTTCCGCGGCGGGCGCCGCGTCCGACTCCACCGGCTCCGCCGCGGGCGTCGCCTGCGGCGCGACCGGCTCCGCGGCGGGCGGCGCATGCTTGACGAGGATCCCCGCCGTCGCGATCCCCTCCGGGGTGACGCGCGCATCGCCCTGGATGCCGTGGACCTCGACCGACCGCACGTGGACGTCGCCGGTCGTCGGCCGGATCGACTTCACGTTGACGTGGATCCCCTCGATCCCGGCGAGCACCGGACCGTCGGGCTCGGCGCGCCATGCGACGTCGCTCACGTCGAGCTCGGCGGAGAAGCCGTTGCGCAGGTCGATGTCGGTCGGCCCGTGCCGCTTGACGCCGAGCTCGCCGTGCAGCTTCGCGGAGAAGCTGCCGGCGCGGATCGCCGAGGCGTCGATCTTCGTCGCGAGGAGCGGCGCGTACTGCGGCAGCGCGTTGCCGTCCACGCCGTCGACCGAGAGCACCACGTCGATTTCGGGCGTCTCCGCGAACGGCGCGCAGGTGAGGTCGACGGCGAGCGAACGGACGACCGGCTCGAGCGCACCTTCGATGCGCAGCGCGAACGGCGCCATCCTCTCCGGATCCCGCGGGAGCAGCTCGAACGGCTCGCGGCTGAGGAGGAGCAGCGATCCGTGGACGGGCGGCGGCGCGACGCCGCCGACCGGCGCCCCCTCGAAGTAGAGCGCGTCGATGCCGAGCTCGAGCTTGCGCACCAGCAGCGACCGCGGCTGCGGCGGCCGGCGGCGCGGCGCGACGGCGACGTCGACCGGCGGCGCAGGCGGGGCCGCGGACGGCGGCGACGCCGCGGACGACGCGGGCTCCGCGGGCGCCGCGGCTTCGGCCGTCGGCGCGGCCGGCGGAGACGGCAGCGTGATCTTCAGGCCAAACCCCTCGAAGACCTCCTTCGAGGCGCGGCGCCCGTGGACCTTGAGGCCGGTCGTCGTGATTTCGTCGACCACGACGTCGCCGGTCGGCAGGTCGAGCTGCGGCGCGACGACGGCGAAGCGTTCGAGCACGAGGAACGGCTCGCCCCCCTCGCCGTCGCGCCAGTCGAGATCCTTCACCTCGACGCGCGCCGTCTTCCCGCCCCCCTCCCGCGCGGCGAGCTCGGCCTCCGCATGCATGCGCAGCCGGCCGGCACGGGTCTTCAGCTCGACGGTCGGCGGCAGGTAGGCGGCGAGCGGCCCCGCGCGCACGCCGTCGAGCTCGACGTCGATCCACGCGCCGAGGCGCTGCGGGTCGGTCGAGAGCGTTCCACCGACGTGCAGCCGCTCGACCGCGTCGCGCAGCGCGACGTCGATCGAGAAGTCGGCCGGCTCGGCCGGCTTGCCGACCACGAGACGCGCGAGGCGCGCGTCGACCGTGAGCTGCGTCGCGACGGCGGGAGCGACGGCGTCGTCGTTCCAGTCGATGCGGGCGCCGGAGAGCGCGAGCTCGGCGAGCTCGAGCGGGACGGCGGGCGGCGCGGCGGCCGGGGAAGGAGACGGCGGCGCGGGCGTGCCGGTGGGAGACGGCTCGGCGGCGGGCGCGGCCGCCGATGCGACGGCCGGTGCAGCGGGTCGCTGCGCCGGCAGCACGACGCCGGCCGCGTGCAACGCGCCGTCGGCGTCGCGGCGGGCGACGAACGTCGGCTGCTCGAGCGCGATCCGGCCGAGGCGGATCGCGTCGTCGTCGATCTGCACGTCGGGCGCGCGCAGCGCCGCGATCGCGACGAGCGGCCGCCCGCCGTCGGCGAAGGAGAGCCCGGTCAGCTGCGCCTGCGCGCGCAGCGTCTTGCCATCCTGCTTCGCGGCGGCCGAGAGCTCGAAACCGAGCGCGCCGTCGGCGAGATCGCCGCGGATCCCCGCCCCTTCGAGGTACGGCTCGACCAGCGCCGTCCGCATCCCCTTGACCGCGACCTTCACCTGCGCCGTCACGTCGAGCGGGCCGGGCCGCAACTGGAGCGTGCCCGCGAGCGAGAGCTCGTCGCAGAGGTCGCGCACCGCCGCGCGCAGCGCGAAGGTCGCGAGCGGCGGCTCCGCGCCGGGTTTCGCGCCGAGCTCGAACCCGTGCAGTTCGAGGCCGACGCCGGTGAGTTCGAGGTCGATCGGCGGCTCCGACGGTGCGATCACCGGCGCGCGCGTTCGCAGGCCGGCGACGCGCAGCGAGCGCTCCTCGTCGGTGAAGGCGCGCGCGTGCAGCTTCTCGAGTCGCACGTCGCCGATCTTGATCGGGCCGGCCGGATCGATGACGACGCCAGTCGCGGCGAGGCGCTCGAGCGCGAAGAGGACGTCGCTTCCGCCGCGATCGGTGAGCGCGAGGCGGGCGAGCGCCGCCTCGATCTCGAGCGTCCCCGCCGGCCCCTCCGCGAGCTGCGCGCTCACCTCGAGCGAGAGCTTCGCGTCCTCGAGCGTCGCGGCGACCGGCGTCGGCTCGAGGTAGGGCGCGAGCGCCGCGAGTCCCTTCGGGAGCGCGACGGCGAGCGCGAGCTCGGCGCTCCTCTTCACGTCGAACGGCACGACCTTGCCGGCGATCGTCACCTGCGCGCCGGCGGCGTCGAGCGCGAGCGCGACCTCGATCGGCTCGCTCTTCCGCGCCGGGTCGAGCGTGAAGTTGCGCAGCGTCGAATCGTGCAGCGCGACCTCGAGGTCGGCGGCGGGCGCGACCGCCTCGTCGCGCAGCCGCAGCTGCAGGCGCGGGCGGACCTCCCCGATCGAGAGGAGGAAGGGGGCGGCGGCGCCCTCGTGCGTCTCCGGCTTCGGCGCGGCCGCGCTCGGCTCCCCGGTCGGCGGCGGCGGACGGAGCTCGACGCCGCACGCGCGCAGCGCGCCGTCGGCGAGTCGCGTCGCGGCGGCCTCGACCGAGAGGTCGACGCCGTCGAGGACGGCGCCGCGGCGCGTGAGCGAGCTCAGCTTCACGGCGGCCGTGACGGCCACCTGCCGCTCGAGGTCGGCCGCGACCTCGAAGCGCGCGAGGTCGAAGCTCCCGGTGAGCGACCGCTCCTTCGCATCGGCGGGTGCGAGGCGCAGCTTCGCGTCGCAACCGAAGGAGATCTGCCTGGCGGCGGCGGAGATCCCGGTGCCGGGCGTGAAGCGGGGCAGCACGCCGGCGTGCATGCCCGTCACGTCGAGCGAGAGGTCGACCTCGGCGAGCGCCTCCCCGGTTTTCGCCTTGGCCGTGCACACCACCGACTCGACGAGGCCGGGCGCGCGCGCGAAGAGCTGCAGCCGCGTCATCCCCTCGGGCACACCGAAGTCGGCGACGCCGATCTCGACGCGCGCGACCGTCGACCAGGGCGGCGCGATCGCCTCGTCGCGGAAGGTCACGACGACGTCGTCGACGCGCACGCGGTCGACGCGCAGCGGCAGCGTGAAGTCGAACGGCGCGTCGAGATCGACGGGCTCCGCGGCGGGCTCCGGCTCGGGGGGAGCGGGCGGCTCGTCGGCGTCCGGCGGCCTCCACCCGTCGAGCCCGACCGAGCCGTCCTGCGCGCGCGCCACCTTCGCGGTGAGCCCGGAGACGACGACGGAGCGCACGTGCAGCCGCCCGAGCAGGAGCGCGCTCGAGCTCCAGTCGAGCGCGAGCTGGTCGAGGTGGACCAGGCGGTCGTCCGCGCTCGCGGCCGCGCCCTCGGCCGGCCGCCGCGCGACGTCGAGCCCGCTCAGCTCGAGGGTCCCGCCGATCAGCGAGAGGTCGAGCCGCGCGAACGTGATCTCGAGCCCGAGCCCCTTCCCGACCCGGTCGAGGAGCGACGGCAGCAGCGCGACGCCGCCGAAGCGCACCGCCACGACGAGCAGCACGAGCGTCGCGAGCGCGGCCATCACGACGCGGCGCCATCGTCCGGGCTTCCTTCGCTTCCCGGCGTCACTCACGGCGCGGCTCCGCTCCCTCGAGCGCGGTGCGGCGCGCCTCGGACGGCGCGAGCGGGTCGTAGCCGGCGGGCGCGAGGCTGCGCGTCGCGAGCCAGTCGTAGGCGCGCACGCGCGACGACGCCGAGGAGTCCGCGAGCGCGGCGAGGTTCTCGGCGACGAAGCGCCGCTCGAGCGAGGCGATGTCGCTGCTCGAGTCGACGATGTCCTCGAGCGTGGTCGCGAGCCGTCCGACCGCGCCGGCGTGGCGCAACATCGTCGCCTCGATCTCGGGCGGCGGATCGCTGGCGAGCATCTGCGCGATCACGTGGTGCCACGCACTGCGCTCGATGTACCAGCCGAACGCGGCGACGCTCGCGCCCGGCGGATCGTGCGGATGATCGACGATCTTGTGCAGCCACTCGGCGAGCTCGGCGTCGCTCGCGACGAGCGCGAGGTCGGCGGCGAACGACGCGTCCGTCGCCGTCGTCATGTAGACCATGGTCGCGCGCGACGACGCCTCGGGCACGAGCGTTTCCAGGGCGCGCCGCAGCGCGAGCGCGACGACGTCCTCCGGCGCGTGGAGCGCGGTCTGGCTCGCCACCAGCTCGGCCTGCTCCTGCGCCTCCTTCCAGACCTTCGCGACCTCTTCCGCGTGGGCGGCCGCCTCGTCGCCCTCCTTCGGGGCGGGGAGCAGCTCGATGCAGATCGCGCACGCGAATGCCGGCCGGCCGTCGCGCGGCTCGTCGCGGAACGGCGAGGGCACGACGACGACGAGCGGACCGCCGCCCGCCGCGACCGACACCGTCAGCCGCACCAGCTCGTGCCGCAGCTCGAGCGCGGCGTAGCGGTCCCAGTCCTCGCCGCCGTCGCCCGCCGCCGCGCGGTCGGCCCGCTCGCGCGACGTCGGGCGCACCGTTTCGAGCAGGTCGAGCGTGACGTGCGCCGCGTCGGGCGGCGTGGCGGCCGCAGCGTCGGGCGCCGCGTCGGGCGTCCGCAACTCGATCGCGGCGCCGAAGTGCTTCCCCATTCTCCCGAGTTCGGCGCGCTCGCCGAGGAAGTCGTCGGGGTCCTCGACGCCCTCGGAGCGCTGCGCGAGGACGCTGCAGGCGGTCGCGCGCGGCAGCGGCCGGCGCACGTCGGCGACCCGCAGCGCGTTCCCGTCGTCGCCGCGGCGCCAGAGGTCGACGAGCGCGGCGACGTCGGGACCGGAGAGCCGGGCGCCGCGCAGCGTGAGCCGCGACGGCCCGCGCGCGAGCGCCGTCCTCTCCGGCTCCGCGACGAAGCGGATCTCCTCCTGCAGCGGCGTGACGCCCGGCCCCAGCTTCGACAGCGACGCGAGGAGGAAGAGCTCGCAGTGGAGGATCGGCGTCGCAGCGGGGTCGGGCGGCGTCTCGGGCGGCGCCGCGAGCGCGCCCGTCAGGCTCGTCCCGAAGTAGGAGTGGACCACGATCGCGAGGTCGACCGGCTCCTGGATCGGCGGGGGCCCGATCTTCGGCGGCCCCGAGCAGCCCGCGACGAGCGCCGCGCCGAGGACGAAAGGGAGCCGCGCGCCGCGTCGGACGGACGAGCGCAACTCCTTGCCGGGCAACGACCTGTTGCATTCCACCGACGAGTTTCCCGCTGCGCTCCGCCCGCGCCGACCGAGGTCCGCCAACGAAAGCTTCTCGGAATCGTCGAAATAAGACGCGACTCCGCAACGTTGTATCGCAGCGGCGAACGAATCGAAGGGGTGCCCCATGAGTTCTGCCCGGCTCGCGGCGGGGATGCTGCTCGTCCTTGCGCTCGCGGTCGCGCCCTGCGCGCTCGCGCAGGCGCCCGATCCCGGCCCGGCGCCGCAGAAGCCGCTGCCGGCCGCGACGCTCGCCGACACGCAGGTCGAGTGGGTGGCGAGCTTCTCCGAGGCGCTGCGGCTCGCGCGCGAGACGAAGCGGCCGATCCTCGTCGCGTTCAACATGGACTCCGAGGTCGCGAACGACGCGATGGTGAAGGACGTCTATCGCGACCGCAAGTTCGTCGAGCGGTCGCGCAAGTTCGTCTGCGTCGTCGCGAGCATCTTCAAGCACGACGAGCCGGTCGGCGCCTCCGGCAGCCCCGAGTGCGCGCGCTTCGGCCGGCTCGGCTGCGCGCAGCACAAGGACTGCGAGATCCGGGCGCGCGAGGCGCTGCTCGGCGGCACCGAGGTCATCGCGCCGCAGCACGTGATCTGCACCGCCGAGGGGACGCTCCTCGCGCGGCGCGCCTGGCAGATGACGCTCGTCGAGATGAGCGCCTGGCTCGACCGCGGGCTCAAGGCGGCGGGCGTGACGAGCGACGCCGCGCCCGTCGACGTCAAGGCCGAGAAGGCGCGCATCGCCGCGCTCTTCGAGCAGGCGGAGAAGGCGCGCTACTGGAAGAAGAGCGAGGCGATCGAACAGATCTTCGCGCTCGAGGACGAGATCGCGCGCGCGAGCCTCGACGCCTACGTCGCGAAGGGCAAGGACGACGAGGCGCGCGTCGCGATCCTCGAGCGCTACGGCGTCGCCGGCGACTACACCCACCTCGACGTGCTGCGCAAGACGGCGCGCGACGGCCACGCCTACGTCGCGCTCGCGGCGGTCGACGCGCTCGGCAAGACGCGCCTCCCCGAGGTGAAGGAGGACCTCAAGAAGCTCCTCTCGGCCTTCTCCGCAGGCAACGACTACGGCCGCGTGCTGCGCGCCTACGCGAACTGCGGCCGCGACGACAAGGCGGTGCGCGAGCTCGTCCTGAAGAAGGCGAAGGGGAGCGACCAGAACGTGCGCGTGCACGCGATCGTCGCGCTCGGCCGCATGGAGCCGGCGCCCGAGATCGCGGAGTTCCTGAAGAAGGCGCTCGACGACGGCATCACCAACGCGCGCGGCTGCGCGGCGTGGTCGGTCGGCATGGGCCGCTACGCGGGGTGCAGGAAGGAGCTCGCCCACCTCGCCGAGACCGAGTCGGTGCTGGACCTGAAGGAGCTCGCCTCCCTCGCGCTCTCCCACCTCGACCACGACCCCGGCAACAAGGAGTGCTGCGCGCTCGAGGGCCGGATCTCGAGCTTCGTGACGCTGGGAGACACGCGGCGGTAGTTTTCCCGGGGCATGCGTTCCGCCCCGCTCCTCGCGTCGCTCGCCGTTTCGGTCACCTTGCTGGCGACGGGCCGCGCGCTCCCGCAGACGACGGCGCTGCGCACGTTCGGCGTGCGCGACGGCCTCGCGCACGAGCGCGTCAACTGCTTCTTCGAGGACCGCCTCGGCTTCCTCTGGATCGGGACGTGGGAGGGGCTGTCGCGCTTCGACGGCCGCGAATTCCAGAGCTTCGGCGCGCGCGACGGGCTCGAGAGCCCGCTGATCTGGTGCGTCGCCGAGTCGCCGGCGGGCCGGATCTGGGTCGGCACCCACTGCGGCGGCATGGCGCGCGCGGTCGGCGGCGCCGACGGGCGGCCCGCCTTCGAATCGGTCCGTGTCGAGCCGCGCCTCGACGACGACGCGATCTTCGACTGCGCCTTCGCGGCCGACGGCGCGCTGCTCGCCGTCACGACGACGGGGATCCGCCGCTGCGCCGAGCCCGATGCGGCCGCGCCGTCGTTCGAGCTGGTCTGGAAGTCGGAGCTGCGCAAGTGGGACGTGCAGGCGATCGCGCGCGCCGGCGAGTGGAGCTGCTTCCTCGGCGCATTCCCGCTGGTCGCGGTGCGCGGGAGCGAGGTCGTGGTGGGCGCGCCGCCGCCCGGCGATCCGCCCGCCGAGGCGGTGCACGCGCAGCCGCGGCCCGACGGGCGCTGCGTCGTCCACACGACCGCGGGGCTGATCGCCTTCGATCCAGAGGCGTTCGCGCGCGGGACCTCGCCCTGGTCGGAGCTCGACGGCGAGATCCCGGCCGGCGAGGTGGTGCACGCCGTGGTCGGGAGCGAGGCGTCGCTCTGGGTCGGCAGCGTGCACGGCGTGCTGCGCTGCGCGGGCGGACGCCTCGCGCGCGGCGCGGCCTCGGGTCTCCCCGACTCGATGGTGCGCACGCTGATGCTCGACCGCGCCGGCGCGCTCTGGGTCGGCATGCAGGTGGGCGGCGTCGCGGTGCTGCGCGAGGGGCCGATCCGGACGCTCCCGCCGGCCGGGCGCGCCGACCCGCTCTTCGTGGTGAAGGTGGTGGCGACCGGCGACGAGCACGTCGTCTCGACCAGCTACGCCGGGTTGTGGCAGGTGGAGGGCGACGCGCTCGTCCCGCTGCGCGGCGCCGAGCGCCTCCCGCCGGGCGGCGACAACTTCTCCTTCTTCGCGGCGGGCCACGGCGGCTTCTGGATGGGCGCCCCCGACGGGCTCTGGCGCGCGGCCACGCTCTCTCCGATCCCGGAGCGGATGGACCACGTCGCGCTCGGCGACGGCGTGCGGGCGTTCGGCGAGGTCTTCCTCGCGCGCGACGGCGCCGCGTGGGTCGGCGGCTACGACGGCCGCCTCTACCGCGTCGCGCCCGGCTCGGAGCGCGGCGAGCCGGTCGACTTCCCGCCCGACGTCGACGCGCCGCCGCGCACGTTCGCGCAGGACGGCGACGGCCGCCTCTGGGTCGCGCCGCCGAACCACCTGTGGCGGCAGGGCGCCGACGGCCGCTTCGCGCGCGTCGCCGTGGACGGCCTGCCCGATCCGCTGCAGCCGCGCGCGCTCGCGTTCGACGACGAGGGGCACCTCTGGATCGGGACGCGGCTGCGCGGCGTCTTCGTCCTCTCGCTCGCGTCCGATCCGCCGGCGCTGCTCGCGAGCTTCTCGACTCGCGACGGACTGCCGAGCGACCACGTGCCGGCGCTCGCGATCGCGCGCGCTGCCGCGCCCGCGCGCGCGCCACCGGTCGTCTGGCTCGGCACCGGGCGCGGCCTGGTCCGCCTCGACCCGGCGACGCGCGCACTGCGCGTCTACGGGAGCGAGGACGGCCTCGCCGGCAGCACCGTGCTCGACCTCCTGCTCGAAGTGGGCGGACGGCTCTGGATCGCGACCACCGGCGGGCTCGGCGTCCTCGACGTGCACGAAGCCGAGCGCGCGCGCGCCCTGCCGCGCGTCTACGTCGCCGAGGTCGCCGCCGGCGGCCGCGCGGCGACGCCGCCGCCGAGCGGCGCGCGCGAGCTCGACGGCGTGGTCGTTCCCTCCGATCGGCGCGAGCTGGTCGCCCGCTTCGAAGGGGTCGACCTCGCGAGCGGTCGCGCGCTGCGCTTCGAGCACCAGCTCGAGGGCGCGGACCGCGGTTGGTCGGCGCCCGAGCCCGGCTCGACGGTGAGCTACGCCGGCCTCGCGCGCGGACGCTACGCGCTGTCGATGCGCGCGATCGCGCCGGACGGCCGGCGCAGCGAGGCGGCGACGGTCCGCTTCGAAGTGCTGGCGCCCTTGTGGCAGCGGCCGTGGGCCGTCGCGCTCGGGCTGCTCGGCGTCGCGGTCGCGGGCGCGCTCGCGCACCGGGCGCGCGTCGCGCGGACGCTCGCGCTCGAGCGGATGCGGACGCAGATCGCGACCGACCTGCACGACGACGCCGGAGCGAACCTGGCGCAGATCGCGATCCTGGCCGAGGTGGCGCGCCAGGGCGCGCCAGGCGGCGACGCCCCGCTGCTCACCGACGTCGCCGAGCTCGCGCGCGCGACGCGCAGCTCGATCGCCGACCTCGTCTGGGCGGTCGACCCGCGGCGCGACACGCTGCTCGACCTCGTGCAGCGCGTGCGCGGCGTGGCGACGAACCTCTTCGAATCGGGCGCGCGCCTCGACTTCCGTGCGCCGCCGTCCGAGGCGCTCGCCGCGATCGAGCTCGACCCGTCGGCGCGGCGCCACCTGCTCTTCCTGCTGCAGGAGGCGCTGAACAACGCCTCGCGCCACGCCGGCGCGCGCTCCGTCGAGGTCGCCTTCGAGCTCGCGCCCGGCCGCCTGCCGAGGCGCCTGATCGTCCGGCTGCGCGACGACGGCCGGGGCTTCGACCCCGGAGCGCCGACGGAGGGGCACGGCCTCGCGAGCATGCGGCGGCGCGCCCGCTCGATGGGCGCCGCGTTCGCGCTCGAGTCGGCCGCCGGGCGCGGGACGACGCTCGACCTCGACGTCCCGCTCGAACGGCGGCCCCGCATCCTCGTGCGGTGGCGCCGCGCCGGCCGGCGCGGTCGCATCGAGGGATGAACGACGTGGTCCCCCCCGAGCTTCGCGAGCCGCGCGACGTACGCATCGCCCTGGTCGAAGACCAGGCGCGCACGCGCTCGGGGCTGATCGCGCTGCTCGGCCGCGAGCCGCGCTTCAAGGTGGTCGGCGCGTGGAGCTCGATGGAGGACGCGCTGGCCGAGGTCGGGCGCGCCGCGCCGCACGTGCTGCTCGCCGACATCGAGCTGCCCGGCATGACCGGCATCGAGGGGGTGCGGCGACTCAAGGAGCTGCAGCCGGGGCTGCAGGTCCTGATGCTCACGGTCTACTCCGACAACGACCGCGTCTTCGACGCGCTCTGCGCGGGCGCATCGGGGTACGTCCTGAAGGACACGCCGCCCGACCGCCTCGTCGCCGCGATCCGCGAGCTCGCCGCCGGCGGCTCGCCCATGACGCCCGAGATCGCGCGCAAGGTCGTCACGATGTTCCAGAAGGTCGCGCCGCCGCGCTCGAGCGACCACGCACTCACGCAACGGGAGCTCGACGTCCTCCAGTCCCTCGCCGACGGCCACAGCTACAAGACCGCCGGCGCCGCGCTCGGCATGGCGCTCGACACCGTCCGCTTCCACGTGCGCGCCATCTACGCGAAGCTGCACGTCCACTCGAAGTCGGAGGCGGTCCTGGCTGCGTTGCGGAAGGGGATCGTGCGCTGAGGTCACCGCAAGTGGCGGCTCTGCACGGTGATGCGTCGGATCGCGCGGGCTCGGGGAGGTCCCTCATCGCCCCGGGGCGGCGAACGATCGATGGACACTCGCCGCTCCTTCGGGGCCCCCGGCGGTTACGGACTGGAACCGAGGTGCTACTGCCCCGTTAAACTTGCCCGTTCGTTTGGCGGCCCCCGGCACTGCCGGAACAGGCGCGCCAGCCCATCCACGGCACGCGGGCAAGACCCCCCGCCTGCCTCCCCGAGGCGCCCCGATGAGCAAGAGCCCCCCGCCGATGGACGACCCCAATGATGAGGAAATGATCGAGGGCGACCTGGCGCAACTGCCGCCCGAGGAGACCAAGGAAGAGCGCACGCTGCGCAGCGTCATCAGCTCGGCGCCGTGGTTCGTGATCGCCGTCCTGCTGCACGTTCTCGCGCTGACCGTGCTCACGGTCATCCGCCTGACGGAGGAGAAGGCGGAGAATCAGGCGGCTCCGACGCAGATCACGCTCAACCAGCCGCGCGTCATGGAGCCGGTCGCCGACACGCCTCCGCCGGAGATCATCGACCGCAACCAGGTCCCGGTCCTCGACAACGAGCAGGAAGGACCGGTCAACCCCGACCCGAACTACATCCCCGAAGCGACGCCCGGCCGCCAGGGCGAGATCATCCCCGACCAGCTCGACCCGACGAAGGACCCGGGCATCTACAACCCCGACCCCGAGGCGCTCTCGAACCTGCCGAGCGGCGCGACCGGAGGCACCGCGATCGGCGTCGGGACGCAAGGCCACCTCGGCCTCGGCGTGTCGGCCTTCTCGAGCCGTAGAGCGGGCGGCGGCGGCAAGGGCGGCGGCGGTCTCGGCCAGGGCGGCGGCGGCGGCCGCGGCGGCGGCAAGCAGACCGAGTCGGTCATGATGGCCGCGCTGCTGTGGCTCGCGAACCACCAGTCGCCCGACGGGCGCTGGGACTGCGACGGCTTCGACGCGCATTGCAAGAAGAACAAGTGCGACGGCCGCGGCGAGGCGACCTACGACGTCGGCGTCACCGGCCTCGCGTTGCTCTGCTTCCTCGGCGCCGGCTTCACCCACCAGGAAGGGCCGTTCAAGAAGACGGTGAAGGACGGCCTGCTCTACCTGAAGAGCGTGCAGGACGAGGACGGCGTCTTCGGCGGCAAGCTCTGCCCCCACTACCAGTACAACCACGCCTGCGCGGCGCTCGCCATGGCCGAGGCCTACGGAATGACCGGCGCCAACGCCTTCCGCGAGCCGGCGGTCAAGGGCGTCGCCTGGGTCGGCGTCTCCCAGAACCCCTACCGCGCCTGGCGCTACGGCAAGGCCGACGGCGACAACGACTCGTCGGTCACCGGCTGGATGACCATGGTGATCAAGTCGGCCGCCATGGCCGGCATCGACGTCGAGCAGCAGTCGCTTTCCAACGCCGCGAACTTCATCGACGAGATGACCGAGGACAACGGCCGGACGGGCTACCAGCAGAAGGGCGGCTACCCGGCGCGCGTCACCGGCCCGGCGATGGAGAAGTTCCCGGCGCAGAATTCCGAGTCGCTCACGGCCGTCGGCATCCTGGTGCGCATCTTCGACGGACGCACCGCCGGCACCGACCCCAAGATCATGAAGGGCGCCGAGCTCCTGCTCGCGCAGCCGCCGAAGTGGGACCCGCCGTTCATCGACTTCTACTACTGGTATTACGGCACGCTCGCGATGTACCAGGTCGGCGGCTCGCACTTCGACCGGTGGAACGAGGCGATGAAGACCGCGATCATCGCCCACCAGAACACCGACAAGACCAAGGACGAGTTCGGCTCGTGGGATCCGGTCGACCCGTGGTCGGCCGAAGGCGGGCGGGTCTACTCCACCGCGCTCAACTGCCTGTGCATGGAGGTCTACTATCGTTATCCGCGCGTGTTCGGCGCGAAGGCGGATCCGAAAGCCGCCGCTCCCGCCAAGCCGCCGAAGTGACCCGATCGAGTGATTCACGCGGCGCGCCCCGACCCCGGGGCGCGCCGCGCCGTTCGTGGAAGGATCCCGAGTGATGCTCCCCCTGATCGCACTCTCGTCCCTCTTCCTCCTCGTCTCCGGCGGCCGCGGCGGCAACGCCGACCTGACCAAGGTCCTCTCCGGCCGCGACGACATCGACTTCGGCCGCGCGCTCGCGGTCGCCGGCTACAGCGACCTGGCCGAGGGGCTCTGCGCCGCGATCCAGAAGCAGTACTCGGGCGACGCCGCCAAGGTCCTCGAGTGCGAGGCGCTGATCGGCGACATCCACTACGACCAGGCCAACCGCGAGACCGACGGCGCCCGGCGCCGCGAGAGGCTCGAGAAGGTGCTCGAGGAGAAGAGCAGCTTCGTCTCGAGCCACGGCGACACGGCGATCGGCCAGGAGGTCGCGGAGTCGCTGCCCAACCTCTTCCGCAGCGTCGGCGACACGCTGCTCTCCCTGATCGACTCGACGACCGACGAGACGCAGAAGGGCGAGCTGCGCCGCCAGGCGGCGAAGGTCTTCGACGACGCCGAGGGCTTCGTCGCCAAGCGCGTCGGCACGCAGCGCGCCGCCTACGAGACGCTGCAGCAGGAATTGCAGGCGATGCCGCAGCCGGACAAGCCGGACGAACCCGGCGCGGAGTACGTCGCATTGCAGGAGAAGGTCGACCTCGCCGGCAGCCGCTACCTGGTCGCGCGCTCCGGGCTGGCGCAGACCATGTACTTCCACGCGACGACGCTCGCGGCCGACGACCCCAAGCGCGCCAAGCTCCTGAACGACGTCTCGGGGATCTACGACGACCTCGAGCTCGAGTTCTCCGACCGCCTCGCGATCTTCGACGGCTTCATCTTCCGCGGGCTCGCGCAGGACGGGCTCGGCAAGACGGACGACGCGCTCAAGTCGTACGACATGGCGATCCGCGTGCGGGAGAACTTCCAGCGCAACGAGAAGACCGGCGTCTACTCCGTGCCCGAGGAGGTCGCCGGCGTCATGTCGAACGCCGTGCACCAGAAGATGCTGCTGCAGATGAAGAAGGGGCAGGCCGACGAGGCGATCAAGACGGCCAACGACTTCCTCACGACGACGCAGGACGCCTACAAGTCGGCGCGCGCGATCGCGATCCTCGCGGCGCTCGCCGACGCCTACGACACGACCGGCGACCAGAAGGGGCTCGAGCGCACCGCCAACAAGCTGATCGAGGTCGACCCGCGCGGCCCCGGCAAGGCGATCGGGCTCAAGATCCTCGGGGGCGGCGGCGGCTCGAGCAAGCTGAACGCGAAGAACCTGCTCGCGCTGGCGAACCAGTCCGCGGGCGGCGGCGAGACCGACAAGGCGATGGACCTCTGCCGCCAGGTGCTCGCGCTCGCGCGCGGCCAGCCGAACGAGCAGGACCTCGGCGCGGAGGCGTGCGTGCTCCTCGGCGCGCTCTACGGCGGGCGCGAGCAGTACGAGGAGGCGGTCGTCGCGTGGGACACCGTGATGGAGCGCTACGCCAAGGGCTCCTCCGCGCCCGACGCTCTGTGGCGCTCGATCAACGGCTACATCAAGCTCGGCGCGAAGCAGCGGCGCGCCCTGTGGGACAAGCGCTACCGCGATCGCGTCGCCGCGCTCGGCACCAACTTCCCCAAGCACCCGAACGCGAGCCGCGTCATGCTGCTCGAGGGCCAGCGCCGCGAGGACGAGGGCGACTTCCTCGCCGCCGCGCAGTTCTACGACAAGATCCAGAAGGGCAGTCCCGCCTACGAGGAGTCGCAGTTCCGCGCGGGCAACGCCTACGTCCGCCACGCCCGCAAGCTCGCGAGCGACGGCAAGACGGCCGAGGCCAAGACCATCTACCTCAAGGCCGAGGAGATCCTGCGCCGCGCGATGGCCGACGCGAAGGACGCGATCAAGAAGAACCTCGATCCCGACGCGAAGCCGCGCCTGGTCGGCGTCGACTTCTCCGCGCGCGTCGCGCTGGCCGGCGTCCTGCTCGCCGAGGCCGTGAACAAGCCGGGCGAGGTGATCGCGCTGCTCGAGGACGCGGAGACGCTCTTCCCCGGCGACGGCGACAAGCTCGGCAACATCTGGGACATCCGCTTCCGCGCCTACAAGGCGGAGGGGAAGCTCGAAGAGGGGCTCGCCAAGCTCGAGGCGGCGCTCAAGGACAAGACCAGCGCCGCCGGCCTCGACCGCGTCGCCGTCGCCGCCGGCGGCGAATTCGACAAGCGCGCCATCGAACTGCTGCAGGCGAAGCCCGATTCGACCGAGGTCGACGCGCTGCTGAAGAAGGCGTACGACTGGTACATGCGCGGCATCGCGCCGCAGGTCGAGGGGCGCGTGTCGATCAACGCGCCGCAGCTCGAGTCGATCGCGCAGCGCCTGTTCATCTTCGGGCTCCACCTGAACCGCGTGCCGGTCGACGTGCAGTCGTTCATGGAGTGGACCGGCAAGGCGACCGCGCCCGACACGTGGCAGCAGGCGATGCGCCTCTACACGACGCTCCTCCCCTACTCGAGCAACCCGCGCACGCAGCTCGACCTGGCGCGCGTGCAGGCGTGGCTCGGCAAGTGGAAGGAGGCGTCGATCAACGCCGCCAAGTACTTCGACCGCGAGCACTACATCGACCTCGGCAAGAAGGAGATCGACCGCGACCAGCTGCAGACGCGGCCCGAGATGATGTTCGCCCTGCTCGAGTGGAGCGTGATCGAGGCGAACGCCGCGCACGGCGATTCCGACACGACGCACAAGGACCGCGCCGAGGCGATCTTCGCCACGATCGGCGGCAGCGTGAACAAGGACTCGAAGATCTGGTGGCTGTCGAAGTACCACTGGTATGCGCTGCTCTACGACATCGGCGAGTACCCGAAGGCGGACTTCGGGCTGCGCTCGCTCGAGCGCAACTCCACCAACTACGACGACGGCAAGTTCGGCCTGGCCGACAAGTTCAAGCGGCTGCGCGTGGACATCGACGCCAAGCTGACCAAGTGATCGCCGCGCCCTTCGCGAACCGACCGACGGATCCGACATCTCCATGCTGAGGCCCATGCCCATGAACCTCATGACGGTCGCTTTCCTCGCCGTCCTGCCCGGCGGACGCGGCGGACCGGGCGCCGACGACGACACCCTCGTGATGCGCGACGGCACGACGCGCAGCGGCAAGGTCCAGGCGGCCGAGGCGGCCGGCTGCGTGCTCGCGGTCGGCAAGAAGACCGAGACGGTGGCATGGACCTCCGTCTCGAGCGTGCAGTACGGCGGCGCCAAGGAGTTCGACGCCGCCCGCCAGCAGTTCGCCGAGGGCAAGCGCGACGAGGGGATCGCCGCCCTCGAGCGGCTCGCCGCCGACAAGAAGATGCGCGCGCCCCTCCGCCAGGAGGTCCTCTTCGAGCTCGCGCGCGTCTGCGAGGTGAAGGGCGACGACGACAAGGCGCTCGCGACGTGGCGCGAGCTCGCCAAGAGCTACCCGAACGGGCGCTACCTCCTGGGCGGCGGCAGCTGGCTCGTGCTCGCGCTGCTCGCCCGCAACGACCCGGGCGGCGCGCTGCGCGCCGTCGACGAGATGACCAGCGACGCGCGCAGCGCCAACGCCGACGCCGCGCAGGTCGCCGCGCTCGACCTGCTGCGCGGCCGCGCGCTCGAGGGGCAGAAGAAGTTCGCCGACGCGCAGACCGCCTACGAGCGCGTCGCCGTCGTGAAGGAGATGCCGGCCGACTACGTGGCGGCCGCGCAGCTCGGCGTGGCGCGCGCGCTCCAGGGCGCCGGCAAGAAGGACGACGCGGTCAAGCGCTACCGCGAGCTCCTCGAGAAGCGGCCGCCGCCGCTCGTCTCCGCCGGCGCGTGGAACGGCCTCGGCGACGCCTGGTGGGACGGCGCGGTCGGCAAGAAGGACGTCGACGCGCTCGAGGAGGGGCTGCTCGCCTACCTGCGCGCCGTCGTCGTCGACGCGCCCGCGCCGGCCGAGCCGCCCGAGGAGCTCGAGCGCGCGCTCGCCGGCTCGGCGCGCTGCCTCCAGGCGCTCGCCGATCTCGAGAACAACAAGGACCGCAAGGCCGCGCTGGTCGAGCGCGCCCAGAAGCGGCAGGATGACCTGAAGCGGCTGTTCCCGACCTCGCGGCTTCTCAAGTCCTGAGTCGCGCGGGCGCCCCGATCCAAAACCCCGGCTGAGAGGACCGTCAGGAACCTTCCATGGCCATCTGCGAGAACTGCGGGAAGAAGTACACGCCGACGCCGAGCGCGCCCGACTGCCCGAACTGCGCGCCGCCGGAGGAGCCGGAGGAGATCATCCCGTCGCGCGCGAAGGCGCGCCCCGCGGCACGCGCGCCGGCACGCGCCGCGGCGCTGCCGCCCGCTCCCGCTCCGCGCGCGGCGCAGGGCCGCGCGGCCTCGCGGCTGACCGCGAAGCAGGTCGCCGCGGCGCACGCCGCGCAGCACGCGCATCTCCACCACCCCGAGCTGCTCGAGAAGCCGACGGTCGAGCCGATCGTCAAGATCGGCTTCGGCATCGCGGGCGGCCTGATGGTCCTCGTGCTCATCGTCGTGATCGTCGTCAACGGCAAGCACAAGGCCGAGGCCGCCACCCTCGCCGCGCTCCAGCAGTCGCAGCGCGAGTTCATCACCTACATCCGCGACCGCATCGTGGCCAACGACGTGAACGGCGCGAAGGCGGCCCAGGAGATCCTCACCTGGGCCGACTCCCACAAGGAGATCTGGGAGCACGACGAGGACTACCGCACCGAGACGCAGAGCGCGATCACCAAGTCGCGCGTGCTCCTCGAGCAGAGCCAGCAGATGAAGGACATGGAGGACAAGCTCGCCGGCGTCGAGGCGGGGCTCAAGAACGCGGCGGGGCTCAACGTCGAGAACGTCCGCGACATGCAGACCAAGCTCTCCGAGCTGTCGCGCATGGAGATCGGGACCGAGACGTTCAAGAAGCGCGTGAAGGACGCGGTCGCGGAGTGCTCGCACCTCTACGCCACCAAGCTCCACGACGAATCGATCGCCTTCGCCAACGGCAACGCGAGCCAGCCGCGCCTCGCGCTCAACCGCTACTACCAGGCGGAGGACGAGCTGCGCGGGATGCTCGAGGCCGCGGTCAAGGCGGAGGCCGCCACCAAGAGCCAGGACGACCGGAACTTCTTCCAGCCGCTCTACAAGGAGGTCGCCGAGGCGGGCGACCGCACGGCCGTGCAGCTCTTCATGGGCGGCGACTCGTCCGCGATCGAGAACGCGTCGCAGACCGACCTGCTCACCCCGCCGCAGGCGACCAAGTGGAACCCCAAGCGCTTCCAGGCGCTCAACGGCGGGCTCGAGATCGACGGCGGCGCGGAGGGCGGCAAGAAGGCGACGATCGTCTCGATCCTCGACCTCGAGTCGCCGCGCAACTTCGTGGTCGACCTCGAGTTCACGATCGACAAGGGCGTCGTGATCCTCTACTTCCACCTCGGCAGCCGCGCGACCGAGGCGACGCCGTGCCGGCGGCTCGAGACGGAGGGCCAGTCGCAGAACGTGCAGCCGGGCAAGCTGACCAAGGTGCGCTTCGCCGTCATCGGCGACCAGTTCACCTGGCGCTTCCTCGAGGACGACCTCCAGAGCGGCGAGATCAAGGAGACGCTGCCGTGGAACAAGGCGCGCAAGGGCGCCATCGGCTTCGAGGTCAATCCCGGCACGAAGCTCCGCATCTCCAAGATGAAGATCAAGACGCTGCAGTGAGCTGATCGCTCGCGAAGCGTCCCGGTCAGGCGAGGTCGAAGAGCAGGAGCTCCGCCTCGGCGGCCGCCTGGATCGCGAGGTTCGACGCGTCCTCGATCGCCGCCCCGTCCCCCGCCGCGAGACGCGTCGCCGCGGTCGCGCCGCCGTCCGTCGTGACGTCGAGCTCGCCGCGGATCAGCTGCAGCCAGGCGCCCCGCCCGCGCGCGAGCGCATGCTCGACGCGCGCGCCGGCCGGCAGCGTCGCCGCCCAGATCGCGGCGTCCTGGTGGATCGTGACGGCGCCGTCGCGCCCGTCGCGCGCCGCGACGAGGCGCAACCGGCCGCGCCGCTCGGCGTCGGGGAAGCGCTTCTGCTCGTAGCCGGGCGCGAGGCCGCGCCGCTCCGGGAAGATCCAGATCTGGAGCAGGTGCACCGGCTCCGTGGACGAGGAGTTCACCTCGCTGTGCTCGATGCCGGTGCCGGCGCTCATGCGCTGGACCTCGCCGGGCGTGATCGTCGAGCCGTTCCCCATGCTGTCCTGGTGGTGCAGCGCGCCGGAGACGACGTAGGTGACGATCTCCATGTCGGCGTGCGGATGGGTCGGGAAGCCGGAGCGCGGCGCGACGCGGTCCTCGTTGATCACGCGCAGCGAGCGGAAGCGGACGTGCCCCGGGTCGCGGTACTCGCCGAAGGAGAAGGTGTGGCGGCTGTCGAGCCAGCCGATCTCGGTCACGCCGCGCTCGCCGCTCCGTCGCACCCGGACCATCGCTCGCCTCCGTTCAGATCTCGCGGACCCGGATGCCGCGTCGAGCGAGCGCCGCGAGGTATGGGTCGGCCGGCACGCACTCGTCGGGAGTCCAGACGCCGGCCGGAGCGATCTCCTTGCGGACCTGCATCTGGGCGGTCACGGACAGCGAGTACCCGGTCGTCCGCATCATCGCGCTGATGCCGTTCTCCACGTCGTAGGCATCGACCAGCTCGAAGCCGGCGCGCGCCGGCGCGCCGGCCCGCTTCCCTTCGCAGACGACGCGCAGCGCGACGAGGTCGCGGCCGCGAGGCTTGTCGAGCTTCGGCCGCAGCACGGAGATCACGAGGTCGCGCGGCTTCACGCGCGCGCCCTTCACGTCGACCTCCTCCGACGAGAAGAAGCCGAGGTCGCGCAGCGCCTCCATGATCTTCGCATGGCCGGGGTAGCGCAGCGTCTTGTACTCCATGCGGCCGATCTTCCCCTCGTACTTGAAGCTCATGGTCGAGAGGCCGCCGGCCGTGTGGAACGCCTCGAGGCGGCCGAGCGGCGGCGCGAAGTCGACCGGCTCGAGCTCGGAGAGCGCGGCGCGCTTCGCCGGCCGCCCGTTCTCCAGCACGAACGAATCGGACGTGTAGTAGTCGAGCACGCCCTCGAGCGAATAGACCAGTTGGTAGTTGAGCGGCGGCTCGGGCTTCTGCGGCAGCCCGCCCACGAAGAGACGGCACGAGTCGACCACGTCGAGCTTCTTGATCGCCGCCTCGGCCAGGACGTTCACGAGGCCCGGCGCGAGCCCGCAGTCGGGGACGATCGTGATCCCCTTCTTCTCGGCGAGCGGCGCCAGCTTCTTCTGCTCGAAGACGATCTCCGTCTTGCCGCCGAGGTCGCACCAGTGGACGCCCGCCGCCGCGGCGAGCGCCGCGAGCGGACCGTTCAGGTAGTAGGGCACCGCCGAGAGCGCCGCGTCGACGCCTTGGAGCGCGCGCTTCACCGCCGCCTCGTCCTTGACGTCGAGCTCGATCGTCGTCAGCCGGCCCTTCCCGTCCGCGAGGAAGGGCTGGAGGAAGGGCCGGAGCTTCCCGATCGAGACGTCGGCGAGGCGCACCTCCTCGACGTCTTTCTGCTGCAGGAGATCGAAGGCCGCCGCCGATCCCTGCAGGCCGGCGCCGAGCACGAGCATCCGCATCGTCAGGACTCCGCACCCGGCGCGCAGACCGGGGCGCGGAGCTTACGCGAAGCGGCGAGGCGGGGAAGGCGGCGCGCGCCGCGTCAGCGGCTGCTGGTCGCGCGGCGCGTGCGCTGCAGCGCGAGCACGGCGAACGCCGTCCCGTAGGAGCGCGTGTACTCGCTGATGTGGAAGTCCCAGAACGCGCCGTCCTCCTCCTGGATCTCGAGCAGCTTCTGCTGCAGCTGCTTCGCGAACGGCGCGCGCTGGTCGGTCGGCAGCAGCTCGATCGCCTCGCTCGCGTAGTAGTGGCCGAACAGGAAGAAGTAGGCGGCGACCGCGTACCACGACTCGTGGGGGATCGGCTTCTTGCGGGCGACCGCGAGGAAGCGGTGGTGCTCGAAGAACTGCTCGAGCCCCTGCTTCACCACCTTCGGTTCGAGCAGGCCACCGCGCACCAGCGCGACGTTCCCGACCTGGATGCGGCCGAGCGACCCCTTCACCTGGTCGATGAACTCGAGGTTCGCCGGCGAGCTCACCGCGCTCACGTTGTAGGTGAAGGCGCCGGTCGGCAGGCGGGCGTGCGCGACGCACGCGAGCGCCTTGTTCAGCATGCGCGGGTCGACCTCGAGCCCCGCCTTCTCCGCGTCGAGCAGGCCGATCACCGCGGCCGCGGTCGTGAACGACGTGGTCCAGACCGGCGGGATGGTGGTCGCGTCGAAGTCGTAGTAGGCCCAGCCGCCGAACGGCGTCTGCCAGCGCTCGAGCGCCGCGATCAGCTCCGTCGCGCGCGCCACCATCGCCGGCCGGCGCGGGTCCTTCGCGAAGCGCTCCAGCGGGAGGAGGCGCGCGAACGCCTGTACGCCGTAGACGTAGGCCCAGACATTGTCGGTGTCCCAATCCGAGACGCGCCTGGGGAGCGGACGCTTCAGCAGCCCGTCGACGGCCTTGTCGAGGGCGACCTCGTCGGCCGCCGTCGTCCCGCCCTCGGCCAGCGCCATCGCGCAAAGCCCGGTCGTCGCGTAGGTCCACGCCTCGTAGGTGTGGAGCGTCGCGAACGACTCGTTGAACATCACGTTGCGCGGCGTGCCGAAGCTGCCGTCCTTCTCCTGCGCCGAGCGCAGGTAGGCGACGCCCTTCGCGACGGCGTCGGCGACGGTCGCGTCGAGCGACGGCGCCTTCGCGACGGCGGGAGCGGCGCCGCCGGCCGGCGGCGTTCCCGCGTCCTGCGGCGCACCGAGCGCCGCCGCGAACGCGAGCGCCGCTCCCGGCGCGAGGATCCGGAGAGGACTCACGGCCGCGTCACTGCGCGCCCGCTTCAGGATGGGCCGCCTTCTGCTTCGCCTTGTCGATCTCGCGAACGAGCTTGTTGACCTCGTTCTGCTGCGTCTTGACCGCCAGGTCCTTGTCGATCTGTCCGCTGCGCAGCCCGAACTCCGCTCGACGCAGGTCGCCGGTCTTGTCGGTGACGGCCGCCTCGAGCTTGCGGAGCGCTTCGGGCTGCTGGACGTTCACGAGGTCGTCGAGGTCCTTCTGCTGCAGCACGAGGTTCTGCCGCAGCCGCTCGAGGCGCCGCTTCGAGCGCGCCAGCACGATCTCCTTGGTCTTGTCGGCGAGATCATCCTTCGAGTACATGAGCTCGAGCTGCTGCAGCTCCTCCTCCTGCTCGGTGAGCGAGTCCTTCGCCTGCTGCAGGTCGAGCTGGGCGCGCGCGCTCTTCTGCGGCATCTCGACGTTCACGTAGTGGTCGCGCGCCTTGTTCGCGACGGAGAGCTCGAACTGCGCCTTCTGCACCGCCGCCGCGCCGTCGATCCGCTGCTGGTCGGCGTCCATGTTCGCGCGGTCGAGCTTGATCCGGGCCAGCTCGAGCTGCGCCGCGGCGTCCTCGGCCTTCTGCTTCAAGTCTTCGGCGCTCGGCGCCGCCTGCGCCGCGGGCGCCGGCGCGGAGGCGCCCGCCGGACTCGGCGCACCCGGCGCACCCGCCTGCGGCGCTGCGCCCGTCGCCGGCGCTTCGGCCGGGGTCGCCGGATCCTTCGTCGTCATCGAATCGCAGCCGACGGCGCAGCAGACCAGGAAGACGGCGGGGACGAGCGGGCGACGCATGCGAGTTCCTCCTCCTCGGGACCGGACCCTTCCGACGACGCGAGCATATCGGCGCTCCGTTGCGCGCCGCTGCAGCCGCTCGCATGATCGCCCCGCCGATTCCCGTCCCGCCTCGGAGAAGCGGATGCGATCGCTCCCTCTCGCGCTGCTCGTCGCGTTCGCCGCTTTCACCGGCTGCAGCGAGCCCTCGGCCGACGTCGGCGGGCCGCCGCCTGTGCTGGCCGGTCCGGCGAGCAGCCGGCCGACGCCGAGCGACCCGTCGAGTTTCGCGAGCCGCCTCGTCTCCTGCTTCGACGGCAAGACGCTCGCCGGGTGGAAGCTCGTCGGGGGCGACGGGCGCGGCTACGTCGTCGAGGACGGGGCGATCGTCTGCCCGAAGGACGGCGGCGGCAACCTCTTCCTCGAGAAGGAGTTCGGCGACTTCGCCTTCAGCGTCGAGTTCCAGACCGAGCCGGGCGGCAACAACGGCATCGGCATCCGGGCGCCCTACGAGGGCGACGCCGCCTACGTCGGCATGGAGGTGCAGGTCCTCGACGACTTCGACCCGCAGTACGAAAAGCTCCTCCCCGGCCAATACTGCGGCTCGATCTACAAGGTCTCCCCGGTGAAGCGCGGGGCGCTGAAGCCCGCCGGCAACTGGAACCGCATGGAGATCTGGGCGGTGGGCCGTCATGTCAAGGTCTGGATCAACGGCGTGCTCAGCAACGACGCCGACCTGAACGCGGTGACCGACCCGGGAATCCTCGCCGAGCACCCCGGCATGTTGCGCGAGCGCGGCCACATCGGGTTCCTCGGCCACCGCAGCCTCGTCCGCTACCGCAATCTCAAGGTCGCCGACCTCGCGACGCCCGCCGCCGACAACACGGCGCCGCCCGGCTTCGTCGCGCTCTTCGACGGCCGCGGCCTGAACGGCTGGAAGGGGCTCGTCTCCCCCGACAAGGGGCCGCCCGGCCGCCGCGCCCTCGCCGCCGACGCGCTGAAGTCGGCGCAGGTCGCGGCCGACCAGCAGATGCGCGACCACTGGTCGATCGTGAACGGCTGCCTGCTCTACGACGGAAAAGGGCAGAGCCTCTGCACGGCGAAGGACTACCGCAACTTCGAGCTCTGGGTCGACTGGAAGATCGACAAGGCGGGCGACAGCGGCATCTACCTGCGCGGCAGCCCGCAGGTGCAGATCTGGGACAATCCGATCGGCTCGGGCGGCCTCTACAACAACCAGAAGAACGCCGACAAGCCGCTCGTCGTCGCCGACCAGAAGCCCGGCGAGTGGAACCACTTCCGCATCCTGATGGTGGGCGACCGGGTGACCGTCTTCCTGAACGAGGAGCTGGTCGTCCCGTCGACGACGCTCGAGAACTACTGGGAGCGCGACCAGCCGATCTACCCGAGCGGCCAGATCGAGCTGCAGCACCACAACTCGGTGCTCTGGTTCAAGAACGTCTTCCTGCGCGAGCTGACGTCCGCGCGATGAACCGGACCCGGCCGGGTCCGCCGCTCAATTCCCCGGCTTGGGCTTGCCGGACGTTCCGGGCTTCGCGTCGGGCTTCGCCGCGCCGGACGCAGACAGCGCCTTCAACCATTCGATCGCCTTCGGGACCCCGACCTCGAGCATCGACTGGTAGTGGTCGCCGGCCGGGACGGTCTCGAACGTGACCTTCTTGTCGGCGGCGCGCAGCCGGTCGACGAAGGCCTGGGAATCGGCGAAGGGCACGGTGGCGTCCTCCTTCGCATGGAAGAGAAAGAGCGGACAGTTCAGGCGCGCCTCGTGCGTCCGCGGCGAGGACTTCACGAGGAAGTTGCCGAGTCCGGGCAGGTGATGCTCGAACTCCGCCACGTTCTCGTCCCCGATCCGCTTGCGGACGTCGTCGATCGGCGCGTACGCGGCGCAACCTTTCAGGCGCGGCTCGTGCGCCGCGAAGAGCAGCGCCATCGTCGCCGCCGAGCTGTGGCCGGCGGCGAAGAGCCGCTTCGGATCGATCGACGGCACTCTTGCGAGCGCGTACTCGAGAGCGGCGCGCGCGTCCTGCAATCCGGCACAGCTCGACTGGAAGCGACGCGAGGCGGCCCACAGCGCTTCGGGAGTCCGCCCGTTCTCGGGGGGGCAGGCGCCCTCGATCTCGTAGGCGACCACCGCGAATCCAGCCTTCACGTAGGGCAGATGCTCGACGCGATCGCCGTCGCCGAGGTCCATCCCGAAGAGCAGGTTGCTTCCGGCGGGCGCGATGAAGACACAGGGCAGCGTCGCCTTCGCTGGTTCGCCGGCGGGCAGGTAGATCCAGAGGCGGCTCGTTCCCCGGTCCCAGACGAGCGACACTTCGTGAAGTTTCACGCCAGGGTCCGGCGTCGTCAGCGCAGGGAGATCGGGAAACGTCGGCAGCTTCGTCGTCGCGACGGCCCAGAGTTCGTTGCGGCTCTTGTCGTCGATCCGCGGCTTCGACTCCTGCGCCCGGAGGTCGACGAATGCCGACACGAGACCCGCGCTGCACGCGACGGCGAATCCGGTTCGACGCTTCATGACCGACTCCCTCGGGATCGCCCGATCGATCCGGGGCGAATCGCCGGCGGATTCTGCCGCCGATCCGGCTCATGGCGCAACGTCTCGATCACTTCGCCGTGACGTAGATCGGGCTCGACCACGCCGTCTCGCCGTCGACCTGGACAGTACGGGCGTAGTACCAAGCTCGGCCGGGCGGCGGCTCGTCGTCGCTCCACTCCTGCTCGAAGTCGCGCGTGCCGAGCGAGCGGAGCGCGCCGCCGCCGGCCGCCCGCTCGATCGAGAGCGGGCCGTCGAAGGAGTCGCGCCCCTGCAGCTCCCAGACGCCGAGCGGCGAGTCGCCGCGCGCCACCTTGCCGGCGACGTCGCGCAGCGCCGTCGTCTTCGTGAACGAGGGCGCCGTGTCGGCCGGTCCCGTGCCCGCCTCGATCGTGACCCGATCGTCCGCCGGGCCGCGCAGCCGCACGCGCGCGAGGGCCTTCTCCCAGTACCCGTCGTACCCCGCGGCCCACGTGAACGTCGCCTCGTGCGACGCCACCTTCCAGACGGGCAGGTCGCCCTGGAGCATCGAGCGCGCGAAGAGCGGCACCTCGCTCGCCGCCTCGAACTCGCACGCCGGGGCGCGCACGCGCACCCAGAAGGGCAGGCGCGCCGGATTCGCCTGCAGCGTCTCCTTCGCGTTCGGCGCGTCGAAGGTGAGCGTGCGCTCGATCGGACCGTTCACCGCGGGCGCAGTGCGGCCGACCACGCGCCACGGCACGCCGTCGCGGAACACGACCACGTCGGCGAGCTCGCGCACGCCGCGCACTTTCAGCCGCACGCGGCGCGGCCCCTTCGCGGCGAAGCTCTCCCCCATCCCATGGTCGTCGACGCGGAAGTCGACGAGCATCCCCTTCACCGTCGCGCCGTAGGTCCGCCGCGCGCGCAGCGCGTCGAAGAGGTGCTCGCGGTCGAGCTTTTCCGACAGTACGCACGCGTAGCTGGCGCCTTCGCCGTGGTCGCTGCTCGCGATGAAGCCGACGTCGAGCAGCGCGGCGGCGTCCTGCCCGAAGCAGCCCTCGACCTGCGCCTGGCGCGACTGCTTGAAGCAGCCGTCGAACTCGTAGCTGCCGCGCTGCGCTTGATAGAGCTCGACCAGCCGCACGAGCTTCGGGTCGCAGCGCGCGAAGTTGGTCCGCCGCGTGAGGTCGGCGGGGTGGTGCGGGATCGCGAGCGCGGTCGCCGGATCGAGCGCGGCGTAGAGGCCCGGCAGCGTCGAGGTGTCCTTCAGCTGGTCGCTCAGGAACGGCGAGAGCCCGCCGCGCAGGATGACGTTCTCGTGGCCGTACAGGCCCGACGACCACTCGAAGCCGGCGAGCGCGCAGAAGTCGGGCGTGTTCTCGAGCTGGCCGCGGGCGTCGAGCCGCCACCACGCGCGCGCGTCGACCTGGCCGGAGTGCTCGGTCAGGGCCATGAAGTCGTAGAGGCAGACGTCGCGCCCCTGCTCCCAGCGGCCGTCGGGCCCCGGCTCGAAGCCGCGGCTGCAGCGCGAGACCGACGAGTGGCGGTGCAGGTCGCCCCAGAAGACGGTCCACGTCGTCGCGCCGACCTGGATGCGGTCGTGGTCGTCGCCCGACGCGATCGGTTCCGCGGGATCGGCGAGCGGATGGAAGTGGATGGGCGCGAGGCGCAGCTCCGCTGGCACGAGCGCGCCGTCGGCCGCCGCGGCGGGCGCGCCCTTCACCGCCGCCGTCGCGACGCGCGCGAGGCCGAGCCCCGACGGCGCGAGCGTGCCGACGAGCAGGACGCGCTGCGGCGCGAGACCCTGGAAGTGGTCGTCCGACGCCGGCCGCATCAGCGAGCCCGCCTCGTTCTCCGCGTGGTGGTCCTGCTGCCAGGCGACGAGGGTCGCCTCCGCCGTGCAGACGAGCGCCGGCTCCTCGAGCCCGCCGTCGCTCCCCTCGAACGAGAGCGGCGCGCCGATGCCGCGGCCGTCGATCGCGTGGAGCAGCACCGGGAAGGAGTAGGCGCGGCCGCCGGCGCCGCGGCGGGCGAGGCAGCGCGTCGCGATCGCGACCCGGCCGTCCGTCGCGACGGCGACTTGGGGCCGCCCGCCGCCGAGCGACAGGAACGGCACGCCGGGCAGGAGGCCGTTCGCCGCGTCGGTCGCCGCAGCGCCGGCTGCGCCAGCAGTGCCGGCCGTACCGGCGACGCGCGGCCACGCGACGCGCGGCGCGCCGCCCTCGCCGCTCTCACCGACGCGTACGCAGGCGACGCGCACGCTCGCGCGCGGCGGGGCGACCGCCTTCGCGACTGCGCTCGCGCGCAGGTCGGCCGGCGTCGAGCTGCCGCGCGCGCCGTCCTCGACGCGGTCCCACGCGATCCAGAGCTCGCCCTTGGGGCCGGCGGCGAGTGCGGGGTGGGAGTCGTCGGCGGGAGCGTCGGAGGAGACGTTCAGCGGCGCTGCGAGCTCGCGCTTCGCGGCGTCGTAGCGGCGCAGCGCGATCTCGTAGTCGCGCCCCGCCCAGCGCGTCCACGCCACCCAGACGTCCGTCCCCGCGCACGCGACCGACGGGTCGAGGTCGCTCCCGCGCCCGTCGCCGACGGCGACCCTCTCGCCGAGCGCGCCGTCCTCGAGCGGCGCGAGCAGCACGTCGAACGAGCCGCGCCGCGGCTTCGCATCGAGCCCCTCGAAGGGTGCCGCGCGCCACTCCTCCCACGCGAACCAGAGGCGGCCGCCGCCGTCGCGCGCCAGCGCGACCTGGCGGTGCTGCAGGGCGCCGGTCGTGAGCGCGCGCGGCGGGTCGAAGCCCTTCTCGTCGCCGTGCGCGAACCAGATCTGCCCGACGCCGCCGACCACCTGCGTCCAGACGACGGCGAGATGCCCGTCCCCCGTCGCGAGCGCGGCCGGCCGCACGATCTGCGCCGCCGTCTTCGTGACGGCGACCGGCCGCTCCCCCGGCTTCCCGTCGGGGCCGAGCCACCACGCGGTGAGCCGGTCGCCGGTGCCGACCTTGTGCTCGATCGCGACGAGCACGACGCGACCGTCCGAGAGCACCGCGAGCGCCGGGTCACCGCGCTCGCGCAACGCATCCTCGAGGCGCGCGCTCGCCGGCACGGTCGGTCCGGTGAAGCGGACCTGCGCGGGACCGCCGCCCGCCGTCTCGTCGTCGCCGCCGCCGCCCCCGGCGCGGCCGCGCTGCTGCATCGCGCGCGCGACCAGCGGCAGCGCCACGACGGCGGCCGCGAGCGCGAGCCGGACGAGCCGCGATGGCGTCCGACGCGCCATCAGCGCCGCTCCACGAAGATCGGGCTCGACCAGACGATCTCGCCGTCGACCTGGATGGCGCGCGCGTAGTACCAGTGCGCGCCGGGCGCGGCGGTCTCGTCGGTCCACGCCTGCTCGAGCTCGCGCACGCCGAGCCCCTTCGAGAGGTCGACCTGCGCGTCCGGGGGCTCGCGCGCGCTGAGCTCGAAGGCGCCGCGCGGCGCCTCGCCGCGGATCGGCCCGGCGAGGAGCTCGTCGAAGGTGACGGTGCGCGACTGCCCGCTCCACGCGACGGTGAGCTTCGACCCGGGCGGCCCGCTCACGTCGAGGCGGTAGACGTGGTCGACCTCGTCGGGCGTGAAGGACCCCGGCCAGATGAAGGTCGCCGCGGCGCCGCCGTCCTCGTCGAGGCGCCAGCGCGCGTAGGGCGGTTTGGGTTTGCGGCGATGCAGCGCGACCACGCCGCCGTCGCGCTGCAGTTCGCAGCCGGGCGCCGCGAGCGTGAGCTGCCACGTCTCGCCCTCCCGCGGCTTCTGCCCGAGATCGAGCGTGAGCGAGAGGTCCTGCGTGGCGCCCTTGCGCGCGCCGCCGCGCCCGAGCGACGCGAAGAGCGCGCGATCGCGGAAGATCACGAGCTCGGCGAGCTCCGCCGCGCCGCGCACCTTGACCGAGAGCTTCGGCGGCGCGGCGCACGCGACCTCCTCGCCCATCAGCCGGCCGTCGATCCGGAAATCGATCAGCATCCCCTTCGTGGTCGCCGCGTAGGTGCGCCGCGCGCGGAACGCCTCGAAGAGCGAGGCGACGTCGAGCCGCTGCGCCAGCACGACCGCGTACGCGCAGCCGTTGCCGTGGTCGGTGCTCGCGATGAGCCCGAACTTCCGCCCCGCCGCCAGCGCGTCCTGCACGAAGCAGTCCTGCACGCGCGCGCGCTTCGACTGCTTGAAGCAGCCCTCGAACTCGTAGCTGCCGCGCATGGCCTGGTAGACCTCGACCAGGCAGGTGTGGACGTCGTCCCAGCGCGAGAAGTCGGCGGCGCGCCCCTGGTCGGCGGAGCCGTGCGGGATCGCGATCGCGTCGGCCGGCGTGATCTTCTCGTAGAGCGCAGTCGGGTCGCAGGTCGGTTCGACGATCGGGCCGAGCCGGCCGGGCAGGATCACGTTCTGGTGGCCGTACGCCGTGGTCGACCACTCGAAGCCCGCCAAGGCCAGGAAGTCGGGCGTGCGCTGCTGGCGGATCAGCTTGTCCTGGAGCCACGCGTCGAACGCGTCGAGCTGCCCGGAATGGTCGGTCAGCGCCATGAAGTCGTAGGCGTGGGCGTCGCGGCCGAGCTCCCAGCGCTGCAACGGCCGCTCCTCCATGCCGCGGGTGCAGCGCGAGACGCAGCTGTGGCGGTGGAGGTCGCCCCAGTACGCGTGAAAGGTGGTCGCGCCGCTCTGCACGTCGAAGTGGCGGGCGCCGGTGACGTAGGGGTCGGCGAGCGGATCGGCGGCGGGGTGGAAGTGCGGAGGGGTCGATCGATCGGGCCGCTCGACCCGCTTCGCGTCGGGCGCGGCGCCGCCGGTCGCACGCTCCTTGGGGACGAGCACCGACGCGACCGCCGATTCGCCGAACCAGTTGCTCGCGCCGAGCTGCGTCTGGTCGACGTACTGCCTCATCTTCGCGTGCAGCCCGAGCGGGATCATCCCCTTGCCGGTGTCGAGGCGGTGGTCGCCCTGCCACGCGACGAGCGCCCCCTCCTTCGTCGCCAGAAGGGCCGGCTCCTCCGGCATGCCGGGCGAGCGCGCGAAGGAGAGCGGCGCCGACCAGCCGCCGCCGTTCCAGCGCTGCGCGACGGTCCCGTAGCCGTAGCAGTCGCCCGACATCCCGAACCTGAGGTAGCGGTAGGCCAGCCACATCTCGCCGTCGCCGCCGATCGCGATCCTGGGCACGCCGCCGGTCCACGAGAACTGCGGCGCGCCGACCACGACGCCGGCCGGCAGGCCGCGCCGCCCCTCCGGCAGGAGCACCTTCCCGCCGCGCACGCACGCGCTCATCACGAACACGCCGCACGGCTCGGTCGCGTAGCGGTCGACGAAGCTGGTCGAGACGGAGCTGCCGCGGCCGGGGTCGACGATGCGGTCCCACGCGAGCCAGAGGTCGCCGTCGGGGTGCGCGGCGAGCGAGGGGTGGAGGTCGTCGCTCGCCGCCTCCGCGCTCACGTCCAGCGGAGCGTCGAGCGCGCCGCTCTTCGGATCGAAGGAGCGCAGCATCACTTCGTAGTCGCGCCCGCCGTAGCGGCTCCACGCCACCCAGAGGCGGCCGCCGCTGCTCGCCGCGACGGGATCGAGGTCGGTGAAGGGGCCGTCGCCGACGAGGAGCTCCTTGCCGAGCTTCTCACCTTCGAACGGCGCGAGGACGACGTCGAGGCTGCCCTTGTCGGATCCGGCGGCGGGCGGCGTCCAGCTCTCGAAGACGCACCAGACGCGACCGTCGTGGAGCGCGAGCTCGACGTTGCGGGCGGAGCGGACCGGTTCGGTCAGCGTCGCGGGCGGCGTGAAGGCCTCGCCTTCGAGCCGCGCCGCGCGCACCACCGGCCCCGCGTCGGTCGTCTCGGTCCAGGTGACGACGAGCCGCCCCTCGCCGTCGGCGAGCGCGGTCGGTCGCACGACTTCGCGCGTCCCGGTCTTCGAGCCGGGCCCCTCCACCTCGAGCGGCGCGGGCGAAGCGACGCCCGGCGGGCGGTGGAGGTTGCCGTCGGGAGCGAGGACGCGGACGACGATGCGGTCGCCCGTGCCCGGCTCCCACGCCGTGCTGACCAGCCATGCGCCGCCGGCCGGCCGCGCGACCAGCGTCGGCCACGTCTGCAGACGGTGCGGCGTCTCGAAGATGCCGGTCGGACGGACTTCGTCCTTCGCGATCTCGTTCACGAGCCCGGCGAACTCGGGCGTCGTCGCCTCGTCCTCGGCGATCGACTTCTCGCCCTTCTCCGGCTTGTCCTGGTCCTGGGCCAGGAGGGGCCACGCGACGAGACCGACCGGAAGCGCGAACCACGCCAGGAGTGCGCGACGATCCAACCGAGGCTCCAGGGATGCGGGACGGGGCGGGATGATATTCGGCGCGGTCGCTCCGGCCGCCGCGCGCCTCGTATCATCGCCGCCCCGCTGCTCGCTGAAAAAGTCGTCCCGCGCCCGACGCGAAGCCCATGACATCGCCGTTCGACCCCGATCGCCCGTGGCCGCCGCCTGCGCGTCCATGGGACCTCGCGATGCGCTGGAGCGACCTCCTCTTCCTCCACTGGCCGATCGACGCGGCGCTCCTGCGCCCGAAGATCCCGCCCGAGCTCGCGCTCGATTCCCACTCCGGAAGCGCCTGGATCGGCGTCGTGCCGTTCCGCATGAGCAACGTCCGCCCGCGCGGACTGCCCGGCGCGCCCGGCTTCTCCGCCTTCCCCGAGGCGAACGTCCGCACCTACGTCACGCACGGCGGCAAGCCCGGGGTCTGGTTCTTCAGCCTCGACGCCGCGAGCCGCCTCGCCGTCCGCGTCGCGCGCGCCCGCTTCCACCTCCCCTACTTCGACGCGCGCATGCGCTGCGTCGCGCGCGGCGGCGAGGTCGAGTACGCGACGACGCGCACCCACGCCGGCGCGCCGCCCGCGGAGCTCCGGGCGCGCTGGCGCGCGACCGGTCCGGTGCAGCTCGCGCGCGCCGGCACCCTCGAGCACTTCCTGACCGCCCGCTTCTGCCTCTACGCGCAGCGCGCCGACGGCCGCGTCGTGCGCGGCGACGTCGACCACCCCGACTGGCCGCTGCAGGTCGCGCAGGCCGAGGTCGAGACCAACTCGATGCTCGCCGCGCACGGACTCGCGACGCCCGGAGTGAAGCCGCTGGCGCACGCGGTCGAGCAGCTCGACGTCGTGGCGTGGAGGCCGGTCGAGGTGGGATGACGGCGCAGCGGCGCGCGCCGCCGGCGCCACCGTCTAAGAACGCTGCCCCGCGCCCGCCCCCGCCTCTGCCGCCGCCCCCGCCGCCGCCTCGAACTCGACCACCACGCGCGTCCCCGGATGGGCGTCCTCGATGCGGCAGGTGGCGCCGTGGAGGCGGGCGACGTCGGCGACGATCGAGAGGCCGAGGCCGGCGCCGGCGTGGCGGTGCGCGGCGCTCCCGCGGAAGAAGCGCTCGAAGAGGCGCGGCTTCTCGGCGTCGGGGACGCCGGGACCGCGGTCGCGGACGCTCAGCGCGACGCGCCCGCCGTCGGCGGCGGCGACGTCGACCTCGACGTCGGAGGGGCGGCCGCCGGAGTGCTCGCGCGCGTTCGAGAGGAGGTTGTCGACGAGCACTCTCAAGAGGCCCGCCTGGCCGCGCACCGACGCGTCGGAGCCGTTGCGGACGAGCGCGCCGGGCAACGCCGTCGCGACCGCGGCGCGCGCGACCGCGGTCAGGTCGACCACCTCGAAGCGCGCCCGCGCACCGTCGGCGTCGAGCCGCGCGAGCTGCAGCAGCGCCTCGACGATGCGCCCCATGCGCAGCGCGGTCGCGCGCACGTCGTCGAGGAAGCGGCGATACTCCTCGCCCGTCCGGTCGTGGCGCAGCGCGACCTCCGCCGCGTTGCGCACCACCGCCAGCGGATTGCGCAGCTCGTGCGCCGCGTTGGAGGTGAAGCGCGTCTGTCGGTCGAGCGACTCGGCGAGCGACGTGAACGCACGATCGAGCTGGTCGGCGAGCACGTCGAGCTCGTCGCCCGTGCCGCGCCGCGGCATCGTCGTATGCTCGCCCGGGCGGACCGCCGCCGCCGCCGCGCCGAGCTCGCGCAGCGGCCGCACGAAGCGGCGCGAGAGGAACGCGCCGAACGCCAGCACGAGGAGCGACGCGATGCCGGTCAGCGCGACGACCTGCCAGCGGACACTTGCGAGCTGTGCGTCGACCGGCGCGAGGCTCTCGCTCGTGCGCACCACGACGTCGAAGGCGGGGTGGTCGGGATCGTCGTCGTGGGCCGGGACGGCCGGCGCGCGCGCGAGCATCGTGCAGACGCGGCGCGGCGGCTCGCCCGGAAGCTCCTCCCAGGCGACGGCGCGCGTTGCGCCGTCCGCGAGCGCGAGCCGGGGCGGCTCCTCGCCGAGCGGCCCGCCGGAATGGTGCAGCAGGCGGCGCGCCGGCCACGTCCAGACCGCGAGCCCGCGGCCCGCGTTTCCGGCGGCGAGCTCGGCGGCGAGCGGCGCGGAGAGCTTGAACTCGACGTCCTCGATCTCCTCGTCCCACTCGCAGATGCCGAGCATCGACTCGGCGCGCGCGAGCAGCTCGGCGTCGACGCCGCCGTGCAGCGCGCGCGCGAGCGCCGCATAGAGCGTGGCCGAGAAGCCGCCGAGCAGGAGCATCGTGAGCCCGAGGAACCACGCGGTCAGGCTCGAGCGCAGCGAGAGGCGCTTCATGACGCGGTGGCCGTCACGACGTAGCCGGCGCCGCGCTTGGTGCGGAGCAGGCAGAGCGACGCGCCGCGGTCGATCTTGCGGCGCAGGTTGGAGACGAGCACCTCGAGGACATTGGAGTCGGGGCCGAGCTCGTCGTCCCACAGCGCGGCGGAGAGGCGGGCGCGGCTCTGCACCGCGCCGGCGTGGAGCACCAGGAATTCGAGGAGCCGGAATTCGAGCGTGGTGAGGTCGATCTCCCGCCCGCCGCGCCAGACGCGGCGCGCCGCGGTGTCGACCTCGAGGTCGGCCAGGCGCAGGCGCACGGCGGTCCCGGCCGACCCGCGCCGCACCAGCGCGCGCAGCCGCGCGAGCAGCTCCGCGAATTCGAACGGCTTCTTCAGGTAGTCGTCGGCGCCGCGGTCGAGGCCGGCCACGACGTCGCCGGTCGCGTCGCACGCGGTGAGCACCAGGATCGGCGTGCGATCGCCGCGGTCGCGCAGGCGCCGGCACACTTCGAGGCCGCCGATCCGCGGCAGGCGCAGGTCGAGGATCAAGCCGTCGTGGTGGCGCGCGGAGGCGAGCCAGAGCGCCTCCTCGCCGTCGGCGGCGCGATCGATGACGTACCCCTCGTCGCGCAGCCCGACCTCGAGCGACCGTGCGAGCCGCTCCTCGTCCTCGACCAGCAGCAGGCGGGACATGACGTGGGACCCTCTCTTCGGGCCACCCCGGACGACGGGACAGTAGGCCGCGCCGCCGGAACGCGCGAGGGGGGAGCGCGCGCGGCGGCGGGCCTCCTCCGCCGCCGCGGCGCGGTCCGCTCGCGACCCGCGCCTACTTCATGAAGACGTCGACCAGCTCGAGCCGGTCGCCGGTCTCGAGGTCGACGACGAGCACGAGGCCGACTTTCGGCGCGTAGAACTTCCACTCGAACACGTCGGGCTCGAGCGCGGCGAACTCGATCGTCTTCAGGCAGTTCTGGAACGTGCCGAACGGCACCTTCACCGTCTCGTCGGTGGCGAGCACCATCGCGACGTCCTCGGCGACGTCGATGAAGTACTCCTGGCGGTAGACGTCGCCGACGTGGTTGTCCTGCAACATCACGATGCCGGGCTTCGCCTCGTCCTTGCCGGCGCGCCACGAGCCTTCGAGGCTGTCGAGGAAGCCGTCCTCGAATTCGCGCGAGACCTCGCCGAAGTACCAGACGTCGCCGTTCGAGCGCTGCGCGAAGTAGTCGGTGGCATGCTCGATCTGCACGCCATCGAGCAGCACGACGTCCTCGATCGCTCGCGTGGCGAAGCCTCCGATCGTCACGATGTTGAAGGTGGTCGTGACTTCGTTGTGCTCGAAGCCCTCGGCGCTGTTCCCCTCGTAGACGAGCGTCTGGCCGGGCACGTGCGGGAAGTAGAGGTTGTCGATCGTCGTCGAGAACTCGCCGGGCGAGAGCGCCGGGTCGTACTTGCCGCCGCCGAGCACCTCGCACACCTGGTCGCGCGCTTGGAACTGCTCGCGCGCGAGGTCGATCGCCTCGTCGAAAGCGGCGCGCGCCGCCGCCTCGCGCGCCGCCGCCTCGCCGTCGGGGGCGTTCTTCGCCTTCGCGGCGGCGAGCCAGAGGTCCGCCTCGGCCCGCTCCTCGGCCGCGTTCCGCTGCGCGCCCGCGACGGCCTCGCAGTCGCCGTCGGCGAAGAACGAGGGGAAGGCGGCGTGCGTCGCCACCGGCAGCGCGAGCGTCGTCGTGCCGACGGCCAGCCATTTCGCGAGGGTCCAGTGCATGACGTTCCTCCGTTGCGCGGCGCACGTGGCGCGGCGGCGCGCGATTCGCGGGTGTGGGTCCCGGTTTCCAGGGAGGTGTTAGGCGACGCGCCTGAATGGCGGCTGAACGGCTGCGCGAGCGGCCCGCAGCGGGCGTCGCGCCTTGCGCTCAGCCGCTCGCGCGCACTCCGAGCTTCCACGCGAGCCCGATCGCCGCGCTCGCCAGCACGACCGGGATGATCCCGACCTTGAAGCGCCGCATTGCGACGAACGCCGCGACCGCGAGCGCGACGGCGAAGAGGTCGACGCTCGCGAGCTCCGGGACCGGCAGGCGCGCCGGCCCGAGCGTCCGCTCGCCGACTCGCGAGAAGAGGGTGTGCAGCGCGAGGGCGACCGCGAGGTTCAGGACGACGCCGACGACCGAGGCGGTGATGGTCGCGAGCGCGGCCGCGAACGCCTTCTGGCGGCGCGTCGACTCGATGAACGGCGCGCCGAGGAAGATCCAGAGGAAGCACGGCGCGAACGTGGCCCAGAGCGTGACGGCCGCGCCGAGCGCGCCGGCGAGCAGCGGCGACAGGTTTCCCGGGTTTCGATAGGCGCCGAGGTAGCCGACGAACTCCGTGACGAGGATCAGCGGCCCCGGCGTCGACTCGGCGAGCCCCAGCCCGTCGAGCATCTCGCCCGGCACGAGCCAGTGGTACGTCTCGACCGCCGCCTGCTGCAGGTAGGCGAGGACGGCGTACGCGCCGCCGAACGTCACCATCGCCGCCTTGCTGAAGAAGAGCCCCTGCTGCGTGAGCACGTCGTCGCGCCCCCGCCACCACGCGACCAGCGCGAGCGGCGCGATCCAGACGAGGCTCCCGACGACGAGCGCGCGCAGCGTCCGCGCCAGCGTCGGCCGCGCGTGGTCCGGCGGCAGGTCGTCGTCGTGCAGGACGACGTGCGCGCCCTTCGCGCCGTGGCCCGCCGCGACCTGGAACAGATCGGGCCGCACGCGTGCGCCGATGAGACCGAGCACGCCCGCCGAGAGCACGATCAACGGGAAGGGCAGGTGCAGCACGAAGATCCCGACGAACGCCGCCGCCGCGATCGCGACCATCGCGCCGTTCTTCAGCGACTTGCTGCCGATCCGGATCACCGCGACCGCGACGATCGCGATCACCGCCGCACGCAGCCCGTAGAAGACCGCCGCGACCGGCGCGAGCTGCCCGCGCGTCGCCGCGAGCCACGACAGGACCCCCATCAGCAGCGCGCCCGGCAGGACGAAGAGGATCCCCGCGACCAGCCCGCCGAGCGTGCGATGCAGCAGCCAGCCGACGTAGATCGCGAGCTGCTGCGCTTCCGGTCCCGGCAGCAGCATGCAGTAGTTGAGCGCATGCAGGAACCGCGACTCGCTGATCCAGCCGCGCTTCTCGACCAGCTCCTCGTGCATCATCGCGATCTGGCCGGTCGGCCCGCCGAAGTTGATGAAGCCGAGCTTCAGCCAGAACCGGAACGCCTCGCCGAACGCGACCGTGCGGCGCGGCGGCGGACTCGGCACCGGCGGCGGGGATGGTTCCTCGACCATGTCTCTGGCGATATCCCGTCGCGCCATCAGGACGAGAGGATCGCGCGGACGGGGGTCCCTTCCTCGAGAAGGCTGCCGCGCGCGCGAAGTCGGCGGAGATCGTCGATCACGCGCGACCAATGCGCGGTGTCGAGCTTCTGCAGTCGCGAGAGTTCCCGCAGCAACTCGGCCTGACCTGCGGCCGCCGTCATGCGTTGGCCGAGCAATCCCCGGTAGGCCACCCGGTCCTCCGCTCGAAACGCATTCTTCGCGGCCCACGTGAGCAGCGTTCGACTTCGTTCGGGGATCTCGCGCAGACGGATCGAGACGAGCGTCGTGATGACGTCGTAGTCGGCGAGGCGTCGCGTCTTCTTCAGTTCGATCAGGTCCTCGATCGAGACGACCTCGACGGCCGCGTCGCCCGACACCAGGTGCCGCCGACGGCGGTAGGACGCCGCGAACGTCCCGACTCGCGGCGGGCGCGGCATGACGTCGAGATAGATCGGAGTCGCGCCGTCGGGCACGAGGAAGTGGAATGCGTGGCCGAAGGCGACGTTGCGGGCCGTCATCGGCGGGGTCAGCTTGTAGACCGACGCATCCAGCTCCGCGAGCGCGGCCAGGAAGGCGCGCACGTTCGGCGCGCGCGGATCGATCCAGACGTCCACGTCTTCGGAAAAGCTCGCCGCGCCGTAGAGGACCGCCGCCTGTCCGCTGATCAGGAGGTAGCGGACCGCGTGGCGGTCAAAGGTCTGGAAGAGTCTTTGCATCGTGCACGGCCTGCGGATCGACGAGCCGTTCGCGCAGCTTCCACGAACGGAGCAGGCGCTCCCACGGACTCAACGCGAGCCAGGCCGCGCGATAGGGATCGATCAGCTCGGCGATCGGGTCGGCGACGAGCGCAGGAGCGACCTTCTTCGCGCGCGGGCGCTTGCGCCGGGATGGGAATCGCATCGGGCGAAGCGTAGCGACCCGCCTTCTTTGGCTCACGCCAGCAGTTCCGTCCGCACCTTCGGGTCGTCGGCCGGGCCGATCAGCCGCTGGTTCAGGCCCTTGTACGGATACGAGAAGCGGTGCGCGTCGAAGCCGAGGAGGTGGAGCAGCGTCGCCTGCAGGTCGTGGACGTCGATCGGCGTGTCGGTGACGTGGTACCCGAAGTCGTCGGTGGCGCCGATCGTGACGCCGGCCTTCACGCCGCCGCCCGCGAAGAACATCGTGAAGCAGTGCGGGTGGTGGTCGCGGCCGAGGAACTTGCTGCCGTCGCGCGCCTCGTTCATGGCGGTGCGGCCGAACTCGCCGCCCCAGATCACGAGCGTCGTGTCGAGCAGGCCGCGGCGCTTCAAGTCCTGGATCAGCGCCGCGACCGGGCGATCGGTCTCCCGGCACTTCATCGGGAGCTGCGTGACGATGTCGTCGCCCTTGTTGGTGCCGTGCACGTCCCAGCCCCAGTCGAACAGCTGGACGAAGCGCACGCCGCTCTCGACCATGCGGCGCGCGAGCAGGCAGTGGTTGGCGAAGCTCGCCGCCCCGGGCGTCGCGCCGTAGAGCTCGAGCGTCTCCGGCGTCTCCTTCGAGAGGTCCATCACCTCGGGCACCGAGACCTGCATGCGAAACGCGAGCTCGTACTGCGCGATGCGCGTCAGCGTCTCGGGATCGCCCGCCTCCGCGTGCTCGAGCTCGTTCAGTTCTTTCAGGGCGTCCAGCGTGGCGCGCCGCGTCGCGCGCGTCATGCCGGGCGGGTCGCTCACGTAGAAGACCGGGTCCTTGCCGCTGCGGCACTGCACGCCCTGGTAGACCGACGGCAGGAAGCCGCTCGACCAGACGCTCTTGCCCGCGGTCGGATCGGCGCCGCCCGACACCAGCACGACGAAGCCGGGGAGGTCCTGGTTCTCGCTGCCGAGCCCGTAGGTCGCCCACGCGCCGAGCGCCGCCGCGCCCGGATTGCGGTCGCCCGTGTGCATGAAGAGGTCGGCCGGCGCGTGGTTGAACTCGCTGGTGCGCATCGACTTCACGATGCAGAGGTCGTCGACGACGGTCGCGAGGTTCGGCAGCAGTTCGCTCACCCACGCGCCCGACTGCCCGTGCTGCGCGAACTCGTACGGCGAGCCGAGGATCAGCGGCCGCCCCTTGATGAACGCGAACTGCTGGCCCTTCAGCAGTTCATCGGGGCACGGCTTCAGGTGCATCTCGACCAGCTTCGGCTTCCAGTCGAAGAGGTCGTGCTGCGGCGGCGCGCCCGCCATGTCGACGTAGATCACCGCCTTCGCCTTCGGCGCGAACATCGGCGGCCGGACGGCGAGCGGGTGGTCGAGCGAGAAGACGTCCTGCTGCGGACCCGCGGCGAGCGCGCTCTTCCGCGAACCGATCAGCTCTCCCAGCGCGATCGCGCCGAGCGAGAGCTTCGCGCGGCGGAGGAAGGTGCGGCGCGTGATCGCGCGGCCGAGCTGGCGGCGGAGTTCGTCGGGGAGTTCCTTCATCGCGAGAACTCCGGAGCTTATCGCCCCTCGATCCGCGCGCCGGGGCGCCAGCTCGGGCACCATGTTGCCCACCGCCGAATGACCCCTCCGGTGGGGGTTTTTCGCCTGTGGTGGGCAACTCCCCCCGTCCTTTCCGCGAAGACGACCGCGGTCGTTCGCTCCGGATGAGCAGCATCGTGCTCTTTTCCCCGCCGCCGGGCCGGGCGGCGTGGCGTCGCGCCGCCGTTTGCGAAACGCGGCGCGAGCGCGACCGGAGAGCCGGCGCGTCGCGCGCGTCGGGGAGTGAACGATGCGGGTCGACTGCTGGCAGATGACGGCGCAGGGACGGCCGCTCGAGCGCGCCGTGCGCGAGGAGCCGTCGGTCGGAGCGGGCGAGGTCGTGGTGGAGGTCGCCGGCTGCGGCATCTGCCACACCGACCTCGGCTACCTCGACGAGGGCGTTCCGACGCGCGGCAAGCTGCCGCTCACGCTCGGCCACGAGATCAGCGGCCGCGTGGTCGACTGCGGCGCCGGCGCCGGGGAGTGGCGCGGCCGCGCCGTGGTCGTGCCGGCGGTCCTGCCGTGCGGCGAATGCGACCTCTGCCGCGCCGGCCGCGGCTCGATCTGCAAGAAGCAGATCTTCCCCGGCAACGACGTCCACGGCGGCTTCGCGAGCCACGTGCGCGTCCCGGCGCGCGGCCTCTGCCCGGTGCCGGACGACCTGCGCGGCGCGCCGGTCGACCTCGTCGAGCTCGCGGTGCTCGCCGACGCGATCACGACGCCGTTCCAGGCGATCCGCCGCTCCGGGCTGCGCCGCGGCGAGCTCGCCGTCTTCGTCGGCGCCGGCGGCGTCGGCGGCTTCGGCGTGCAGATCGCCGCGGCGCTCGGCGCCACCGTGGTCGCGATCGACGTCGACGCCGCTCGGCTCGTGCCGCTCGCGGATCACGGCGCGGCGCTCACCATCGACGCCTCGAAGTCCGACGCGGCCGGCGTGAAGGCGACGCTGCGCGCGCTCGCCAAGGAGCGCGGCCTCCCGCCCGTCTGCTGGAAGCTCTTCGAGACCTCGGGCTCCGCGGCCGGCCAGGAGCTCGCCTTCGCGCTGCTCGGGCCGGGCGCGTGGCTCGGGGTGGTCGGCTTCACGCCCAAGAGCGTGAACGTCCGCCTCTCGAACCTGATGGCGTTCGACGCCACGGCGCAGGGCAATTGGGGCTGCGCGCCGGAGCTCTATCCCGAGGCGCTCGAGCTCGTCCTGCGCGGGAAGGTCGCGGTGCGGCCGTTCGTCCAGCGCCGCCCGATGTCGCAGATCCAGGACGCGCTCGCGACAGTGCGCGCGAAACACGTGAAGCAGCGCGTCGTGCTCGAACCCGATTTCGCATCCGCGTGAGGAGATGACCGTGACGCACTCGAAGCCCGGATCGGCCTGCTGCTGCGCGAGCGCGACGACGGCGCTCAAGGACCACGACCTCGTGGCGGGGCTCGACCCCGCGACGCTCCACGACGTGCGTCTCGAGAAACGACCGGTGCGCGACTCTTCCGGCCACGTCGTCGAGGGGCTGCACGCGACCTGGATCGTCCTCGACAACGAGAAGCAGCTCAACTCCTACACCACCGAGATGGTGAAGTCGGTGATCCTCGCCTTCCGCGCCGCGTCGAACGACCGCGCGGCGGTGGCCGTCGTCTTCACCGGCGCCGGCACGCGCGCCTTCTGCAGCGGCGGCAACACCGAGGAGTACGCCGACTACTACGCCGGCCGTCCCGAGGAGTACCGCCAGTACATGCGGCTCTTCAACGACATGGTGAGCGCGATCCTCGAATGCGACAAGCCGGTGATCTGCCGCGCCAACGGGCTGCGCGTCGCGGGCGGGCAGGAGATCGGGATGGCGTGCGACTACACCCTCGCCTCCGACCTCGCGGTCTTCGGCCAGGCCGGCCCGCGCCACGGCTCGGCGCCCGACGGCGGCGCGACCGACTTCCTGCCGCTCTTCACCGGCGTCGAGCACGCGATGGCGAGCTGCACGCTGTGCGAGACGTGGTCGGCCCACAAGGCGCACCGCCTCGGCCTCGTCCACGAGATCGTCCCGGTCCTGCGCGTCGAAGGCGGCTTCATCGCCAATCCGCTGGTGCACACGCAGCGCTGGCTCGACGAGTACGGCCGCCTCGTCCACGGCGAGCCGAAAACGGGCGCCGAGCGCGGCGCGGGCGAGAAGCTGCTGAAGAGCGGCACGCTCGACCTCTCGCTGCTCGACGAAGCGGTCGACCGGCTGATCACGAAGCTCCTGCACACGATGCCGGGCTGCACCACCAAGACGATCGAGTCGGTGCGCAAGCACAAGCTCGCCCACTGGGACAAGAACCGCGAGAGCAACCGCGCCTGGCTCGGCCTCAACATGGTGACCGAGGCGAAGGCGGGCTTCCGAGCTTTCCAGGACGGCGCGAAGGGCGACCGCGAGGTCGACTTCGCCGAGCTGCGCCGCGCCATCGCGCGCGGCGAGCGGTGGAACGGCGAGCTCGCGCGGCGCATCCAGCCCGCCTCGGCGCGCGCGAAGGCCTGCGCGCCCGCCGACGCGCCGAACGGGACGCCGCGATGAACGCGCTCCCGATGCCCGGCGTCCGCCTCGCGTTCGAGGAGGGCGGCGCGCTCGCGCGCGTCGTCTTCGACGGCGGCAAGGGCAACGTGATCGACCGGCCGCTGCTGCGCGATCTCGCGCGCGCGCTGCGCGAGGCCGAGGCGTCGCACGCGAAGGCGGTGCTGATCGAGGGCGCCGGCGACCACTTCTCCTTCGGCGCGAGCGTCGAGGAGCACCGCCCCGCCAAGGTGCGCGACTTCCTGCGGGAATTCCACACCTTCTTCCGCGAGCTGATCGAGCGGCCGCTCCCGCGCATCGCGGTGGTGCGCGGACAGTGCCTCGGCGGCGGGCTCGAGCTCGCGCTCGCCTGCCAGAAGATCTTCGCGGCGCGCGGCGCGAAGCTCGGCCAGCCGGAGATCAAGCTCGCCGTCTTCGCGCCGGTCGCGTCGCTGCTGCTGCCGCAGCGCGTCGGCCAGCCGGCCGCCGACGACCTGCTGCTCACCGGCCGCAGCGTCGCGGCCGAGGAGGCGCTCGCGCTCGGGCTGGTCGATTCGGTCTCCGACGATCCGCTCCTGGCCGCGCGCGATTGGGTGCGGACGCACCTGCTGCCGCTCTCGGCCTCGTCGCTGCGGTTCGCGGCGCGCGCGGCGTGGACGGCGGGCGCGGCGCTCGTGCGCGACCGACTTGACGAGCTCGAGCGGCTCTACCTCGAAGAGTTGATGGCCACGCCCGACGCCGTCGAGGGGATCGCGGCGTTCCTGGAGAGGCGGCCGCCGGTCGCGCGCGGCGTGGAGGCGACGCGATGAGCACGACCGAACCGCTGGTCGCGCGCGCCGAGGAGCTCGCCTACGACGTCGACCTCGCGCAGGTGCGTGCGTGGAAGGCGGCCGCGCCGCGCCGGCTCGCGATCGGCTACCTGCCGGTCTGGGCGCCGCGCGAACTGTTCTGGGCGTGCGGCGCGCTGCCGGTCGCGATCCTGGGCGGCGGCGACCGCCTCGAGATCATCAAGGGCGACGCCTGCTTCCAGTCCTACGTCTGCCACCTGCCGCGCAGCGTGATCGAGCTCGGCCTCTCCGGCCGCCTCGACGCGCTCGACGGCATGGTCTTCCCGAGCATCTGCGACGTGATCCGCAACCTCTCGGGCATGTGGCGGATGCTCTTCCCGAAGAAGTTCGCGCGCTACCTCGACCTGCCGCAGAACTTCGACCCCGACCTCGGCGGCGCCTTCTTCGCCGGCGAGCTGCGCCGCCTGCGCGACGACCTCGTCAAGCTCGGCGCGCGGCCGCCGTCCGACGACGACCTGCGGAACGCGGTCGCGCTCTACGACGAGAACCGCAAGCTGCACGACGCCCTCTTCGCGCTGCGGCGCGCGCAGCCGTGGAGCGCGCCGACCTCCGAGGTCTACGTGCTCGTGCGCGCCGGCGGCGTCCTGCCGCCCGACGAGCACAGCGAGCTGCTGCGCGCCTATCTCGCGGCCGCCGAAGCCGAGCCGCGGCCGCCGCGCGACAACGCCCGCGTCGCGGTCGTGGGCGCCTTCTGCGAGCAGCCGCCGCTCGACCTGATCAAGACGCTCGAGCAGGCGGGCTGCTACGTCGTGCACGACGACTTCGTGCTGGGCGCACGCTTCATCCAGGGGACGATCGGCCCGCTCGCGGCCGGCGAGGATCCGATCGACGGAATCGCGCGCGCCTTCCTCGAAAAGTCGATGGCGCACGCCTCGGTCTGGACCGCGCGCGGCGGCAAGGGCGACGAGCTGGTCGAGACGGTGCAGCGCTGCGGCGCCGAGGGCGTCCTCTTCGCCTCGCCGAGCTTCTGCGACCCGGCGCTGCTCGACCAGCCGATGCTGCAGCGCGCGCTCGACCGCGCCCACGTCCCCTACACGAACTTCAAGTACTCCGAGAACAGCGGCCAATTCCAGGGCATTCGCGAGCAGGCCGGCACCTTCGCCGACGCGATCAAACTATGGAGCGAGGCATGAGCGGCCCTCCCCCGTCGCGAGGGACGAGCGACCCTCAACTATCGCGAGGAGCGAGCGATCCCCAGAAAGAGCCGAGCATGCTCCGGCAGAAGGAGATGATCGGCGCCCACTACCACAAGCTCGCGACGGCGCCGGAGACCGGTGCCAAGTCGGCCTACACCTTCGTGCCGGGCAACCTCACCGAGCTCCTGCTGTCGTTCGACGTCCTGCCGGTGCTGCCCGAGATCAACGCGCTGCAGTCGGCGATGCGCGGCAAGTCGGCCGAGTACATCGCGAAGGCCGAGAAGCTCGGCCAGTCGGAGGACGTCTGCACCTACGTGAAGTGCGACTACGGGATGATGAAGTCGGGCAACGTCGGCCCGACCGGCGAGCGCCTCCCCACCCCCGACCTCTTGCTGCTCTCCTACACGGGCTGCTTCACCTTCATGAAGTGGTTCGAGCTGCTGCGGCAGGAGTACGGCGCGCCGACCGTGATGCTCCACGTCCCCTACCAGGGCGACGGCGTCGCGACGCGTGAGATGCGCGACTATGTCGTCAAACAGCTGAAACGGGTCGTGATCCCGGCGCTCGAGAAGACGTCGGGCAGGAAGTACGACGAGGACAAGCTCAAGGAACACCTCGCGCGGTCGGCCAAGGCCGAAGAGGACCTGGTGGCCGTGTTCGAGTCGGCGAAGCACCGCCCCTCGCCGATCGACGCCTACTTCGGCGGCGTCTACTACATCGGCCCGATCTTCAGCGCGTTCCGCGGCACGCAGGACGCCGTCGAGTACTACCAGTTGCTGCGCGGCGAGATCGAGGAGCGCGTGCGGCAGGGACTCGGACCGGTCACGCCCGAAGGACCGATCGAGCGCGAGCGCTACCGCCTGGTGGTCGAGGGCCCGCCGAACTGGACCTCCTTCCGCGAGTTCTGGCGCATGTTCAGCGACGAGGGCGCCGTCGTCGTCAACAGCACCTACACCAAGGTGGGCGGCGTCTACGAGGACGGCTTCCGCCACGATCCCGCGCGCCCGCTCGAGAGCCTCGCCGAGTACTGCCTCGGCTGCTACACGAACCTGAACCTCCCGACGCGCGCCGCCAAGATCGCGAAGTACATCCGCGACTACTCGGCCGACGGCTTCCTCATCCACTCGGTCAAGAGCTGCGACAGCTTCAGCGCGGGCCAGCTCACGATCCTGCGCGACGTCGAATCGAAGTGCGGCAAGCCCGGTGCGTTCATCGAGTCCGACCTGGTCGACCCGCGTTACTTCTCGGCCTCGAACGTGAAGAACCGCCTCGAGTCCTACCTCCAGATGATCGAGCAGCAGCGCAAGGCGGAGCCCGCGTCATGCGCACCGTGATCGGCATCGATCTCGGCTCGACCACGACGAAGGCCGTGGTCCTCGGCGAGGACGGCCGCACGCTCGGCCGCGGACTCACGAACACGCGCAGCAACTACGACGTCGCCTGCGCGATCGCGAAGAGCGAGGCGCTGGTCGCCACCCGCTTCGCCCTCTTTCGCGAACGGCTCGAGGAGAGTCGCGCGAAGGACGCCCCGATCCCCGAGGTCATGGCCGAGATCGAGCGCTGCTTCCGGCTCGAGCAGCACCTCGGCCAGCTGAACGCGCTCCGCGACGAGATGGAGACGGCGGCCGCGGACGGGCGCTGGCACCGCTGCGGGAGCCGGCTCGTCGAGCGGGCGCGCGCGATCCTCGACGCCTGCCTCGAGGAGGCGCCGACGCTCTTCACCGCGGGGATGACGCGCAGCTCCGAGTTCTTCCGCGATCTCGTCGGCGCGCGCTGGCGCCGGCTCGCCGAGGACCCGCAGTGGAACGAAGGCGTCGGCTTCGACGTCCTCATGAGCTGCTTCGACAAGGCGATCGTGAAGGTCGAGAACCGGACGCTCGACCTCTCCTTCGCCCGCTTCGTGCGCCCGGCCGTCGAACGCTTCCTGAGCGAGAAGCGCGGCGCGAACGCCGGTGATTCGCGCGGACTCCTCGACGCCGCCGCCTACGCGGCCGACACGACGATCGAGGACTGGAAGGTGGTCGGCACCGGCTACGGCCGCAGCAAGCTGCCCTTCCGGAAGGACCAGATCCGCAGCGAGATCCTCTGCCACGGGCTCGGCGCCCACCACTTCTTCGCCGGCACGCGCACCGTGCTCGACATCGGCGGCCAGGACACCAAGGCGATCCAGGTCGACGCGAACGGCATCGTCACCAGCTTCCAGATGAACGATCGCTGCGCCGCCGGCTGCGGCCGCTACCTCGGGTACATCGCCGACGAGATGAACCTCGCGGTCCAGGAGCTCGGGCCGCTGGCGTCGCGCGCCACGCGCGCCGTCAAGATCAACTCGACCTGCACGGTCTTCGCGGGCGCCGAGCTGCGCGACCGCCTCTCGCTCGGGCAGAAGCGCGAGGACGTGGTGGCGGGGCTCCATCGGGCGATCGTGCTGCGCGCGATGTCGCTGCTCGCGCGCTCGGGCGGCGTGAAGGACCAGTTCACCTTCACCGGCGGCGTCGCGCGCAACAGCGCGGCGGTCGCGGCGCTGCGCCAGCTCGTGCGGGAGAACTACGGCGAGCTCACCCTCAACATCTCGCCCGACTCGATCTACACCGGCGCGTACGGCGCGGCGCTCTTCGCGCTGCGCAGCGCCGCGTGACGGGAGCGCGGCCATGCTGACCACCGGCATCGACGTCGGCTCGAGCGCCGTGAAGCTGGTGCTCGCGCGCACCGAGCCCGACGGCACCTCGGAGCGCGTCGAGCTGCTCGGCCAGCGCCTCGAGCGGCTGCGTCGCCGCGATCCGATCGAGATCGCGCGCCGCGAGCACGCCGAGCTGCTCGCGCAGGCGGGCGTGCGGCCCGACGAGCTCGAATACGTCGCCACCACCGGCGAGGGCGAGCGCATCGAGTTCCGCACCGGCCACTTCTACGGGATGACCGCGCACGCGCGCGGCGCCCTCTTCCTCGACCCGGAGGCGCGCGCGGTGCTCGACGTCGGCGGCCTCCACGCGCGCGCGCTCCTGATGGACGCGCGCTCGAAGGTGCTCGCCCACGCGATGACGAGCCAGTGCGCCTCGGGCTCGGGGCAGTTCCTCGAGAACATCGCGCGCTACCTCGGCGTCACGCTCGAGGAGATCGGCAAGCTCTCGCTCACGTCGACCAAGCCCGAGAAGTGCTCGAGCATCTGCGCCGTGCTCGCGGAGACCGACGTCATCAACATGGTCTCGCGCGGGATCCTGGTGCAGGACATCCTGAAGGGGATCCACCAGTCGATGGCGGGCCGCTACGTCCGATTGCTGCTCACGGCCGGCGCGAAGGGCGTCGCGCTGGTGAGCGGCGGGCTCGCGGCCGACGTCGGGCTGCTCGGGGCGATGCGCGAGGAGGCGGCGCGCCAGAACGCCGACCTCGAGATCCGCCCCCACGCCCAGTCGGTCTTCGCCGGCGCGATCGGCGCGGCGATCTGGGGCGCCCATCGCCGGCGGACGCTCCAGCGCCGCGGCATCGACCTGCGCGTGCCGGCGGCGGGCTGAGCCGCGGCGACGCGAGAACCGGGAGGAGTCTCCGATGCGAGGACTCGGGCTCGAAGGAAAGACGCTGCTGGTGACCGGCACGGCGTCGGGGATCGGCGCGGCGGCGGCCGATCGCCTGCTCGAGGAAGGGGCGAACGTGCTGGCGTTCGACCGCGTGCGCACGCCGCCGCGCGACGGAGCGGAGACGCGCTTCGTCGTCCACGTGGGCGACGTGACGCAGCAGCGCGACGTCGACGCCGCGTTCGCGGCCGCGCACGAGCGCTTCGGCGGGATCGACGGCGTGGTCCACTGCGCCGGCGTGACCGCCGACGGCGTGGTCTGGAAGCTCGACGACGCGCAGTGGCAGCGCGTGCTCGACGTGAACCTGACCGGCTCGTTTCGCGTCGTGCGCGCGGCGATCCCGGCGCTGCGCGAACGCGGGCAGGGCACGATCGTGCTCATCTCGTCGATCAACGGGCTGCGCGGGAAGTTCGGGCAGTCGAACTACGCGGCCAGCAAGGCGGGCGTCGTCGCGCTCGCGAAGTCGGTCGCGCACGAGGCCGGCGCCTTCGGAATCCGCGTGAACGCGATCGCCCCCGGTCTCGTCCGCACCACGATGACCGCCGACCTGCCGAGCCCCATGTTCGAGGAGGCGCGGCGCGAGACGCCGCTGCAGCGCGTCGCCGAGCCGGAGGACGTGGCCGACGTGATCCTCTTCCTCTGCTCGCCGCTCTCGCGCCACATGACGGGCACCGTGCTGCGCGTCGACGGCGGCCAGTGCACCGGAGCCTGAAACTCTCGAGGAGTCCGCCATGCAACCGCGCCCCATCGAACCGCAGCTGCCGCCCGGCACCCTCGAGACCGACGCCGTCACCGTGCGCACGCTCGAGCCGCGCGACCTCGACGCGCTCGTGAGGATCGACAAGCAGTGGACCGGCCGCGCCCGCCGCGAGTACTACGAGCTCAAGCTGAAGGAGTCGCAGCGCGACACCGGCGTCCGCATCTCGCTCGCGGCCGAGCTCGACGGCCAGGTCGCCGGGTTCCTGCTCGCGCGCGTCTACTACGGCGAGTTCGGCCATCCCGAGCCGGTCGCCGCCCTCGACACGATCGCCGCGGGGAAGACCTTCGCCGGCCGCCACGTCGGCGCCGCGCTGCTGCGCCAGCTCCGCATGAACCTCCGCACGCTCGGCATCGACCGCATCCAGACCGAGGTCGACTGGGATCAGTTCGCGCTGCTCGAGTTCTTCGCGCGGTCGGGCTTCCGCCCCGCCGCGCGGCTGTGCCTCGAGCTCGCGCTCGACCGGCCGAGCGAGTAGTCGGGACGCGACGAGCCATGCAAGCCCCGCGCAAGTCGTGGTGGTGGCTGCTCCTCGTCGCGCTCGGCACGACGTTCTCGTGGGTCATCAGCTCGCGGGCTCCACGGATGGAACCGACGCACGAGCGGCCCGTCGCCGAGACGCCGCTTCCTGTCGTCCCGCCGGCCGGCGCCGTGCCGCCGGCCGGCGTCGAGCGCACGTCGCAGGAGCTGTCGCCCGACACCGCGGCGCCGGACGCCGCCACCGCGCCGAGCGATCCCTTCGTGCGCTGGCTGCGCGATCCCGAGCAGGGGCTCCTCGTCGAAGGGACCGTCACCGTCCTCGACGCCGAAGATCGCGAGCACGGCGAAGAAGACGGCGAGTTCCTGCCGCTCGCGTTGCTCGAAGGAAGCGGCGGCGGCGGCCGCAAGGTCGCGGTGCACGCGGGCCGCTTCCGCATGCATTTCCCGCCGGGACGCGAGCTCGGCATCGCGTCGCTCGTGCTCGGCGGGCGGAGCGCTTACCTGCCACCGGACCCGAAGCGACCCGCTTCCGGCCAAACCGGAGAGAGGACGCGGCTCCAATTCGCCGTCAGGGAAGGCCAGCCGATCCACGTGCTCGCGCGCTGGGCGCGGCCGTTCCTCCTGCACGTGGTCGACGCGCACGACCGGGTCGAGCTCGACGACGTCACCGTCGTCCTCGCGCGCGGGAACTGGACCACGAACGACGCCCTCCATCCCGGCGCGCTCGCTTCCGCCGAGAAGCTCGTCGAGCAGGCGCCCTCACCGATCGAACTCGCCGGTCCGCACGACCGCTCGGACCTCCAGTGGATGGACTCGGTCTGGGCGCACGCCGCCGGTCGCACGTGGGGCAAGACGATCGTCGACTTCGAGAAGGGCGGCGAGGCGACGATCGCGCTCGGGCCGGGCGCCGACCTCGAAGTGACGTTGATCGGGACGATCCCGCCCGCACCGGCCACGCAGAGGCTCTCCTACGAGCCCGACGATTCGCAGGCGGTGCTGCGGCTGCGGCCGCGCGATCTCCCGGCGCTCGCGCTCGAGGCGCCGCCGGCGCGCCGCGGGCCGACGCGCTTCGAAGGGCTCGCACCGGGCTCCTTCGACCTCTCGCTCGAACGGGGGAAGTCGTGGGACCGGCCGCAGCGGCTCGGCCGGACGCCGGTCGAGCTCGTCGCCGGCGCGACGACGCTCGCGGAGATCGTCATCGCGCCGCCACAGGAGCCGCGGCGCGTCCGCGTCGCCGGCACGCTCCATCTCTCGCACGAATGGAACTGCGTCTGGCTCGACCTGCGCTTCGAGCCGTTCGCGGTGCCCGGCGGCACGAGCCTCGAGGCGCGCGCGCTGGGGCTGGCGGACCTCGCGGCGATCGCCGGGTCGCCCGATCTCTTCCGCTTCGAGCTCACGCCGGTCCTGCCCGGCCGCTACCTGGTCAAGTGCTACGCCTTCGCCTTCCAGCAGATGATCGAGACGGGCGACGCCGGACGCGACGACCTCGCGCTCTCGATCGGCGACCCGGCCGACGTCCTCGTGCACGCGCTCGACGCGGCGAACGACCTCCCGGTCCGCGACGACGGCCTGCTCCTGTGGACGTGCCGCTGGCCGGGCGAATCGAGGTCGGGAGGACTCGCGGCGACGAAATGGGACGAGGCGCGGCACGGCTGGCGCTTCCGCGCTCCCGCCGGCGAAGTCGAATTGTGGGTCGCGTTCGGGAGCCGGCTCTGGGAGCTCGCCGAGCCGAGCCCGTACCTCGCCGTCCGTCCCGGCGACAACGAGTTCACCCTCCGCGTGCGGCGCGCCTTCGGCTTCTTCCTCCGCTTCGAGGTCGACGGCAGGAAGGTCGACTGCCCGCGCGACGCGACGACGATCCGGATCGAGCCGGAGGAGGGCGAGCCGATCGCGATCGAAGTGCGGACCTTCCAGGACGACGGCTTCTTCGTGCGCACGCCGTCCGCCGGCCGCTGGCGCGTCGTCGTGCCGCCGCTCGCGGGCTACGAGCCGGTCGATCCGGTCGAGGTGACGCTGCAGGGCGGCGTCATCGAGAGGCTCGCGATCCCGTTGCGGCGCCGGGAGTAATCCCGCAGTCGTGGCGGGCGAGCCTTCCCGAACGCGGGGAACTCCTGCGGCGATCGTCCGGCGGCGCGGGAGATCGTCCCGTCGTCCGCCTGCGCAATCGCCGGTCGCCCGTTTGCGCCTGCCCCACGCGCCGACGCACGGGACGCTCCCCCCTCCACCGCCCCGACCGCCGACCTGGAGGCCGCCATGGTCAAGAAGATCGATCGTGAACACGCCATCGCCGACATCCGCGAGTCGCTGCTGCGTCTGGTCGACGACGACCACTCGATGTGCCAGGTCGCCGCCCAGAAGGGAATCCTCTGCCACGGCTTCTCGCAGTGGAACTTCGAGGAGCTGAAGAGGTGCTACGGCTGGATCGCCGCCAGCCGGCCGCACGTCACGCGCTCCGAGCTCGAGCATCTCGCCAACGCCTGGCAGCTCGCGCGCCAGCAGGTCTTCGACACCCGCCTCTCCTGCGACACCCAGTCGGTCGAGCACGACACCTGCCTCGGCTTCGACGGCTGGAGCGACAAAGACATCGCGCGCTTCCACAAGGAGATCTGCGGCGAGCCGGTGGAGATCGCCGAGGCGCAGTGAACCGGCGCGCGCGCGGTCGTCGACGAGCGAGAAAGACCTCCCTCCGGAGCGATTCCATGGCCGTCATCATCGAGCCGTTCAAGATCAAGAGCGTCGAGCCGATCCCGTTCACGACGCGCGACGAGCGCGAGGAGCGCATGCGGGAGGCGGGCTACAACGCATTCCAGCTGCCCGCGTCGGCGGTCACCTTCGACTTCCTCACCGACTCGGGCACCGCCGCGATGAGCGCGGCGCAGTGGGCGGCGATGCTGATCGCCGACGAGAGCTACGCCGGGTCGCGCTCCTTCGAGACGTTCGAGCGCGTCGTCAAGGAGCTCACGGGCTTCCGCCACGTGATCCCGACCCACCAGGGTCGCGCCGCCGAGCGCATCCTCTTCTCGTGCGCGCTGATGGCGGGCCAGCACGTGCCGAGCAACAGCCACTTCGACACGACAAGGGCGAACATCGAATATCAGGGGGCGATCGCCGACGACCTCGTGATCGCGGAGGGACTCGATCCGCGCTCGCCGCATCCGTTCAAGGGGAACGTCGACCTCGCGCGCCTCGAGCGCTACCTCGACGAGCACCGCCGGCACGCCGGCGCCAACGTCGCGCTCGGCATGTGCACGATCACCAACAACTCCGGCGGCGGACAGCCGGTGTCGCTCGAGAACCTGCGCGCGCAGTCGCGGATCTACCGCGCGCGCCGCATCCCGTTCATCCTCGACGCCTGCCGGTTCGCCGAGAACGCGTGGATGATCCGCGAGCGCGAGAGCGGCCAGGCGGGGCGGAGCGTGCGCGACATCGCGCAGGAGATCTTCTCGCTCGCGGACGGCTGCACGATGTCGGGCAAGAAGGACGCGCTCGTGAACATGGGCGGGTTCCTGGCCCTCGACGACGACGCGCTCGCGGCGAAGGCGAAGCACCTGCTGATCCTGACCGAAGGGTTCCCGACCTACGGCGGGTGCGCCGCGCGCGACCTCGAGGCGTTCGCGGTCGGCCTCGGGGAGGGGATGGAGGAGCGCTACCTCGAATACCGCATGGCGACGGTGCGCTACCTCGCGCGCGGGCTCGAGAAGATCGGCATCCCGACCGTGCAGCCGCCGGGCGGCCACGCGGTCTTCATCGACGCGCACGCGTTCCTGCCCTGGATCCCGCCGAAGCAGCTGCCCGGTCAGGCGCTCGTGGTCGCGCTCTACCTCGAAGGGGGGATCCGCGCCTGCGAGATCGGCAGCGTGATGTTCGGGAAGCCGGGCACCGACGGCGGCTTCGCTCCGGCGGCGCTCGAGCTGGTGCGACTCGCGCTGCCGCGCCGCTGCTACACGCAGAGCCACGTCGACCGCGTCCTCGAGATCTGCGGCGAGGTCGCGAAGAAGAAGCGGGAGCTCACCGGCTTCCAGATCGTCGAGCGCCCGCCGTTCCTGCCGCACTTCACCGCGCGCTTCCGGCCGCTCCCGCGCGGCGCGCGCGAGCTCGCGACGCCCGGCACCGGCGTCGCCTGAGGGAACCACGATGGCGAGCGATCGCTTCCTGGTCGCCGACGGCAACGAAGCGGTCGCATCGGTGGCGTACCGCCTGAACGAGGTCGTCGCCGTCTATCCGATCACGCCCTCCTCCACGATGGGCGAGCTCTGCGACGAATGGGCGACGCGCAAGCGCCCGAACCTCTGGGGCGTCGTGCCCGACGTGACCGAGATGCAGAGCGAGGCCGGGGCGATCGGCGCGGTGCACGGCGCGCTGCAGGCAGGCGCGCTCGCGACGACGTTCACCGCGTCGCAGGGCCTGCTGTTGATGATCCCGAACCTCTACAAGATCGCCGGCGAGCTCACCTCCTGCTGCCTGCACGTCGCCGCGCGCACCGTCGCGACCCACGCGCTCTCGATCTTCGGCGACCACTCCGACGTGATGGCGTGTCGCGCGACCGGCTTCGCCCTGCTCTCGTCCGGCTCCGTGCAGGAGGCGCACGACTTCGCCTGCATCGGCCAGCTCGCGACGCTCGTGAGCCGCGTGCCGGTGATCCACTTCTTCGACGGGTTCCGGACGTCGCACGAGATCACGCGCATCGAGACGCTGTCCGACGACGACCTGCGCGCGCTGATTCCCGAGGAGCTCGTCGCGGCCCACCGCAAGCGCGGCCTCTCGCCCGACCATCCGGTCGTGCGCGGCACGGCGCAGAATCCCGACACGTTCTTCCAGGCGCGCGAAGCGGCGAATCCGTGGTACGACGCCTTCCCGAACGTGCTCGCCGAGGCGATGGCGCGCTTCGCCGCGCGCACCGGGCGCACCTACCAGGCCTACGAGTACTTCGGGCATCCCGAGGCCGAGCGGGTCGTCGTCGTGATGGGCTCGGCGGCGCAGACGGTGCGCGGGACGGTCGACGCGCTGGTCGCCCGTGGTGTACGGGTCGGCGTCGTGGTCGTCCGCATGTTCCGCCCCTTCCACGTCGAGGGGTTCCTGCGCGCGCTGCCGGCCACGGTGCGCGTCCTTTCCGTCCTCGATCGCACCAAGGAGCCGGGGGCGGTCGGCGAGCCGCTCTACCAGGACGTCGTCACGGCGTTGAGCGAAGCGGGCGACGGCGCCGGCGACGCCGCTTTCGGCGCGCTCTCCCGCGCACGCGTCGTCGGCGGACGCTACGGCCTCTCGAGCAAGGAGTTCACGCCGGCGATGGCGAAGGCGGTGTTCGACGACGCCGGCCGGCCGGCGCCGCGCAACCACTTCACCGTCGGCATCGTCGACGACGTCACGCACCGCTCGCTCGCGCTCGACGACTCCTTCGACCTCGAGGGCGACGACGTCACGTGCTGCGTCTTCTGGGGGCTCGGCTCCGACGGCACGGTCGGCGCGAACAAGAACACCATCAAGATCGTCGGGGAGCACACCGACCTCGAGGTCCAGGGCTACTTCGTCTACGACTCGAAGAAGGCGGGCGCGCGCACCGTGTCGCACCTGCGCTTCGGCCGCCGGCCGATCCGCGCGCCCTACCTCGTGACGCGCGCCGACTTCGTCGCGTGCCACCAGTTCTCCTTCCTCGACCGCTACGACCTGCTCGCCGCCGCGCGACCGGGCGCGACCTTCCTGTTGAACGCGCCGTACGGCGCCGACCAGGTGTGGGAGCGGCTGTCCCGCGAGGTCCAGGAGGCGATCGTCGGGAAGAAGCTGCGCTTCTTCGTCATCGACGCCGACGCGGTCGCGCGCGCGGCGGGCATGGCCGGCCGCATCAACACCGTGATGCAGGCGTGCTTCTTCTCTCTCACGAAGCTCATGGCGTTCGACGACGCGCTCGCCGCGATCGAGGGGACGATCCGGTCGGCCTACGGCAAGAAGGGCGACGAGGTGGTGCGCCGCAACGTGACGGCCGCGCGCGACGCGGTCGCCCACCTGAGCGAGGTCGCGGTGCCGGCGACGGCGACCGCGACGCGCTGGTGGCCGCCGCCGGTCGCCGCGCACGCGCCCGACTTCGTCCAGCGCGTCACCGGCGTGATGCTCGCGGATCGCGGCGACCTGCTGCCGGTCAGCGCCTTCCCGCCCGACGGCACCTGGCCGGTCGGCACGGCGCGCTGGGAGAAGCGCAACATCGCCGACGACATCCCGATCTGGGATCCGGCGCTCTGCATCCAGTGCAACAAGTGCGCGTTCGTCTGTCCGCACGCGGCCATCCGCGTCGGCGCGTTCGAACCGGCGGCGCTCGCGGGCGCGCCGGCCGGCTTCCAGGCGGTCCCGTACCGCGGCCGCGAGCTGCCCGACATGAAGTACGTGGTCCAGGTCGCGCCCGAGGACTGCACCGGCTGCCAGCTCTGCGCCGTGGTCTGTCCGGCGCGCGACAAGACCGAGCCGAGCAGGAAGGCGCTGATGATGCGGCCGCACGACGAGCACGTGGCCCGCGAGCGGGACAACTTCGCCTTCTTCGACGCGCTCCCGCCGCTCGACCGCATCCGCGTCGAGCAGCGCGGCACGATCGACGTGAAGTCGTCGCAGTTCCTGCGACCGCTCTTCGAGTTCTCGGGTGCGTGCGCGGGCTGCGGCGAGACGCCCTACGTCAAGCTGCTGACCCAGCTCTTCGGCGACCGGCTGCTGATCGCGAACGCGACCGGCTGCTCGTCGATCTACGGCGGCAACCTGCCGACGACGCCCTACTGCGCCGGCGAGGACGGGCGCGGGCCGGCGTGGAGCAACTCGCTCTTCGAGGACAACGCCGAGTTCGGCCTGGGGATGCGCCTCGCGCTCGACCGGCGGCGCGAACATGCGCGGGGTCTGGTGCGTTCGCTCGCAAGCGAGCTGGGGGACGAGCTGACGCAGGCGCTGCTCGGCGCCGAAGCCGTCACGGCCTCCGACTTCGTGGCGCGCCGCGCGCAGGTCGTCGCGCTGCGGCGCCGGCTCGCCGCGCTCCAGGATCCGCGCGCGCGGCGGCTCGAAGGACTCGCCGACGACCTCGTCGGGAAGAGCGTCTGGACGGTCGGCGGCGACGGCTGGGCCTACGACATCGGCTTCGGCGGCCTCGACCACGTCCTCGCGTCGGGACGCAAGGTCAACGTGCTGGTGCTCGACACCGAGGTCTACTCCAACACCGGCGGCCAGCAGTCGAAGGCGACGCCGCTCGGCGCGGCCGCGAAGTTCGCCGCCGCCGGCAAGGAGACGCACAAGAAGGATCTCGGCCTGATGGCGATCAGCTACGGCAACGTCTACGTCGCCTCGATCGCGTTCGGCGCGAAGGACGCGCAGACCGTCCAGGCGCTGCTCGACGCCGAGAGCTTCCCCGGCCCCTCGCTCGTCATCGCGTACAGCCACTGCATCGCGCACGGCTACGACCTGAGCCACGGCAACGAGCAGCAGAAGAAGGCGGTCGGGAGCGGGATGTGGCCGCTCTACCGCTACGACCCGCGCCGCGTCGAGAAGGGCCTGCCGCCGTTCGTGCTCGACTCCGGTCCGCCGACGGTCAAGGTCGGCGACTACATGGCGGGCGAGGCGCGCTTCCGCATGGTCGAGCGGATCGACCCGGAGCGGTTCAGACGGCTCGCGCGCGCCGCGCAGGCGGAGGTCGATCGCCGCCTCAAGGTCTACGCCCACCTCGCGCGACTCGACCTCGCCGCGCGGCCGGCGACGACGGCGGGTCCCCCGGTCGAACCCGCGTCGAACGCACGCTGAAGGAGCCGACCATGGACCTCACCACGCGCTACCTCGGCTTCGAGCTCCCCCACCCGCTGATCCCGGGCGCCGGTCCGCTCTGCGACGACCTCGACGGCGTGCGCCGGCTCGAGGACGCGGGCGCGCCGCTGATGGCGCTGCGCTCGCTGTTCGAGGAGCAGGTCGTCGACGAGCAGCTCGCGCTCGCGCGCGCGCTCGACTCCCCCGCCGAATCGTTCAGCGAGGCGACCCACTGGTTCCCCGACGCGATGGACTTCGTGTTCGGCCCCGAGGAGTACCTCGAGCACCTCGGCCGCGTGAAGCGGGCCGTGCGCGTTCCCGTCGTCGCGTCGCTGAACGGCACCACCGAAGGGGGCTGGATCGACTTCGCCAGGCGCATCGAGCAGGCGGGAGCCGACGCGCTCGAGCTCAACCTCTACGACGTCGCGACCGATCCCGCGTGCAGCGCCGCGGCGGTGGAGGCGCGCGACCTCGCGCTCGTCCGCGAGATCCGGCGCCAGGTGAAGCTCCCGCTCGCGGTCAAGCTCTCGCCCTTCTTCACGGCGCTCCCGAACTTCGCGAGCGCGCTCGTCGACGCCGGCGCCGGGGCGCTCGTGCTCTTCAACCGCTTCTATCAGCCCGACTTCGACCCCGCGACGCTCGAGATCAAGCCGGAGCTGCGCCTCTCGTCGCCGGCGGAGCTCAACCTGCGGCTGCGCTGGACCGCGATCCTCTGCGGTCGCGTCCGCTGCGACCTCGCGATCACCGGCGGTGTGCACTCCGCCGTCGACGCCGTGAAGGCGCTGCTCGCCGGCGCCAACGCGGTCCAGATCGTCTCGGCGCTGCTGATGCACGGCCCGCAGTACCTGGCGCTCCTGCGCCGGGAGCTCGAGACGTGGCTCGACGAGCACGAGTTCGCGACGCTCGCGCCGAGCATCGGCGCATTGAGCCACCGCCGCTGTCCCGATCCGCACCTGCTCGAGCGCGCGAACTATGCGCGCATCCTGCAGACGTGGCGGTCGCGCTGATCGCCGGGGAAAAGAGTCGCGGCACGAAGAGCGGTGGCTCTTCGTGCCGCGCTTGCCGTCACGCGAAGCGTGGCGCGCGTCTCACTTGAAGATGACGATGTCCTCGTTGCTCAACATGATCTTGCCGCCGGCGGGAAGGGCGAACATCCGGAAGCCGAGTTCGAGCCCGGAGAGGCCCGGCGGCACCGTCGCGGAGAACGCGAACTCGCCGTTCACGTCGTACGACGTGGGAAGGAGATTCAGGATGAAGAGCCCCCCGTTGATCGACCAGAGGAAGAGCGCGCCGGGGTCGCCGAGGCCCAGGAGCGAAGAGTGCGAATAGAAGTTGAGCGTCCCGTTCGGGCCGATCGGGTTCGGCTTGGTGGTGAGCACCAGCGGACCGCCGGCACACTTGTCCAGGCGGACGTTGTCGAAGTACATGCCCGAGGAGCCTTGGGCGCCGGTGTCGCCGTAGAGGTCGGTCGCCGCGAGCTGCAACGTCCCGGAGGCGCCCGCCCAAGTATTGGCGACTCCGAGCGGCAGGTCCCCGTACCAGCTGTCGTAGCGGTCGTTGTCGAGGTCGATGGCGATGACCAGGGACACCCATCGATCGAGTCGGATACCTCGGTTCGACGTGCCGTCGTTCACCTTGCCGGCGGTCGCGTCGATCTCGATCTGGACCGACCACTGCAACGGCGACGGATACTCGTTCATCAGGATGAACCACATCGAGCCGGTCGCACCCGTGGGCACGTAGGTCTTGACGCTGACCGCCCATTTGCCGTTGATCGGCCGCCCACCCGGAGAGTTGACGTAGTCCCAGACGACGTCGTTGTCGGTGACGATGATGACGGACTCCGGCGACGTGAACGAGCGCGTGTTGTCGACGTTCGCGTCGACGCCGGACGAACCGGTCCACTCCTCCCAGAGGCTCTGGGCCGCCAAGGGTCCGGGCAAATACGAGTCGAAGTCCTCGAGCCATTGCTGCGCGTGGGATGGGGAGGCGAGCGCGCACGTCAGACCGATGCTCCCGAACAACGTTGTCAGTCTCATGAGCCTTCTCCTAGGTCGAATCACCTCGTCGACGATCCGTGCGGTTCCCATTGTTGGTTGAAGGTCCACTTCCAGGCAAGACCTGGGCGACAGCAACCCTCCCCCGCGATCTGCTCACCCTGCACGCTCTGCACAGGCTTACGCCTCCCGTTTCCCGGGCCAGGCCGCTCGTAATCGCCCTTTCGGCGGGGTCAGCCCTTCACCAGAACCGCGTCGAGATTGAGCACCACGTTCGCCACGGTCGTCCAAGCCGCGAGCTCGGCGGGGTCCATCTCCTTCGGGAGCGGACCGAGCGGCTGCTCGCAGAGGGCGCGTGCCGCGGCCGGGTCGGCGCGGTCGCGCGCGAGCTCGCCCTGGAACAACTTCACGAGCACCGCCACCTCTTCGTCCCGCGGCGCGCGCACGAGCGCCAACTGCAGCGCGAACGCGACGCGCGCCTCCGTCGTCGCGCCGCCCTCCGTCACGATCCGCCGCGCGAAGGCCTGCGCCGCCTCGACGAAGACAGGGTCGTTCAGCGTGACGAACGCCTGGAGCGGCGTGTTGGTCGACTGCCTTCGCACCGTGCAGAACTCCCGGCTCGGCGCGTCGAAGGTCTGCATCGAGGGCGGCGGGACGGTGCGGCGCCAGAAGCAGTAGAGGCCGCGCCGCCAACGGTCGGGGCCGGTGCTGGTCGGATAGGTGCGCTCGGCGTTGAAGGCGACCTGCCAGAGGCCGTCGGGTTGCGGCGGGAAGACCGACGGGCCGTGCAATTCCGGCGCGAGCAGTCCGGCGATCGCGAGCGCCTGGTCGCGCACCATCTCGGCTTCGAGCCGGCGCCGCGGATACCTCGCGAGCAGCAGGTCGCGCGGATCGGCGGCGAGCCGCTCGGCGTCGGCGTTCGAGGACTGCCGGTAGGTCGCCGACGTCGCGATCGTGAAGAGCAGCTCCTTCACGTCCCAGCCGCTCTCGACGAAGCGCGTCGCGAGCCAGTCGAGGAGCTTGGGGTCGGTCGGCGGCGCCCCCTGCGTCCCGAAGTCCTCCTCCGTCTCGACGATCCCGCGCCCGAAGAGCTGCGCCCAGAAGCGGTTGACCGTCACGCGCGCGGAGAGCGGGTTTTCGGGCGAGACGAGCCAGCGCGCCACGGAGAGGCGGTTCTTCGGAGCGCCGGCGGGCAGCGGCGGGAAGGCGCGCGGCGTGTCGGGCTCGACGACCTCGCCGGGCGCGAGCCAGTTCGACTTCTGCAGCACGTGCGTCGTGCGGCGCTTCTCCGGCGGGAGCTCGCGCATGACGGGCGTGCGCACGACCTCCCGGTCGAGTGAGGCGAGCGCCTCCTCGACCGGCTTCGCCTCCGCGCGGAACGGCGCCAGCTCCGGCGCGAGCTCGCGGTAGTGCGCCGCGACGCGGGCGCGTTCGGCGGCGTTCCGCTGCTTCTCCGGCCGGGTGAGCGCGAGCGCGACCGCCTCCGGGAGCACCTCCGGGGGATTCGGGCCGCGCCAGAACGACAGCCGGAAGCGACCGAGCGTGTGCTGCGCCCCCCAGGTCTGGCGCAGCTCGAAGCGCAGCGTCACGCGGTCGCCGGCGATGCGCGCCGCCGCTCCGGCCGTGGCCGGCGCCGCGACGAGCGGCCCGTCGGCCTCGAACTGCGCGACGTGGCGCGTGCCACGGCGCGGCGCGATCGCCCAGCCCGACGCGGGCGCGTCGCTGCCGTCGATCGCGAGGTTCACGAAGAAGCGGTCCTGCTCGACGTCGGCGGTCGCGCGCGCGAAGGCGACCGCACTCAGCGCGCCGGGGTCGAGGGTCGTCGCGCGCTCGGGCGAGTTGCCGAGGATCGTCTGCCAGACGACCTCGCGCGCGCGTGTGCCGTCGGGACGGACGTCTTCGCGGAAGAGTCGGACGCGCGCGTTCGCGAGGCGGAAGCCGAGGTTCCCGTCGGTCCGGTTCCAGAGGACGACTTGGTCGATGGGCTGGGCGGACGCGCCTTCCCCGAGGTCGACCTCCCACCACGGATCGGCGCTCTGCCGGGTGTGGGTCGTCGACTTGGCCGCGAGGTAGGCGCCGTCGTTGTTGCCGTCGAGCGCGAGCTCGGGGGGGCCGTCGAAGTCGACGCTCGACTGCGTCGCCGTCCCCTTCCGCGCGAGGTCGACTCCTTTCGAGAAGACCTCGACCTCGGCGAGCGAGAGGATCCGATCGGGACCGGGCAGCTCGATCCGCAGCCACCGCCCGCGCGCCGGCGGCGCGACGTCCTGCGGCAGCACCGAGAGCGAGAACTCGTTCAGCACGAAGTTGCCGTTGCCTTCGGAGCGGCCCGGCCCGCCGTTGGGGAGCTCGGGGTCGGGCAGCGCCTCGAGCCGGAACGCGCGCGCCGCCGCGAGCTGCTTCACGTCGACGCTCACCTCGACCGTGGTGACGTCGGTCGCCGGCGCCGGCCCCGCCGCGCGCACGCTCCCGTCGGCCGCGATCGAGAGCTCCGCCCCCTCCTTCGACTTCGCGACCGCCGGCGTCAGCACGATCCACTTCTGTTCCGCCGCCGCGAGCTGCGCCTCCCAGCGCTCCTGGTCCGGCCCGAGTCCCTCGGCCCGCGCGTCGCGCCGCGCCGCGATCTCCGCGAGCTTGCGCTCGAGCTCCCGTTTCCGCTCGTGTTGCGCATGCGTCGGCGTCGCGAGGCGCGGCTCCTCGTCGGCGCGGTCGGCGTCCTCAGTCTGGTTCCAGACCGAAAAGAGGCGGTAGTAGTCCTTCTGGGGGATCGGGTCGAACTTGTGGCTGTGGCACTTGGCGCAGCCGAAGGTGAGCCCCATCCAGATCTGCATCGTCGAATCGACGCGGTCCTTCACCGCCGCGACCCGGAACTCCTCGTCGATCGTGCCGCCCTCCGTGTTCGTCATCGTGTTGCGGTGGAAGGCGGTGGCGAGGAGCTGGTCGTCGGTCGGCTGCGGCAGCAGGTCGCCGGCGAGCTGGTCGATGGTGAACTGGTCGTAGCGCTGGTTCGCGTTGAAGGCGTCGATCACCCAGTCGCGCCAGCGCCACAGGAACGGCCGCAGCGGATCCTGGCCGTAGCCGTACGAGTCGGCGTAGCGCGCCAGGTCGAGCCACACGCGGGCGACGCGCTCGCCGTAGCGGGGGCTCGCGAGGAGGCGCCGCACCAGCCGCTCGTAGGCGTCGGGCGCCGGATCGTTCACGAACGCGGCGACCTCGGCGGGCGTCGGCGGCAGTCCGATCAAATCGAGCGACGCGCGGCGGATCAGCGTCTCGCGCGGCGCCTCGCGCGACGGCTCGACGTGCGCGTTCTCCATCTTCGCCAGCGTGAAGAAGTCGATCGGGTTCCTGGGCCACCAGGCCCGCGCGACCTCGGGGAGGTCGGGACGGCGCGGCGCCACGAACGACCAGTGGTCGCGGACGAGCGCGTCCCCGGAGAGAGCGTCGGGCCAGGGGGCGCCGTCCGCGATCCAGCGCTCGATCGTCCGGATCTCTTCCTCATGTAATGGGTCGCCCCGCGGGGGCATCCGCAGCGCGTCGGCCGCCGCGCCGGGGGCCGCGGCGTTCCGGAGCAGCTTCACCAGGCGGCTCTGCTCCGGGTGGCCGGGCACGATCGCCGGGTCGCCCGAGTTGCCGCCGCGCAGCGCGATCCGACGCGCGTCGAGCCGGAAGCCCGACTTGGGCTGGTCGCCGGCGTGGCACTTCGTGCAGCGCGCCTCGAAGATCGGCTGGACGTCCCTCCCGAAGTCGACGGCGCCGTCGCCCCGCGGCGAGAGCGCGAGCGCCGGCAAGACCACGAGCGTGAGGAGCGTCCCGACCATCGGAGCGGCGAGAGTAGGCACCGCGCGCCGCTTCGTCATGGTCCGCCGGATTCCCGTCGCCGCGCCGCCGCAGTAGGCTCCCGCGGATGGCTCGATGGCGCGCACTCCCGGGCTCGGTGCTCCTCGCGGCACTCGCTTGCCGTGACGAGCCGAAGTCCGCGCCGCCCTCCGTGCCGCGAACCTCGTCCGCGCCATCGGCCGAGAGCGCGTCCGACCCGTCGCTCCGTCCGCTGAATGCCGCCGCCGTCGCGAAGGGCGACGTCGCCTTCATCGTGCGCGGCACGGCGCGGCTCGGGCTCAAGGTGCGCGGCGCGGGCCTCCTGAACGTCCACGTCGAGCAGGATCCGCTCGTGATCACCGCGCCGCGCGTCGAGGCGCGCGGCGAGTCGTCGTCGCTCGCGATCGATCTGCCGGGCGCCGGCGCGCGCCCGATCCGCGTCACGTGGACGCTCCCGGCCGGCGTCGAAGTGGTCGCGGCGTCGGTGAGCGACGAAGCGCCCGAGGAGCCGAGCATGGCGCGCCGCTTCGCGGGGGCGCTCTCCGGCCGGCACGTCGTCGTGCTGCTCGCCGACGCGCTGCACGCCGACCACCTCGGCTGCTACGGGAGCGCGCGCCCGACCAGCCCGCGCGTCGACCAGCTCGCCAAGGAGGGCGTCCTCTTCCGCAGCGCGCGCGCGCAGTCGGCGTGGACGGTGCCGTCGGTGACGACGCTCATGACCGGGCTCGCGCAGGAGGAGCACGGCGTGCGCGACGTCGGCGTGCGCCTCGACGACGCCGTCCCGACGCTCGCCGAGGCGATGCAGGCGCGCGGCTACGCGACGGTCGCGCTGATCCAGAACGCGCTCGTCTCGAAGGAGTCGGGGATCGCGCGCGGCTTCGAGGACTGGCGCGAGTTCGCCGGCGACCTGCGCAACGACCTCCTCCCCGCGTTCCATTCCGTGGTGAACGCGCAGCGCGACCAGCCGCTCTTCGCGTACGTCCACATGCTGCCGCCGCACGCGCCCTACACGGCCCCGGGTCCGCTCGCGACGCGCTTCGAGAAGCCGGCGCCCGGCGCCGACGGCTCGATCGCGGCGCTCACGCGCCTCAACCGGCCGGGCGTCTCGGCCAGCGATCCCGCGGTGGTCCGCATGGCCGGCCTCTACGACAACCACGTCGCCTTCGCCGACCTGATGGTGGAGACGATGCTCGAGGCGGCGGAGAAGGCGTTCGGGGAGGAGAAGCTCGCGGTCGTCTTCCTCTCCGACCACGGCGAGGCGTTCGGGCAGCACGGACGCATGGGCCACAACACGCAGCTCTTCGACGAGATGGTCCACGTGCCGCTCGTGGTCTGGGCGCCCGGCTCGCCGCTGCCGGCGGGCACGACGGTCGACGCCCCCTTCTGCCTCACCGATTTCCCGGCGCTGCTGCGTGCGATGGTCGGCGACGCGGCGGCGGCGGAGGGCGGCGCGGCGCCGCTGCAATTCCTGAGCGCCCGCTTCCTGAAGAAGGGCCCGCTGCAGCGCGCCGTCGTCTTCGGGAGCTGGAAGCTGGTGCTGCCTTGGGGGCGCGACGGCTTCGCGCTCTTCGACCTCGCGAAGGACCCCGGCGAGCGGCTCGACGTCAGCCGCGACCACCCCGTCCTCACCGAAGCCCTGAAGCAGGAGCTCGAACGCTGGACGACGCGCGCGCGGGAGCACGCCGGCACCCCGTTCACCCCCGACTCCCAGCTCCAGAAGGAGATGGGCGAGCTCGGTTACACGCAGGGCGGCAAGTAGGCGCGGCCCGCTCGCCCTGCCGGATTCTGCGGTACCCGACGCACCCGAGAACCGACGTCATCAGGGCCCGTTCAGGTCCGCTTCCCCCGGGTTTCGCGTCCGGACGTCACGCCAAGGACCTGATCCTCACCTGGCACTTCTGAGCGCCCGGCGCGCGCGTCACTCCACGCCCTTGAACGTCCCGCCGGTCGCGAGCGCGATGTGCTCGAGCTGCTCGCAGACGCGGTTCCAGTGGAAGTAGAGGCCGACCTCCGGCTCGCCGCTCGACAGCGGGAAGACGGTGTCGATGTCGGGCTCGGAGACGACCGCCTGCAGCACGTCCCAGATCGCCTTGTTCCCCTCGCAGTCGACCTTCCCGGTCCACGCGAGGGCGTGCTTCTCGCTCTTCTGGTCGAGCGCGATCGGCTGCTTCTCGAGGCGGCGCGTCGCGTCGCCGTACGTCCGGACGTTGAAGAGGAATCTGCCGCCCTGCAGGTGGTCGAGCACGCGCTCGAGCTCGGCGAGCGCCTGCTCGTCCTTGGTCCCGCCGCCCCGCGCCGACTTCGTCATGTCGGCGCTCTTGTCGAGGACGAACGCGACGTGGTCGCTCGCGGGCCGCGCGCGTCAGCGCCCGTCGCTCGCCGCGAGGTGCTCCAGGTACTTCTCGCGGTCGGGCGCCGTCGCGAACCAGGCGGCGTGCTCGGCCGCGTCGGCGCGGTGGCTCGTCTGCCAGTTGCTGACCGCGACCTCGTCGGGCTCGTAGTAGGTGAGCCCCTTCTGGATCGCCTCGACCTTGTCCCACGCGTCGGAGCCCCGCGTGACCGCCGTCGCGTCGGCGCGCGCGCGCACGAAGCCCCGGGTGGGGCCGAGCAGGACGTAGTAGCGCTTGCCCGCCTCGAGGTCGGCCTCGACCGCGACCTTGTTCTCCGCCGTGATGACGAAGAGGTGGTTGCCGGGAGTGCACCGCGCGATGAAGTAGGAGGCGGGCAGCCCGAGGCCGAGGAACTCGGTCCGGTCCCAGACCTGGAAGCGCGTCCCGTGCAGCGAATTCGACGGGAGGAGGAAGTAGACGGTTGCCCGGTCGGCGACCGGATCGTCGGAGGGCGCCGGCGCCGGCTTCATCACGTCGTGCGAGGCGGCGCAGCCGAGCAGCAGCGCGAGTCCGGCGGCGCGCAGGGATCGACGTGCAGCATTCATCGAGAGGGCTCCGTGCAGGTCCGGCGCCGGAAGGGCGCCCGGTCACGCCATTGCAACGTGTCGCCCCGCCCCGCGCCAGGGTCGGCCCTTCGCCCCTCGGCAGCCATTGCGCAGGACCGTATTGTCGCGGCCCGTCCGCGATCCCCGTCCGCAAGTTCGATCGGGGTGGAAGAAGATGGAGTCGCGACGCGGTCCCAGTCGTTGGCAGCCGCTGCTGCTGTTCCTGTCGGTCGGAGCCCTCGGCCTCTTCGCGTCGAGCCTCCTCTTCGAGGTTTCGCGCTTCGCCGCGCGGGGCGTCGAGAGCGTCGCCTCGGCGTGCGGCGAATCGGCGTCGGGCGACGTCGCGCACGCCGCGAGCGCGGACGCCGACGCGCACGGCGCCGGCGGCGAGGCGACGCGCGCCGACGAAGGGCCGGCGCGCGACGCCGAAGCGGCCGTCCCCGCGCCCGTCGAGCCGCCGTCCGGCCCGACCACGACGTACTTCGGCCGCGTCGTCGACGAGCGGCGCTTCCCCGTCGCCGACGCGCAGCTCACGCTGTGGCTGCCCGACCGGCCCGCCATCGACGCGAAGAGCGACGCCGACGGCCGCTTCGAGATCGCGACCGCGTCGATCACGGCGCAGGGCTCGGTCGCGGGCGGCGTGCACGCGCGCGACGGCAAGGGCCGCGCGGCGCTGGCGCCGGTCTGGATGTGGATCAACGCGGGCTTCGACGACTCCGGCGCCGACCAGGCGCGCCGCGACGTCGGCACGATCGTCCTCGAGCCGGCCGGCCGCGTGGTCGCCGACCTGCGCGACGACGCCGGCAACGTCGCCGGGGCCGAGCTGTTGATGGAGGTGGGCGACGAGCGGCGCCTCGCGCTCACCGCGACCACCGACGCGGGCGGCCGCGCCCGCTTCGAGGACGTGCCGGCGGGCGACGTCGTCGTGCACGCGCTCGTCCCCGGCCGCGGCGTCGCGCGCGCGACGGCGCGCGTCGAGGCGGGCGGCGCCGCGGAGCTCTCGCTGCGCGTCGCGCCGGTCCCTCCGATCGAGGTGACGGTGAAGTCGAAGGAGAGCAGCGCGCCCATCCCCGACACGCGCGTCGTCCTGATGGAGAGCGTCCCGTCGAGGAACGCCAGCGGCTCCTACAAGGAGCGCGGCCAGACGATGCGCGACTACTGGCGCAGCTTCCCGCCCACCGACGCGTCGGGCGTCACGCGTCTCGAGGGCGTCGAGCTCGAAGGGAACTTCCAGATCGCCGTGCGCCCGACGACGGGCCACTTCCCGTCGTGGGACGACGGCTTCCCGGGACAGGTCGACCTGCGCAGCGGGCGCAAGGTCACGCTCTGGGTGTCGAAGCCCGAGACGAAGAGCGTCCGCTTCGCGGCCGAGGCGGGCAGTGCGCCGGTGCCGGCCGACGGGACGCCGCTCGTCCTCGCGCAGGGGGCGCGCGACTGGTTCGGGCAGCCGATCGCGGCGACGGTCGCGGTCGACCACGGCGCCGTCGTCGTCGAGACGTCGTGGCCGTGGGACTTCTCCTTCTGGGCGGTCGCGCCCGACGGCGCCGTCGCCGAGCTGCGCACGCAGAGCGACGAGAACGAGCAGCGGATGCCCATCGCCGCCCGCTTCGAGGCGCCGCGCCGCGTCGTCGTCACGCTCGCCGACCCGGAAGGGAATCCGTGCGTGCGCCACCGCGTCTCGCTCCGGCATCAGACGGCGAGCGGCCAGGGGTCGCGCGACCGCGTGAAGCGCACCGACGACGAGGGGCGCGTCGAGTTCACCGACCTCCTGCTGGGGCGCGCCGACCTGCACGCCGCGCTCGACCGCGACGCGTGGCCCGACTACGCCCTCGGCGTACTCGACCTCGCGAACGGCGACGGCCGGCTCGACGCGCAGCTGCCCGGCGTGCGCGAGCTCCTGCTCACCGTGCGGATCGACGGCGAGCCGCGCCTGCCGACGCGCTTCCAGGTCTCGGCCGAGCGGCTGATCAAGTCGCGCACGGTCGAGGATCCGGCGAAGGGCGAACTTCATCTGTTCGCGCTGGAGGACGGCGCCGGCCGCACGCGCACGCTGAGCTTCACCGCCGACGACTTCCCGCCGCAGACGCTCCCGGTGCCGCCGGCGCTGCCCGACGTGCCGACGCGCCTCGAGGTCGAGCTCTCGACGGGCGGCACGCTGGTGGTGCGCACGATCGCGGCGCCGCAGGCCTATCCGCGCCTCAAGCTCGACCGCTTCGACGCGGCGCAGGACGCCTTCGGCGACTTCCCCGGCATGCCGGGCTGGATCGGGGCGCCGAACGGCCCCGACGGCAGCTACGTCTTCACCTCGCTCGCGCCCGGCCTCTACCGCGCCGTCGACCGCCGCAGCGGCGTCGCGTCGGAGGCGGTCGAGGTGTTCGGCGGCGGCCGAAGGAGCGAGGTCGAGCTCGACGTCAAGCACGTCGTCATCGCGACCGGCCGCATCGTCGCACCGGCCGGGATCCCGATCTGGATGGCGCGCGTCGTCGTCGACGACGGCGTGCAGCCGACCGAGCCCTACCTGAAGAGCGGCAACGTCAACACGCCCGGCTACGGCGTGCAGCGCGACGGCGCCTTCCGCGTCGTGCTGCCGCTCAAGCGCGCCGCGCGTCTGCACGCGTGGCACCCGTGGCTGCGGCCGTCGCAGCAGGGCGGCGACGTCGAGGTCTCCGAGTCGGTCGACGGGCTCGAACTCGCGCTCGAGGAGGCGCCGTCGCTGCAGTTCCAGCCGGCGAGCGAGCAGCCGATCGGCGACGGGACGTGGCTGCGCGTCTGGCTCGCCGAATCGGCGCGGCGCGACCAGGTCGCCGCCGCGCGCATCGCCGTCCTGCAGGGCGGAGTGGCGCGCTTCGGGCAGGTGCCGACCGGCGTCTTCGACCTCGTGATCGACGCGGGCTTCGGCGCGCCGGTCTTCCGCCGCAACGTCGAGCTCGACGCGTCGGGCGGCGACCTCGGCCGCGTCCCGATCCCGCGCGGCTCGCAGCTCACGCTCGAGCTCGACGTCCCGGACGGGATCGAGAAGCCGAGGACCTACGCCTCCGCGCGCCGCCTCGGCCCCGTGAACTACGCGCGCGGCTCGAACGGGGCGCAGGCGACGGCGCCGGTCATCCCCGGCCTCGGCGCGGGTCGTTTCGACGTCACGCTCTATCGCGAGAGCGGCGACGTCGGCTGGCGCGGCGAGGTCGAGATCGACGGCGTGAACGACCTCACGATGCACGTCGCGGTGCGCTGAAGCTCACCGCTTCCCGAGCACCGCGTCGCGCAGCGGCGCCGGGAGCTGCGCGAAGGTCGCGAGCGCGAGCCGGCGCCCCTCGTCGCCGCGCCCCTCGAAGACGAGGGTCGAGGCGCGCCAGAGCTCGCGGCCCGCTTTGCGCCACGCGGTCTCCGACGGACCGAGGCGGATCGGCGATCCGGCCGGCGCGGGCGCGGCGCCGACCTCGTCGATCAAGTCGTCGAGCGGCGCGCCGGTGAGGCGCGCGCGCGACCCTTCGCCGCGCGCCTCGCCCGGTCCGGCGAGCTCGAGCCACGGCCGGTCGAGCGTGTGGCGGCGCGCCGCCCGCCAGCGCGGCGCCGCCGGGTCGAGCGTCCCGATCAGGTCGAGCCACGGCCCGGCGGGATCCATGAGGTAGGGGCTCGCTGCGTCGAGTCTCGGGACGAGCTCGCGCACGCGCGCCGCCACGCGCTCCGGATCGACGGCGCGGTCGTGGCCGACGAGGCCGAGCGTCGGCAGCCCCGCGATGAAATCGCCGCGCCAGAGCGACGCGCGCGGGAACGCCTCGAGGAAGGTGGCCGCGATCGCGTCGAACTGCTCGACCGTGAGCTGGTAGGCCGGCAGCCACTGGCAGAAGAGGCCGCCGTCCGCGAGCGACGCGCGCGCGCGCGAAAAATGCTCACGCGTGTAGAGGGCCGACTCGCCGGCGCGCCACGGCACGACGAGGTCGCCGATCACGACGTCGAAGGCGCGCTCGTGGCGCGCGAGGAAGATGCGCGCGTCTTCCTCGACCACGTGCGCGCGCGGGTCGGTGAAGAGCCCCTGGCTCGCCGCCGCGAAGTGGGCGCGCGCCGCCGCGACCACCTCGGGCAGGAGCTCGACGACGTCGATCGACTCGACCGGATGGACGACCGCGGCGCCCGCCGTGATGCCGGTGCCCATCCCGAGAAAAGCGATGCGCCTTGGCGCCGGATGGAGCAGGAGCGGCAGATGGGCGAGCTGGCGCAGGTCGCCGGCCGCCGCCGTCCCGCCGAGCACGTAGTGGTTGTCGACCTTGATGCGCATGCCGGCGGCGTCTCGCACGACGGCGACGACGCCGAGCGCCCCTTCGTCGAGGGCGACGAGCGCCTCGCCGCGCCGGGCGTCGAGGCGCACGCGCAACGGGTCGGCGAGAGCGAAGACGGCGAGCGCCGCGAGGCCGCCGACCGCGGCGACCTTCGTCGCGGGCCGCGCGCTCGCGCTGCGGTCGCGGAAGGCGGCGAGCGCCGCCGCGAAGGCGAGCAGCGCGCCCAGCAGCGCAAGGCTCCGCTCCGTCCCGAACCAGGGCGCGAGGAGGAAGGTCGCGGCGATCGGCCCCACGATCGCGCCGAGCGTGTTCGCGGCGAGCAGGCCGGCGACCGCGCGCGCGCCGCCGCCGGCGGAGGTCGCCTGCCGCAGGAGCCACGGGAAGCCGACGCCCGCCGTCGCCACGGCCGGCACGATCACGAGCAGCGCGAGCCCGAGGAGCCCGGCGCGCCCGCTCCAGGTCTGGATCGCGATCAGCTGAAGGCCGCCCGTGAGCGGCGCGAAGAGCAGCGGGATCGCCGCCGCGGTCACCGCGGCGAGCGCCCACGCGAGCGCGAGCCCTCGCGCTCCGCCCGGCGGCCCGAGCCAGCGCAGCCGCGCGAGCCCGGCCCCCGCCGCGAGCGCCGTGAGGAAGACCGCGACGACCACCGCGAACGCCGCGACGGAGCTCTCGTGCACCTGCGCGAAGAGGCGCGTGAAGAGCGTCTCGAGCGCGAGCAGGACGAAGCCCGACAGGAACGAGAGCGCGAGAGTGCCGCGCATGGGCGGCGCGTCGGGCGTCGCCTCGGGATTCTCTGCGATGACCCGCGCAGCGTCCTTCGCAACGCCACCCGCGCTCGCCGCCGTCAGTCGCGTGGCGAGCGCGAGCGCCGCCGCGCCGGCCCCGGCTCCGAGGGCCGCGACGCAGAAGTGGCTGCCGCGCACGCCGAGCCACGGCACCAGGAGAAAGGGCACGGCGAGCGCGCCCGCGACCGCGCCGCAGAGATTGGCGCCGTAGAGGTCATTGACGCCGGCACGCCCGCGCGCCGCCGCAAGTACCGGCAGCGTCGCCCCCATGCAGATCGTCGCGAGCAGGACGGCCGGCGCCGCGAGCAGCGGCGCTTCACGGGCGAAGCCGGCAAGCGCGAGCAGGGCGGCGAGCGCGGCGGCGATCTCGAGCAGCCCGTAGCTGCGCCACGGGAGCCGAGAGCGCCGCGCGAGCCACGCGCCGAGCCGGCTGCCGAGCGCGAAGCCCAGGAAGACACCCGAGAGCGTCGCGGCGATCGCCGGCGCCGTCGCCCCGAGCAGCGCGATGAAGCCCCGCAGCCAGAGCACCTCGAAGGCGACGGCCACCGCGCCCGAGGCAAAGAGCAGCAGGAACGGAGCGGCCCGGACGTCTCGCACGGAAACGTCCGGGCCGCCTTGAGTCACTATTCAGTTCACGCTCAGAACGGATGGGCCCAGGAGAGCAGCAGCAGCCAGTCGGCAAACGCGGCGTCGCCGTGCGTGCCGTTCTGCTGGTCGGCGACGCTGCGCTGGCGGTTGCGGTAGAGGGCGATCGGCACGGACATCGAGAATACGTCGGCGCCGTGCATGAAGACGATCTGCGGCTCGACCGAGATCGCGAAGCCGGGGCGGCGGAAGCCGTCGTCGGCGCCGATCAGGTCGCGCACCGGCACGCCCTCGATGCGGCCGCCGAGGCCGAACGAGATGCCGGGCAGCGGCGGGCAGTCGATCATCGTCCCGACGCGCGCCAGGTACTGGTCGGGGATCGACATGATCTCTTCGCCCGGCGCGGTCCGGTAGGTCCGCACGCCGTTCGTGCCCTGCGGATTGAAGAGGTAGCTGCCGGTCGCGTACGGCGTGAAGAGCCCCATCTTCTTGAACGCGATCAGGTCGACGATGAAGCCGAAGCCGCCGTCGCCGGGCTGGATCGACTGGTCGTTCGTGCGCACCTCCTGGGTGAAGGTGTCGTCGGTCGGGTCGTCCGGCGTGCCCTGCGTGTTGCGGACCTGCACCGAGTCGGTCGTGCTCGGGTCGCCGGTCGGGAGCTTGATGCCGAGCCCGAGCGCGATGTTCTGGAGGGGGTTCGCGTCGACGTCGAACAACCAGTGACGCGCCGTGATGCTCGCGTCGCCGATGCCCGTCGAGCCGGTCGTGTTGTCGCCGTTCGGCGCGCGGACGATGTCGCCGGCGGTGTTCCGGATGATTCCGGGGATCGCGCGCTTGGCGATGAGGAACGGGAGCGAGCCCGTGATCATCGTCTGCTTGGTGATCCCGCGCGTGAACGCGAAGTCGAACAGGTGGACCGTGTTCTTGACCTGCGTCTGGCCCGACTGCCGGTCCTTGTCCTCACTGGAACCGGTGAAGTGGCGATCGGAGTACTGGTAGCGGTATCCCAGGTTGAACTGCCAGTGCTCGGGCTCGATGTAGGGGCTGCCTTGTGCGCCGACCACGGGCGCACTGGATCGCGCCGCGACTCAGCCCTGACCGAGCGCCTCCCGGGTACCGATCAGCACGAACAACAGGGGAAGAATCGCAAGAGCACGCGCACCACTACCCCGTCGACTCCGCATCCGGACTCTCCACTCGCGCCCGATCGGACGCGAAGCCCCGATCGATGCACCTTTTGCGACGATGTGTCACATTCAGATGTCGTCAGGACGAACGACGGCGGCGACTCGGCAAGTCGGGGTCCGCACATCGGCTGGCGCTTGCCGGGATATCCCGGGATGATCCCGAACCGATTTCCTCTCGGGAGAAGCGTGATGAACCTCATCCCCGCCGCCGCCGCTGCCGCCGCCGGACTCCTCGCCGCCGCCGGGTTTTCCCCCGCGGCCGTCGCCCAGACGATCCAGGGGACCCTCTTCGAGGACGTGAACCGCAACGGCGTGCGCGACTTCGGGGAGCCGGCGCTCGCGGGCGTCCCGGTCACGCTCTTCGGCGACGGCGGCGCGGTCGACGTGGCGAGCGCGACGGGGGCCGACGGGACCTTCTCCTTCGTTGTCGCGGGGGCGGGCCTCGAGTTCGTGCTCGACGTCCAGCCGGGACCGGGGTGGCGCGAGTCGTTCCAGGATCTCGGCGGCGACCCCGACCCGATCCCCGACTGGCCGCAGGGACGGCGCCGGCCGGGCGCCACCGACTTCCTCGTCGCGAACCTGCGCGCGGCGACGGGCGGCGCGCCGCTCGTCCACGTCGCGCTCGGCGACTCGATCGCGTACGGCTTCAACCTCTGCGACTCGACCTCGGGGCAGAACGACTACGTGACTCCGCTCACGGGGCGGCTCGACCTCGCGTCGGCGGGCGCGTCGCTCACCAAGCTCGCGGTGCTGGGCCAGGAGACGCAGAACCTCCTCGACCCGAACGACACCGGGACGGTCTACGACGCGATCAACGCCGGGCCGCAGCTCGTCTCGATCTCGATCGGCGGCAACGACTACCTGAACAACGACGGCAACACCGCCGCCACCGCCGCCAACCTCGTCGCCGCGCGCCAGAACCTGCAGGAGATCCTCGCGACGCTCGAATCGGAGCTGCCCGGCGCGGACGTCGTGCTCAACACCGTCTACGACAACAAGGGGGGCAACAACGCCTTCCACAACACGTGGGGCCCGATCTGGAACCAGGCGCTGCGCGACGTCGCGTGGGGACAGCGGCGGCGCGTCGCCATCGCGGAGATCTTCCCCGACTACTCCCACCTCGATTCCGGCACCAACACGGTGCTGGGAGAGGCGGGGCTCATCTGCAATTTCCTCGGGCTCGACGGGATCCACCCGAAGCGGCGCGGCTACGACCTGCACGAGCAGAAGGTCTGGCAGGGGATCGGCGGCGTCGAGTCGAGCGCGGCGACCGAGACGCGCGACTTCGGCTGGATCCGGCAGATCGGGACGCGCCTGCCGACCGTCGCGACCGACCTGGTCGGCGGCGCGACCGGCCTCGCCGACGCGCTGGTCCAGGACGACGTCGGCGCGTCGATCCCGGGCGGCGACCAGGAGGTGCGCCTCGCCGGCTTCGACGCCACGCCGAACGGCAAGCTCGCGCAGGTCGTCGTGCACGTCCGCTACCGCACCAGCGCGCCGCCCACCGACGACTTCTATCGCTTCGAGGCGTCGGTGGACGGGACCTTCGCGGCGCCCGGTGCCGACTCGACCAGCTGGAACACGATCGTCCCGATCGTCGGCGCGGCCGGCCTCGGCTCACCGGTCCTCGCGCGGCCCGACCAGCCCAACTGGCGCGAGGTCTCGGCGCTGGTGACGAAGGGGACGCAGGTCGACGGCGCGCCGTCGCTCACCTGGCAGGATCTCGCGAGCCTCACGGTGCGCGTGAAGGGCGGCGCGGTCGGCGGAGCGGATGCGTTCGCCGTCGAGTGGGACGTCGCGTCGATCGACCTCTACGGCGTGCCGCCCTTCACGCTGATGGCGAGCGGCACGGCGCAGATCGGCGGCAACCTTGCCTTGGAAGCCACCGGCAAGCTCGGTGACGACACGTGGCTTTTCCTCAGCTCGGGTCCGGGCAGCCTGCCGTTCCCGCCGTGGGGCACGTTCGGCGTCGACCTCTCCCACTTCCTGCTGCTCCACACCGGGAGCATCGGCGCGGCGGGGACGGCGACGATCGGCGGCGCGATCCCCAACGACCCGGCGCTGATCGGCCTGTCGACGTGGTTCCAGTCGCTGGTGGTCGAAGACTACGTGACGAAGAGCGGCGCGCTCACCAACACGGTCGAGGTGACGTTCGAGTAGTCGCCTGCGGCGGCGCGCAGCACGGCGGCGCAGGGCGCAGAGGCGCGGGCGGAGTCACTTCGCGTCGCGCGCGCGGACGTACTTGCCGGTCTTCGTCGCGCCGTGCTTGGCGAGGAACGCCTTCTTCGCGTCGTCGGAGAGCTGGAAGGAGTCGTCGACGGCGCGCAGCAGCGCCTCCTGCGCGGCGGTCTCCGGCGCGAGCCGCTTGACCGCGACCTCGAGCGCGCCGGCCTTCACGCCTGACGCTTTCGCGCGCGCGAGCAGCCGCGGCGCGCGGCGCGCGAGGCCGAGCGCGTCGGGCGGCAGGTCGTCGCCTGCGGCTTCGAGTGCGGCCGCCTCGAGCGCGAGCTCGGCGGCGAGGTCGTCGACGAAGAGGCGCGCGAGCTTCTCGCCGTCGAACCCCTTCGCCTTCGCGGCGAGCGCCGCGGAGCCGGCGACTTTCTTCGCGAAGCCCTTGAACGCCGCGACGTCGCCCTCGGCCAGCGCGTGGAACGCCGCGCGCGTGTCGCCGAGGTTCGCGCCGGCGTGGAGGACGTTCAGGACCTCGAGACCGAGCGCGCGCACCGGGTCGGGCGTCTTCCCGCCGCCGAACTCGACGAGCTTCGGCCCGAACGGGACGGTCACGTCGGCCGGCCAGCCGACGCCTTCGGTGTGGATCCCCTTGATCGGCGTCCCGCGGTCGCCGGTGCCGAGCCGGAACGCCGCGAGTCCGCTCGGCAGCTCGTAGCGCCTGGGGATGATCCCCCATCCGCCCGTCGCGCGGCCGACCGAGACGACGCGGCCCGTCTCGCTCAGCGCCCACGTGAACGTCTCGGCCGAGGAGACCTCGCTCTCGTCCTGCAGCATCACGGCGGGGCCGTCGAACTGCCAGGAACCGTTCGGGCCGAGCTTGCCGTGGCTGCCGTTGTCGGCGCCCTTGCTGAAGAGGCGGCCGCACATCGTCCACGCGAAGTCGTCCCCGCCCCCGCCCATGCCGCGGCAGTCGAGCAGCAGCGCCTCCATCCCCTTCAGCGCGTCGAACGCCGCGCCGAACGCCTTCACCGTCGCCGCGTTCATCTCGCCCGTGATCTTGAGGAAGCCGACTTTCTGCGACCACGGCAGCTCGAGGAAGCCCGAGATCGCTCCGCCGTCGACCCAGGTGATCGCGGGCTTCGTCTCCGGCAGCAGATCGGGCCCCGGATAGAACGCCTTCCCATTCGGCCCCCAGCGCGGCACGTCGACGCGCTTGGGCTTTCCTTCCGGCGTCACGATCTCGATCGCGATCTGCTTCGCGTCCCCGAACGGCAGCAGCTTGTTGCCGAGCGACGAGAAGAGGCTCGCGTCGGTCGAGATCCCCTGGAACGCCGCGATGCGCCGCCGCTCGCGCGCCATCGCCCACCACGCCGGCTCGTCGCCGACTTTCGTCAGCACCGACCCCACCAGCGCGCTCGCCGCGAGCCCATGCCCCACCATGACGCCGCGCAGCACGAACTTCCCCCCCCCCCACCCCGAACCCAGCCCGCCCCCGAAGAGCCCGTCGAACCTCCCCGGCAGCTCCCTCCAATCGACCTTCGCCTCCAGCCACCCCCTGTGGCTGTC